>Ga0307380_10001848_pt1 | contig 30439 bp, 39 predicted proteins | sample UN3MG_FD_202239 | JGI IMG/M metagenome (GOLD analysis project Ga0307380, IMG submission 202239) | Soil microbial communities from Risofladan, Vaasa, Finland - UN-3 | ecosystem: Environmental > Terrestrial > Soil > Coastal area > Acid sulfate soil | place: Finland: Risofladan, Vaasa | collected...
CAGTCAAAGTCTTATTGGTCAGTGTGGCGATGGCTGCATCTTTTGTAGCATCTGAAGTATTGTCTACGTTTGCAAGGCCAACATCCGCTTTAACTATACCAGTAGGGTTGTTGACAACCGGAGCAGTCAAAGTCTTATTGGTCAGTGTGGCGATGGCTGCATCTTTTGTAGCATCTGAAGTATTGTCTACGTTTGCAAGGCCGACATCCGCTTTAACTATACCAGTAGGGCTGTTGACAACCGGAGCAGTCAAAGTCTTATTGGTCAGTGTGGCGATGGCTGCATCTTTTGTAGCATCTGAAGTGTTGTCCACGTTTGAAAGGCCAACCTCGGACTGAGTGACAGCGTGAGGGTTTCCCGCTACTAATTGGCTGTGGTCAAAGGCTATCTTACCCCTATCGCCACGGTACGCGGTGGTGTCAGTCTCACCTAGCAACAAGGCAATAGCAGCGAGATCGTCTACATATCTCTTTATGCTTTGCTGTGAGGCTAACTTTGTCTCAGAGTCACTGATCATATCGTCTTCATCGAGGAAGGCGGTGCCCGATACATCCCCGTTCAGTACCGGATCTAAGGCGGCTACGAGGAAGTCGATGACCTCATTCATAATCTCAGCTACGATATAGAGATTAAGAGTGGACCCGTTAGCGTGAATCACGGCGCTAGTGCCCCCAATCCCTCTAACTACGGTGAGGTCGCTGACATTAACAGCCGTGACCTCCACTATCTCTGCCTCAATAGACATATAGACAGGTAGGACAGGGATAAGGGTTGCGACAATCCCCGTCACAGGGATAATTGTATCGATGGCATTGATCGGCCCATTCAGGGTTAGAAAGTAGTTGTTGAGGGCTTTGTGAAACACCATGATATAGTCTCCTTATTGAGGGTTCGCTACAGCTTTGAACCATGACTTTATGGCCAAAGGGCCACTACCACCTTGCTTTGTCCTGACAAGTTTAAATCTACTCACTCCATCACCCAGGAAGTCCTGATTGATCTCGGCAAACTCCCAGGTGCCTTGGGCAATAGCTCTGATGAGTCTCCACTCGGTGTCGGAACCCCAGTAAATGGCGACCATGCCTGTGCCAGGTATTGCAGCGCCAAACAGTTGAACCTTGGCGCTCTCGCCATCAGCTACCGCATCGGTAAAGAATTCATCCTCGGAGCCCGAGATATCTGAGTCAACAATTAACACTAATAGTTTTAAAGCTGCCATCAGGAGGCCCACCCAGCACCTAGAAATACAGGCACGTTTGAAGTGTTGACGAGTTTTATAGTTAGCTTCTTGACGCCATCCCCCACCACAGAGAAGTCGACAAGACCATCATTACCGCTTTGATGGGTGCAATATAATACCACATTGGCTCCCACCTCATCCCAGATGATAGCCACCACTGTGTCAGGAGAGTTACCCGCCTGACCATAGCAGGTATCAACCTGTAGAAGCTCAAGGTTGGCTGGGACGTGGTCCAGCACCTCGGAGGAGTTAGCGGCTACCAATTTGAATAGTCTGCCTGTGGGTTTAACGGACACCATAACTCCTCAATCATATATGATAGTGGTTGACAGTTGGGCGCTGGACGAGACTAATACTAGACCATTGCTGAATGTATGCTCAAATGTTATGGCTTGGACACCATTACCCACCATGGGTATCTCAGATATTACTACACCACCAGCCGTCTTGGAATCGTAGAGGGTTATGGCTTCCGAGGATGCTCCACCACCAACTCTAGATAGTACCAGGCGGTGAAGGGTGCCGGGGGTCTCCTTTATTATTGTGGTCCCTGAAGTATCTATAAATCTGAAGTCTGGAACAGCGAAGGGACGGCCAACCCTGTAAATTCCTAGAGCCCTGAATCTCAGGTCGTGTTGCTCGGCGCTGCCGTTTATGTTGTAGAGTCTAGCTCCAGCCTTCAGGTGAGGAGTACCGATGTAGGGACCAGCAGCAGCACCCTGTACATGGAAGAGGAACGGGCCTTGAAAGAATCTGGCTGTACCGGCGTTAAAACCTATTTCATATACTGTGGTGAGGTTATTCTTAGACGGTATGAACCCTGTGAAGGCTGACTCATTGACGACGATCTCCACCCCATTCCTGCGAGTGACGATGTTGAACTCTCCAGCGGTGTACCTAACAAATATGCCGTTGCCCGTGAGTGGGTTGCCAGCATCATAGGCTCCCCACTCGGCTATGGTGTCAGGGGATTGCCAAACATCTGATAGCTGGGCTGCAACGTGAGCAGTATTGAAGTGGCCAGGATAGAATCTAGCTCTGGCAAAAGTGGTAACACTAACGTCAGCATTGGCCCCTCCGTTGGTGTCTAGTATTAGCTCGCCACCTGTTTCGTTTTGAGTAGCGCCGTTGACCTCATTCAGAGACCACTTTACAGGTGAGATGGGGCCCTCGCTGAAAGCATCCCCTACTAGGTGGACGATTTCAGATATCTTAAGGGCACCAGCAGGGGTGACAAGGGTAGGTATCCCTGTCTGCGGGTCAAATATCGCCACTCCCATGTCAGCACTATTGGTGCCTCGAAGGTTGCGGTAGATACCATCAGGCCCTTGCACAACAATGGCGCCTCTTGTATTTGTAACGTCCTCGTCGCCTTGCAAGGATTGGTTAAGTCTAGCGGTCAGTTCGCTTTTTGTGGCGTGGAATATGACTTCGATGGCGAAGGAGGTTTGAACCACTAAGTCGTTAACATATCTAACCCTAAAATATCTGGCAATAACCTCCAGGGTGCGAGGGTTAGCTGTCGATGGGTCGAGGACAGGGATAGTTATGGTTCTATCCGCTGTGATGCCGTCAATACTGAACTCCAGGAATAGAGTACCGGTGGCCGTGGTGGGAAGGCCATTCACCAGGACGGTTATACCATCGAATCCCTCTGTCCTAACGAAGTCGGGGGTGAATGAGCCTCCAGGGGCGATAGGCCCGGAAGGGGAGAGAGACGGAACCCCACCTTTTTCCGCGCTGCAATCTATAGCGTTTCGCACCTTCATATTGGAACAATCCTTATAGCCGCATCGATGTTGCCGACAGTCCCAGCCGCAGGCACCCACGAGAACTTGATGAAACCTACCGTCAACCATTGAGCAGGCAAGGAGACAATAGAGCTGGAGTCGCTACCCTTAACCGTCACCCGAACGTCCTCGCAGCTCACTAATACTTCCCAGACATACGGGTCACTGAATAGGGACGCGTACCAAATAATCTCTCCACGAACGCCAGCACCCCATTTGAACTGGTAATTTATAGCAGCGGTGGGCTTCCGCATGTCGATGACAGGGCTGTCAAATCCCGCCGCCGAGTCTATACCAGAGAGATACTGCTGATTTATAGCTGCGAACGTGGACCCCATTAAAGCACCTCCTCCACTCTAACCCAGTTGGAAATCAGCTCCCCTACCCCATAGATAGCATTCATATCGCCGCTGCCGCCCTCGCCATACCTATCAATAGTTTCGGCTATCTCCCAAAGCACCTCTATCCCAGGAGAGCCGGGGGCGACAAATTCGAAGTCGGTAAAGAAAGTCCTTGCTCCGAGGTCCATGTTCGCCAAGTTAGCCGTCAGGGAAAGGCTACCGGAGAGAGTGGATAAAACCCTCATAATTCTTGAGGCTACAGACACAACATCGAAGTTGACCAACAAGGTGCATCTATACCTGCGGCCAGCCAGCACCTCCATAGGGAGTTTGATCTGTCCCGGAGTGATAAGGTTGTGCGCCGCATTGGTGGAGGTGTTGGACAGTGGCCTAATCCATGTCTTCTTCACCGGGACACCCTGTAGGATATCCAAGTTGGTGCCTGGAGTATCGGTAGTAGTGGACAGGGACAAGAGGCCCGAGGCGACAACCCGAATACCGTCGGGGTTCTTAGCAATGAATACGGCCTCAGTTGGCAGTGCAACAAAGGCGCTGAAATCGACAGGGTTGGTTATAACTCCAGCGTCATCCCTCTCAATGTCTAGGAAAGCACCGTTAAGGCTGAAGGTCAGCTCACTATTTACAGTGAGGGTGCCACTTAACGATAGGGCGTTTGATGGGGGGCTGCCGATCTTAGGGTTGATCGTGTATATAGTATCCGACCCATCGACTATTACGATAGCCAGTCCAGAGGAAAGGATTAAAAGAAGTTCCTGATACTTGGCACCGTACAGGGTTTCTGGCTGAAATTCAGTCCAGGTGGTGGCGACGCCTGGAGAGGTGTAGTTCCATTGAAGCAAGCCGCCAACGTTCTCAATGGCATTGCACCAGGGGTAAACGTCACCGTCTACAATCCTACCCGTATCCCAATCCCATAGATCAGTGGTTGAGTCGCTGCCCACATCATCTGGGATTACGGAGTCGAAGTAGGTTACCCACTCATGAACAGCAAACTGCCAGTAATTTTGCTGTTGAAGGTTAGGTTTTTCGCCCACCTGGGACGGCAAGTTTCCTGGCAGGGTTTGCCATCCCAGATTCCACCTACTGGAATCCGTAGGGATTTTTAGGGCAGCGCCTGAGGTGGCCCAATCGGTTTTCTCTATAGGTTTAGGCATCAGTATAGCTCCTCTATTTGTATCCAGTTGTTAGGACCTGCCTGACCATATAAATCCGAAAGTGAGACAGTCCCGATCACCCTCTTAAATCCTTTTCCAGAGTTAAAGGCAAGGACCAGGTCACCGAAGCCGAAAACGACCGGGAAGGCGGTGCCCCTTATTGAGGGGTCGGTCTTAGCAGGTGGCATACCTATTGAAGCAGCACGAGCGTTCTGAGTGGCATCAGCAGATATACGCATGTAGTCTATGCCGCTGCCCAGGAAGCTAATATTGTAGTTTATCCGCAACGCCGAATTCCAAGCGTTAGTGCTAGGGGTAACGTCCCACCTGCAAGAGTTATCGAGCTGAGTAACAGCCGTAGTGCTGGAAACATCAAGTGGCCTTATCCATCTACGCTTTGTTTCTAGACCCCTGACATTGCCCCTCGTCGAGTTGGCGAACTCCAGGGATACCTCATTGACGCCAGGGAGTACAACCCGCCAGCCGTTAGGGTTTAGAGAGGAGAAGAGGTTGGTGGCAGCTAAGTCTTCTATCTCAGCGAATGAGGAAAAGAATGGCGTTGACTGCGACACCCCGTTCTTAAGGACAGTCATGTTGAATGAGAACCCATTGAATCGAATGTCAAGGCCAGTACCGGGAGCTAGAGAGCTTACGAGAGGTGCGATGAAGTGTGGGGGTGACGGAGTGCTAACGTACATAACCCAGGTATCGCCGTTACCGTCGTTGACCTGGAGGCCCAACCCCTTCAGAAATATGTCGTTCAACTCATAATACCTGGCACCCACCCACGTATCGCTTTTCTGTGAGACCCAGTTGTTGGCAACGGCACCCACTGTAGGCATGAAACTAAGCCTCAGGTCGTTGCCGGTCTGGCCTAGAACGGTGGACACAGGGGTTGCCTGGAACGGGAACCTGTTAAAATCCTGATGGCCTGTGGTCCACTCATAGAGATCAACTATCTGAAACTCAGTGCTGGACACATCGGGGACGGCACCATCAGTCCACTCTATCCACTGCTGGACAGCATTTTGCCAGTAGTTTTGATAGTTCAGTATGGGCTTCTCTTCCACACCGCCAGGAGCAACCCAACCCAGCTCCCATTGAGCCGATGTGGTGGCGACAGTCAGAGCCGCAGGGTCTTGAGCCCATCTTATGTCGTCGATGTCAGGTTTAGCCATGCTGCCCTCTTAAGTCAGTATTGTGGTGTATGAGCCGCCGCCAACATTTGCCCCACCTAAGGATAGGAGCGAGGCAAAGCCTATGCCCCCCACAGTGTTGCTAAAGACAAATGCGTCACCAAGGATTTGGATGGTGGTTGCAAGCTCCACACCCGAAGCCTTCGCCTGATTGAGAGCATCCAGCAGGACAGCAGGGTCTAAGATCGGAGCAGGTACGGAAGATGTGGAGGTTGCCACCCCGGACAACAATGCGTTCTCTACAAATGCAAGCACAGGTCCATAGGTTTGCAGTCTTACCGAACCCAGGGGATATGCGTCGGAAACATTGAAGGTGTACTTCCTAAGAGCAGGATCCCAGGTTATGTCTATGGCGTTAGCCCAGGAAGGAGCTGATAGGATAGTCCCTTCAGTAAGACTGGCCAATTGGTAGGGGAAATAGGTTCCCTGAGGTATTAGAACCGCTTCGTAGGGGCCGAAGTTCGTAGTCCTAACCTCCAACGTATTGTTGGTGCCATCTATCACTATTGGAGTTTCTAGCAGGTAGTTGATTTGCACTCTAGCTGGGAAAGCCTCGGTCAGCTCAAGTATTTGTAAGTCTTCCCCCGACATGGCCACCACTACGGACAGCAAATCCCTAGCTGTGGTGTTGGAGTTGTTGGCAAATATCTGGGCGAAAATCTTGTTGAGGTATAGGTTATCCGGCAAGCCTGACCGGGAAGCTCCTACAATTTGTCCAATCCTGTCCAGGTTAACCCCTGTAGAGTTACCGAGACTCCTACCAGCAAGGATCGCATTCATCACATCCTCAAGACCTTGGGCTGGAGATGTGAAGGCGTGAACCATGGCTTGCCAGCCGTTGAAGTCCTGCCCATCTATGGTGAGGGTGGCGTCGATATCTTTGATATACTGGTGCAGTCTCCCACTAGCTTGGGAGTAGTGGTCGCTGATTGGCGCTATTGTTTTTATTGCCATGGCTCCCCCCCTATAGGAACGAAATATCGCTTGAGCTAATGCTGGCGAATTCGGACACGTCTATAATTACGTTGCTATTATTATATATGATGTTATCCACCGAGGACTCAATGGCTATGGTGTCAATCCCGACTATATTTAGGTTGCTCACCGCCGCCACAAGCTGATAGTTGATGACGTCTGCCCCCGGCTGCAGGGTGGCAATACTAAAGGCTACCAGGCCATCTAAAATAGCTGCCTCTGCTATGGCTTGCACATAGTCCGCATTAGTGACCAGAGTGATCTCTAAGTACAGTCGGATGGCGACTATCTCAGAGAAAAACAACGTGTGCGTGTCGCCCTCAATGTCTAAGGCCACGCCCTCTACTGTGCCAACCGTTTGGATACCTGCTGCTTTGGAGTTCCATAGAGACTGGGCCACGGCATTTATACTTGTGGCATCGGCGGAATTCTGAGTGGCAAACACCGCCCCAGCTTGAGATGCTCCACCCGTCACCACTGACGCTACAACCACATCGGTGTCCGAACCGCCCACGATGACTACCGTGTCTGTGCTTGAAATAGTGGCCTGGGATATAAGGGGATTGGCCTGTAAAAGAGTGGCGATAAGTTGCAGGGTGATATCATTGTTGGTGTCAAACGCTATGGGGGAGCCAGCGATAGGTACAGCATCTATGGTGACATCTATGAAGTTGCCCACTACCAATGGAGCATCATATAGGAGGGTGCCTTCCTGCCCAAACACTGTGTTGGTGTCTTTAGCTACAAATGCTTCGAAGCTGTGAGGGGGCCGGCCGTCTACTGTGAGGTCGGTGTCATTTGCAATAATGGTGGCGTTCCTGACCTCGGCTAGTAAGGTAAGGGCTCCCACGATACCTGATGCGGTAGAGGTGCCAGCCGTTCCTAGTTGTTGCTCCCTGCGGATTTTCAACTCGGAATCAGACTCCTCGTCTTCCCCTCGAGTGGCATCGAGGTCGTTGGTTACAGATCCCACATTGGTAGGAGTCGCCAGCATGTTGGTTAGCGACCCCGCTAGAGCGCCCACGCTGCCTAGCTCGTTGGCAGTCGCAGACACGATAGCCGTTGAGGTTAGGTTAAGTATGGTGGCCTCGATATCCGTAATCCAGACAACAGTAGAGGTGATTTGCCCACTGGTTACTTGAGTACCTGCGGGAATAGTAACCGGACCATCGCCGATGGGATTGCTTCTGGTAAATCTCAGGTCGACTGTGGAAAAGGTGGCTGCTTCTCTGACGACTCCGTTAAATGCCGACAACTCATCCAGGTAAACCCCGAATGACGTATTAGGGAACGATGCCTGATAAATAGACTCCAATAGCTCATACAGGAGGAAATATCTCTCGGCAAATATGCCTACCAGGATGCCGAAGGGAGAGGTTTCAGCTAGGTTGATACCGTCACCAAAGGCTTCCTTAAGCTCGTCGCTTATTTCCTCCTTAATGTCGGCCAGTCTATCAATCACTAGTCCTGTGCCGTCGAATGTCGCCATCTTATCACCCGCCCTGATTTAAGTTGTAGTCTAGCACACCGTCAGTGGTTCGAGCCCTGAAGGTAATGGACAATACCCTGGTTTTAGGTTCCAGAGATAGGTTGAAGGTTTCAATATTCAGTATGCCTGGGATGGAATTTATAGCATCCAAGTAAATGGATTCTATTTGTGCAATGGTGGTGGACTTTTGAAGGATGGTCTGGAAGTTGGGAAGCCCTAAATCTGTATCGAGGAACCAATCCCCCTGCGAGGACGATAGGGTTTGATTGAGCAACTGACTGATCTCTTCAATGCCAGTGACGATCCCTAGGGCACCATCGACCACAGCGATATCGCCTTCTTCGTTAACAGCTATGTTCGCCATGGCCCACCTCCTAAACCTTAAGTTTCAACAAATCGGCCTTCAGACCAGCGAGGGCAGCGGTAGTCTCAGCATCCACACCGCCACCGCCGCCAGCAGGGCCGGGGGGTCCAATACCGTAGAAGGCTCCCCCAACTAAATCCATTAATGCTGCCATGATGTCTATGATATCCAGCGGCCCTATCGGGACCGAAACAGGAGCACCCACAGGAAGACCGGGCCCAGCTCCAGTGGTTATTATGGGGGTTATAAACTGCAGACTGTCGCCCAAAAATACTTTCTGAATATCAAGCGTGGCCACCCCATCAACTATCTTGAGGAACTTGCCCACCACCGGGGTCGGGTCGCCAATGAATACCTTCTCGCCCCGCAGCTCAACAAACCCATCCTGTAGGGGTATTAGGGGCAAGTCTAGCTTGGATTGGAGGCCGGGGATAGCTATGGCATCGTTTATATCGTGGAGCCGACTATCAAACACCTGACCCTCTAATCCGGTCAGCAGCCAGTCATCCATCGACCGCTGGGAGAATATAAGCCCCACAGGATCTCCAACCTCTATGGGGAAAGATAGCCCACCTGTAGCGGTCCTGGGAAAGACCACCGGGACATCCGTAAGTTCCGGCCTCCTCACCAATTCAGGGGGATCAATCATGGTCCTCTTGAAGGAAGGCTGAACCGAGACTGTATTAAGTAGGGCCTCATAGGAGGTGACTACGCCGGGCATGAAGGTGTTGATCTCTAGCTGATTAGACCTGATAGCGTCGAGGATTATATCCACGATATCAGGATCTTCATCGCCTGTTTGCCTTATACGACCACTACTCACGCAAGACCTCCGGTCAATATTGCCGTTTCTATTTGAGCTAAGGTAGTGAATGCTTGTTTGGAGGTGAGTGCTGCCATCTCAAGACTCATCGTCCAGTCGTCCCCATAGTTGTCGCCTTTAGATACCACAGTCTTAACCACATAGGCACCTACCAGTGAAGGGTCAGAGACTGCTAGGGCCACTAGGGCTCCAGGCTTTATTAGAGGATTTATCAGCGATTGAGCCCTGACAATTTTACCATCTGTGTAGGGCCGCCCGATGAGGCCGCTATATCTCGACAGGACCACCGGGGGGACTGGGGCCACAGGGACGGCATCAGTTCTAATGGTACCTACTCCGTCTTGCACATCGAACTCGAAACCATACTTGCTGCCCAAATCCTCCAGCACTCTAACAGCACCTCCCGAGAAGGATCGGCCTCTCTTGAGGGCCAACCCGATGGGGGGATAAGGCCCCAGTACAATTCCTGAATTGATGAGGACTACAGCGACATCGGCTATAATGAAATCGATGGGGGTTCCTATAGGGTACGCCTTATTTACAAAGGAGGTACTAAGAGAGGCTGCTCCATCTGTAACCTCAAATGTGGTAACGTAATTGGGCGGCTCCCACAATGTCTTAGAGGTCCCTCGACCAGTAAATAGGACACCTTTTAGCAAGCCATACCCTGCCGACAGCACTACCTGAAGTTTGGGACTTCCTCCTCTACTGGTGGGTGCTAGAACCAGGCCCCTATTGAATGTGGATAAGTTATACACAGATATTTTGGCTGTATTTTTTTTGGGCTTATATCCCTTCTTCAGCTCGAAAGTCACCCTCAAGTTAGATGGGGTTATGAGGAATTTAAAGGGTGGGGATAAGTTAACCACAGAGACGCTTACCGACCTGCCAAACAAATCACCTGGACTGCTTAGTGCCATCTATGTTGCCCCTTCATCAGCATCGACCTCTTCCTCAACCTCTGTACCCTCCTCGACGTACATAAGCTTGACTATATTGCCTATCGAGAATCTATCGGCATCGGCAAAAAAGTCCTTGGAAGTATTGATGGCTATAAGATCGCCCTTAGGTGCGGAAGGCGACACATTTTGTCTGAGAAATATGAACCCGGTAAGGAAAGGATTCCCAGTCTGTATGTTAACTCCCAGGCTGTCCTTTAGGTCGAAAACCCATATCTCCCTCCTGGTGTTCCACCGGAACTCAAAGTTAAAAGTTTCCCCATCCAAGACAGCCGTGAAACTGAAGGCCGGATCTGTGTTACTAATCGGTATTTCAACAATCGCCATAACTATACCGCCGATGTCTGAGAGTGGAGCCAACTACCCTTTTTGCGGGGAACCTTAGGTGCAGAAGCTTTGGTGGGGCTAGGCCCTTTAGCCTTTGACTTAGGTAAGGATGAGCCAGCGGGTTGCTTCGCTGCCAGCTCCTTGGCTATGCCCAAGATACTTTTCACCACCTCCACCTTCTGGCAGGTCATGTCGAACATTAGAGAGTCGCCATGCTGAGCATCTTGAGTGAAACTGAGGGAGGTCATAACCATATTCTGGTATAGGTCATCGCTAAAATAAGTCCTGAAGGTGAAAGGAACACCCTGTCTGAACATGGATTCCATACCCTTCATGGCTGTTTTAGGGTAGTCCCCGCTGAAGACACCTCGATTGACATCGTTTAATAGGACGGCATAGGTTGCGTCAAGGCCAGTTCCAAAGACACCTCCAAGAGCTGCTGCTGCCGAAACCGCTGCCGAAAGGGCTGCCGCAGCAAATGTGGCAGATGACCCGGTTAGGTTTTCAGCGGTTAGCCTCCCTTGCAGTAGGGAATTCGCCAGTGTTAGAAGGAAGTTGTCGGGGGACTCAGATATTATACCCTTGACCGATAGCGTCAGGGGGTCAGGCTGCACATGGTCAGATATATTTGTGCCTCCATCCACAGGGAATTGAGTGGCCTTAGCCTTCATATCCGTCTTAAGAATGGTGGTGGCATCTAGGGTAAAGCTTACTTTCGTCCCCGGAATACCCGGATTATCGAACGATATCGACGACGCTCTGTTAGTGAAGAGGCTAACAATCGCCGATATTATTCCTGGTCCTAATGTCGCCATATCTCCTCCTAGTTACTGGCGTTTGTCTTTACTGCCTCGGCTGTCCCCTTGTTGATGGCGCTTTGAGTTTCAGCGGGGGTCCCTCTAGTGACAATATTGTTGGTCTGATTTACCGTTGTGTTTGGGGGAGATGGAGAGGCAGAGGGTGACTCGCCGAACGTCGGATAGAATCTAGAATCACTTGGTGGCGATGGCGCTTGGTAGCCAGGAGCCGACCTGACTTTATTAGTGATCGCCCCCGCAGTTCTCAGCTTATTCATCACCTCATGGACTTTTTTCTCTGAGATACCAGTCCCCAACAACCAGTCTAAAAAGCCGCCGCCCTCATCCAAAGGATTAGCCAGGATTCCCTCGGACTTCCTAGTCTTAGCTTTTGTTGCCAGGCCCTCTTTTACGCTTATGCCAGCGCCCTTCAAAACATCTGCGAAATCCAACCCCTTGGCCATCTTTATCAGGTCCCCTATCAGCGAGGGGTTCCCTGCCTTAAAGGCGGCATAATCTTCTAAGGCAACGATTAGGGCAAAAAAGGCCGCAGTCATAGGGGATATGGCAGTAACAAATCCTAGAGCAGCTATCTTCAGGGCACCCACGTTGTCCAGGCCCAAATCCTTGAGTAGATTGAAGCCGGAGTCTTTGAGCAGGGTCATATTTTCTATAAAGTTCCTGAACTGCTCAACTATCGGCACCTTATTTTCGCCCAGCCACTCCTGAATAGTCTTAGCTATATCTTTAGCCTCAGGTAAAATTTCCATCCCCATAGTCTCACCGATATCGATCAGCCCATCCTTAATGTTGGATAGCCGACCGAAGAAGGTAGTGGACTGTAGCTCCATGGCTTGGAAGAATAGTCCGCCCTCCCCTGTAAGGCTGGCGAAAGCCTCCTTCACAATCTTAAATGTTATCTTGCCCTGCTTGCCCATATCCCTGAGCTGCTCACCATTCTTGCCAGTAACTTTTTGAAGGGCTGTATAAATGGGGATACCAGCTAGGGCAAACTGTTTGAGGTCAAGTGCTGAAGCCTTGCCGACAGTCTTGATTTGGATAAAGTTGAGAAGCATCCTATTAAGCTTGTCGCTGTTGCCTCTAGTAACATCGCCCAGCGTCCGAAGGGAGGGTATGACTTCCTCGGCTGCAAAACCACCTGCAAGCAAGGCCGAAGATAAGTCCCTAAGCTCTGGAATTTGAAAAGGGGTTTTCTTAGCGAACTGTGTCAGGTCGTTGAGCATCTCTTTGGCTTTTTCACCGGACTTCAAAAATCCTGTGAAAGAGATCTCGGCTTGCTCTCTAGCACCAGCCAGCTTAAGTATGGAGCCCGTAAGCAAGGCGCTGCCGCCAACGGCCACGCCAGCCGCTCCGATGCCGAAGGCTCCTAGACTTCCGGCACCCGCAACAGAAGCTAGACTGCCGGCCCTGCTGCCGAAGCCACCGCCACCACCAGTACCGCCACCGCCCCGGCGACCACCGAAGAAGCCACGTCGCCCACCACCACCGCCCACCACACCGCCAGCACCAGAAAGGGCTACAGATTTGCCGTATCGTCGAGCCGATACCGTGGCCGAGTCCCAACTCCTCTTGAGTCTACGAAGACCTGCGGTCTCCTTGTTGCCAAAAGCTACTGAGGACTTGCGAACACCGGATAGCTGACCCCTTAGAGACTTGAGGGATTGAGTAGCCCTCATAATCTGCTTGGCATCGACCTTGTAGGTCCATCGGGTTACTAGCTCCTTGATTACCTTAGACACCTAACTCCTCCCGCTTTTTGCTTGCCTTTGGTAAAAGACGTTGGCGTCGTCCCTAATATCTAGGGCCTCGTTAGCGTCAGCCAGATCACAAATAGTCCAGTGGGCGTTCACCTCGTGAAGAGTCGCTACTCCTTCTAGTATTGGCCTCCACTTGAAATAGTCAATATTGGTTCTCCCCATATTGAAGGCGCTGCCCACACCCTTCAGGAATCGCCTTCTGGGCGGTCGCCCAAAAAATCGCCGTATTGATACCTCAACACTTCAAATATTAGGCGGTGAAGTAAGGCCATCCTTCCGACGAAGTGCAGCCCGAAATTGATCTTAGTAGTGCCGATCCTAACGCCGTCGAGAATATGTTTTGCATACTTCACATATGTTCTCTCGTCGAGCCGATCAATAACCCTACTGATAAACTCCTGAATAGCTTTAGCGTCCTCATCAGAGGTGCTGCCGTCCTTAGGTATCAATTCCCCATCGTCTTCAGATTCATCAGTAGGTGTCTCGCTACCCTCACCCATCAGGAATGACATTCCTTGCTTGGAAGAGAATAGGCCGACGAAGCCTTCCCCAAAGGTTTTGGTGAGCCAAACCAATGTGAGAAGTGCTTTGTCAACGTCCCAGTTGGTGATGGAATAGGTAGTTCCATCAATGTCTACTCTGTGTGGTGCGCCTTTCATTAAGGTCTCCTTTGCTAGGTTGAAAAAATTATTACGGCGTTGTTGCTGGTGCTGCTGCTGCTGCTGCGTTAACTATCTCTTGATCAGTCAACAATCCTTGTACTGCCCCATAGACTAGTTGTCCGGTTTCAAGTGTCCAGACCCTATCGCCCAACTCCTTGCCGAATTCGACTGTGGGGGCCTGTTGAACCCACATCTCAGCGGCACTGATGACAGTACCACTAGCGCCGTCCTCCATATAAAAGGAGAACTTACCAGAGTTGGTGGCTTCATCGGCCGTCAAGAATGCGCTAAGGATGTTGTTGGAGGCCGAGGACTGCATCAAGGTCAGTTCTACGGTTCCGGTCAGGTCGTTAGATCTAGCCCTAGCAGTCTCACCACTAGCTCCTGACATTACGCTCCAGTTGGGGTTATTTCTGTTGACGGTGATAAATGTACCATCAGCGAAGCCCTCCATAGTTACAGTGGCTCCCTCCCCAATGGGCGGCCCTAAACTTATTACTACACCGTTCGGATCATAATCTTTAGTAGACATGCTATTCCCCCTTATAGAGTGACCGTACCGACCACGTTAATTTTCTGAACCGCACCCGCCAGGACACCTGTGAAGGTGACGTTATTCAGCACCCTGTTAGCCTTGTCTTCCGATGGGACATCGCCAATCGCTGGAACATTGACAATGGGCTTCGAGTCGTCCGACAAGATGCCCTGGACTTGCGCCAATGTAAGCCGCTTGGCTATGGTCCCCTTGATTGACAGGATACCCTTGGTTGTGTAGGGGATCTTAGGGGTGTTGATCAACTGGCTAAATAGATCGGCTGTAAGATTCACCTGAAGCCAGTCCACTCCTCGAATAACATCAATCCACTCGAAGGGCGAATCGGAGACTTTACCCTCTTCAGTGATGTTAACGCTGGCCACCTCTGTGTAGGTGTTGGCTGCCTTGGCGTGAGCTGCTGCCTTGCCACCGGAACTGATAACGTCCACGGTCACACCCGCAACAGTCTTATAGGCCCAGGTGATAGAGCCGGCCGCTGTGGGCAGGTTGAGTCCCTGAATTCCGGTGTCCAGGTATTGAGCATCGAGGGCGTGATACCAGACTGAAGTTCTGAAGTTGGCCTTGGCTTGAAGGAGGCTGGCAATGTCAGTGTTTGAGCCAGGGTCCAGGATGTCAGCCGAAGAGTTTTGGGCGAAAAAGAGTTTGGGGTTATTGGTCCCCTGTCCCTGTACCCAATCGGAAACTTCTTCGATGTCGGCCAAAACTCGTGAATAGATTGACAGGCCATACCAGTCGTTGAGGAATCCAGTAGCGGTATCTAGCGTACCAGCCCAGCCACCAGCGACTACGGTGATAACAGGGACAACTACAGGCTGAGTAGCCCCCAGAGTCACGACAGCGCCCACAGAGAAAGGGGTATCATTAACGGCGGCGGTTACGTCTATGATTCGACTATTTGCGCCACCTATAACCGCTGCGGATTGCGCTCCTGGAAAGTCACTAGCGACAGAGGCTGCAATAGCAGTCATTGTCGTGTCGTGGTCAGTAACGAACACCACTGGAGTACCGGGAACACCATCTATAGTTATGACGGTGCTGTTGGCAGCTACCAAATCTCGTGAGAATGTCAGCCTAGTGACCTGAGCTTGGGCAATGACCTCTTTGATTACGGTGAACCGTGTTGGAGCGACTTGCTGGCCGAAATAGGCTGCACCAGCAGCTAGACTGTCAGCCCCGACAGCCGCATCGTCCGTCATCTCTGCAAGGTTAGCATAGGCTTTAGCGGCGGTCGGTATTGTAGTTAGAGCACTTACGAAAGCGCCAGTACCAAACCCAGCACGACTGGGTGTCGTGGTTAATCTTGAAATCTGAACATTTACTATGCTTGAAATAGACATAGCATCCCTCCCTTAGTTTTTCGTCGCCGAAATTGTGATTGGTACTGTCTCCCCGTTGGGATTATATATCGTCCCTAGTGCATTAACCGTCTCTATGGCCCCACTGTCAATCTCCTCCGTTTCTATGACCGTGTTGAAAGTTAAAGACATGGAAGCCTGAGGCTCGAAGGTTGTGTTTAATAGTTGACTGACATTTACTATGTCGGAATCTTCCGTTAGACGGAACACTATACCACAGAGGTTTTCGTAGACCAGGGGGAAGCGAAGTGAGGTCTTAAGTTCCTGCAGGATAGCCCAAGCGTTAGCCTCGTTAACGTAGCGAGTCGGAGAATTTGTGTAGGCATAAACCTCCGAGGTAACTTTCAAATGGGATACCCACACCTCTTTACCGTAGATTGTTACTCGTCGCTCAAGGTCTCCGATCATCTGGACACTGGAGAAAGGAGTAACGCCCACATATGGAAGAGGTGGATTAGGGGCTGCTTGCCCTGTCAGAAAAAAGCTAACCCCGCCTGGGGCATATCCCGGCACCCAATTTTGCAGGAAGGCCAGATAGTCATTGTACCTTGTTTGTAGGGTGCTAGAAGCCATCGAATAACCTCAACACAGCTCGATAATGAGGTATATTGCCGAAATTCCAATCATTGATCGAAATAGGTTTCCACGGGCGCCCGTCTATTACTACGAGGTCATTTACCTCTTGAGTAGGGCTAGGACCAACCCCTCCAAAATCCGCAGCGTTAGGTGGTGCTTGGTTGAAGAGTGGAGGAAGGATGGGTGGGACAAGTTCGAAATCCGCAAGGGTGTTCGTTGCCTCATCATCAAGGTATAGTTTTTCGTTGAGGAATAGTATGAGCCTTTTTTCAACGTTCTCACCCTTTTCCGGCCTAAGGAGCTGGTCAGCATCGATAGTCTTATAGGGTTGGGCACTGGCATAAGTGTTAATGGTATTGTTGAGAGTCCTAACATATATGCCATCGACAAACCCACCGAAGTATCTTAGGATCCTGATTTGGACTTCTTGACCCAATAGGGACCATGGCCTGAAATCAACCAAGAATACCCCTCCCCATAGCTATACGGTCAGCTTCCATAAGGAATTTGCGGAAGTCGGATATCAGACCTCCTCCCTTGCGTTGAGTCTCTGAAGTAACCGACTTAAACATGGTTCGGGTGTCGACTAGAGGGCCGCCCTTCTGTCGAAGGTTTATCTTTCGGGTTTTTAAGCTGTTGCCGGGAGTGGTCCAGGTCTTAATAGACCTGCGCATCCATTTCTGAGTCCTCTTTGCCTGACGTAGCAACAGGGCATTGGCTGTTATCTGGCTGTTGTATAGGGAACGCATTCCTGCGGCGGTTTGCTTAGTATATAGGGTGACGTTACTGTCCAGGGTTTGGCGCATGAACGGTCGGGGAGGTGCGAATCTTGTACCGAATTCATTAAACGCAGCATACACCCCCACGGAAGTCTTTCCAACTCTTTTTCCACGAAAAGTTTGAACCTTGTTAAAATCTTTCGAGTGAATGCCTGTCGTAACAGACATCCCATCCCCAATAGCCGCTAATTGGGCCAGGATGAATTTCTCACCCCTGTCAATTTCGGTGGTCTTAGAAATGTGGAGTTGGACAAGTCTTGCCATGCCACCCCCTATGTCACTAGAGGAGTGGCTTTGAATGTCTTGATAAGGTACAGGAACTCCACCCCCCATCGGGACTGTAGCAGGTAAGTGTTTCTGCCTGCGACAGTTCCTATGTAGGGTTGCAGTCCCCGTGTGCGAGAAAGGTCGCCGACACGTTCCGAGGTAATTGGGCCAACCTCCAAATCAGACCCGCCGGAGTCTGGTGTTTGGGTGTCGTCCATAGCGTAGTGGTGAGCAATCAGTAGAGCCAAACCCCGAGTGTATTTGGCGCTCGGCATGGAGCATGAATTACTGTTCAGGTAAACAGTGAACATGTCCTTTAGAGCTTCAAACTCGGCACTGATAGCAGTCCTGGTGGCGTATTTATTGTACGTCATCAGGTCTACATAAGTTGGTGTGACATCAACTAAGGCCACTACAATACCTCATCCGCATCTTCGGATTTCTCAACCTTGACCAGTCCAATTTGCTTCTTGATTGCCCCTTTTAAAGGGCCGCGAGCATCACCGAGCCATTTTTCAAGGACCTCGATTTTATAGGTCTTTTCGACTAGGGCGATGGTCACTTTCGCAGCCGCACCCATGACGTTGAGAACACCGGCGTTAATAAGCTTATTGATAGAGTCCTCATAGCCAGCGGCTTTGATTTGCTCCCATCTCATCTCAGCTACTTCGTTAACACCAGGTCCCAGGTATAGACCCATAATTGCTCGCGTGTTGGGCTGTGTGTTTTCAATGAACATTAGATCAAGTCCCCCTGAGCTACAGATTTAGGATAATAGATGATAACGCCAGCGGTCCTTGCATGGACTGGAGTTTCAAACATGAACCCTTTTTCCTGAACCGGGAGAAACTCGATGTCTTGGGGTATTTCCAAGGTGAGCTTATCAGGGCTCATATCATAGAGCATCATGGTGTCGGACCCGCCAGCGCCAGCTCCTTTGAGTTGGTAAACCGGGATGATCTGAGAGATCCAGGCGTTAGACGCCAACACGAAACTTAGGATTGTCGTGTCGGAAGTCGTGGAGCGAGGAGTGCAAGAGATCAGGGTGTACTGAGCTTCAGGAAGAAGCAAAGTGTTTGGGGATTCAACACCATTGGAAACGTCCCTAATGGAAGACACCATGGCGCAAATGTCGGAGATAATTTCGTCAGGAGTTTTGTTGACCCATAACGTAGAAGCCCCAGCACCGACGGGGATTGTCACCTGGTTGATGTTTGGAGCACCGATAAATCCTGGGATATCTGTGCTGGCATCACCGAAGAAAGCCAACTGGTTTTCGAGGTACATAACTTGGCGACGAGCAGCGTTAGCTTTTCGTTGCTCAAGAGGCTTACCTGCGAAACGTGCATTTCGGATTTCCTGGAGGGAATAGCCGAAAGCCACACCTTCGGAATAAATCTTCCGAGTGGTTTCCTTGGCGGTGATTTCAATATTCGGAATATCATCCGAATACATGTGAATCAGCTTCGCCATACCGATATGGTCCCAAGACTGATAGGTAATGGTCGCTGCGCCAGTGTCTGCCGAGGAGTCCACGGGGAATAGACGACGGGCCAGCAGTTCCGGGTAAAGTACGTCGTAGCTATTCGCTTTGATGTACTTAAGCTCTCGCTCGAAGAAGATACCTTCGTCTGCGTCCAAGTTGATAAATTGCCTTGCTTTGCGCTTCATATTACTACCTCCCTTTAAGCTACGGCACCCTGAGGACCGGCCAATTCGATTAACAATAGCTCGTCTACACCGCCAGCAGCCGACCGAGCAAAAGCTCGAACAGGAGAAAGCAAGTTAGCGCCCGCTGTCCATTTACCAGAGTTTGCGACTACGCCTGGAGTGACTTCAGCACCTACTGTTACAGCGCCCCCAGAAAGAACCCAGATTCGACCCCGTGTTATAATAGGGGTTGAGTCTTTTGCGGCATAAGTGATGGAGCCGCCTTCTGGAACCTCGTTGTCTTGTAGGGCAGAAATAGCCACACCGTAAACCGCTACAGCAGCAGTGAGCTGGAGAACCTGAGACGCAGGGTCAGTACCTCGCTCAACCGCTTGACCTGCGAGGATGGTATCCTCTGCAATGAAGCTATCGACTTGTCGCTGGGAAAATGGTTCTGCCAACATGCCGGGAATGGCAACTGCTGGAGTAATTCCGTATGTAAGTTGAACACTCATAATTTACCCTCCTCTTAGGCTTCTTTAGCGCCCTTGTAAAGATTACGTGAACGATCCCAAGAGCGGGCCTTGGACTTCTCTAAAATTTCGTCGATATCGTCGGAATTGTCGTCGTTGGTCATGTGAGTGCCAAGACGCCTTTGGTCGGGTTTTTCTTTGGGGGCAGGATCGCCAACGCCATCGTCAGCAGCATCCTCTTGAAAATCTTCAAGGCACACCTCGAAACGGGCTGTAACATAGTCGTCGGACTTGTCCTTTAACACCAATTTAGGACGAACCTTGGCGATAACCTTCTCTTGGAGGTCACGCTCGGTGAGCCCATCCAGGGAAACTTCAGCGCCCAAAACCTTGGAACACTTGCCCTCCAGAGCGACGCGAGCCTTAACGGCTTTAGCGAAGGCATCTTTGTCCTCGCCGTCTTTTTGCTCCTTCAGTTTTTCCTTGTACTCATCGCACTTGGCGGTGAGTGTGTCAGACTCTTTTTTTGCGACACCTAGTTTAACAGATACACTGTCAAGGTTGGTACTTAGGGCAGTTAGGATGCTGTAGGCTGCATCGTCTACCTCATACTCTTTACCCTCATGCTTGAAGACTTTCATCTCTTTCCCCTTTGGAATGTTATTGTCGGGGTTTGGAGCCCCATCCTCAATGATTGTTTCGCCATCTAGCTGTACCATCTGGTCCTTGCCGTCAAGTATAACCTTTAAGCTTCTACCTCCCCTAGCTTTTTTAACAAGGGCTAAGTGATTGTAGTTGATATTGCTCTGGACTGCATCGTAGTTCTGACCATTCCACACCCCAGGGGTAAAGTCCAGTTCAAGGCTATATCCGAGGCTTAACTCGGACTTCTCCTTGTTCATAATCTCCCTGATAGTGTCAGCGTCAAATACCGTAACGAGCTGTTGAATATAGTCCTCTTTATCCCCTTGAATGGGAGCCGACACCTTCTTAGGTACGTCGCTGGACATGCCGACTATAAGATCGGAGGCATTTTCGGGAGTGACTAACTCTTCGGGGTGGTTGTTGGTAAGCGGGATGCCCATGAGGGAGGACATTGTCTCTTCGGAGAAAACCTCGTCGGGGTGTCTTAGCTGTCGAATGGTTTCGATAGTCCCATCAGGGCTTAGGCGCTGGTAGGTGAATACACCCGTTCGAGTTATAAGAGCTAGGATGTTTAGGAAGCCATTAGGCTGAAGCGACCCCTCATCCTTATTTATGACTACATAGTCGGAATTTTTCATTAAACCCCCTGTGATATAGACTGTATCTCATTGAAAATTCATTTACAAGTCTACTTAATAGATGGTAGAGGGTCGGCTTTTGTGGGCTTACTGCCGCCCCTGTTATCCATCTTGCTTAGGGCTCCCAACCCATTATCGGACTGAGGAGGCTCTCTTCGTGGGCCATCCTTCGCAGTATCCGAGAGAACTGTTTCAAAGCTATAGCGCCCGGTACCGAATCTAGAATCGGCGACCTCGAAGGTATCATAGACACCGAGATTGACATAGGTTTCATCAATGTCGGCTTGCATTTGCCTAGTTCTAGACTCCTTTTCCTGGTCGAGCTGGAATAGGGGGTTGAACTTGAAGGCCAAATCCTCAGGCTTTTCTTGAGCCCCGAGCTGGCTGAACATCAAATTACTTAGGGTTTCGACAGGCTCACGCAGGTTCAAGAGCTGCTGGGCCTTCACGTTGTCATAGTAGTTTATGAGTTCTGACATTCCTGTGCCGCCCAACCCAGTAGGTGAGTTGCCCAATAGTCTAGTGTGTGGGACATCGATACCAGCCACAAGCCGCTGGACTGTAAGATCGACCAGCTCTTTGCCGCCAGCCACATTGGTAGATACATTTGTGAAACCATCCTCTTTGTCGAGTACCACCGCCCGAGCAGCGGATCTCATTAGGTTTACAAGTTCAAGCTTCTTAATAACCAGTTCGTCCTCATCCTGGGAAACCGCCTCGCTCAATCCCTCGATGTGAAAGACTGGTTGGTTGAACTCCTGTAGGATGAGAGCTATAGCGTCATGGGTGATGGCGTAGTTTCGAATAGCCTGGAATAGGGTGCTATAAATAGAATCGTGCCAATAGTTGTTCCTCTTATATAGTCTCACCGGGAGGCGCACCCCGTCAAATCGAATTAATCTGCTGTGGTGTATCCTGATAGTTTCGCCGTTCAAGCCGGGGGAGGTCGAGGTGTTGTACTGATAGATCTCTGGCTCGCCGAACCTGGGGTTCGATAGGTCGTCGACGATATCTGTGGTGGTGGTGGTCAACTGCCAGCGGTCAAAGACCACTAAGTTATTGATTCTCTTTATGTTGTTGGGCTTAAGGGGTTTATCCAGGCTTCGGGCTCCATCGTCCACGGCCAGGAAAACCATGGCTCCACCGTAAACCCGAGCAAGAGTCCAAGCCCAGGCAAACGTCTCCCACACCTTGAGCCTGTGGAATTCGGATTCGAGGAATTTCACCACCTCCTCATGTGGCCGGCCGCTCTCCATGTTCCAGGTTAAACCCTCACGGGTAGCGTCATAGGGGATAATCTTAGCAGCCTTGGCGCCAATCTCATCCGCTGAGAATAAAGCTTCGGCCATATCCCGGTGGGTGGGAGTCCAGGCTAGGTCGGAGTAGCTATTTTTGTCTTTTCCCGTCCCTAGGCCAGTGATAACATTAGACCAACCATCCTGATTTCTGAGGGGAGGGACAACGTGCATTTTGTCGTTTTTCTTTACCATCGGGTCCTACCTTTCTTGTAGAGTTGTGCTACCATATAGTCCAACCTAAAAGGAGGCACTATGAAAATATGCAAGGTATGCCTAGAAGATACGCCATTGGGGGATTTTTTTAAACGGGCATCCGCCATGGACGGCCTAACATATGCCTGTAAGCCCTGCACCAAAAAACAGAATAAAAAATGGATAGACAAAAACCCGGATCGAGTGGCTGAAGCGGGGCGGGAGTGGGTGAGAAATAACCGCGAAAAGGACAGAGAAAAAAAGCGACGACACATTGTAAAAACGGGGAACCTATACAATGAGAGGCGATGCCTACGGAGGGTGTTCACCGGATACAAGATAGGGTCGAAACCCCATAGATTGTTAGGAGCAGCGCAGCCCATAGCTTTAGCCCACCTCCTTAAGACTTGGGAGGATAGGTACGGCCACCCCCTGCTGGGAGATGAGAAACATATTGACCATATAGTGCCTATCCATAAAGGGGGAGCCCACCACTACAGGAATCTCCAACTCCTAACACCCTCCGACAACAGTAAGAAGGGGGTCCAGTAGGGAGCCTAGCAAAATCCAGCGGGTCATTGCCTTTAAGTGTCGAAGGCCCCTCATCTCAGAGAAGCGGTTAAGTCCCTGAGAAATTGCGTCCACGATATCATCATTGTCCGAGTTGGGGAAAGATATCAGCTCATCGACGATGGTGGCAGTCAGAGGGTGGTTGGCCGGAATATGGAAGTTTCCAGCCTCGAAAATTGGCGAAATACTGTGAAGACGCTCGTCCTTGGATACCTCAGGCTCGACCGCAACCATTCCAGTTACCTCCCCCTTGAGTAAGGATAGAATAGCGGGGCCATTGGCCTTTGCCTCAACTAAAATAGTCTTACAGTTTGGCCAAGTTTCAGCCAGTTGCTTAATAGCCTTCTTAGTGTCGACAACATCGGCCTTGCGGCGGTAAATGTCAAGTAGGTAGTAATCAGCCTTATATTTAGCTATCACCACCCCCACCACATAGGATTTCCCAGTTTCCTTAAAAGAGCAGTCCCACGATGTTACAAGGTAGGACTCCCTCCATTTCTTAGGGTCGAAGGGTAGGGCCACATAGTATCGAAGCCAGCTCTCCTTTATAATGTTGCCGCCCTCGATGGTCGGGGACTGCTGATACAGCGACGACCACACCCTAGAGCCAACTTGCTTTTTTATCAGCTCCAGCCGATCAACCGGATATTTCCCCGACCACAGGGCTTGACCTCTTTCTCTAATATCTCCATCGCAGGGGTCGCCTGTCAGCAGGGCTGGGAAATTGATGATCTCCCACTGGTCACCCCCGGTAGCCATCTCGGCAAGTAGCTTACCGGACAGGTCGCCCCGGTGCCAGCGGGTCTGCACTATGACGACATTGGCCCCACCCTCTAATCGGGTGTATGCCGTGGAGTTGTACCAGTTGATAGTGTTCTCCCGGTAGGTTTCCGACATCGCCTCTTCCTCGTTCTTAACGGGGTCATCGATGAGGAGCAAATCGGCACCTAGCCCGGTAATGGAGCCGCCAACTCCAGCACTTAACAAGTAACCATACTTATTTACGATTTCGAACATATTAGAGGTACGCTTAAACTTTTTGGCGTTCGGGATATCCTTAACCGCCTTGATACCTGCCATGAGAGTATCGGGGAAAATATCAGTGTAAAGCTCGGACTCCATTATCCTCTGCACATCACGGTTGAACATCGATGCAAGGCCAGATGAATAGGAGCAAGTTATTATCTTATTGTTGGGATGAGCGCCAAGGTAAAAACAGGGGAAACGCCGGGAAACCAGCTCACTTTTGCCGTGGCGTGGCGGCATCGAAACCATAATCCTTTGGTTCTTCTGATGGACCAATTTATTAAGGCGACTGATTAGATATTCATGGTGCCAGCCGAATTCGTAGGCTGGCATTGTAGCCAGGATGAAAGATCGAAAATCGGTAGCTGACTCCTCAAGCCCCAATAGATGCTCCATCTCATTTAAGTTTGAGTCGCTTGCCAATCTCTCGAATCCTTTCTAGTCGCTTTTGTCGCTCGGGGGTTACGTTGAGGATGATGTCATCCTCTGAATCCGGACTTAAGAACACTTCGACCTTTTCGGTCATCCCGTAGTCTTGCATCATGAATTTCCAAGCTGCGGCATTGCCCTCAATGACCATCTTTATGCCGGCCGCTTCTAGGAGCTGGAGACGTTTTTTCTCGCCGCGCTCCCTGGCCATGGCGAATGAGTCATGCTTTAGCCAGTTAAGGAGGGTGCTATGGGATACTCCTACATCAAAGCAGCTAAAAGACAAACCCTTTGATAGGTGGCGAAATAGCTGCTCTGCAAACTTAGGGTCATATTTGCTATCAGCACGTATGGAATCCCTGAAAGTGACTCTATCGGGCCGCAGGACTGGGGTTTTTGTTGTGGTCTTTTCCGACATTAGAGAATAGTATCCTATATCAATTCGGGTATCCAAACACTACAACAGGATCGGGAAATAGACCATGAATAAAATCGGGGTGAAAAATGTAGACATCGAAAGCCTAATTCCAAATCCGAGGAACCCCCGACAAATTGAATCCTCTGTAGGCCCTGTGGCTAAAAGCATCGAGGAGTTCGGGTTCTTGGTCCCGATGGTCATTAATGAAAAAAATGTTGTGTTGTCAGGACATGCCCGACTTGCAGCCGCCAAGAGTCTAGGGTTGGATAAAGTCCCGGTCATTGTCGCCAAAGGTTTGACGAAGGAGCAGGAAACGGCTTTCATGCTTGCAGACAACAGGTTGAGCGAAAATGCCTCATATAACACCGAACAATTGTCCGACCTGCTAAAAGAGCTAACGGATGCCTCATATGACGTACTTCAGACTGGTTTCAATGAGGAAGAGATTGAAGCCTTTATCACCTCCTCCACGGCTGAACTTGATGATATCTTAGGTCTCTCAGATAGTGACGACGACGAGGGCGAAGTATTGGGGGAAGAGGATGAGGAAAGCGACATGCGCCACCTCCACCGGATGGTCTTTCTCATGACTCCCGACCAAAAAAGCGCCGTATTGGAGGCTATCGATGTCACCAAAAAGTCTTCCGAGGCCAAGCTGTCAAATGGTGAGGCCCTAACAGTAATCTGTATGAGAGGTACCGAAACATGCACCTAATAGGCATACCTAAAGATGGCGACATTATCGACATGAGCCACACCATGTATCCCACGATAATGACCTGTAGAACCGTAGGCGGGGAATATCGAGCACCCGCCTCATCCACAACTTATGCGGTCTGCTACCAGGGGGACATAGGGATTGCTCCATTTGAGAAGGGACCCCGAATCCACATGAAATCCGGGACCGTGGCATCTTTTTGCGGGTCGGCTGATATCTGTCCCAATGGGCCTTTCAAGCTATTCCTAATTGAGAAGATCGGATACCGTGGGTTGCGTATGATGACTCAGTGTGAGAAGAAGGGGCGTCTAGCCTACATTGATGGGTGCAGCGATACAACCCTACTACCTCCAGCACGTTACGGAGATCCTGCGCTAAATTACCTCCATTTCCCACCCAACATAGATCAAACCCAGCACCTCCACCCCGATATCAGGATGGGTATCGTTCTAGCAGGAGCGGGCATCGCATGGCAGCATGAGAAGTGGGAAAAGAATATGCTACCAGGCGCTATGTTTTGCTTGGACGAATCGGAGATCCACTCGTTCAAAACCGAGGAGTATACAATGGATGTGATCGCCTACCATCCGACAACCGACACCGGACCCACAGACGCAGCCCATGCAATGATTTCAAGAACCTATATAAACCACGGGAAGACCTAATGAGGAGGGATAATGAACTTAATGGGAGATTGGCCGCTATCTCCGCCGCCGCTGAACTTGCAGCAAAATATAGATCCCTGTCAAGTCAGATAAGGGAGGCGAACGATAGTTTTTCATGTTTCGTGAATGGGCAGTCACAGAAGCACATACACCCCAAACTCAATGACCATTTAAAATTTTTATGGGTTGAGGAGTTGAAATCCATGAGGATTGATGTTGAGGAGCAAATAGTGGAATGCACCCTCGAAAACCTCTCGACTGAGTTGGAGGAAATATAGTGGGGAGCCAAGTGGGGTCCAAGAAACCGCAGGAAGCCGACGTACTTGAAGCGGCACTGACACGAATTCGAGACATCTATGATCGGTCCGATGAGGTTACTGTTGGTTTCAGCGGAGGTAAGGACTCTACAGTTTGTCTCAACCTTACTTTGCAAGTTGCGAGGGAGCGAGGGAAATTGCCGCTAAAAGTACACTTTTTTGACGAAGAAGCCATTATCCCTCCGACCGTCGAGTATATGGCCCGAATTGAGAAAAATCCGGATATCGACTTGCATTGGTGGTGCATCCCCATTATGCATAGAAATGGGTGTTCGAGGTCGGAGCCTTTTTGGTATCCGTGGAATCCGGACCAAAGAGCAAAGTGGGTGCGCCCTCTCCCTCCTACGGGACTGACTGATTTGCCGGGATTCATAAAAAGCCACGACTTCGAAACCCACACCCAGCTACCATCGATAAATCATCTAATCGCCGATGCCGAAACCGGGCTAACGGTTCACATTATGGGGCTCCGAGCCGACGAGTCTATCCGCAGGTTTCAGTCAGTCGCCCGAAGCACCAAGGACAATTACTACTCAACCTATTTCATGCCGAAAATGCTAACGACCGGAAAGCCCAAGATGGTTAAATCAGCGGTTGGCAAGACGGGCATGACTATGAAACCCTGCCCATGGGTGCAGCTCTCGAGTCCTATCTACGATTGGACCGACAAGGATGTTTGGCGTTACGTGAGAATGACCAACTGTGATTATAATCGTGGCTACGATACTTATCGCATGATGGGAATCTCTCCGGCGAGGCAAAGGATTTGCCCTCCTTTCGGGGAGCAGCCGATGCAGAGTCTATGGACTTTTCAACAGGCATGGCCCGAATTATGGGATAAAATGGTCGATCGAGTAGATGGTGTAGCAACTGCTGCCAGATATGCCCGAACCGAGCTGTATTCCTTCGGAAAGAAGCCGAAGCGCAACAAAACCTATTTCCCCATGCCAATGGATTTCCTGATCTTCCTTATCGAGAAGCACCCACCGGATATCGCAAAAAAGATCGCTAAGTCGGTGAAATGGTTGATAAAATTACACAATAAGCAGACAGGGCACAAACCTATCCCAGAGGAGGAGTTGGACCCCCGAACCGGGGTTTCGTGGGCGCTGCTGTATATGATCGCCCTACGGGGAGACCTAAAGGAGAGGGCCTACAATCTAGCGGTGACCTCGGCCCGAGGCAAATCCGGTAGCCGCATCAAGGCACCACGGAAAAGATCGACCAACGTAAATAAGGTGAGGATGAAATGAAATACGAAAAAAATCCCGAGGAGGTAGACGCCATTATTTGGGATGGCACCAATAAAGATGAAATAGCAGCTTTCTGCCAGGGGCACGCTATATTTAGACGGGGCGGGCACCTAAACCTAACCTCTGTGGCAGGGACGGTAGTTGCCAATAAGGGCGACTACATTGTCAAGGATTTTAGAGGTGGATTTTACCCCTACAAACCTGAAGCTTTCAAGGGCACCCATAAAGAGAAGAAAACATGAAGCACCCGATCGATAAAGTGGAATGGATACATAGAGACAGCCTCACGGCCAACGACTACAACCCCAACCATGTCGCCAAGCCCGAGCTGAAACTCTTGAAGCTGTCTTTGCTTGAGGACGGCTTCACGCAACCTATCGTGATTACCCAGGATAATATTATAGTTGACGGCTTCCACCGCTGGCAGCTTTCGTCTTCCAAGGAACTCATAGAGAGGGACAAGGGATTTGTCCCCTGTGTTAGGCTGGTGAAATCCTTAGAGGAACGTATGTTATCCACAATTCGCCACAACAGAGCCCGCGGCGTGCATTCGATCTTATCGATGGGGAAAATTTCCCAATATCTCCAAAAGTCAGGACTGACGGACGAGGAGATCATGAAACGGCTCGGAATGGAAAAAGAAGAGCTTGGGCGTCTGACCGATAACGTAACAATGTTTGAAGGGCATGGGGATGGGTATTTTGGCAAGAGTTGGCTGCCCGTATTTGAAGAGGATAGGAAAGGTACTAAAGAGGATGCAACGGAAGGGATTTTATAGTGGTATGGCCCATCGCCACCCCCAGGTGTATCACCATCCTAGGAAATATTTCGAGTGAAATTGACTATGAAAGACATGGAAATCCTAAAAATTCAAAAGGGGGATGTTGTTGTTATCAAGCCCAGAGTGGGCTACACCCTATGCCGGGACACTTTCCACCAGGGGTTGGCAAAGCTAGGCGAAACAACAGGTATCAAATTTCTTGCGGCCGACATGGTGGAAGTATGCGTATTAAGAGGAGAGAAAAATGAATGAGGCGAAAGAGCCAGCTAATTTTTCTCTAAGTACACAACTATGAGGGGGACCGCCACCGCAATTAGACCTGCAAGGAATGTACCCCAGATCATGACGGTAGTTTTCACCCTGGCTAAAGCCACCTCGATCTCGACTATCTTCGTGCTGTTGTTGTCCATCTTTTCGATTATGGCGGGCCAGGTGGCAGACCAAAATCTCTCAATGTTTTTTTGGTGGGCTTTCTCTTGGAGCCTTTGCTCGGCGGCGGATATTCTAAGGTCGTTTTGGATTTTAACTAAGGAATCCAGCTTCCTTTCAATCTCTCCCAGCTTATCAGCCATCGAAGGCCCTCTTAGGTGGAATATCTCTTAATTATAGCACCATTTACGAATTTGAGGAAAAATCGATGGCTCTAAGTAAAAAACAGCGGATCACTAACCAAGAATTCGCTGACATCCACAAAAACGCTCATAAATCGGTAACTAAGGCTCTTTTGGACAAAAAGGTCGATGAGACGCTAGAATCGATGAAAAAATACCTAAAAAACAAGAAAGTGGCCGTTTCCTGGTCAGGAGGCAAGGATTCTATCGTTTTGGAGCATATTTGTAGGATTCTTGACGTAAAACGATCATTTATCGTCCATAATGAACTGGAATATCCACAATTCATGCGTTGGGTGGATGTCCAAAAACCTGAAGCCCTCGAATACGTCAACACCGGCCAAGATTTACTTTGGTTGTCGGAAAATAAGCACATGCTGTTTCCAAAAAAGTCTTCGACCTCAGCCCGATGGTTTTCTATCGTACAACACAAGGGACAAGATAAATATTTTAAGGACAACGGCCTGGATGCAATTATTCTTGGCAGGAGGAAAGCCGACGGGAATAATTTTCCGAATGGCGAGGACTCTTACACGAACAAAAAAACTGGAACAGTAAGATACTGCCCTTTGATGAATTGGAGCCATGAATACGTCTTCGCCTTTATTACTTACTACCATTGCGCTTTGCCACCCATCTACAATTGGCCTAGAGGTTACACGGTAGGAACCGGGCCGTGGGCAAAACGTAAAGTGTCTTCGGACCACCAGGGTTGGCGTGAAATATTCAAGATTGACCCCAATATTGTAAAAGAAGCCGCACACTACTTTTCCAGTGCATCAGATTTCCTCGAAAGTAGAGGGGTTCACTTCTAAGTGCTTTAAATATAGCAATTTAGTCGCCAGAGTTAAATTGATAGCTGGGTAGCCCTCAAGAAATATTTTCTAGAAAAATATTTTCTAGAAAAATATTTTCTAGAAAAATATTTTCTAGAAAAATATTTTCTAGAATATTTAAATGGGGGTTTCTAGAAAAATATTTTCTAGAATATTTAAAGAGTAATTTCTAGAAAAATATTTTCTAGAATATTTAAATGGGGGTTACCTCTTAGTCAAGACCCCCTTACGTTTATGTTCAATCAATATTCGTGCCAGCGAATAATTACTTCTTGGTAAGGATCGCAGAAGTATGTTCTTGTAAGAATTCAACCCTTACCCTTAAGTAAGAGTTGGTAGAGCCCTCTAGGGGGAGAGGAAGAGTATGACTCTTACCTATAGGTAATGATCTCGCCCAATTATTACTTCTCGGTAATGATCTAGAGAAAGAGGCATCTGACCAACTCTTAGACAGTGTCTAACTCTTGGTC
>Ga0307380_10001849_pt1 | contig 30421 bp, 24 predicted proteins | sample UN3MG_FD_202239 | JGI IMG/M metagenome (GOLD analysis project Ga0307380, IMG submission 202239) | Soil microbial communities from Risofladan, Vaasa, Finland - UN-3 | ecosystem: Environmental > Terrestrial > Soil > Coastal area > Acid sulfate soil | place: Finland: Risofladan, Vaasa | collected...
GCCAGGTCAACTGGCTCGGGCTCATAGGGCAGCGGCTCCAGCTCGACCGGCCCAGGCCGCACACCCCTGAATGAAACCTCTTCGACAGCAGGCTCTTCCTCTTCAAGCGAAGGGACGACTGCCTCCGGCTCGGCTGCAATCTCCGCAACGGAAACCGGTTCCGAAATGGCTGGCTCGATCTCGACAGGCTCGAGCTTTGGCTTCTGGAACCTCTTCCAGAATGAGACTTTTGCACTCGTCTCAGCCGGCTCAGGCTCGGGTTCGGCCGGAGGCTCTTCTCCCAGCTCGAAGATCTCAGGCTCAGGAACGGCTGCCTCCAGCTCCACGGCCTCCGGTTCGAGCGCAGGCTCTTCTTCCAGGTCGAAGACCTCAGGCTCTTGGGCCGCCGGCAGCTCGACAGGCTCGGGTTCTGAAGGTTCTTCTTCCGGTACCTCTCCCACGTCGAAGGCTTTCGGCTCATGGACCGAGGGCTCCAGTTCGATGGGCTCGGATTCTGAAGGTTCCTCTTCCGGTATCTCTCCCACATCGAATGTCTTCGGCTCATGGACTGAGGGCTCGATCTCGATAGGTTCCGGTTCGGCGGGCTCCTCTTCCGGTATCTCTCCCAAATCGAAGGCTTTCGGCTCGTGGGCCGACGACTCCAGTTCGATGGGCTCGGGTTCTGAAGGCTCTTCTTCCGGTAGCTTTCCCACGTCGAAGGCTTTCGGCTCATGGACCGAGGGCTCCAGTTCGATGGGCTCGGGTTCTGAAGGCTCTTCTTCCGGTAGCTTTCCCACGTCGAAGGCTTTCGGCTCATGGACCGAGGGCTCCTGTTCGATGGGTTCGGGTTCGGTAGGCTCTTCTTCCGGCATCGCTCCCAGGTCGAAGACCTTGGGCTCGTGAGCCCCCAAATCCTCTTCTTCCTCTTCAGGCGGAACGCCGAGATAACCCGGGGGCGAGACCACGTCCTCCGGGGGCTCAGGCGCCAGACTTGCCAACGGAGCTTTCTGGGCAGGCGGCTCCTCCGGAACTGGAGGTTCAGCCGAGGCCACTGGTTCCTCCGGCTTAGGCGGAGGGGCAAGGCTCGCCAACGGAGGCTCTTCGGCAGGAAGCTGCTCGTCTGCCGGAGTCTCGGCCATTTCGTGGAGTATGAATCCCATGCCGGGGGCAGGCGGAAGCTCGGGTTCGGGCTCGGCTTCCTCTTCCGCAGGCATTTCTTCCACCAATTCGGCGAACGACGCCGTCGGCTCGACTATGATCGGCTCAGACTCCAGTTCGATGGGCTCTCGCTCCGGCGCTTCCTCAGCGGGCGCCTGGATGGCCGGCTCGAAAGCAGGCTCGGGAGCAGCTTCCGGCACGATCACCGGTGGCTCCGGAATCGGCTGGACGGTCTCGACCTGCCGGCCCTTTTTTACCTTTTGCTTCGGCTCCTTGGGCAGCTTGCCAGCCGCCACAGCGCGAAGCGGGGCAAAACAACTCGAACATGATGCTCTGCCCTCTTTGTTTTCAGTGCCGCACCTTGGACATTGCATGGTGACACTCCTCAGACCCTAGACTCTAGACTTCAGACCTTAGACTTTAGGAGCCTCAAACCTGGCGAAGACCAGGGTCGCATTGTGACCGCCGAAGCCGAATGAGTTCGACATGGCGACTTTCACATCGAGCTTCCTGGCCTGATTCGGAACGTAATCGAGATCGCACTCGGGGTCGGGGGTCTCATAGTTGATAGTAGGAGGGATTAGCCCGTCCCGGATGGCGCACAAGCACGCAATTCCCTCGACCGCGCCGGCCGCCCCAAGAAGGTGGCCGGTCATGGATTTACTCGAACTGATCGGAACCTTATATGCGTATTCGCCGAAAACTGTCTTAATAGCCTCAGTCTCTATTTTATCATTATCTTCCGTGCTTGTCCCGTGTGCATTTATATAACCAATGTCCTCAGGTCGCATTCCGGCCGAAGCGATGGCCGCAGCCATTGATCTTGCGGCGCCTTCTCCACCGGGCGCAGGAGCAGTGATGTGATATGCATCGCCGCTCATTCCGAAGCCGACGACCTCGCCATAGATGGTGGCTCCACGAGCGAGGGCGTGATCCAGCGCTTCGACGATCATGATCCCTGCGCCCTCCCCCATGACAAAGCCATCGCGATTGAGATCAAACGGCCTGCTGGCTAGCTCGGGATCGTCGTTTCGGGTGGAGAGCGCCCTTGCCGCGCAGAATCCCGCAACCGCCATGGCAGTGATCGCCGCCTCCGAGCCTCCCGCAATTATGACGTCGGCATCGCCCCGTCTGATGATGTGGGCTGCCTCGCCGATTGCGTGGGTGGCAGTGGCGCAGGCGGTCACGACTCCAAGATTCGGGCCTTTCGCGCCGAAGAGTATGGACACCATTCCGGCGGCCATGTCTGAGATGAGCATGGGAACGAAGAATGGGCTGACTCGCCGAGGACCTTTCTCCAGTAGAGTCGCGTGCTGTTCTTCCCACGTGCCCGTGCCGCCGATGCCCGAGCCGATGACGACTCCGACCCTGGGGCCATTCTCCGCCGTGATCTCGAGGCCCGAGTCGTCCAGCGCAAGCTTACTTGCGCCGACCGCGAGTTGGGCAAAACGATCCATGCGCTTGGCATCCTTGCGCTCGCAGTATTGCTCCGGATCGAAATCACTGACCTCTGCCGCAATCTTGGTAGTATATTCGGTTGTGTCGAAATGGGTGATGGGACCGACGCCGGACTTGCCGCTGTGGAGAGCCTCCCAAAGATCGGCAACCCCGGTGCCGATGGGCGTGATTGCACCCACTCCTGTTATCACAATCCGTCTATCTTCCATGCAATTCTCCGAAACTGCGTACGGATACGGTGCGGCCAAACCTTATCCTAAGCAGCCTGGCGCCCGTGTCCGCTCGTGAAAAGGGCTGTTAGCCCTTGAGACTTTAGACTATAGACTTCAGAGCCTAGCGGCTAAGGTCTGGGAATACTAAGCCTTTGATTTTTCGTCTATATACTTCACGGCGTCTTCTACCGTGGAGATCTTTTCCGCGTCCTCATCCGGGATCTCGACGTCGAACTCCTCTTCTAAACCCATGACGAGTTCCACGACATCCAGGGAATCGGCGCCGAGATCATCCACGAATGACGCTGCGGCGGTAACTTCATCCTCATTGACATCCAGTTGGTCAACGACTACCTTCTTCACGCGATCCAATGTTGACATTTGTCACCTCCTCCTTACATAACCATTCCACCGTCAACGTTTATGACCTGGCCTGTGATGTAGCTCGAGTCATCGGTACAAAGAAACAGGACCAGCTTTGCCACATCTTCGGGAGTCCCGAGCCTGGTCAGCGGTATCTGGCTTGCTATATCATTACGCACGCTCTCCGACAATTCATCCGTCATTGCGGTTTGAATGAACCCCGGAGCGATTGCATTCACATTAATCCCGCGAGAGCCGAGTTCCTTCGCGGTTGTCTTGGTAAGGCCCATTATGCCGGCTTTCGATGCCGAGTAATTCGCCTGGCCGGGATTCCCGATGAGTCCCATAACCGAGGCGACGTTCACGATCTTGCCGGACTTCTGCTTCAGCATCGTCCGAGTGACGGCCTTGGTGCAGTTGAATGTGCCTTTCAGGTTGGTGTCTATCACCAGGTCCCAGTCTTGCTCGGACATCCGCGGGATGAGCGCATCACGGGTGATGCCGGCATTGTTAACCAGGATGTCAATGTGCCCGAATTCGTCCAGCGCTCGCTGGGCGATTGCCTCGCAATCCGCTGGATCCGAGACATTCGCCTGGACAGCGATCGCTTTCCGACCGAGGGCTTTCACCTCGGCTGCGACTGCTTCGGCGGCCTCAGGGACAAAGTCGGCGATGACGATGTCTGCGCCTTCATTCGCAAGAGCGAAGGCCACGAAACGACCGATGCCTTTGCCTTCCCTCCCGGCCCCGGTTACTATAGCAACTTTACCGTCGAGTTTCAAGATATGCCTTCCTTCGTCAGGCCGTTCAAGGTTCATCGTCCAGCGTTCATAGTCAGAAATGCCTCGCAAGACTGCACGTCGCTGATGTTTGCGACTTCCACCGAATCGGCGATGCGCTTGATAAGGCCCGAGAGGACCTTGCCGGCACCCAGCTCCACAAAAAGGGTTACGCCGTCGTCTACCATCCTGGCGACGGACTCCTGCCATCGGACGCTGCCTGCGATCTGTCGCTCCAGGCAGTCGCGGATCTCATCCACATCGTAAACGAAATCGGCGGTCACATTCACGACGACCGGAATATCGGCGTTATCGAAGCAGGCAAGGTTCAACTCGATCGCCAGCTTCTCGGCCGCATCCGCCATCAGACGGGAATGGAACGCGCCACTCACGCTTAAGGGGATGACCTTGCGCGCGCCCATCTCCTTCGCATATTGAGAGGCGGCTTCGACGGCCTTCACCTCTCCCGAGATCACCACCTGGCCCGGCGAATTGTAATTCGCGACGTCCACGGTCCCGATGTCATCGGCTCTGGAACAGGCGAGTTCCACTTCATCGGCATCGAGTCCGATGATCGCCGCCATCGTGCCGGGGCGCTTCCTGCTGGCTTCCTGCATCAATTCGCCCCGCTTGCGAACGAGCGGCAGGGCATCCTCGAACTCCAGGACTCCGGCCGCCACAAGGGCGGCATACTCGCCGATGCTGTGACCGGCGGTCACATCCGGCTTGATATCATGCTTCTCCAGCAGCCTGAGACAAGCTATGCTGGTTACAAACAGCGCCGGCTGAGTGTTCGCCGTCAGCACCAATTCCTCCTCCGGGCCTTCGAAGCAGAGCTTGCTCAGCGGAAAACGGAGGATGCTGTCGGCGGCATCGAAAACCTCGCGGGCTTCGGGGAATTGATCGTAGAGATCCTTGCCCATGCCCACATATTGCGCCCCCTGGCCGGGGAAGACGAATGCGGTTTTTGACATAGATACTGCGTTCTCCAAGGACATTGTTGGTGTCAGACCGGTCGGACACGTCGGACGAGTCGGACGTTTCGCCTCACGGAAGAATCCACTTGATGACGGTGGCCGCCCAGGTCAGGCCTCCTCCGAAGCCGACAGCCACGATCACATCGCCTTCCTTGACCCTCCCGGATCTGTACGCTTGGTCCAGAGCGAGCGGTATGGAGGCGGCGGATGTGTTGCCGTAGTTCCGCAAATTGGTGAAGACCTTCTCATCGGGAAGGCCGAGCCGAGCCGCCCCAGACTCGATTATGCGCATGTTAGCCTGATGCGGCACGAAGAGATCAATATCGGCCGGGGTGAGTCCGCACATGTCCAAGGCTTTGATGGCAGCCTCACACATCACGCGGACCGAGAACTTGAAGACCTCGCGGCCCTCCATCTTGATGAAGTGCTTCCGGTTCCGGACCGTTTCCTCGGTGGTCGGGAGTTTCGAGCCGCCCGCTTCGATCTTCAGAAGTTCGCTGCCCGAGCCGTCCGCTCCTAGATACGAGGACAGCACCCCGGTGTCCGACGACGTCGGGCCGAGGACTACCGCGCCGGCGGCATCGCCGAAGAGAACGCAGGTCGAGCGGTCGGTCCAGTCAGTCACGCTCGACAGAACGTCCACGCCTACTACCAGAACGTGTTCATAAGTGCCCGCACGGATGAACTGGCTGCCCGCGGAGAGGGAGTATACCCAGCCGGAACAGCACGCTTGAAGATCGAACGCCGCAGCATTGACCGCACCTACGGCGTTCTGGACGAGACAGGCAGTCGAAGGAAACGGCATGTCGCCGGTGATGGTCGCGCAAATGACCAAGTCAATCTTCTCCGGAGACAGGCGGGCGGATTCGATGGCGCGCTTCGCCGCCTCGATCGCCAGGTCCGAAGCGGCTTCGCCTTCGCTGACAACCCGCCTTTCACGGATACCGGTTCGAGTCAGAATCCATTCGTCTGTTGTTTCGACTATCTTCTCAAGATCAGCGTTAGTGAGAACCTTGGGTGGAGCATACGATCCGATGCCGATTATACCGGCGCCTCGCAATTGGGGTACCATTAATTCACCAGTCCGTGGTTTCATTTGGCACTCGGATCGCGGTTGAGTATGGCGAACTCATCCTGCTGGACCGTCGTGCTTATGAACTTGACTACATTGTTCTCGACGGCGCTAGCAGCCGCCTTAATAGCATTTCTAATCGCCCGGGCGTCTGACCTCCCATGGCTGATGATGCAGACGCCATTCACTCCCAGAAGCGGAGCGCCGCCATATTCTGCGTAATCCAGTCTGTTCTTCGCCCGCTTCAATGCCGGAGAGAGTATCAGGACCCCGAGTTTGTAGACTGGGTTCTTGTTGATCTCTTCCTTCAAGTTGCTCTGCAAGAACTCTGCTATCGCCTCGGCGATCTTGAGCACCAGGTTGCCGGCAAACCCATCGCAGATAATGACGTCCGCCGCTCCACGAAACACGTCCTTGCCGTCAATATTGCCCACGAAATGCAAGTCAGATTGGGCCAATTGGGCATGAGCCGCCTTCGTGAGCTCATTGCCCTTGGAAGGCTCCTCGCCAATCGAAAGCAGGCCGATCCGAGGGTTGTTCAGCTTCAGCACCCGCTCGGCATACTCCCTGCCCATGACCGCGAACTGGAGGAGGTTGTCCACGCTGCAGTCAACGTTCGCGCCGCCGTCGAGCAGCACGGCCTTCCCTTTGTTGGTAGGAAGGAATGACGCTATAGCCGGGCGGGCGATTCCAGGTATTCGGCCGAGCTTCAGCGTGGCGACCGCCATGGCCGCGCCGGTGTTCCCTGCGCTCACGATAGCGTCCGCTTCGCCGCTCACGACCATGCCGGCGGCGACAACTATGGATGAGTCGGGCTTTCGGCGAATGGCATTCGCCGGATGCTCGTCCATCTGGACGATCTCCGAGGCGTGCATGATCTCAACGGCAGCGGCCGGATGCTTGGCCAATTCCGCCTTGATCTGATCTCGGTCGCCTACAAGGACGATATCAATGCCGTCCTTCTCGGCGGCCTCGACCGCCCCCTTGACTATTTCGACAGGGGCGAAATCCCCCCCCATCGCATCAACGGCAATTCTCATCGTAGTGCTTAGTGCCTAGTGCTCAGTGCTTGGTGCTTGGTGCTGTAGGCACTAGGCACCAGGCACAATGCACTATTCTGCTTTCTTCTCACGTTCTTTGACTTCGAGTATCAGTCGGCCGTTGTAGAACCCGCAACTCCTGCAGACGTGATGCGGCAGGCGCGGCGCGTGGCATCGCGGGCACTCGGTGACGTTCGGCGCATCGAGTTTGTAGTGCGTCCGTCGTTTTGCTCCGCGTGTGCTAGAATGTCTTCGCTTTGGCAGCGGCAATAGAATTCACCCTCTCTTTGGGACTTTAGACTTTAGGGATTAGACTTTAGAGCAGACCTGGTAACCAGGGGCTAAAGTCTACAGTCTAAGGTCTAAAGTCTTCATCATTATGGATCGTTGTCTTGCTCTTCCAGCAATTCGCCCAGCACCTTGAACGGAGACTCCGGCTCCGCGGGCGGGCATGCACATTTTCGCAGATTTAGGTTTTCCCCGCAAGTAGGACACAACCCCCGACAATTCGGCCTGCACAGCGGCCGAATCGGCAACTCAAGGAGAAGGTCCTGGCGGATGACCTCCTGAATATCAAGCATGTTATCCTTCACAAGCCCGGTTTCGACGTCTTCCTCATCCAGCGCAAGCACGCGGACGGCGTCGCCGATCGTCTCCAGGCAGAATTCCTCCTCGACCTTCGCCTCCACGGGGAGGGTCATGTCCACCAGACATCGGCTGCACTGGAGCTTCAGCTCGGTCTTGAACTCTCCGGTGAGGAGCAGGAGGCTGCCGGCATTCGTAAACTCCAGCTTGCCCTTGACCGTGCCCGTGCATTCGAAGCCGAGATCCTGAGGGCACGGCTCCTCGATGTCCTGAGTGGCGTGCATTCCTCCGACGCGTGCGATTTCCGACAGGTCGAGCTTCATTTATCGTTCTCTCCGCTCACTACGTGGACCGTCTCGCGAGCGATTGCGAGCTCCTCGTTCGTCGGGATGACGAGCACTCGGACTCCGGTTTCGTTGGCGCTGATATCGCACTCGGAGTGGCAGCCGGCGTTCTTCGCCTCGTCAATCTCGACGCCCATGTACCCGAGGTTCGCGCAGATGCGCTCTCGCACCATGGCTTCATGCTCGCCGATGCCTGCCGTGAAAACGACGGCATCGAGCCCGCCCATTGCGGCCGCGTATGCTCCTATGTACTTCGTGCCTCGATAGCAGAAGATGTCGAACGCCAGCTTGGAGCGATCATGGCCCTCGGCGGCCTTGGCCTTGATATCCCGCATGTCATTGCTGACGCCGGATATGCCCAGCAGGCCGCTCTTCTTGTTGATCAGATCGTCTATGTCATTCGCAGTGTAGCTGAAGGTCTTCTCCAGATACGGAATGATGGCGGCGTCTATGTCGCCGCAGCGAGTCCCCATCACGAGGCCCTCGACCGGCGTGAGGCCCATGCTGGTATCAACCGACTTCCCGCCCTTGACGGCGGTGAAGCTCACTCCGTTCCCGATGTGGCAGGTCACGATCCGCTGATTCTCCCTGGGAATGCCTCGGACCTCCAGCATCTTGCGTGCCCTGGATGTCACGTACTTGTGCGACGTTCCGTGGAAGCCATACCGCCGAATCCCGTGCTCCTCATAAAGCTCATAGGGCAGCGCGTAGATGTAGGCATGCTTCGGGATGGTCTGGTGGAAAGCGGTGTCGAAAACCGCAATCTGAGGCGCTTCCGGCATGATCGCCATCGCCGCCTGTATGCCCATCAGGTTCGGGGGATTGTGAAGCGGCGCCAGCTCGCTCAGGCGCTTGATGGTGTCCATGATTTCTTGATTGATGATGACCGAGTCGGAGAACGACTCGCCCCCATGGACTACCCTGTGGCCGATGGCCGTGATCTCGGATACGTCCTCGATCGCGCCCGTCTCGGGGTCGGTCATGGCGTCGAACGCCAGGCGCATCGCCGCCTGGTGGTCGGAAATCCCAGTCTTAACTTTGATCTTTTCTTTGCCGGTTGCCTGGTGGGTCAGCGAAGAACCTTTTTGCCCTATTCTCTCGGCAATGCCCCTGGCGAGCACCTGCTCATTCGACATATCTATGAGCTGGTACTTCAGGGAGGAACTACCGGCGTTTACTACTAGTATTATCACTTTGCCTTTCCCAATGCGGTGGCCATGGGGACTTTAGACTACAGACTTTAGACTTTAGGGAAAACCGTTCCGAGGGCTAAAGTCTAAGGTCTAAAGTCTAACGTCTTTTCCACGGCTCACTGTTTACTTTCACTGCGTTGCCTGCACCGCGGTGATCGCGGCGACGTTTACAATGTCCTCCGAGTTGCAGCCTCTCGACAGGTCATTGACCGGCCTCGCAATGCCTTGCAGGATCGGGCCGTAGGCCTCCGCCTTCGCGAGACGCTCGGTTAGCTTGTACGCGATATTCCCGGCCTGGAGATCGGGGAAAATGAGAACGTTCGCTGTTCCGGCGACCTTGCTGTCGGGAGCTTTTCGCCTGGCGATATCGGGAACGATGGCTGCATCTGCCTGAAGCTCGCCGTCAATCATCATATCGGGGGCTTTCTCCTGAGCGATCTTCGTTGCCTCGACGACCTTGTCAACAAGCGGGTCTTTCGCGCTCCCCTTGGTTGAGAATGAGAGAAGCGCAATTCGAGGCTCGACTCCGAAGAGAGTCATCATGCTCCGGCCGGTGCAGATCGCGATCTCCGCAAGCTCCTGGGGATTCGGGCTAATAATCAGCCCCGAGTCGGCATACAGAAAAAGACCGTTGTCCCCGTAATGCGAGCCGGACACTATCATCACGAAAAAGCTGGAAACGCAGCTAATGCCGGGGGCAGTCCTGAGGACCTGGAGCGCCGGCCTGACGGTATCGGCGGTGGAGTGAGTCGCGCCTGATACTTCACCGTCGGCATCCCCGGCCTTGACCATCAATACGCCGTGATACAGTGTGTCGCCTGCGAGGCGATTTGCCTCCTCGGGGGTCATGCCCTTGCTCTTACGAAGCTCGTAGAGCATGTCCGCGTATGCTTGGCGCTTTGGGGACGTCGCAGGATCAACCACTTCGATGTCCGACAAGTCAACTCTATGTTCCCGCGCGATCTTCCGGACCTCGTCCGGCGGACCGAGAAGGATGGGAGTTGCTATCCCGTGACCACTTATGTCCCCCGCAGCATGAACGACTCGGTGATCCATGCCTTCGGGGAGGACGATGGTCTTCTTCGCCTCCCTCGCCCGGGCATAGATCTTCTCCATATGATCACTCATGAACCATCTCCAAGCTGCCGCTCTTCGTCTGGAGCTTGTCACGGCCGTGGGTGATCGTGCTCAGCACCTTTTGGACGAAGCTTTCCAGGTCGGACAGCACCTCTTTGGCATACTCGTCCGCGCCTTCCCTGGTGGTCCGGGCTTCTTCCTCGGCGCTGGCGATGATCTCTTTGGCCTGAGCCGTGGCAAGCCGATGAATCTCGCTGCTCTCCACCATTCGAGCCGCCTCTGCCCTGGCGTCCTCAATGATCTTGACCGCCTCTGTCTTTGCTTGATCGTTGATCTGAGCGGCCTGCTCCTTCGCGTCATTGACGATATGATCGGCTTCGCGAGTAATCCGAGATGCCGACTTCACATCCTCAGGCAGCGAGGCGCGAATCTTGTTCGTCAAGGTGTAGAACTCGTCAACGTTGACGAAGGCATTGTTGAAAAGCTGCCTGCTCTTCTCTACAAGCTCCTCAAGTTTCTGAATCAGTTCCGGTGTCTCCATGTTATAGCTCCCCCGCTTTCGATTTCGCAAACTTACGTTCCAAGTACCTCTTGACGACTTCGGGGACAAGGCCATCCACCGAGCCTCCGAAGCCGGCTACTTCCTTGATGATGCTCGAACTCAGGTATGAGTATTCGGCGTTCGTCATCATGAACACCGTTTCGATACCTGCGTCCAGTCTCCTGTTCATCAACGCCATCTCGAACTCGAATTCGAAATCCGAGAGGGCGCGAAGCCCTCGGACGATGACGTTGGCATTGCGGCTCTCGGCATACCTGACGAGCAGGCCGTCGAAGCTCTCGACGGTCACGTTCGAGTAGGGCTTGCATGCCTCCCTTAGCATGGCCAGCCGCTCATCTACGGTGAATGTCGGCTGCTTGCCGATGCTCACCGAGACGGCGACGATGACCTCATCGAACACGCCGGCCGCGCGTTCGATTATGTCCAAATGCCCGTTTGTGGCCGGGTCGAAGCTCCCAGCGCAGATGGCTCGACGATTCATAATGCATAATCCGTAATTCGTAATCCGGAAAAGGCCTCCCCTTACGCATCACGGATTACGCATTACGAGGTGAGCGTTAGCTCACTGATACCAATTCGTACCCCTCGAAGCGCTTGAGGATTTCAGTCCTCAGAAGCGCGTACCGGGGCGAACTCAGATGAGAGTCCACCTTCACGATTGCGAAGGCATCCTCCCTGGCCTTTTCCAGTATATCCACATCCCGAAGGATGTTCGCAATTCTCAGCGACGGAATGCCGCTCTGGCGGGTGCCGTAGAACTCGCCCGGCCCGCGAATCCGAAGATCCTCCTCGGCGATCTCGAAGCCGTTGTTCGTTCGGGACATCACGTCCAGCCGGTCGCGGCCCTCGTCGGTCCCGGGATCGGCGATCAGTACGCAGAACGACTGATGCTCCCCTCGCCCGACTCGCCCTCTGAGCTGATGCAATTGCGACAGTCCGAATCGCTCTGCGTCCTCGATCAGCATAACGCAGGCGTTCGGCACGTCAATGCCGACCTCGATTACGGTCGTCGAAACGAGCGCCTGAACCTCGCCATCGCGAAATCGGCGCATGACCTCATCCTTCTCCGACGGCTTCATCTGCCCGTGAAGGACGGCAAGCTCGAAATCCGTGAACACCTCGTTCTTCAGGCGTTCGGCAAGCTCTGTAGCCGCTTTCGCCTGAAGCTTATCAGATTCCTCTATCAGCGGGCAAACGACGTATATCTGCCGCCCCTGCTGAACGACCTTCCGAGCGCCCTCATAGACCTGCTCACGCTGATCCGCCGCCTTCCAATGCGTGCGAATCGGCTTCCGGCCCGGCGGCATCTCATCAATCACCGATAGGTCAAGGTCGCCGTAAACCGTGAGCGCCAGGGTCCGCGGAATCGGCGTGGCGGTCATCACCAGCACGTCGGGATTCCAACCCTTTTCGCGAATCGCCGCCCGCTGAAGCACTCCAAACCGGTGCTGCTCGTCAATCACGACGAGCCCCAGGTTCTTGAACTCCACATCCCCCTGGATGAGGGCGTGAGTCCCGATAGCGATTTGAGCCTCACCCGACGCAATCCGCTCCTTGGCCGCCCGCTTCTCTTTGGCGGTCAGGCTGCCGGTGAGAAGCTCGATCTTCACGCCGAGGCCATCGAGCATCCGCCTGAGCACCAGATAGTGCTGTTCGGCCAGAATCTCGGTCGGCGCCATAATCGCGGCCTGATAGCCGTTGTGAAGGGCGATCATCATTGCCGCGACTGCGACCACCGTCTTGCCCGAGCCGACGTCCCCCTGGAGCAGGCGGTTCATCGAAGTCGGCGCGCTCATGTCACGCTCGATCTCACGAATCACCTTCCTCTGGGCGGAAGTCAACTCGAAAGGCAGCAACTCGTAGAACGCCCTGGTAGCCTCGGGAGTCACGGTAAACTGAATCCCCGGCTTGTCGGCGGTAATATTCTGTTTTCTAAGTGCGAGCGCAAGCTGGAGGAGGAAGAATTCCTCGTATACCAGCCTGTACCGCGCCGCCTGAAGCGCCTCCATGCTCTCCGGAAAATGGATATTTCGAAGGGCGCACGCCTCATCCACGAGATCACGGCGATCCATGATCTCGGCAGGCAGGACGTCCGTCACGGCCGGCAGATACTTGTCCAGCGCGTGATAGATGATCCTGCGAATCGTCCCCTGATAAAGCCCCTCAGTGAGCGGATAGACCGGCACGATGCGGTTCGACGAAATCGGATCGCTCCCATCGCCGATCTCCTCCCACTCGGGATTCACTATGACCAGTTCCTTGAAGCTATACTCGGCCGTTCCGTATGCGATGATCTCCTTGCCGATGAGCTTCACGAACCGGTTTTTTAAGTACCACTGATTGAACCAGATGAGGCTGATGACATCTGCGCCGTCCTGGATCGCGACCTTCGTCAGCAGCATTTGGCTGCGGGAAGTGCGCACGTTGTCGCAGACGAGGACAGTCCCTCGGATAGTCGCGGTTTCGCCGGGTACGAGCTGCGAGATTCGGCGGAAGTGCGTCCGGTCCTCATGCCGATGAGGGAAGTGCGTCAGGAGGTCACGGGCGGTAAAGATCCCGATTTTCCCGAGTACCTTGGACAGCCGCTCACCCACGCCTTTGACGAACTGCACGTTCGTATCGAGATCGGGCGGGCGGTCCGCCTGCGGCGGACGGCTTGCCGATGATCCTCCTGCGTCCTGTGTCTGGCTCCTCACGGAAACAACCCCGCTATTATAGCCAGCGAGGGCAAGGAATGTCAACATTCCGGGGGAATGGTTGATGACCAATCAAAAATCGAAGACCGAGTCGGGGATGCCGGTGTTGACTTTGATGTTTTCGTAGGCGGTGGTGCCGGCGAGCTTGCCTTCGCCGTTGTAGACTTGAATTTTGCTGGGGACCCAGGCGACGCCGTTGATGAGGGAGTGGCCGGAGTAGATATACCTGGACAAGAGGCTGCCATTGCTTTCGTACTTCTCGACCTTCAGCAGTTTGAGGGTCTTGTCATCTACCCAGGCGACGAGCAGTTTTTCCCGGGAATTCTCTCGGCGGAAAGTGATCCGGTCAATCGGGGCATCGCCTGATTTCTCGGTGTCTACGTCGGTAACTATGTAGTCCCGCCAAAGGGAATCGGTGATCATGCCGATGTCGAGGTCGGTCTGGCGCTTGTGGGGCTTATCGCTGATGTCTTCCTTCTTGTGATAGTGGATGGGCGGGATACTGGTGAGCTTGCGATCGCCATTGATGATGATCTCGACCTTCACCAGGCCGAGCTTGCCCTCCATTTTCATCTTGTCGGGCGCTTTGAACCGGACCAGGGTGCTCTTGAACTCATAGCTCTTCGGGAAGTCTTTGCCGATCTTCTTGAGCTCGGCCTGATTGGCTTGGACCACTTTGCATGTAAGGGCAATGTCCTTGAAATCGCAGGTCGCTTGTTTGATGCGCGTGCGCAAATCGGCGGCGGAGGCGGAGACGGCGACGCAGAGTGTGATAAGTATGCAGATCAGTTTTGTCATGTTCATAGTAGAATACGGTAGTCCGTGCTCTCAGGTTTCAGAATGGGTCGTATGGGACCAATGGGACCTATGGGACGGGCCAGTCCTCCGGGTAGATCAGATAGACTATACCCAGTGATCCGATGTTCGTGAGCCACGAGCGCTCGAAGTCCTTGCGCTTGAAGATCTTGCGGACGGACTCCCCTTGATCCAGCTTGGTATAGGGATCGTTGATGATGCAGTCGCCCTCGGGCGTGAATCCTCTCAGCACCATGAGATGCCCCATCCGACCGCCATTCCTCGCGCAGATGGCATTGTAATCAATGCTGATAATCACCGGCACGCCCTTCGCGATCCATTTCTCGACTTCGGCCGTTCCACGGAGGCGGGTGACGTATGCCTTCAGGCCGCCGAACTCCCCGGCGTAGGCAGTGTTGAACGCCCAGTTGCCCGTGCCGCCCCACTCTTTGTCATAGATGCCGTCAACCGCGGTCTGGAGCGGAACCGTCAGCTCGGGGCAATTGAGCTTCTGTGACCAGTAGGCGAGCACCATGGAAGTGGAGGTGGCGCTGCAGAATCTGACGCCGTCGGGAACGGTGAGCTGGGATCGCTCGGGGACGGGAAGGTCAACGGTCCCCCAGACCGACTTCCGAGCCCTCATTCGGGGGTTGGGCGCTTTGGAATCCGTGATATCCACCGTCAGCAGGCGAAGGGTCGGATAAGTCTCGCCGTCGAGTGAGGAGAGCTTCGCCGAAACCTGGAAGGCGTCGCCCGGCTTCTTGAGAAGCAGGGTGTCCGAATCCATCTCGGCGATGTCATCCTCCTGGCCATTGACGGTCATTCGCTGAACGGGGCGGTTGTCCTGATTCCAGATGCAGACCGTGAACCGCCGAGTCCAGAAGCCCCCGGATCGGACACGGATGTAGACGGTGAGATAGGAATTCGGGGGCGTGGTCGCATTCCAGGAGACGACCGCCTGGTCGAATGGAAAGCCGGTTTCGATATATGGGGACTCTATGAAGCCCTGATAGACGCCCTTGCCTTCCCGAAACACGATCCCATTGTGATCCCAGGCAGCGCCGGTCATCTTGAACGACGTGAAATCGGATTTCTTATCGAATCGGAAGAGGCTCTTGCCGCCGGAGGCGGCGGCCAGTGAACAGTAAACAGTGAGCAGTAAACAGATGAGAAGCGCCGGTTTCATGAGGGAAAGTTAGGCAGTGCGCCGCATTTATCCTTCACGGCTCTCATGAACGTACATGGGCTCCGGGGAGGGTTGGGGATAGAGGTCGGCTGGCTTATACTTCCTTGCCATTTCGCGACATTCATCGGCGATAGCCGTGCGCAGACTCTTCGGCTCGAGGACCTCCACCTTGTCACCGAAGCTGAGCACCCAGTGCTTGATCTCATCCACCCCGGCGACCGTGACCTCGAATATGGACGAGCCGTCCGGCCGCTGAGTGATCTTCTGGCTGGGATGGAACTTGCAGTTTGAGATCCATGGAGTAATCCCCTTATCGAAATGGAGCACTATCGTCTCCTGCTGAGCGTCGGCCTGAAGAGACCATCCGCGCTCGAGGTAGCCTTCGAGGTCGAAGCCCTCCGGATACTTGAAGTGATCGTTTACCAGGCGCATGCTGCGGATGCGGTCAACTCCGAAGGTGCGGACCTCCTCGCGCAGGTGGCAATAGCCGATGAGATACCAGGCCCCGAACCGGAACGTGAGGCCATACGGGTCAACCCGGCGCTTCGTGAGCTCATTCCGGGTGATGACGTAGTAGCTTAGTTCGAGCGGATTATGGCTGGAGATGGCCTTGCTGATCTGATCGAGCGTCTCGGAATTGAACTCGCGGATCAGATTGACACCGATGGACACGCGCTTGCGCATCTTCTTGATCATGGAGCTGACTTGCTCGGGGAGGACGGTATCTATCTTGGCAAGGGCGGTTCGCATGGCTTCGGTCGGCGGCATGCCCATTCGCTCGCACGCCATACTGCCGGCCAGGACGAGCGCCAGTGCCTCGCTGGGGGTAAAGGATCGAGGGAGGAACTTCAGGCTCTTGACCGCGAAGCAGCCCTCCTTGCGCTCGATGGTGCCCCATTTGCGGAGGATGCGAATGTCGCGCTCGATGGTCGCTCGGCCGACGCCGAACTCCAACTCCAGGCGGGCGACGTCCCACTTCCCCGGTTCTTGCTCGATAAGCTGGAGAGTCCTCACAAGGCGGGTGAATTGTTCTTCAAGGGTCATATTGGTGGTATTCGGTAGGGGGAGGATTGATTCCTGCCCGACATGGGACCTATGGGTCAAATGGGACCTATGGGACACATGCCCCTTTGAATGAGCACCAGTCGCAGGCTTTGGAGGGGATGGGGTCGAAGAGGCCGGAGTCAATGGAGGCGCAGACCTCGACCAACTTGCCTGCCGCCGTCTCCGCAACCGAGCCGTCGGACGTATCCTGGACCCAATCCTCGCCGGTGGAGAGGAGGACGAGGGCGGCCTGAGCGGGCATTTCGCCGATGAGGTGATGGGTCACGTGGGCATAGATGCCCACCTGAAGCTCATACCGTTCCCTTGTCTCGGCGCGGCCGGTCTTGTAATCGAGGACCACCCAGCCGTTCGAGCCATGATAGAGGACGTCCATGCGCCCGGCGAGGACTTTGCCGCTCATTCCGATGGGTCCTATGGGTCTTATGGGTCCAATGGGAAGTTCGAACGGGACTTCGCTGAGGATCTTGTCGGCTGCTCGAAGCTCTCCGCACCATCGGCTCTCGGCGAATCTCTCCAGGAGCGGATGACCCTGAACCTGAGGCCGGATGTCCTGCGAGAAGTCGAGGCGCGAGAGGAGGTCATGGACATGGTGCCCAAGATCGGCGGCACTGACCTCGGTCTCTTCCAGGTCGTCGGGAGGCTCGCCGCCTTCTTCGGGCACGCCGATGATGTGGAGCAGGCGATACCGGTCCGGGCACTCGATGTAATCCAGGGCCTGGCTGACCGAGATTCGGGTGATGACGGGAGTGATCGGCGGATGAGGAGCGAGACATCGCTCGACGGCCTCTGCGGCAATCGCCGAGGGTGGAACATCGGAGATCGGGCGGCCTTCGCGAAACTCGGCGGCGTATTGGGCCGGGAGAGTATTCCGCCTGTGCTGAGCCAAAACCATCCTTGGTGGATCGGTCGTTAGCGTGATCCGGCGGCCATTGAGGCTGATCTCGCCCTCGGGCGTTCCCGGGCCGAGATCGAGCGCCTTCTCGATCCAGCCCGACCATGAGTAGATCCACCGATAAGGAAGCCCCTGATCGCCATGCAGATTGCTGCACCCGACGAGGACCAGGCGGTCGCGGGCATGAGTCAGGGCCGTGCTAAGGATCTCCCACTCCCTGGACAACTGCCTGTCGCGGATGACATCGCCGATCTCCTGATGGGCAAGCGGAACGGCGAACTTGCCACTCATAGGATTGACTATCCAGGTGGCCAGGCCGTAATCGGGATCGAATGCGAACAGGTGAGGCTTCGGGTCCAAGCTGCGGGACATGTCAGTGATGAATACGACCGGCATCCGACCGGCCTTGTGAATCGGCATTATCCGAACGCCGTGTTCGGAGATTTGGGTGATTTCCGTTTCCTGGACTTGGGCGAGGAACTCGGGCAGTTCGAGGTTTTCCGAGAGATCGAGGAGCTTGCGGGCGTTCGCGTATCTTTGCCGACCATCGGGCATGGTTAGGCATCGGTCGGCAAGTTTGTCCAGCAGCGAATTGAGATCATGAGGATCACTAATCGCGCCGAGCAGCGAGATGATCTCCGGTATCCCGGGCGCTTCGCTGAGCGGCCGACTGCCGGTAAAGCACGAGTCAATGCCGTACTCCGCCAGCCGGCGCTCGTAGAAATGGGCATAGTAGGTTGATCTGATGAGGATGCCGATGTCCTCGGCAGGGATTCCGGCGCTGATGAGTTCCGCTATCCGCTGAGCGATGAACTCAGCCTGGGTAAGGTGGCGCTCCTCGGCCGAGTAAAACTCCGGGAGGAAGGCGACCTCCACGTCGCAATCCATGCCTGCGAAGATTTGGCTCAAGTCATGCGGAACGGTGAGACTCCCCTGTTCATGCGGCTTGTCAGGATAGCGGGCGGCGATTTCCTGATGTCGCTGGAAGAGATCATCGGTCTTGCCGAGGAGGTCATCGAAATCGAGGGCCCCGATCTCGGCCTTGGCCGAGGTATAGGCCTCGTGGAAATCGGCGATCAAACTCAGGAGGGTCTCGGACCAGCGAGCAGACTCCCGATCAAGGCAGGCGTCCAGGAAGCCGGTGAGCGCATTGCGGGCGGCTTTGATCAACCGGCCGGTTTCCACATTCCCCGCCTGAGATCGGAAATGCCCTCGGAACTCCCTGAGAAGCCGAAAAGCCTTCCAATCGAACTTACCGGCGGTCAGGCGTGCCCCCCAATCGAGCGATCTTGCCAGATCGGGCTTCGTCTCCCTAATCAGCGGACCGAGCGAGTCGTCGGGAGATTCGTTCAGCGCCAGCATATCGGCATAGCACCGGGTGAATGTTTCCAGGAACGGCGCAGGATCATTGGGGTGGGCGATCGTCACGTCGGATTGCCGGGTTCGTCGGTAGAAGGAAAAGACGGCATCCCTGAACTCATCGAGGTCCATGGCCTCCAGCAACTGCCGGATGACGGGATCTTCCCGACGAGCCTCGATCAAAGAATCGAGCAGCGGGTCGGCAAGCGCGCGCTGCCCGGCAGTACCCAGTATCGTGAACCAGGGATCAACTCCGGCCTCGAAAGGATGATCGCGGAGCACGCGGCGGCAGAAAGCGTGAATGGTAGTATCTTCGGTCATGATTCCAGCAACTCCGTCACATCGGGAATCGGCTCGAGGCATTCAGGACCGATCTCTCCATGCTCCAGGAGGAGGTTGTAGGCGGCTGCGGCCGTATGCTTGATATCCTCATCCTCGGCGGTGGAGCAGTCGAGGATCGTTCGCCGGCGAAGGGCGTTCAGGGACTCGGCCTCCTCGATGGTCGGCATGAAGTCCCCCTCCGATTCGGAAACGAGATAGAGGCGCTCGGTGGCGCTCGATGCTGGGTCGAAGTCGTCTCGCTGCTGCGTGCTCAGTTCGAGCGGATGGGAGAGATGCGCATCGAGGATCTCACGCTCGAAGTCGAGGAGGAATGGATCCTCGGATCTGGGCCTCTCAGGCGATTCGATGATGAACAGCACTCGGAACTTGCGCCCGCCAAGCATGTCAATATCCGAAAGAGTGACTCCGAAGCCATTCGAGACTCGAAATGTCCCCCTGCCGATGGCCGAGAATAGCGCTCGTGAATCGGGCTCTCGGCCAAGGAGGGATTCGCCGGCTTCGATATCGGCCATGATGCGGCGGATGGACCTCCACGCGGCGGATTCCTTCCTGTCCCACTGATAGTGGGCAACTATCCGGCGGATGGATTGCTGATCCGGCGAATCGAGAATCTGCCTTGCGAGATGACTGCTGGTGAGCGGATAGACTTCGGTCGCAAGCTGGATGCCATACTCGTCGAATATTCGGGCGATCTTCTGTTGATAGGGGCGGAGGTCACGGGCGCTGACGGCGATCTCGTCGAGGGAGAAGCCTTGTCGCAGCAGTTTTCTTATCTCGGAGGCGACTCCCTCCAACGACGTCAGGGTGTTAGGTGTTGGGTGTTGGGTGTTAGGGGGGAGGGAGGCCAGGGTTATAGGTTGTAGGTTATAGGTTCTAGGGGGGAGGGATTCGGAGGTGACGAGAACATCACAGGAATCGGCCAGGTGGCGGATGAATTCCATTTGGACCGGGTAGAGGCGGGTGAAGCCGTCAACGATGACCAGTCTCCATGGGACTTCCTGATCACGCGCCTGGATGAGGATCCCTTCGGAATCCCGGAGGTCTCGCTCAACTAGGGCATTCTCGTAGGACTGGTATGTTTCGGCAAGGGCGGATACCTTGGCCCGGGAGGTCGCAGGGAGATGGACTGCCGCCGCTCGGAGGTTCTCCGGGGTGACGAGCGATCTTTTTAGCATGCGAATGATGCCACTCAATGCCGCGGGCAGGTTCGGGCTGGGGCGGAAGTATACCGGCATGGGGAGCGTTCCCAGCAGGAGGCGCTTCTGGGTCTCGGTGATGGGCCGAGTGCCGAGCATCTCCTCCGCCAGCCGTTGGAATGTGCAGAACGGATCGCCGAGGATGCCGGGGGACTCATGGGTCTCATGGGAGAGGACAAGCCGGCGCAGATCCAACACCTGGCTGATGCCAGGCACCACGAACCTCACCGACTGATGCTGCTGAAGCGGGGTGAATTGCCCGAACTCCTGCAAGGCGCGGGTGGTCTTGCCGCTGCCATTAGGCCCGATGAGCAGTCTGACGGACACCGATCTCCTCCGAAACCAGTATAAGGCGGTGCTGGCGCTTGGTCAAGGAGGGGTGTCGGACTAGTCGGACTTGTCTGACCTGTCGGACCGAAAACAGACCTATTCGGGCTTGCCCTTCGGGAGGGCGATGGTGAAAGAGCTGCCGACGCCGACTTCACTGTCGGCCATGATGCGCCCATCATGCGCCTCGACGATGTCCTTCACGATCGAGAGCCCGAGGCCCGTGCCCCCAAGCTGGCGGGAGCGAGCCTTGTCCACCCGGTAGAACCGCTCGAAGATCCGGTCGAGATCAGACGGAGGAATCCCGACTCCGGTATCTCTTACCGTGAAAACAACCTCCGAATCAGTCTCACCACCGGTGACCTCCACCCGGCCACCTTCATTGTTATATTTGATCGCGTTGTCTATCAGATTGCGCATGACTTGAATCATCTGATGCTTCCCCGCGATGACGGACAGCTCGCTGGGGGTATCCACGCTGACCTCGATGCTTCCCTTTCGCGCCTTCTCGGCAAGCTCGGAGACCACCTGCTCCGCGATCTCATGAAGATTGACAGTGGTCTGCTTGCTTTTCTTGCCGGCGTCCAACTCGGACAGGTTCAGCAAATCGTTCAGGAGCAGAGAAAGCCTGTCGGTCTCGAGATCGAGGTTGTCCAGGAACTTCTGGGCGACCGACAACTCTTCCATAGCGCCTGACTGGAGGGCCCCCACGATCGCCTTCACCGACGCAACCGGGGTCCGAAGCTCATGGCTCACGTTCGCGACGAAGTCTTTCCGAATCTCCGCCTGCCGCCGGATACCGGTGACATCCTGGAGGACAACCACGCATCCGGCGATCGCACCCTTCTGGTCATGGACAGGGGCGGCATAGGCATTGATTATGCGCTCGGCAGGCGTTGTGGTGGGAATCTCTTTGCGGACGAGCGCCCCTCCATCGAGGGTTCGCCGAATCATCTCCGAGATGTCGGGAACCGACTTCAGCACGTCTACCTGACTGCCGACGGCCTTATCCGCCTTCAAGCCAAACAGCCGCTCTGAGGCGCGATTGAACAGGGTAATAGTGCCCGACCTGTCGGTGATGACGATGCCATCGGCCATCGTGGCGAGCACGGTCGCCATCTTATCGCGCTCCTGGGCAAGCTGATCGAGGTTCGACTGGAGATGGTCCGCCATCACATTCAGGCTCTTCGCAAGCTGGCCGATCTCGTCCCTGCCGCTTGCCTGAACCCGCAGACTCAGGTCGCCCGAGGCCATCTTCCGCGCCATCTCATTCATGTGGCTCAACGGATCAGCGATGCTCCCGGCCAGGCGAAAAGTCATGACGGCGACCATGAGGCTGGTGAAGACAAGCATGGCCAGGATTATTCGCCGGGCCCTGGCTGCGGCGCGAGTGGCTTCATAGAGAGAAGCGGATACTATGACCGACCCGTTCCCCGGGTTGCCTGGCCTGATGGGTACAACGACCGACAGCATCTTCGGATCTCTGACCTCGCTGTGGCAGATACGGCAGCCGAACCCCTCCTGAAGCCCCTTCATGGACTCGGGGATGTCAACTGTAGTCCGGAAGCCTCGCTCGCTGTCGCCGAGGACCACTCCGCCCTTCCCTCGAACGACCACGTGAGCGTTGATCTTGCTTGCCATCAGGCGGCATGCATTGTCCAGGTCACCGGGCTTCGAGAGCTTCCTGGGACTACCCTCGATCTGACTTCTGAGGAGTTGGCCGTGGGCATTGAGGGCGGTACGGACCTCCGAGGTGAACTGGTGCTCGATGGAATAGGAGAGGATGAAGCCCAGGCAGGTCATCGTGACGAAGATGATCGCAATGTAGGTGAGGATCAGCCGCCATCTAATCTTGCTGTTCATCGTTCTGGCTCACGAACATATAACCGACGCCGCGGATGGTGACGATTCGCTTCGGGGAGCTGGGGTCTTCCTCAATCTTCTCGCGCAGCCATCTGACGTGGACATCCAGGGTCCGGGTGCTGTCATAGGCGTCGCCGCGCCAGACGCTGTTCAGCAGGGCCTCGCGGGTCAATACACGATCCCGGTTCTTGACGAGCGTATAGAGAAGCTCGAACTCCTTCAATGGGAGGTGGAGTGCCTTGCCGCCGACATGGACCACCCGGCGCTCGCCGTCAATGACCAGGTCGCCCACCTTGAGGGCCTCCTGCTTCGGGTGCTCCCACTGCATTTGCGATCGGCGGAGCACAGCCTTCACCCGGGCGATGAGCTCCCTCATGCTGAACGGCTTGATGACATAGTCGTCCGCGCCGAGCTCCAGGCCTACAACGCGGTCAACCTCCTCGGTCTTGGCGGTGAGCATAACGATGGGCATGCTGCTTTCGCCGCGAATTGTGCGGCAGATATCGAATCCGCTCATTCCGGGGAGCATAATATCGAGGATCATGAGGTCGGGGGTCTGCTCCCTGGCCATCACCAGGCCCTGGATACCGTCCCTTGCGGTCACGACCTGGAAGCCTTCTTTCTTCAAGGCATACTCGATGGAGTCGGCGATAAGCGCCTCATCCTCGACAATCAGAATCTTCTCGCTCATCAGGGAATCCCCCACCCGGCTGTTAGTTTGTGACTATTATCACAAGTCTGTTAAGACTATACTCCGGAGCATTAAGTTTGTCAAATGCCCATGCGGGATAGGACCGATAGGATAGATAGGACGGATAGGACTCAGGCGTACACTTCGCTGTCCACGATTGACTATGCTATAATCGGGGCATGAAGACCTTTCTTATCGCCATTCTGGTTATCAGTACCTCGATTTGCCAAGGAGCGAATATGAGCATCCCGAGCGATTTCCCGCAGTTCCAGGTTCCAGGCCATGAGAAGGAGATGGAATCCCTTCGCGAATTGTACTGGCTGCATTACCCCGGATCGGGTCCGAAGGCTACGCTTTGGGACCCGTGGCTTCCAACGCCGTCACTATGGCCGGCGACTGAATCGAATTCCGAGGCCTTTCGGCAGCAGTGGAGCGATGTCCTCAGCAATCGCATCATTGATAAGGATGGGTACGTCTCCGTTCACCAGCACGCATCAATTGCCCATCCGCTGGGATGGCCGTTCCCCTACTGGCATGGAGCGCCGGGCGGATATGGCTGGCATTTCTCGTTCAAGGACACTGTCGGCGGTCACTGGCGGCCGCAGAATCTCAGCACAACGGAAGGCTGGGAGCTGGATAATGCAACCGACGAGGGTATCGGCGAATATGGCTGGGACCTCAAGCTTGGCCCGAAGGCAGTGGTCACTGGGCCCAGGCACGACATAGACACGTTCCAGTCGCCATTCCTCCAGCTTCGATGGAAGGCGACCGGCCTGGGGAATGCTAAGCCGTTCGTGGAGTGGACGACCAAGGAGCAGCCTAGATTTGACGAGGATCGAAGGATGTACTTCGAGCCGTATGAGGGCCAGACGATCACCTACACTGTGATCCCGATGTACAAGCACCCGCAGTGGAAGGGGACGATCACCGGGTTGCGGTTGAATATGGGGAACGCCGGACCTGCAGACGTCACCGTCCAGGCGTTCTTCACCCAGTATGACACCCGGCATGACATCAACGGCCCGAACTACGTCATCGGGTGCGCGAAGTACTTCGACTGGACGGGCGATATCAACTTCCTGCGGCGGAATGTGAATCGGATGCGGACGGCGCTCAGGTATACGATGACCGAGCATCAGGCGCTAGAGAAGAAGTACGTCTTCAACACGTGGGTCGGGCATGACGGCAGGAGCGGCCTGAAGATAGAGAATGGGAAGAAGGAGCTTCAGTACGGGCACGGGATCGGCGACAACTACTGGGACATCCTGCCGTTCGGATGGAAGGACTGCTATGCCAGCATCCTGTATTATCATGCGCTGAGGGTGATGGCGGGCGTCGAGAAGGAGATCCGCGAGCACCCGGAATGGGACGTGGCGGTCGGGACGCTGGCCTTCGAGCCGGAGATGCTCCTCAAGCATGCGGCGGAGGTGAAGGCGGTCGGGAACAAGATGTTCTGGAATCCCGCGACCGGGCGGTTCATTGGGTGCATAGATGCGGACGGGAAGACCCACGACTACGGGCTGACTTCGTTGAACATGGAGGCGGTGTATTACGACTTCGCCACTCCCGAGCATGCGAAGAAGATAATGAGCTGGCTGAACGGCGATCGGTCCGTGAAGGGCGATACGTCCGTGGGGGCGGATATCTATCACTGGCGGTTCGCGCCTCGGGGGACTACGAAGCGGAATGTGGAGTACTACTTCTGGGGCTGGAGCGCGCCGGAGAGCCTCCCCTGGGGCGGGCAGGTCCAGGATGGCGGGGCGGTCCTCGGCTGGTCATATCACGATCTCATGGATCGGCTGGAAGTCCTCGGGCCAGACAATGCCTGGGCGCGGCTTCAGGAGATCATCAAGTGGTTCGATGAGGTCCAGGCGGCGGGCGGATATCGGAAGTACTATGACGGCACGCGGGAAGGGACTCTTCAGGGCGGCGGAACGGCGGGTGGCTTAGGGCTGGATGCCGAATTCTTCGAGAGCGTGCTCGTCCCGCAGATCATGATTGACGGCTTCCTGGGCTTCAAGCCAGGGGTGGATGGGTTCACGGTGAATCCCCGATTGCCCTCGGATTGGCCCGAGTTGATGATTGATCGGATTCACTGGCATGACCGGGTGCTGACCATTCGAGCTACTAAGGACTCGGTGGAGATTCGGGAGGAAGGGAAGAAGCCGGTGGTGATGAAGCCACCGGCGTTCGTGAAATAGCTAACGGCCGCCGTACTTATCTTCCAGGGCTTGGCAAGTCTTCTCGGCAGCGACCAGGCGAACCTGCGCTAGCTCGAGTCTCATCTCCGCCGCCCGCACGTCACTCTGTGGGCAAAGCTTACTGTTATAGCGCTGCAGGACATCCTCCAAGTCCGATCTCGCAGCCATGAAAGCGATCTTCGCCTCTTCCAGGGCAGACTCGGCATTGATCAGCTCTATCTTGAGGTCCGTTTCGTCTTTTCCGGAAGATTGCTTCGGGAATGCCGGCAGCTTGACCCGGCCTTCGATAGTGGCGAGGGCGGTCACGATGAACTCGACGGAAGTGTCCCCGAATTGCATGCTACCTGCGGCGATCACCTGCTCCTTGCCCGGCGCGACAAGGACAGCAACATCGAATGGCTTGCTGAATTGCTCCGGCACGTGACCGGAGATGCTGCCCGACCCCACCAGGCTGATCGCTTCGCCGCCGGGACTTGCATCGGCAGGAACAGGCGTGATGGTAGGAGTGAGCGAGACGTCCATGTTCAGGTCGCGCGGCTGCTTAGCAGCTGGGTCTTCTCCGACCTTTATCGATAAAGGCTGAGCCGTACCTTCGGCCCCTATGCTGAGAGTAGTGAAACTGCTCGCAGGGGTAGGTTTTGCTCCCCCTGTGCCGATGTTGATTCCAGCTCTCAACTGAATCTTGACCGCACGGGGAAGGGCACTGGGGGTATCCAGCATGATGATAGTGCCCGCAAGCCTCCTCAGGGCTTCTTTGCCACCCTTGGCGAGGATAGACTTCTCCGAGCTTTGGATGAGTTGCACCTGGCTGTCCGATGCGATGAGCGGAATGATGTGCCCTGCATCAACATATCTCAGGTTGAATATCTGCACCTCGGCGTCTTTAGGCAGATCAGTCGCATTTCCTGGTCTTGCTCTACCTCCTCCGCCACCGCCTGCTGCGCCATAACTGTTGGGTGCCGTCGGCAAGATAGCAAATAAGTTTTCGCCCGATTTTACCCAGGCTCCCGCAGCAGTCACGACCTGCTGAAGCGCGTCTCCTCTGAGCAAGTTTGATAGCTTCGCAGTCACCCTGGCCTGGTTCAACTCCGAGCTGACGGTGTAGTTGATGTCGGTACCTTTGAATATGGCGCTGATCGCCTCCGGCAGGGGCGCATTCTTGAACTCCATGTCGACGTGCTGTTTCCAGGGGTTTGCCACGGCATCGCTCGGCTTGTCGGCGGCGAATGCACACAGACTAGACAGGGTGAGGGCGATCAGGCTAAATACCACGATTCGTCTCATTATTCGTTCCTCCATTCTGTTCAGGCATTGTCTGAGGTTCTGACTCCGTGACCATGCACTTATATGATTGATCGAGATTGGGCTCGTCCCAGGTGACGTATACCATCGCTACCGGCTGGGTGTCGGGTTCGGAGGGCTTCACGACGCAGACCTGCTCCGGCGGTTGCTCGACCGGCGACTCCTTCGGCGCCGGCGGCGGAACTCGCTTCGGGCGGACGGCGGCCCGGCGATGATGCACTCGCCTGACCTTTGGCGTTTCCGCGATTGTCGCAGGCTTCGGAGTCTCCGGCACTATGACCGGAGGCGGCGCGGGCGCTTGCTGCTGGACGACAGGACTCTTCTTCACGATATGCTGAGGGGCAGTTGGCGTCGGTACCGGTCTCATGAGCGTTAGAACTGCGACGATGACCGCGATCGGAACCGCCGCCCATGCGAACCTCCATGCGGATTTCGGCCTGGGCAATCGAGCCATGACCGCCGATCTGCAATCAGGCGAATCGGGGACACAATCGGCGCTCAGCACCAGTTCGCGGAAAGCCTTCGCTTCCTCGAACGCCTCGGAGCAGTCGGGACATCGGGCGATATGGAGGCGAGCGCCTTCCGGCAGCTCGATCCCACGAGCCCAATCCGAAATGGCATCATCAACTGCTATGCAATCCCACTTCATGAATCCACCTCCTCCAGGTAAGGCCGAATCTTCTCTCTAAGCAGCTTCCTGGCCCTATACAAACCTGTCCTCACACTTTCCGCCGAGCTTCCGACGATCATCGCGGTCTCCTCGCACGAACGTCCCTCGATCTCGCGGAGGATCATCAGCACCCGGTAGTGATCCGGGAGTTCGGCAATCGCCGCCTGCACGACGGTCTTTGTCTCCATTCTCTGCAGGCATGCGACCGCAGATTCTGCATGGCTCGCACGCTCTTCCTCAAGCGGCTCTACCTGAACCAGAGCTCGGCGCTTCCTGGACAGGCAGAGGTTAACCGTAATCCTATGCAGCCAGGTGCTGAAGGCCGCCCGGCGCTTGAACGACTTCAGGCTCGTCCAGGCTCGCACGAACGTTTCCTGCTGAATGTCCGCCGCATCATCGACATTGGCGAGTATTCGGTAGCTGAGCGCAAAGACCCGATCCTGGTGACGCGCCACCAGTTCGTCGAAGGCCCCCTGATCGCCGGCCTGAGCCTGCGATACCAACTCCTCATCTGATTTGGCCAATCAGCAACTCCGTGCCTGTCATGATATTAGACTACAGCAAATGCTGGAATATGAACATGGGTCTTATGGGTCATATGGGATCTATGGGGCCAGTCGGAGGAAGGCGAGGGCTTGTTCAAGGGTCGGGATGCCGGCGCGGCCGCCGAGTTTGGTGCACTTGAGGGCGGCGACGGCGCTGGCGAATCGGATGATCTCGGTGAACCCCCAGCCTTGCGAGAGGCCGAATGAGAATGCGCCGTGGAAGACATCGCCCGCGCCGGTGGTGTCAACGACTTTCACCTTGAAGGCCGGTTGATGGAACAGACCTTCCTCGGTGACGTAGACGCTCCCCTTCTCGCCCATAGTGACCACGGAAATCTTCCTTCTACCTCCGAACATCAAGTGAGCAGACTTCTCGGAATCATCCTGGCCGGTGAACTGCCTCGCGAAGAGTGATGAGGCGATAAGGCAGTCGGCGCGCTCGACCAACTCCTTCGAGCCCTCACGGACGCTGCCGGCGTCCATGACTACCGGTATCCCAGCCTCATTCGCCCAGGTGGCCGCCTGGATGGCGGCGCTGGGATGATGAGCGTCCACGTGAACGACTTTGCCTGAGAGAACGTCTTCCCAACGAAGCTCACTGCCCTCGAATCGAATATCGGAATGGGTCCAGAAGATCGTCCGCTTGCCGGAGGGCTTGTCCACGACGACGAATGAAAACTGCGAGGATGCGCCGGGCTGGACGACCATCGAGCCGGTGTGGACTCCCTCCTTCTCCAGCTGGGCGATGATGAACCGGCCGAAATCGTCATCGCCGACCTTGCCGATGTACGATGCCCGGCCGCCGAGTCGCCCGACGGTCGCCATGGCGGTCGCGGTGATTCCCCCACCCTGGCGGCTGAACTCCTCCATCAGGATCTTCTCATCTACCTCAGGGAATCGGGGCACGATGCCCAGGTAATCAACCGCGCAGTATCCGACTCCGACGACATCGAAGGGCTTCATGAACTCAGGATAGCACAATAAGCGCCAGAGGAAAAGATCGCGCGTATCGTTTTGGGGCTGATTTCCGTTATATGTATAGAAGTTCAATGCTCAACGAAGGAGGCGCAATCATGAAGTGGCGTCTCGGTATTATCATATTCTTTCTCTTCATTGCATCACTTGCGAGCGCCGAGCAGGTGGCGACGCTGACGTTCAGTCCAGACGGAGGAGAATACACAGGCACCATCTTTGTCAAGGTCTTCTGCGCTACCCCTTTGGCCAAAATATTCTATACGACAGATGGCAGTGAGCCGACGGAGAGTAGCTGGCGTGATTGGGGCAGCATAACCGTGCAAACGAGTTGTACTCTGAAGGCAAAGGCTTTTGCGGTCGGCATGTCTCCAAGTGAGACGAAATCCGCCGAGTTCACGATTATTACGCCTACACCTACTATCTCCCCGAATGGCGGTCTGTACGCCGAACCACAGAGAGTCAGGCTCTATTCTGAGTCAATCTCAATCCCTATCTACTACACCCTGGATGGACAGGACCCCACAATAGCAAGCCTATCCATTGCGAACGGCAAGAGAGTACTGATTGACCATACGTGCACGCTGAAGGCGGCCGCATTGAGGCAAGGATGCGAGCTCAGCAACGTGGCTAGCGCTGATTTCGTATTCCGGACACCCGTAATCATGCATGTCAGGGGAGACGGCGACAATGCGAATGATGGACTAGTCTGGGCTTCGGCCAAGAAGACTGTTCAGAATGCCTTGTTTGGACTGATACCTGGCGATGAGGTGTGGGTCGCAGCAGGCCGGTACCTCTCAGTTGTTAACCTGCCTATCGGCGCTAAGCTATTCGGTGGCTTTGCTGGCAATGAGACGGAGTGTGTCCAGAGAAATCCCCGAGCTAATCGGACAATTCTTGACGGAAGCGGTAGATACAGCATCATCACCTGCGGACCAAGCGAGGGTTCAGCAACGGTCATTGACGGTCTTGTTCTTCAGAATGGGACGCCCAATGCCGTCTATTGCGACCGGTCATTCGTAACGATCAGGAATTGCATCATGGCTGGGAATGAGGGCACTGCGTGCATAGAGCTTTCGCCTTGCACACGACCGTGCGTAATAGAGAACAACCTGATGGTTGGAAATCAAGCAGATGGAATAGTGACTAGGTACCCTTCCGGCGGCGAGGTCAGTCGAACCATCAGCAACAACACCTTGGTATTCAATTCCGGCATGGCGGTCAACCTCGGTTGTGGAAGTGGCACTATCAGGAATAACCTTGTCGCTTTCAACGGCGGGGGAGTGTACAGTGGAGGATGCAGCTCATCAGGTCCAGCGACCATGAGCCGAAACTGCGTTTTTGGAAACGGGCAGGACTACGCATATCCTTTTCCAAGTCCCCATCCCACGGACATCAACGTTGATCCTCTATTCCAGGACATGGCGAATGGGGATTATCGCCTCAGGTGGGATTCGCCGTGCATAGATGCGGGGACGAATGAGGGAGCGCCGACCACTGACTTGGAGGGGAGCATCCGG
>Ga0307380_10001852_pt1 | contig 30389 bp, 18 predicted proteins | sample UN3MG_FD_202239 | JGI IMG/M metagenome (GOLD analysis project Ga0307380, IMG submission 202239) | Soil microbial communities from Risofladan, Vaasa, Finland - UN-3 | ecosystem: Environmental > Terrestrial > Soil > Coastal area > Acid sulfate soil | place: Finland: Risofladan, Vaasa | collected...
GCAAGAAGCCAGACATCGGCGTTCCTCCATTGAAAGAACGGATCTGGGAAAACGACCTCGGAAAAGGCTTGAAAGAAGAGAGAGCCCTCCGGGGCGCCCCCCTGACCGAAGCCAAACGGAGCGCCTGGAATGGAAGAGATCGCGCCCTCAGGCTGTCCCCCCTCGCCCCCGACACGTGTCATTTCACGGCTGTCGCGCCGCCAGGAAATCCTGATCCTGACCAGCAGGCTAGCCTTTTTCTGCGGCTTGTCAAGGGGTTGACGCAAGCCGGCAATAGCTTTTGTCTACATTTAGGGGGGGAGGGGGGGATTATATGCCCCATAAGTGGCAACCAGACGATGCTCTAACTCCATAGACGACGCAGTGATGCGCCCCTGGAGGGGATCGCGACCTTCCCGACTCTCCCGCGGCCCGCCGAGCAGCACGGCGACAACGCAGGCCCAGCTCATTCGGTCATTCAGCGACTCCTTGAACCGTTCCCCGTTTTCAACGACGATGGCTGAAATGCGACCGACCGGGCGCCAGCCAAGTGTGCCCAACGCCGTCGGCCGACCGACTATGCTTTCGGTTCCACTACGTTTTAGGACGAAGCTGCCGCCCAGCATTGGGAGATCCGAGTGAACCACCGAATAACGAGACGCGAGTGGCTGTCGCAGACTGCCGCGGCAGGGACCGCCGTGGGGCTCACGTCAACACCGTCTCACGGCCTAAGCGATGGGCGCGAGCCCGACGACCACCACGTCTACTTCGGCGATCTGCACAACCACAACGCCGTCGGCTATGCCCAGGGCTCGTTGGAGCGGACGTTCGAGATCGCCCGCGATCATCTCGATTTCTTCGCCTTCACGCCGCACGGCTATTGGCCCGACATCGGCCACTACGAGAACAGCATCGAGAACAAGTGGCTCCGCGGCTTCGACGTCACGCGCGACCGCTGGCCCGACGTACTGGCGATGGTCCGCAAATTCGACGAGCCGGGCCGGTTCGTGGCGATCCCCGGCTTCGAGCAGCACTCGACGGGCCTGGGCGACTACCACATTCTCTTCCCCGATCCCGAAACGGCCGAGTACGCCCGCATCGACGAGCTGCGCGAGCTCCGGGCGTTCGCCAAGAAGCACGGGGCGATCATGATCCCCCATCACCCGGCCAACCGCCTGGGACATCGCGGGGCCAACCTGAAACGGCTCGATCCCGAGGTCTCGCCGGTGATCGAGATCTTCTCCGAGTGGGGCTGCGCCGAGCACGATCGGGCGCCTTCGCCGTACGTCCGTCACACCGAAGGAGGGCGCTGGACCCGAAATACGCTCCAGCACTTTCTCAGCGAGGGCTACCGCCTGGGCGTCGTGGCCAGCACCGACGACCATCTCGGCTACCCGGGCGGCTACCGCGAAGGCCTAGCCGGGGTGTACGCCAAGGAGCTTACCCGGGAGGGGATCTTCGACGCACTCCGCAACCGGCGGACCTACGCCGTCAGCGGCGACCGCATCCGGCTCGATTTCCGGCTCAACGGCCGGCCGATGGGCCGCGAGCTTCCCTACACGCGGCGCCGAGAGCTTGCGGTCGAGGTGACCGGCTGGGATCAGGTCGACCGCGTGGAGATCCTCAAGAACAACCGGGTCGTGCACCGCGACTTCCCCATGGACCGCGTGCCGAGCGCCGCAAGCTGGAACGAGCCCGTGCTCGTCCGCTTCGAGTACGGCTGGGGCCCGTGGCCGGCGTTGGACATGACCCGCGTGTGCGACTGGGACGTCGACGTCGCGCTCGACGGCGGCGAGCTGGTCGACGTCCAGCCCTGCTTCCAGTCGGGGCCGTTGGAGGAGGGGCGGAGAGACCGCATCGTCGAGCGCTCTCCGCGCCATCTCCGCGTGAAGTCGTTCACGGCCTTGCGGCAGCAGTTCGAGGACTATTCGCAGAAGGCCGTGGTGCTCGCGGTCCGCGGCGGTCCCGAGACGCGGATCACGGTCCGCCTGGAGTCGCCCACTCGGGTGTCGCTCACCCAAACCTTCCGGCAATTGGCCGAGGCGGGTGAGATGCTCTTCACCGGCGACTTCCCCAAGGAATCGGCGATGCTTCACCGCCTCGTGTTCCACGACCACTACCACACCCGCTTCGTCACTCTCGACGAAGACGAAGGGGGCGGCCTCAACTGGTACTACGCCCGCGTGGTCCAGGCCAACGAGCAGTACGCCTGGTCGAGCCCGATCTGGGTGGAGCGCCGCGGGGCGAGATCAGCGACCGACGAGGCTCGCTGAGCTCGGCAAGGCGTCGCCCGGGCGATCCTGACCGCGGTCCTTTGGGCATTTCGGCCTTGCCAAAGCTCGGGCAAGTCAGAGTTGCCTGCGACCGTTGGCGTTTGCGAGCGTATCGCTACACGCGGGGATCCGGTTCACCGCCCGCGACCTTCGTCGGGCGGGGCGAAACCCCAAAGGGACGGCTTGTCACTCGGCGCAGGGCGTTAGAAATCACTAATGACTGCGCCGTCCCGGATTGCGATGAGCTGTTCCCAGGTCGTGTCGACGTCGCGCAACAGGGGGTCGTCCGCGCAAGTGGTGCCGTCGGCCCCCGCGTCGAATTTGATCGTCTCGCTGATGAATCGGACGCTGCCGTCGGCCAAGGCGAATTGGGCCCCGCCGGGGTGGTCACTCGAGAATCCCTGCCTTGACTGAGCTCTCGAGACATCGACGTTGTGGTTTATCCCCGGACACCCGCTTGCGACCTGGTCCCCCCGATGGTTCACGGCGTTCCGGCGCCGCACGCCAAACAGGACGGCCGCGCCGATGTTATAGTCTCTCCCCGTGTCGGTGCGCAGGTAGTACTTCCGTTCGCCCAAAGCGATGACGTTGCTGCTGCCGTCGCGGATGCTGCGGAACCCGAAGGAGGAATCCTCTCTGAAGAGGCCCGTTTCGCTTCTCGGCGCCGCGTTGATGCCCCGTTCCGTTTCCCAACTGTCATTGGCGCCCACGTAGTTGGAGGTGGCCAACCGCCCGGTGTCAGCCCCCGCCGACCATGGGAATTGATCTCGGACTGCGTTCGACTCCGGACCGTCGTCGGACGGGCAGCGGAAAGCAGCAACGGGCTGGCTCAGCACAAGCAAGTTCTGGGGGTTGCCAGAGGTAGCGGCATACGCCGTCGCGAGATCTTCGAGCGACACATCCCCTACATCGAGCTGCTCGTGCAACGCTGCTTGCTCCACATAGGGAAGGACCAGCGCCGACCAGCCCCATAGGTTGTAGTTGCCCCCCGCCGGCTTGTTGAGCCACCCGGAGGGAAAGCACTTGAAACTGTCATGGTAGTTGTGCAGTGCCAAGCCCAACTGCTTGAGATTGTTGCTGCACTGCGACCGCCTCGCAGCCTCGCGTGCGGCCTGTACGGCCGGCAAGAGCAGCGCAATAAGAATCCCAATGATGGCGATCACCACGAGCAACTCGACCAAAGTGAAACCGGAACGTACCTTGCAGGACTTCATCGCATCAATCTCCTTGAGAACTGGAAATAGGTAAATCTTACCAGAGACGTCGTCCAGGGCAGCTTCGCCCCTTTCTCTCGGAGCTGTTGGTATCGGTCGCTGTTTGGTTGCCGGCATCGCTATCGCTGCTGCGCTCAGCCGCGGCCAAACAGCATGGCCCCCATCCCTTGGCAACCGTCGCGCCAAGTCTTGACGCTTGCATCAATCGAGGTTTTTATCCACCTCCTCTTTCCCCTCGTCATCGAGTTCCCCCGGATCGACGCCCTCCTCTTGGGCCTCGATCCCCGCGGCGTCTTCTTCGCTCATCCGCGAAGAGCATCCGATAGCGCACGGCGAGAACACCAGCAATAGCAGCATCAACACTCTCAACGAAGAATACATAGAGAACCTCCCTGGCGAAAAAGACCATCGCGACTGAACGTCTCCCAAACCCTTCGCGCTCGAGCGCGCGCAATCGCTTTCGCACGCCTTCCTTCAAACGCGGTTTCTGCTGACGAGATATGAGATCGGCGAAAAAGGCAGGGGCAGGTGCGTGCCGTCGAACCGGCAGACCCTTCGCGCTCGGAAGGCGCGGTCGTCTTCCCCAAGAGGAACACGCGCCGACCGTGGTGGCGTCGGCTTCACACGGTTCCAGTGCACGCTTGTGCCCCCCAACCTGGAATCCCAGCCGCCGTGTGACGTGGCCCTGGCGCTGCCCCGGGGGAAGGCCTCGGCAAAAGGAGAAGAGAAATCTGATGCCGGTCCCCCGCTCCACCTGGCTCGATTGCCCACACAACCGGCCCTGGTGGAGACCGCCAATAGTCCGTGGGCCCCCACAGCCCACGCGACATAGTCTACGCGCAAACGCGAATAACCGCAAGCAATACGGTAACGGTCCGCCGGAAAGGGGCAATCCGGTTTCACGCCGCAGCCCTCAACGTGGGGGGCGTGGTGGTCACCGCCATTCGTGGGTTGGCGGCTCAAGGAACCCCGCTCGGGAGGGGAATTCGGTCGCTTCCGATAGCGGTATCCGATCGTCGGACCGGGTCGTGAAGCGATTTCGGCCGCCTACGGATCGAAATCGTCGGAGTCCGCGAAACCTGATCCGGTTTCGTCGGATGAGGGCCAAGAACCGTATGGGGCTGGCGCAATCACTGCGATTCTGCTTCAATAACGCGAAGCTTGTAGATCAGCGCCCGGCGGCTGATGCCGAGCTTCTTGGCCGCGTGGGTGCGATTGCCGTTGCACTCGTCGAGCGTTGCCAGGATCGTCGCCCTTTCGACCTGGGAGAGCCGGCCCCGGTCGGATTCGGCCTGGGCCGGGTGGGACGCCAACGCGGCGATCTTCGGCGGCAGATGCTCCCCGAGGATCACGTCGCCCCGGCACATGAGGCACGCCCGCTGCACGGCGTTGCGAAGCTCCCGCACGTTTCCCGGCCACGTGTAGGCCAGCAAGCACTGCACGGCCTGCGGAGAAAGTCGCACGGGCCCGCCGGCAAACTCCACGGCGAACCGTCGCGCCAGCGGCAGGACGTCTTCGCGCCGCTCGCGCAAGGGGGGCACCGTCAGCTCCACGACGTTGATCCGGTAGTAAAGGTCCTCGCGAAACTGGCCCTCGCTCACCGCCTGCTCCAGATTCCGGTTGGTCGCCGCCACGAGCCGCGTCTCGACCGCCACCGGCGTATCGCTTCCCACCGGCATCACTTGCCCCGACTCGAGCGCGCGGAGCAGCTTCGGCTGCAAGCGGATCGGCAACTCGCCGATCTCGTCCAGGAAGAGCGTGCCGCCGTGGGCCGCTCGGAAGAAGCCTTGCCGGGCCTCGGAAGCCCCGGTGAACGCCCCCTTCGTATGGCCGAACAGCTCGCTTTCGATCAGCGATTCCGGCAGGCCGGCACAATTGGCCGCCACCAAGGGCCCCTCCGGATGCGGCCCCCACCGGTGAGCCAACTGGGCAACCATCTCCTTGCCCGTGCCGCTCTCGCCGCTGATCAGCAAGGGGGCGCTCGAGGGCGCGACCACCGCCACCGTCTCCACCACCCGCCGCATGGGCGGGCTCTCGCACACGAAGCCCTTGGGCAACTCGGGAATCGGCCGGCCGGCCCCCCGGGCCTCCTCACCGGCCGGCCCGATCGCGTCGGAGATGGCCGTCTCGAGCTCGTCCAGGTCGACGGGCTTGGCCAGGTAGTCGTCCGCCCCGCCCTTGACCGCTTCGACCGCCTGACGCAAGTCGGCATACGCGGTGATCAACAAGACGGGCAAGTCGCCGGCCGTCTTGCGGATCTCGCCCAGCGCCTCGATACCGCTCATGCCGGGCATGCGGACGTCGAGCAGGACCATGTCGGGCGGATCGCGGCGAACGAGGTCGAGCGCCTCTTCGGCCGAAGCGGCCTCTTGGGTGCGAAACCCCAGCGTCGCGACGAACCCGCCCAGCAGCTCCCGCTGCGACGGCTCGTCGTCGACGATCAGGATGGTTCGCTCCGGCTTAGGCATGGATTCGACCCAATCGGAAGATCGCTCCGCCGCCGGGACGCGCGGCGTACGCGACCCGCCAACCGTGCGCCGTGGCAATGCGGCAGACGATGGCCAGGCCGAGCCCGGTGCCGTCCGCCCGGGTGGTGAAATACGGGGAAAACAGGGAATCGACCGCGTCGGCCGGCACGCCCGGACCGCGGTCGGCCACCTCGATCCGGCACGCCCCATCTTGCCCGCCGCCCACCGAGATTTCAACGGCCCCCCCCTCCGGCGAGAAGTGAATCGCGTTCTGCGCCAGGTTGAACAGCGCCTGGCGGAGCATCTCGCGATCGGCCTGGATGGTCCGGCCGGGGTCGGCGACGTGGTATTCGAGCGTGAGGTTCTTCGTTTCCAGGTCGGGCTGAAGAAGGACGGCCAACTGCTCGATCACCTCGGCGGGATCCACCGGTTCGGCCGACGGCCGGCACGGCTTGGCGTACGCCAGGAACTGGTTGATCCGCGACGTGATCCGATCGCACTCTTCGACCATCGATTGGGCACGCTCTCGTTGGCCGGCCGCGCCCGGATCTGCCTGGGCCAACTGTTGGGCCCAGCCGCGAACCAGGCCCAAGGGATTCCGCGTTTCATGGGCGAGTCCCGCCGCGGCTTGGCTCAGCTCGCGCAGATGCCGTGCTTCGACCTCCAGAAGCCGGGCCCGCCCGCGGGCTTCGGCCATCCGCACCGTCGCCCGCCACGCCAACGCCACGCAGACGAGCACCACCGCGCCGGCGGCAACGACCAGGGCGGCGGACCAGGCCGCCAGCCGAGATTGGGCGTCCGCCCCGGTGCGATCCAATAGCAGCGTGGCGACGAACGTTCCGCCCTGGGAAAAGGGACCCTCCGCCTCCTGGGCGTCGAGCCGCCGCCGTCGTCCAAAGCCTCGGCCGGGGCCCCGATCGGAGCCCTCTCCCTCGTCGCTCCAAGGGGGCCCCGTGGCCACCGGAGACAACTCGAGCCGTTCGACGCGCGCGAACCCGTCCTCTCGCCAATAGTCGCCCGCGACCTGGGGCCGATTCACGAGCAGTCCCGTGTTGCCGGCCGTGAGGAGCATGCCACCATCCGCGCCGGCGACGGTCACGGCCAGCACGTCTTCCGACTCGACCAGCCCGTCGAGCATGCCCTGCAACTGGTCCTGGAAGAAACGCCCCAGCCGGCGGTGGGATCGGATACCGCCGACCAGGGCGTTCATCACCGATTGCGACTGCCGATGCAGGATCTCCTGAGCGAGCTGCCGCTCGTGGCGGTAGCCGCGATACTGCCAGGCGGCAAAAGCGAGCCAAGCCAAGAGCAGCGCGCCGTAGATGAGCGGATGTCGCCAACGCATGATGCGGGTACGTCCAGCGATCGTAAGCTGCCACCGTGCCGAAGCACGCCGGTTGTTATTCTACACTGCCCTCATCGTGCGAAAACGACCGAGCCGCCGTTCGGCTATCTCTCTGCCCGGATCTTCTCGTAGTTGTCGCAGACGCCGTCGGCATCCTGGTCGAGGAAGGCCCAGCCCCGGCCCCAACCGAGGCCGCGTCCTGCCGCCTGACCAGGCCCCCCGCCGGGGCCGCCGGCCGGCCCCCATCCGGCGCCACGCCCGTAGCCGGCACCTCGGCCGTAGCCGGCACCTCGGCCGTAGCCGGCACCTCGGCCGTAGCCGGCACCTCGGCCGTAGCCGGCACCTCGGCCGTAGCCGGCCCCGCGCCCCCATCCGGGCGCTTGGCCGTCGCCCCGGCCGCGTCCCTGTCCGGCCTCCCAGCCATAGCGTGGGCGAGGACCCCATGCTGGAGGCACTGCGTACCCAGGAGGGCCCACGCGAGGCGGCGCCGCACTTGGCTGCGCTGGGCCACCGGCGCGACTGGCCGAACCCGCGGGACCTTGCAGCCAGAAGGGACGGAGGATGTCATCGCGGAGCCGGATCGTCTTGCCGTCGAGCGTGAGCGACTTGGCCACGTGGTGATCCTCCGGCATCTTCTCCGTGCGGAAGGCCTCCACCGTCACCTTCTCGCCGGCACGCAACTGGTCGGCAATGAAGTCCACCGCGGCTGCCGGCCCGAGGTGGACGTTCAACGTGTCTCCCTTCTGCGTTTTCAGCAGGAAGTGGGTGCCGACGCTTGCCCGGCCCGACGACGTCTCGCAGGGCCCGGTCTCGACCTCCACGACCCTGCCGGAGAGCGAAACCACCTCCGGCTTGGTGGCCTCGCGTGCCACTCCAGCCGGGTCCCCCATCCCTTTCTGAGCGGAAGCGGCGGGCGCCAATGCCCCCCAGACCAACCCGAAGCTCGCCACAAGAATCGTCGCGTTTCTCATTCTCGTCCTCCTAACTCGATTCGACCTCGATTGGATGTTGTTCGTGCACGCTAGCAGACTGCCCTCCAAAGAAGGGGCGGCACCGTGCAACATTTTCGCGCGCCTTGTCGACGCACTGACACACTTTTGCAGCCCGGAACGGCCGGGCATCTCGCTTAACGCGTCTTCCGGATCGTCCTTCTCGAGGACCGGCGCGGAAAACGGTCGCGTATCACGCCTCGGCGGACGTCGGGGCATGCCTCAGGTCCGACTCGCATGGGCGGCCGTGACTTCGGGCCTCGTCCGGTCAATCCAGTTAGCAAATCGGGTGCCAAACGGCCAGCCGGGGAGGGAAGCAGCGAGTCGACGCCGCCGTTTCACCAGGCCGATTCCATGGCCCAGTCCATCGTTCAGCCTTCAGCCGTTCAGATGATCCCGTGCAGCGGCCTTCCGGGAGCGGCCAGCTCGTTGACCCGCCGGGTGACGTCCGGGTCTTCCACGAGCGGCGGGGCATGGCGAGGCTTGCTGCGAGCGTCGATCACCAGCGAGCCGAAGCAACCCCAGTGCTTGTCGACGAGGAACGACTCGATGCCGTACACGTCGGTGGCCGGGTTGCTCCGCGTGAAGGTCGTCCAAAGGAAGTCGTCGAGCTTCTGGGCGGCCGACTTGCTGTCGTCGACGATGACGATCCAGGGGAATCCGTTGATCGCGTCGGCCCGGGTGTACCCATCGCAGAAGCGTTGGACCGCCGTGTCGCGCTCGGGCGGCTCGGCGAGATAGGCCGGCCCCTGGACCACAAGAATGCCGGGCAGAACCACACGGGGACCGCCGAACCCCAAGTCTTCGGGGATCTTGATCCGGCTGTCGGTGCCCACGGGCAGGGTCCGCCGCGGCGGCCCGGCCACGGCGATCGCCAGTTTCGAGCCCTGATGGAGCGCGTCGCCCGTGTAGTCCAACGTGTCGATCGTGGTGCACGTCTGGAAGTGCAGGTTGCGGCGCCAATCGGCCCGCTCCAACACGTGGCGGAGGAATTCGTCCACGTCCCGGACGTCCAGCTCCGGATTGTCCTCTCCGGCCACGATCAACAGGTACTTGGCCAGCGACAACTGCCCGTGGCCCAATAGCGCGTTGGCCAGGGTCACCAGCTCCCGCGGCCGGCGGGGGTCCTCATAAGGCACGTAGCGTTCGGAGCCGATGGCCAGCAAGAGCGGGTGGACGCCGGCGGCGTCGACCGCGTGGACGGCCCGAACCCCGGGGATCGTCTTGGGAATCGCCGGCCCGACCAGCTCGTGGACCAGCTTGCCGAACATCGAGTCTTCCTGGGGCGGACGTCCTACCACGGTAAACGGCCAAACGGGGCGCTCGCGATGGTAGACGTGCTCGACGCGAATCACGGGGAAGTCGTGCCGGAGGCTGTAGTAGCCCAGGTGGTCGCCGAACGGCCCCTCGGGCAAGAGGCGTTTCGGATCGAGGTAGCCGGTGATGCAGAAGTCGGCCTCGGCGTGGATCGGCAACGAGCCGTGCCGGCAGATCATCGGCACGCGGCGCCGGCCCAGCAGCCCGGCGAAAGCCAGCTCGCTGATCCCTTCCGGCAAGGGCATCACGGCGGCGACCATCATCGCCGGCGGCCCGCCCACGAAAACGTTCACCCGAAGGATCTCCTCCCGGCGAATCGCGGCGGCGTGATGCGCGGCGATTCCGCGGTGGATCTGGTAGTGCAGGCCGACTTCTCGATTCTGCGCGTACTCTCCGCCGGAGAGCTGAACCCGGTACATCCCCAGGTTGGAGTGGGCCAATCCGGGCCGGTCCGGATCCTCGGTGTAGACCTGGGGCAACGTGACGTAGGCCCCGCCGTCGCCCGCCCAAGACTTCTGTTGCGGCAACTGATCGTTGGTCGTCTCCTTGGCCAGCACGGGCCCGCTGCGGACGGGGCGCGGCCGGGCACACCGGGCCAGCCAGGGGACGTTCAGATAGAGTTTCGGGCGGCGCAGCACGTCGGTGGGGTCTACGCTCAACTCGACGAGCCGGGCCACCGTCTCCAGCGAATCGCGGAACAGGTGGCGCACGCGGTCCATCGTCCCAAACAGGTTGCTGACCATCGGAAACCGACAGCCCTTGACGCTGTTGAAAAAGATGGCCGGTCCGCCCGCCCGGTACACGCGGCGCTGGATCTGGGCCGCTTCGAGATTGGGATCGACGGGCTGCTCGATCCGGACCAATTGGCCGAGGGACGCCAGGTCCTCAAGGCACTGTCGCAGAGTTCGATATCCCATGGGGCCGGACTGCAAGAAGCACTGGCTGAAGGGAATGCCCTCCCGATGTCTCGACGACGACCCTGCGAGCGGAGCTCGCCGGAGAACGCGTCGAACCTGGCCCGATACGACGGTCAACGACCGTCCAGGTGCCTCTTCCCGGTCCGCGCTATCCCGATTTCGGCTTCGGCGTTTGCCGGGCGGTGCGCCGTCGGATTTGCTTCTGGAGATGTGCGAACCGCGTGGCGGGCATGCGCACGATCTTCTTCGTTTTCCGAGACGCGCCTTGGCTCTTGGTCATCGATACCATCCCACCATGGATCAAGCCCAATGTCCAGTGTAATTGATTGCGTCACGGTCGATAAGCTTCGCGTACCCACCGGAATGGGGGAGAGCGACGGTTCGGGTTGCGGCCCCGGCTTCGATGCCCCGCTGTAAGTCCTTACCTGCCAAGATGTTAGTGACGCAGGAGGGGGAGTCGAGTGAGAGACGGGCAGTGCGTCGATGCCTTGGATCTCTGTCCGCCCGACGCCCGGGCCGCGTGCCGCGCCGCCTTGTCGTATTCGGGCGACCTCGTACACTGACTCAGAAGAGATGCTTTCGCCGAATCCAGGAGACGACATCGCATGTCTGACGCACACGCGTGGGTAGTGGAAACCAGCCACGCCAGTTTCCAGCAGGACGTCATCGACCGATCTCGGGAAGTGCCTGTGGTGCTTGACTTCTGGTCCGAGCAGTGTCAGCCCTGCCGGCTGTTGGGTCCCCTCCTGGAGAAGCTGGCCGAGGAGTGTCAGGGGAAGTTCGTGCTCGTCAAGGCGAACACCGACCAGATGCCCGACGTGGCGGCCGCGTTCGGCGTCTCGGCGATTCCCGCGGTCTTCGCGCTCCGCGACGGAGCCGTCGTCGACCAGTTCCTCGGCCTCTTGCCCGAGCCCCAGATCAGGGCGTGGCTGGAAGCGATCCTTCCCAGCGAGGCCGAGAATCTGGCGGGCGAGGCCCAATCGTTGGAAACGACCGACCCGCAGGCGGCCGAGGCGAAATACCGGGAGGCCGTCAAGCTGAGCCCGAACGACACGTCTGCCCGCGTGGGCCTGGCGCGGCTGCTCTTGGCCCAGGACCGCGTGGAGGAGGCCCGTCAGGCAATCGAGGAGCTGGCGGCCGTCGGCGTATTGGACGCGGCTGGGGAGGCGGTTCAGGCGGAATTGACCGTCGCGCTGGAGGGCAGGGAGGCCGGCAGCGTCGACGCGTGCCGGGCCGCGGCCGAGGCATCGCCCGACGACCCGGACGTGCAGCTAAGGCTGGCCAAGTCGTTGGCCGCTCATGGCGAGCACCAGGAGGCGATGGACGTCTGTCTCCGCCTGATTCCCAAGGACCGCGCAGGCATCGGCGAACAGGCCCGCCAACTGATGGTCCGGATCTTCCACCTCCTCGGCCCAGAAAACGAGCTGACGGGCGAGTACCGTCGAAAGTTGACGATGGTGCTCTACTGAGCCGCGCCGCGCTCGCCGGCCCGTAGCTGGGAAAGCGTGGACTGCTCGCTGGTTGCGACGGCTCGGACCATCCGTGGCTCGCTGCCATGGCGCTGTACGAGGCATGCCGCTCTACCCCGGCAACAACGGCCCTTCTGGGGGGGTCGCAGGAGGCGTAGGTCGCGACTCGGGGGGCAATGGGGTGAACCGAGCGATCGTGCTTGTTATATTAGAGTCTCACACGACGTGTATCCCGCAGTCACGGAACAGGCGGATTCTCTCTCGGCCATGCCCTCGGTGGGCAAGGTACATTGTGACAATTCCCCCTTCGAGGCCGCTGTCCGGGTTGCCCTCGCAGAAGACACGAAAGCGAGTGAACGTGCGATCGCTGGCACCGTACAACCTGATGGCCTTGCTGCTGGTGGGCCTCTTGCAGGGTCCGGGCCCGGGACAGGAGACCGGGATCTCGCGGAGGCACCATCCCTGGGGCTGTCATGAGGTGGGGGCATGGACGCGCGTCCGGGTGGTGGCGCAGACGTTCGAGGAGAACGAAACGCTCACCAGCATCACCGAGATGAAGACCACGCTCAAAGGGCTTTCCGACGACGGGGTAACGCTCCTCGTCGAGTCGGTGGTCGAGGTAGGCGGGAAGCAGCTTCAAAACGAGCCGAAGACGGTCAAGCAGGGCTGGCACGGCGAGCTGGCCGGCCAGGACGTGAAGGTCACGCACCTGGGGAGCGGGGAGGTCGTGATCCGCAACCGGCGAGTTCCCTGCAAGATTCAACAGCTCGTGGTGGTCGGCCCGGCAGACAAAACGACCACCAAGATCTACTACTCCGACACGATGGAGCCGTTCATCCTCAAACGGGAAAGCGTGACGACGGATCTTGAGGGCAACGCGCAGCTCGGCGTCACGACGGTCGAAGTGATGGACGTCGACGTGCCCTGCCGCATCCTGGCGAGCATCCGGAACACGTTTCACGTCAAGGCGGTTCACACCAGCGGCGAGGGCACAACGACCACGATCGCTTTCACTTCCACGCGCGTACCCGGCGGCGTCATCCGCCACGACTCGAAGCAGCTCGACAAGGAGGGCCGGCTGATCGCACAGAGCTCGCTGGAGCTTTTGGACTATGGGCTGGAAGCCGAAGAAGGCACGGCCCTCCCGTTGGGCCTCCGTCGCCCCGGCCCTCCGTTTCGGCCGCACCGGTTGCCACCCTATCGACTCCGCGTGCCGCCCCACATGAGGCGCTGAGTCGCCCGATCTCTCTTGGCTCCGTCCGGCTCCGTCGCGACCATGGGTTCAAGGTCCATCGAACGGGAGGGGGCAGGGGCCATCCAACGCGATGGGTCAAGGTCCGTCCAACGGGATGGGGATCTGGCGCGTCACCTTCCCCGCCAGCTCGACGGGCAACTCGCCGATGCGCCGGGAGACGGCGGGGGCGACTTCGCAGTAGTAGTAGCCTCGTCCCTCGAATTCCAGCGGCGGCCGCACGCTCGACGTCCGGGTCAGGGCCCGAACTCCGAGGGCCGTGTGCACCGAACCGTCGGACAACTGCATGACCCAGAGGATGGCATCCACCCCCATCGCCCGAAGCAGGGTTGCCGCCAGCACGGCGAAGTCGTTGGCGCCGCCCCGCTGTTCCACCAGCGTTTCGATCGGGAATTTCGCGTACGGGGGCCGGTCGGGCGTCTGCCCGGCGTCGTCCGCCTCCGCGCGGCCGCGGGAGCCGACCACGCTCTCGGTGAACGCCAGCACGAAGCTCACCACGTCGAGGTAGGTGAGCCTGGCGGCCACGGACTTCTCGATCAGCAACCGAGCGCACCGGCGCACGGGGGGCGTCAGGCCGTCACGCACGTAGCTCCCCAGGACGTTGTAGTCCGGGGGGTGATCTCCGGGCTCGGGATGCTCGCGCCGGCGGAAGTCGTCGCAAGCGGCCTTCGGAACGCGCAGAGAAAGCGCGAACGAGGAGCCTCGCCCGTCCAGCGAGCTGAGGCTGTCGGCATACTGCCAGGAGTAGCTCAAAGCGACGCTCTCGCCCGGCTCGTCGTCGGCGACCGGATCGGCGTGTGCCGGCACGTCCGAGGGGGGCTCGAAGACGGGGAGCGGCGGAGGCCACGAGGAGGCCCGAACCGGCAGGGGAACAAACGCCAACAATCCCGCCGCCATCGTGAGCACCAGCCGGACCGGTTCGGCGCCTGCGACCAGGAGGACCGCGCCGGCCGCCGCCAAGGTCAGCAGCACAAGGAGCGGGAAATGCCCTTGCCCCCGGCCGGTGCCGATCTCCCACGGCGCGTCTTCGCTGGGAGACGGCTCCGGGTCGACGAACTCGCGGACAAACGCCAAGGCCGCCACGCCGCCGCCGATCGAGACGACAAACAGGACCACCAGCCAGGTGGCAGGCGAGAAGCCGACGATGGCGGAGAGGGCGTCGGCCAGCATCACCCCCAACGGCGACAGCCCGAGCACCAACACGGCAATCAGGGCGGGAACGAGGATCATGGTTTCGCCTCTCGAGCGTGGGTCGGTCGCTAGGTCGGGTCGTCCGGGGGATCCGACGGGGCCTTGTCCGGCCGGCGCTGGTGCGCCGGCGTATCCGTCGATCGCGTGCGTGGCTGCTTCGCGTCCGGCTCGTCCTCCCCGCACTCCACCGACAGGAGCTCCACGCGCGACACCACCACGACCGCGTTGTCCAGAGCGGATCGCACCGGCTCGGCCCGGAAAACCAGCGGCTCGAACTGACACAGCACGGGCGGGGCGACGAAGTACTTCCTCAGGCGTTCGCCATCGAGCAGCGCCTCGCGGACCACGGTCCCCTGCAAGAAGACAAGCGGCAACTCCTCGCCAAGCGGCTCCACGGCCCGCTGGACAATTTCCGTATCGGGCTGCCCCTCGCCCATATTGCGACGGAGCAGCATCCACAACTGATGGCGGGTCCGCAGCCGGTGGAGCAATTCCTTCCTGGCGAACTGAACCACCCGGTCTGCCACGACGACCGCGGCGATCTTCCCCTCCAACGCCTGGCGAACCGCCTCCTGGACCTCCGCGGAGAACCGCGACACCAGGTCGACGCCGAGGTGCCCGGCAAGCTCCCTGCCCACCAGGCACTCGTAGAACTCCTCCTGCCGCCACGGCTCGGGCAGGGGATAGATGAACCGCGGCTCGCACGGCGGCGGCACGTCCTCCGTCTGCTCGCCGAGCTTCTGCACCGCGTCCCCCATGGCGACGAGCACTTTGTGGTACCCGTCCAAGGCGGCCATCCGCGCGTTGCGGACGTTCTCGAACTCGGCCTGCATCTGGATGCAAAAGGCGAGTTGCGCCCGGGTCTCCGTGTCTTTCAGGGCTCGGTCGCGAACCGATTGGACGTGCGAAGCAGCCCGCCACCACGGAGCCAGGGAGACCATCGCCGTGAACAACGCGACGCACGCCAATCCGACCATCAGACCGGTGCGAAGGACCGACGGGTCCATGCCCGCGACGGCCAGCAGCAGAAGGACCTGGACGGCCAGCAGCACGCCGGCCCGGGCCACCAGACTGAGCAAATGGGGGATACCGGCCAGCGCACGGTTGAGCTCGGCGAGGCTGTCTCGGAGCGGACGGCTGTCGCCCCGCCGGACGTTCAACGTATACCGGTAGTGAACCCGGTCGGCCACGGCGTCGCAAAGGCGGACCGCCGCGCGCGCCCCGTCCGGCTCGGCGAACTCCCGGCTTAGCGCTTCGGGGATCCGCTCGGCCTGGCGCTCCGCGGCCGACCGAACGCCCTCCCCGACGCGCTTCAGCAGACGGGGCAGGCGGCTCTGCCGGACGAAGAAGTCCCACTGGTGCAGGTACTCGGCCCAGCGGGAACGGGGAAGCCGGCCCATCCGAGCCCCTTTGGCCATCGCCCCCAGGTCGACGGTCAGATTGAAATCCGGACCGGCCAGGGCGGGACACTCGGCCGAAAACGCACCCGGCCGCCGCCCCGACTCCACCAGCGGCTTGGCGTTGAACTCGGGGTTCTCAGGAAAGGCTTCGATCACGACGTCGGACGCCGGTTCCAGCAGATCATCCGCCCGGGGGAGCGCGCTGGTCGGCTCGCTCAGCACCGTACGCGCCAACAGCTCGCGCGTCAGGCGCGGGGCAAACCGGTCGGCGACCCGCTGGCAATCGAATCGCAGCGTGCGCAGCCCGAACGTCGACAGGCTCACGCCCGGCTTCGGCGGCCGGATGGTCAGCACTCGCGGCGCCTCGGGCGAGACGAGCACCAGATCGGCGCACAAGGCCGTGGCCACCGTCTCCGACAGCTCCTCCAACCGCAACAGGTCACCCGACTCCAGGCTCAGGGAGACCAGATGAACGGAGAGCCACGCCGGACGCGCCAACACGCGAAGCGGCTCGATCCAACCGCGAAGATCCTGCGGCGAGGTCCCCGGTTCGAGAAGTCGCCGTTGGTCGTCGAGGAAGAGGATCGTGAGGCAGGCGAGCCGCCGGGAGACTTCCGACAGGCCGCGGACCAGTTCCGCCCGCGCTTGCTCATCCATCAGCCGGGCGGCGGGCAGGATGAGCACGCCCTGCGGGGCTCGCTCGCCGTCGAAACGGAGCTGCTGGAAACACTGCCACCGCTCGCCCAACGCGTCCAGGCGCCGCCGGTCCTGATCGAGCGTGTCGTCCAAGTCGACAAGCCGGCCCAAAGCGAGTGGATCGCCCTCCAGCGGCCGGGGGCCGATGGCTTCGAGCAAGCCCGGGTCGATCTCGCGGAGCAGGCGCTCGAACGCGGCGGCCGTCTGGGCGCAGATCTTCGAGCCCGCGTCGAATCCGACCGTGGCCATGGCCACGGCCCGCTTCGAGTCGTCCAAAAGCTCGTTCGCCCGCAAGTGCGATGAGTACTCGGCCATGGTCTCGATCGTTCCCCTTCAGGGCTTGGCCCGAAACGTCGCCGGCGCCTCCCTTGCGGGCTGCGGCGGATCAGGCCGCTCCCGGGCGCAGCTTCTCGACTTGCTGGCGAAGCAGCTCCACCTCCCGCATCACCTGGTCGTAGTGGACGTCGCCGTGGCGCACGCGGTTGGGGAGCGACTCCAGGTAGTCGGCCAGCTCGCGCGAGACGGTTCCGTCGCCCGCCGCGTTGCGGAGCTCGTCGAACAGCTCGAAGATCTGCTTCACGGCCGGGCCGGTCTGGATGAAATGGGCCAGCGCTTCGCCGCGTCCTCCGTCGCCCAGCCGCCGGTCGCGCTTCGCCTTGGGCTGCTGCGCGAAACGGATGGTCCCCTGTTTCTTCAATTCCTGAAGCGACGCGCTATCGCTGCGCGGCTCGCGATTCTGAAAGGCGATCCCATCCCAATCCGAATTGACCGGTATCTCGTAAGTGACGCGGCCCCGAGAGCTTTCGCGCCGCTCCACGTTGAAGTAGTACCACCGCCCGCGGACCGCGATCCATCCGTAGGCCAACCCGAGCGCGAAGGCCAGCTCTCCCTCCGTGGCCCCTTCGACCGGCTCCAGCGACGGGATCTTGTCCACGGTCTTGCTGGGGAAGATGTGCACGGGGTGGGGGTCCTTCTTGCGCCACGTCTCGTAGGCCTTGCGGTATTGCGGCCAACTGAGCAGATAGTGGGGCCGTCCACCGTGCGAGCTGCGGACCGCGTAGATCCGCTGGCGGTCGAAGGTGGCCACGACGTGGACCGACGCCTGGTAGCGGACGTCCCGGGCCAGCGCCGCCTCCGACGACTTGATCGCCTCGTCGAGATACTTCTGGGCCCTGTCCTTGTCCATCTCCGGCACGCCCAGGATCACCGTGTCGGCAAACTGGCAATCGATCTTGCCGATCTCCGCCTGCCAGAGTGGTCGACAGGCGGCGATCGCCTCTTCCACGCGGGCCTGCGCCATCCGACGCACCTGGCGGTCCTCGTGCCCGAGCTGCTGCTCCAGCAGCTCGACGATGCTCACCTCCGGGATCCGCATGATGAAATGGTGGGCGACGGCTTCGAGAAGCTCGCGAGTCGTGTGCCGGTCGCGCCCGATCGCGGTCAGCACCGTGGCCTTATCCGCCCGGAGCTTCTTGGTCAGCCCGTCGATCAGTTGCGCCCCCGACAGCGAGTGATTCGCGAAGAACTCGGCGAAGAAGGCGGGCGTGGCCACGTCCACGTCGGCCGTCGACTCCGTGCTGATCGCCCGGCTCTGCGCGCGATTCTCGATCGCCAGCCGGTCCACCTCCGCCAGAAAATGCTCCGCCGCGTCGATCGCCTTCGTCAGCGTGTCGAGCCGTCGGTCGACGTCTTTGACCAGGCGGGCGACGATCTGGGCGGTCAGCCGTTTGGTCTCCGCCCGCACGCTGCAGTCTAGCGCCTTGAGGAAGGCCTGGGCCGTCTTCTCCTGACGCGGCTTGTCGGTCCCCATGCTGCCGAAGAAGGTCCGCAAGGGATCGGTTGCCGTCTTGGCGATCCCGGCCCATTCCGTGGCCTTCTTCCCGTCCTCCCGCACTTCCGCGGTGAGCTGCTTGGACGTCTCTTCCCAAATCTGCTTCAATCGCACGAGGAAGGCCTGGGCGCGCCGGAGCCCCCCTTCGGAGATCGCGTCGCCGATCTGCTCGTCCAAATCCTTCCGGGCTTTCTCCAGGAACGTATCGCGGTGGGAACTGAGATCCTGCTTGATCTTAGGCAGGTCGGCCGTATCCCATCGTTGCCGGGCGTCGTCGAAGACCGACGTGAACTTCGAGTCCTTGTAGTAGACCGTAACCTTGCCCGCACGCTTCTGGAACAGTTGGCCGACGTAGCCTTCCAGACTGGTCACCGCCGCGCGGCGGAGACGGCTGGCCAGGAGATCCGCGTCGGGCGACGGGGGCGTATCGATCTGGGCGCTCAGGAGCCAGTTGTTGACCGCCTCTTCCACCACTTCGCCCGCCCCGCTCAAATCCCCACCCAGAACCGTCTCGCTGACGAACGTGGCCAGTTGTCGGTAAACGCAATACCGTGCCAGACGCCTGACCGGGATCGCCAGGGCCGTGGCCCCCACCGTGCTGTAGAGGCGGTCGCGGCCGGTGCGTGGGCACGGCGCCAGACCGCTACTGGCCATGTTGTTGGCGTTGGCGGCAGCCATTTTCCCACCAACCGTGCTCCCCACGTCGGCCGTCACGTGCAGGGCCAGCGTGTCGAACACGGCTTCGGTCGACCCAAGATCCCGCCCTTCCGCGTCCTTCCGCTCGACGAAATAGGTGCGCTCGAAGAGAAGCTCGGGCACGGGGACGGTTCCTTCCTCAAGCCCCAACTCCACCCCGCTCCCCGAGGCGCCCGACGTTTGGAACGAGTCGATCTCCCGGATGGTCGCGTACGTATTGACCATCATCCGCTGGCGCTCCTCTCGCCTGCCGCGGACTTTCTCCTCGTACACGTCGGCCAGCGTCAGGAAGGCGGCGACGTCGGGAGACTGGGCCGCCAGCTCGTGTCGCAGGATGGCCGCCACGTCGATCACCGTGCTCGACCCCGTCCCGCCGCAGACCGACCCCACCAGGATCACGTAGAATCGATTCTGCAGCTTGATCTGCACGTTGCCGGTGAGTCGTTGCTTCAGGGCTGCCCATTGGTAGATAAGCTCGCCCACCGCGCCATGGAGCTTGTTGATGAATGCGTCGTAGTTCGCATAAAGCGCCAGCAGGCCCAAGGGGCGCACTTGGAACGCGCCGGGGAGCTTGCAGGCCCCAATCCTCCGCAGTCGCTGCAAAATCTGGCTGTTCCCCAGATCGAGCCGCCTGGCCAGCCACTCGTGATGCTCCGGGCTATTCAGCACCGTGCGGGCGCGGGTCATGCTCAGGTAGCAGAACTCGTCGTCTTCGAACCCTTTCTGCTCCGTGTCGTCGGTATCGACGACCAGGAAGCGACACACGTTCGACATGCCCAGCCAACGCACGCGCGGCTTCACTCGCCGCAGCACGGAGGCCCCCGTGCCGCCGAGACCGACAAGCAACACGGGACACGCCGTGCGCGCCTCCGACTGTTCGGCTTCTCCCAACAGTTGATCGATCAGATCGTCGCTCTCCCCTAACGCGGTCAGGCTGGAATCACCTCTCGCCATGGCCTATGCCTCCGTGGTTGTGTGCGAATAGATTGTTCACCCTGTTTTGTGCAACGGACGGTTCGTGCCCCGGGCCGGGCTCGACCATGCGGCTTCTACTCACGTCTGATACCGGAACAGGTATCCGCTCTGCTGAACGTCTTGCCCCGGCTCCAAGGTCACCGTGCCCTCCGACTTGTCTCCGCGGTCCAACGCCAGCTCGTACGACTCTTCGAGGCTCGTCGGGTCCACGCTTTTGGTCAAGGTGGCCGTCAAGCCTCGATCCCGATCGGCGGCGGGAGCGTCGGGAGGAAGCGACTCGGCCGGGAAAAACGCATAGGTCGCGCCTTCCCCGGAGACGACAAACGCCCGCCACGCGGCTCCCGCCGGAACCACCGGCTTGCAGGAGATCGACCCGGTCAGCACCGACAACTCCCCAAGCAGCGCCGCCTGCCTGAGGTAGCGCAGGCCGAACCACCCGGTCGCTACCGCGGCGGCCAACAGAAGGATCACCAACGGAAGTAACCACCACAGATTCTTTCGCACCGGCCCCAGCGGCGGCTTCACCACGATCGGGTCATCGAGCGTGTACCTGGAAACCGCGAACTTCTCCGGCCCCTCGGCGGTCAACGTCGGAGAGTAAGTGCCCGGGCCATACGTGTGGTCGACGTCGCTCAGCGACTCCTGGACCACCGGCGACGAGCCGTCGCCGAAATCCCAGACGTACCGGGCGACCGTGCCGGTCGTCTCGTTCGTGAAGTGAACGTGCAGCGACTCGCGACCTTTGCGTTGGTCGATGGTGAATCGCGCCTCGGGCGGAATCCGGCCCGACCCGACCTCGACCGGTTTCTGCGCTTCGTCCTTTCCGCTGGGGCCTTGCACCACCAACGTCACGGTGAACTTGCCCGCCTTGGTGAACGCGTGCTTCACGGATTTCCCCGCCCCCTCCGCCGCATAATTGACGTCCACCGGCTTGCCGCCGTCGCCGAAGTCCCAACGGGCCGACGTGACCACGCCCTTGGACTGGTCCGTAAACACGATCTCTCCCTCGATCGTCGCCTCCGTGGTTCCGATCACGAAGTCCGCCTCCGGCGCCGCGTGGGGCATCACCTCCACCGGCTTCGATTTCGCATCGCTCCCGCCCGGCCCCTCGGCCGTGAGCGTCACCGTGTAAGTCCCCGGCTTGGCGTACCGGTGCGTCGGATCCCGCTCGCTCGCCGTCGGCGAGTCGTCGCCGAAGTCCCACGTCAGCTTCTCGATCAGGCCCTGCGAGCGGTCGAAGAACTGAACCGCTTGGCCGACCGGCACGGAAGCGGGCGTCGTGAAATCGGCCTTCGGCGCCTCCGGCGGCATCACCTCCACGGACCTCGACACGGAATCGCCGCCCCCGGGCCCGGTCACCGTCAACGCGACCTCGTACTTCTTCGCCGCCGCGTACTTGTGAATCGGGTCGCGCTCCGTCGACGGGTCCGAGCCGTCGCCGAAATCCCACGAAAACCCCTCTATCGAACCCCGCGAGCGGTCGAAAAACTGAATCGACTCGCCCACCGGGATGGAGGCCGGTGAGGTGAAGTCGGCCTTCGGCTTCTCCGGCGGCACGATCTCTACCGGGCTGGATTTGGGCGTGCTGCCTCCCGGCCCTCGCGCGGTCAAGGTCACCGTGTACGTCCCCGGCTTCGCATACCGGTGGACCGGATCGCGCTCGCTCGACGTGGGCGACTCGTCGCCGAAGTCCCACGTCAGCTCCTCAATCAGGCCCTGCGAACGGTCGAAAAACTGGGCCGGCTGGCCAACCTCCACCGCTGCCGACGGGGCGATGAAGTCGGCCTTCGGCGGCTCCGGCGGCTTGACGCGGACCGCCTCCTCCAACGCGTACTCGTCCTTGTTCCCTTCCGAGTCCGTCACCGTCAGCCGCACCGTGTACACCCCGGGCTTTGCGAACGGGTGGACCGGGTGCTGCTCGGTCGAGGTCGTGCCGTCTCCGAAATCCCAGGCGAAAGCGTCTACCGACCCCTGCGATTCGTTGACGAAGTAGACCGGCGTGCCTGCCGGCACCTCCTCCGGCGGCTTCTTGAATTGGGCCTTGAGCGGGACCTTGTCTACCACGGTCACTTGGTACGTGACGCTATCGGTTTCTTCGCTCGGGCTGCGGATCTCCAGCACCACCGCGTATTGTCCCGGCTTCTGATAAACGTGCACCGGGGCCTTGAGGCCGCTCTTGGCAGTGCCGTCGGCGAAATCCCACGAGTACTCGCGGATCACGCCCCCGGAATGATCCACAAGCTGGACCTCCTCGCCGACCACCGGCTGCCGTGGGTGCCAACTGAAGCTCGCCTCCAGGGGAATGATTTCCGACGGCGAAAGCGACGCTTGCATCCGGACCCCATAGGTCGCCAACACCCGCTGGTAGTCCGACCGCAACGTGAACCCCAACGTCACGTACGTCACCCGGCCCCGGTCTTTGATCAATTCCTTGTGGCGCTCGAGAATGGCGGCCGGGTCGGGCGCGGTCGGGTCGTTGTCTTCGCCGTCCGTGTAGACCAGCACCCTCGCCATCTTGCCCGGCGTGGCCGCCACCGACTGACTCACCTTCTCCAGCACGAAGGCCAGCGACCGCCACAAATGGGTCTGCTTCCCCTTCGCCTCGAACTCGCCGAAGAACGCGCGGAGTTGTTGGCGCTGGTCGTTGCCCAGGATCACTACCTGGGGCCCTTCCCGCACGTCGGAATCGAACGTGTAAATGACCACTTCGGTTTCAGCGGGGAGCGAGGCGCAGAAGTCACCCAACTGACGCTTCACCACCTCCAGCTTCGATTCCTTCCAATCCTCGGGAACCTTGGGTGCCCGGGGCGTTTCCGTCATCGAGGCCGACGTGTCGATCAGCAGGTAGTACGCGTGAGGCCGGTCTTGCGCTGAGGCGGTAAGCCCCAAAAGCGAAATCAACGAGGCGACGAGCACATACCGACGGAGTCCCGGCTTTGCGGACATGATCGATCAACCGAAGTGATGTGACGGTGATGAAGCAGAGAGTCCCCCTTAAGAGTCCACAATATCCCCCCCAACCCGTACCGTCAAGGGTCCCCTTGGCAAACTCGGGTCCGACTCAGTCCCCCTCACGTGCGGGGGAACGAGAGACGTTCGCCCCCGTCGGCCGGCGACACGCGCTTCTCCGCGATGCAACCCGCGCCGTTAGACCTTGCCTGTCCGTTACGGCTTGCCATCCAGGCCCGTCCGAGGCCCTCCCCGCCTGCCGTCGCGCTGGCGGCTTGCCGATCAAGGGCCGACAATCGTGCCGCCGAGATGAACCAGCGCCGCCAGCAAAATCAAAACGCCCGCCACGATCACCATCCACGCGATCGAACGGAACACCCGGGCGCAAACCACTAGTACGACGATCGCGCCCACGCCGAGAGCAACCAACAGATAGAAGCGTTCGGGCACGGTGGGCGGCAAGGTCCGCTTTGCGGCTTCGATCTCCGCGCCGTCGACGAGCGGCGGCCGATCAGCTCCCGTTGGACCGCTGCGGATGCGAACGCCCAGATTGCCCGGCACCCACCGGTTCAGCGAATCCACCTGGAATCGGCTCGACTCCGGGATCTCCGCAGCGTGCTTCCCGTCGATCCGCAACTCGGCCAGGACCGCGCCGTGGCGAACGTCGGTTTCCTCCACTTCGCCGACCTGAACGGAGCCGAGCACGACCCGATCGCCCGGTCTCAGTTCGGAGACTCCATCCCCGTAAAGCACGACGTGCACGTCGTGCGAGTCCCGGCCGCCCGGAAGCCGACGCACCACCTGCCACAACACGGAAAGCAAGGCAAAGGCGGCAATAGCGATCAGCAGATAGCCAACCACGCCGGGTATTTCGAAGCCGCGTTCTGCCGACGCGAAGAATTCTTCCGGGGAGTCTTCCCCCAGGTGAGGTTCTGAGTCCGACATCGCACGTCACTCCCGCCTATCGATCGACCGGCCGTTTCCGCGATCCGCCAACGTGGAGAGTCCAACCTCGCTCAGCCGTTTGCCTCGCATGCCGCGCCCGGAACCTGCGGCCCCCACGCTGCCTTGGGAAACAGACGGCGCCTCTGGAAATGCCTGCCCGCCTCCCCATGCCTCGCCGACCCGCCCGTCCGGGCCAAAGGCCCCCGCCGAATCGAATGACGTGACGATCCTCTCCTTTCCTTCCAGCATACTCGCCGGCACGTGGGATTGGGCGAAAGAAACGCAGCTCAGGCAGCCTCCGTCAGCCTGTCCGACCACGTGGCGCCGCAACACGGCAACCACGGTCTGCGGCGATGACTTGCCCCCTCTTCCGCTCTCCAGAATTCCCCAGAGTGCTCTTGATGATCGCGATGTGGCCCGATACCGGGCGTCTGTGCGCCGTAGCCCTTCGCCGCCCGAGTCGTCACGCCTTGGTGGCCCGAGTCGTCCCTTGTGACCCCTTGCCCGATCTCGTACCCTACGCTCGGCGGAAGAGTCAGCTACACCTCTAGTGGGGGTTGCGGGAACCCAGTCCGTTCGGTATGGGTAGAGTAAGCTTCGGCATCAAGCCGATTCGCGCAAAGAGGTTGGGGACGTAGCTCAATCGGGAGAGCACCGGCTTTGCAAGCCGGGGGTTGGCGGTTCGAGCCCGCTCGTCTCCACTGGTGACGGCCCGTTGACGGCGAATGTCAGCGGGCCTTTTGTTTTGAAGCGGCAAGCACTTGCGTCGAGCGAACCTGCCCCGTCCCGCTGGTCATCCTGCCGTGCCATTTTGACGGGAATTGCCCCTGATTTGCTCTGCTTGTCGGGGTTCAGCCCAAGCCCTGGTACAAGCGCTGGCACAAGCCGAGAGGAGCCTTTATTGAGCCTTGCATAGCCAATGAACGGAGGGCTTCCCCCGGAAGCCCGGGTTCCGAGCGCTCGGTCCGGTTCGGGTGATCCTTGGCGACGCAAACACCAACAACACGGTCGCGATCCGGTCGGCAATCGCCGCGCTTGTCAGCACCCGGCCGATCATCGGCTATCCGTGGTTCCTCGCAAGGCCGCTCTACCGGCCCGCCGGGAACCACGGCCGGCGCGGATGGTTGCTTTCGCCAACCGACTCGTTTAGCATCAGGCGGAAAACAAGTTCCCGATTTCGGTAGCAGGCACACGCCGTGTGCCGTCCGCCGGTTACGGCACACGGCGTGTGCCTACTACTTCGGAAATGCGGAGGTTATTCTTCGGCCAATCCTTAGCATCTTCCTTGGGAGGTGTCAAACCATGAAGAATGCGTACGAAATATCGAGGCGTCAGTTCGTTGCCCGGGCAACGGCCGGGGTGGGGGGGCTGTCCGCGTCCCTCGCCGCGTCGGCGGGCCAGGTGCCCTCGCCCCGGCCGGAGGATGCAGCGGCGGAGCCGAAACGTCCGAAGGTGAGGGAGCTCGACGAGTTTCTTCGATCGCTCGATCCCGAAGCCCGGGGGCCCAACAGTCCGGATGGTCTGATCTGCGGAGATCCGGAGGCGGAGATCCTCGCGGCGGGCACCACCTGGATGGCGTCGATGCAGGTCCTCGAAAAAGCGGCCGCCCAGGGGATCAACCTGATCGTCACCCATGAGCCCACGTTCTGGTTTCACGGGACGCCGCGGAGGCCCGAGCTCAAGGCGTGCGAACAGAACCAGGTCGACGTTTCGTTCAAGACGCAGTTCATCGCCGAGCATGGCATTGCCATCATCAGGGCGCACAACTGCTGGGATCTTTACCCGAAGTGCGGAATCGAAGCTTCCCTGCAAGCCGCGCTGGAGCTGCCCGACCCGGTGCACTACTTCGGCGGCTATCATCATCTCTACCGGATCCCAAGGACGAACCTGGAGAAGCTGGCCCGTCACTGCAAGGCGAAAATGGGCCTCGCCAGCGTTCGGGTCAGCGGCGATCTCGCCAAGCCGGTGGAGCAGGTCGTCATGGCCTACGGCTCGTCGAGCAGCACGGAGGCCTACTACCGGTTCTGGAAGCAGGGGGCCGACGCGGTCATCTCCGGAGAGCAGAGCGAGTGGGCGACGGTGCGCCCGGCCATCGACATGGGAATGGGCCTCATCGAGCTGGGCCACTCCAACACGGAGGCCTTTGGAATGAAAGGCATGGCCCGGCTCTTGCAGGAGCATTTTCCCGGGCTCCGCATCGAGCACCTACCGACCGGCGATTCGTTCCAGTACCTCTGACGCGAGGATTGCGATGGCCGTTCCACGCGGCGGCTGACCCACCGGTCGCGGCCGCGTCGCCGCCCGGTTCGCCGTCACAACATGTCGAGCGGGTCGACGTCGACGATCCACTGGATCTCCTCCGGCCGTTTCAGCTCGGCGGTCGCTTCGCGGACGCACGTGCGGAGCTTCTCGCCGTCCGGGCCCTGGATTTGGATCTGGAAGCGATACTTGCCCCGCAGCTTGCTGAAAGGGCACGGTGCGGGGCCGAGCACCCGGGCTTGGGCTCGGTGACGATCGAGCGCGGCCCTGAGAAGCTCGGACACGTGAGCGGCGAACTGGGCGGTCGCCTTCTCGGCCGGACCGCGGATGACCAGGCGAATCATTCGCGAAAACGGCGGGTAGGAGTACGTCTTGCGAATGGGCACCTCGGCCCGGGCGAAGGCGACGTAGTCGTGCCGGACCGCCGCCTGAATCGCCGGATGCTCGGGATTGAACGTCTGCACGAGCACCCGGCCCCCTTTCTCGCCGCGCCCGGTCCGCCCGGCCACCTGCGTGACGAGCTGGAACGTCCGCTCGGCGGCGCGGAAGTCGGGCAGGTGCAACGCCGTGTCGGCGTTGATCACGCCGACCAGCGTCACGTTGGGGAAGTCGAGCCCCTTGGCGATCATCTGGGTGCCGAGGAGGATCCGCACCTCGCCGGAGCGGAAGGCGGCCAATGCCCGCTCGTGGGCCCCGCGGCCCTGCATCGTGTCGGTGTCCATGCGGAGGCAGCGGGCGTCCGGGAATCGCCGTTTCACGTCGGCCTCCAAGCGCTGGGTGCCCAGCCCTCCGTAGCGGATCCCGGCGAAGTGGCACTTGGGGCATTCCGTGGGGGACGGCACCTGGTAGTCGCAGTAGTGACATAGGGCGATCTCCTCGGTGCGATGGTGCGTCAGCGCGATCTCGCAGTCCGGACATCGCACGACCTCTCCGCACGCCGGGCACTGGATGTGCGTCGAGAACCCCCGCCGGTTCAACAGCAGGATCACCTGCCCGCCTTCGGCCAGGGCCGCGCGCACGGCCACGTGGAGCTGCCGGCTGATGGCCCCGTGGAAGCCGCGCGTCGCCGCGTCGCCGCGGAGGTCGAGCGTTCCCACCGCCGGCATCGGGCGCCCCAGCACCCGCCGCGGCATCCGTACCAGCTTGTACTCGCCCGATTGGGCCCGGTGCCAACTCTCCAGCGACGGCGTGGCCGAGCCGAGCACCAGCGGGATGCCCTCCATTCGGGCGCGGGCGAAGGCCACGTCCCGGGCGTGATACCGCGGCGTGATCTCCTGCTTGAACGACGTCTCGTGCTCCTCGTCCAGGATGATCAGGCCCAAGTCGGTTGCCGGAGCGAACACGGCGCTTCGGGCCCCGACGATCACCTGCACCTGGCCGTCGGCGATCCGCTGCCACTGGCGGTGACGGTCGGCGTCGCTCAGATGGCTGTGCAACACGGCCACCCGGGGAAAGCGCGAGCGGAACCGCTCCACGGTCTGCGGCGTCAGACTGATCTCCGGCACCAGCACGATCGCCTGGCGACCGAATGCGACCACCTCCCGGATCGCCTGGATGTAGACCTCGGTCTTGCCGCTCCCGGTCACGCCGTGGATGAGGATCGTCTGGTGACGCCGGGCGTTGAGCGCGTCGACGATCACCGAGAGGGCGGCTTTCTGGTCGCGATTGAGCGTCAAGTAGGCCTCCCGCTCCACGGTCGGCTCAGCGGGGCCGGCCCCTTGGACCCGCTCGGAGCGGGCCACGATCAAGCCCTTCCGTCTCAGCGCATGGATCGGCGCCACGGTGCACTTGGCCGCGCGGGCCAATTCGGTCGACGTGAGAGGACCGTCGGCCTCGGCCAGGGCCTTGATCACCTGGGCCTGCTTCTTGGGCAACCCCAGCTCGTGGACTCGACCGGCGACCTCCGGAGCGAGGCTCAGCGCGGTGACCTTTCGTGTGCCGGCCTGGGCGCGCACGCCCGCCGGAACCACCGCTTCGAGCACTTGTCCCCAATCGCACAGGTAGTGGTCGGCGATCCACTCGGTCAGTCGGAGCATCGATCCGATCAGCAGACTGCGACGATCCACCACGCTCCGGAGCGGCTTGAGCCGCCGGCCGCCCGACGGCTTCGTCGCCACTTGCACGCAATAGCCGGTGACGATCCGATTCCCTCGCCCCAAGGGTGCCCGAACCCGGCGGCCCGGCTCCACCTCGTCGACCAGCTCGTCCGGCACCAGGTAGTCGAACCGGCCGCTCGGCCCGCCCACGAACACCAGCGTGGCGACCCGCTGCTCCGCCTGATCGGCCATCTCCCAGGGCTCGGGCTCCTTGTCGAACAGGCTCTGTTGTTGGTCGGGCATGGGGAGAGTTGGGAGTTGGGAGTTGGGAGTTGGGAGTTGGGGGAATCGGCGGATGTCCGTTGTGCCCCTTCTGAGCACTGCAAGCGCAATATAGGGCCGGGCGGCCGGACAATGCAACGCTCGCGGCGGCGAAGGGCAAGCGGACGTGCGATTCGGGGCCGCGCGTCCTGAAGCCCCAACAGGCGTGGTGACGCCAACGCAATCCGGCGGCAAATGATCGACCGGATCCTCGAGCTCCAAGGCGCGGATTGACCGGCCGACGGCGCACCCGGGCTGGGGCCGGCGTTTGCAGCGGGCGCTGTGCGCGGGTCACTCTGTGCGCAAAAAAAGCGCCGGGAGCGCCAAAAAGGGGAGAAAGGCGCTCCCGACGGGTTCCCTGGCGAACCAGAGAACGGGCCAGCACGTGCACCGTTGGGGGGGAGGCTAGAGCACGGGCACACTCCCGGGGGGAAGCAGTTCGGTAGTAGGCGAATCGAAATCGAGCGCGTAGGCGAAATCCGCGGCCGACGGGGACCACGAAAGCGCCGACTCCCAGTCTTGGGGCTCGACGCGCTCGAGGTTCCTTGCCACGTCGCTGGTCATTGCCACGTCGTTGGTGAGCTGGAAGTCGCACGCCGCGGCGGCCATCCCGACGCCAAGCACGCAGACGATGCCCAGGGCAACCAGTGCCGTGGCAAACAGGCCGGCGCCGAAAAGTGTCAAGCCGAGGCTTGCGAGAATCTTCATGGGTCTTGCTCCGTTGGCCTGCCCCGTCTCCGACCTTCTATACCCGGCCGCCGGCTCCATCCTGCGCCGATGGAGGATTTTTTTCACATGACGCCGGAGTATCTGCCGTAAGTGCTTGCTTCCAAACGGCTTAGGAGCGGACGAGAAACGACTTCCCCATTCCCCCGCCGGCCTTGTGCCGGTGGGAGGGGGTTTGGGAACTAACCGCGATCGTCGTCAAACCCTCTTCCGCCGCCACGAGGCCGGCGGGGACGGGTCGAGAAATGCGCAAGTTATTGTCCGGCTGATCCTTAGCGGCTACAGTAGCGACAATCGCAGCGTGCGACCTTGACTGACTCAACCTGGCAAGCCGGGACACGGACGATGCGTTTGGGACTGTTTGGCGGGAGCTTCGACCCGGTGCACTACGGACACCTGCTGCTGGCCGAGTGCTGTCGCGAGCAATGCCGGTTGGACGAGGTCTGGTTTCTTCCCGCGGCGGTCCCTCCCCACAAGCAGGACCGCCGGTTGAGCCCGGCCGAGGCGCGGGTCGAGATGCTCCAGTTGGCGATTGCCGGCCACGAGGCGTTCTCCGTGAATCGGTATGAGGTCGATCGCGGCGGCGTGAGTTACACGGTCGACACGCTCCGGCACGTCCGCGATGAATACCCCGAGGGGGAGCCGTTCCTGCTGATGGGGGCCGACATGCTCCATGACCTGCCGCACTGGCGCGAGGCCGACCAGATCTGCCGGCTGGCGATCCCGGTCGTCGTCAGCCGGCCGGGGCCCGGGCAACCCAATTTCGACTGCCTGGCCGGGCTTGCCCCCCCGGAACGGATCGCGCTGGTGCGGCAGCATGAGGTCGACATGCCGCAGATTGAGCTGAGCAGCAAGGAGATTCGGCGTCGCGCGGCGGAGGGTTTGAGCATCCGCTATCAGACCCCCCGGGCGGTAGAGAAGTACATCGAGACGCATCAACTCTATCGTTGAGGCCTCAGGCCACCCGGGTCCCCAACGTGTCGCCGCGCAAGCTCAGGCGCTTTTGCGTACCGCCAGCAGCTCGCGCAACGGATGTGGCATCGGCAGCGAGACGGCGGCCGGCTCCCGTCGCAGAACGTCCAGCAGGAGCTCCAGTTGGTCCAAGGGCCCCACGGCCAAGTCGAGGAAGACCAGCTTCTGG
>Ga0307380_10001854_pt1 | contig 30375 bp, 20 predicted proteins | sample UN3MG_FD_202239 | JGI IMG/M metagenome (GOLD analysis project Ga0307380, IMG submission 202239) | Soil microbial communities from Risofladan, Vaasa, Finland - UN-3 | ecosystem: Environmental > Terrestrial > Soil > Coastal area > Acid sulfate soil | place: Finland: Risofladan, Vaasa | collected...
AACAAGAGGAAAGACAGCGGCAGGCGGAAGCGCGGCGGCGAGCAGAGGCCGAGGCGAGATTCGCCGAGGCAATGAAGCCCGTCGAGGCCCTGGTGGCCCGTTGGGACTTCGCCGCCGCCCTTGAAGCCCTCTCCAAGCTCTTACCCCCAACACCCAACACCGAACACCTGACACCGTTTTCCTCCCGCCTCGCCACTCGCCGCGACGAGCTGGAGCGTCTCGGCAAGCTCAAGCTCAAGATGATCGAGCGCATCAACACGGCCACGCCGAAGCTCCGCAAAGGCTCCCTCCTCATCCCTGGCATCAACGCCGACCTCGTGAAGGCCGACGACAAGGCCATCAGCGCCCAGTTCGACAACGGCAAGACCGAGAGCCACGACTGGCCCGACCTCACCGCGCGCTCTGTCGAGCGACTCCTCCATCTCACCGTGGACTCCGACAGCGCCGACGACCACCTCGCCGCGGGCATCTTCCTCCTCTCTGTGGGCGGGGCCTCCGTGCCCCGCGATTCTGCGGCTGCGGAGGCATTCTTCGACAAAGCGAAGGCCCTGGGCGCCGCGATTGATCGGTATCTCGACCCTCTGGCTGCTGCCGCCTTCGCCAGCGCCAAGACATTGATTGAGGAGGCACGCGGGGCAGAGACGCCCCGCCCACAACAGGGAGAGAAGTTCGCCGCCGCGGAACACGCCCTGGCTGCCATCGAGAAAAAGTATGAAAAGGCCCCCTGGCTCGCCGCCCACAAGGACGACATCGCCTCGGCCCTCGCCGCCGCCAAGTCTGGCGTCGCCGAATCCGAAGCTGAAAGGCTCTACGCCGAAGCGTCGAAGCTCTTCGAGAAGAAGGAACTCTTCGACCTCAAGCCCCTCATCGAAAAGCTCAAGACCTCTTACCCCAAGACCCGTCCCGTCACCGACGCGGCCCGCAAACCCACCTTCGCCGAAATGCTCAAAGCCACCGAAACCCTCGGCAAATTCATCACCGTCCGCCAGGACGGCAAGGGCGACTTCACGTCCATCCAGGCCGCCATTGATGCCGCGCCGGCGAATAGCTTGGTCGAGATTCAGGACAGCCGCACCTATAGTGAGAAGATAGAGATTCCGAAGGAGATGAGCGGGCTGGCGCTGCGGGGCAGGAGTGGCTGCTGGCCCGTTGTGACGTCAGCCGGGTGCAGGTCGCCGTTCCCGGTTCTGGTGCGCCTTGCGGCACCCCGTGTCACCCTCGACCGCCTCGTGCTTGCGCACGTCAATGCCGCTGGCCAGGGCCCTTCATGCGTCCGGGCAGAAAGCGGGCCCTTCCATGTGCGCCGCTGTGTCGTGATTGGCCGCAACGGGGTCTATGCCTTCAGTATGGGTGCACCCGGCGAGATTGACGGGAGCCTCGTTGCGGGGGCACACCCGACTCTGGAGCGCCGGCTGTCCAGCAGGGACTCGATCTGGCTCGTTGGGCTCTATGGCCTTTCTCCAGGTTCGCGCATTGAGAATGCAGTGATCTGCGACCCATTTCCGTTCCCACAGTGTGAGCTGTGGCGCTGCACGATCGTGGGCCCAGCCAAGCTGAAGGATCAGGGAACCCACGTTCTCGACTGTATTGTTCTCGGAGAGGTCGAATCCCCCAATGCGGGTAACCGCATAGAGCACTGCGACATTCTGGGGAAGCCTGCCTTCGTGGATCTGGCCAGGCCGGGCAAGGGCTGCTTCAGTGCGGACCCGCAGTTCCGCGATCCGGACAATTTCGACTATCGCCTGAAGCCGACCAGCCCGTGCCGCAAGAAGGCGAGCGATGGGGGGGACATTGGGTGTCGGTATACGCCCGAGATGATCGAGGTCCTGGAGAAGGCGCTGGAGCTGAGGAAGAAGGGGATCATCAAGTTCTGATTCTCATTGTGGGCGGGGCCTCCGTGCCCCGCGCGTCTTCTTCACCGTTCGCAGGAAAGAGGACGCGGGGCAGGGACGCCCCGCCCACAATGCAAGGGCAAAGCCGACCCGCGCGTGCTCCAAGAGAAGATACGGCCTGAAGGCCGCACTACGAACCGAGGCGCCTTGACTCGGCGCGCGGAGGGCCGTATACTGGGCGTCGGCACGGGTTGGCCCCCCAGGCCCGAAGGCGGCAGAAGTCCCGAAATGTCCCTGATCTCGCTCATCGTGTTGTCCCACAACAAGGTCGAGCACACGCGCCGCTGCTTCGCCGGGCTGCTGCGCTCGCCGTATCGCCCCTTCGAGATCGTGGCGGTGGACAACGGCTCGACAGATTCGACGCCCGACCTCTATGCCGCGTTCGGCCCCGAGGCCGAGGCCGCAGGCGTGGCCTTCCGCCCCACCCGCCTCGACTCGAACGCCGGCGCCGTGACCGGCCGCAACCTGGCCCTCCGCCAGGTTCGGGGCGACTACGTGGTGTTCCTCGACAACGACGTGGTGCCCCGCACGCGCTCGTGGCTCGAACGGCTGCGGGCGGCGCTGGAGGCCGACCCGCGGGCGGGCATCGTGGGGCCGAAGCTCATCTACCCCTTCCCGCCCTATCTCATCCAGTGCGCGGGCGGGGCGGTGACGCCGACGGGCTGGGTGCACTTCCTGGGCCGCGGCGAGCCGCGCGACACGCCGGCCCTGAACCAGCCCCGCGAGGTGCAGTGCCTCATCTCGGCCTGCTGGATGATGCCGCGCCGCCTCTACGACGAGCTGGGGCCGCTCGACGAGGGCTTCAACCCCCTCCAGTTCGAGGACATTGATTACTGCTACCGCGCCCGCGCCGCCGGCCACTCCGTGCTTTACTTGCCGACCGTGGAAATGTATCATTGTGAGAACGTGACGTCGGGCGACACGCCGACGATCAACTACAGATACGTGACGATCAAGAACGGCCTGCGGTTCAAGAAGCGCTGGCGCCACGTGTTCGAGAACGAGGGCGGGCCGTCGGACAAGGAGTTCCACTGGGCCGACATCCCGAAGCGCGACATCTCCGAGCTGGGCGAGCTGGAGATGACGGAGTAAAGCAACCGCGAATCACGCCGGTCAGAACGGTGGAAGAATGGATGGGTGGATGAATGGATGAATGACAAGCCGAGTTCGCGCTCCGACATCCATCCATTCATCCAATCATCCATCCATCCCCCGCGTCCGCAGGAAAGCTGAGAAGGAGGCAAGGAAATGCCGAGGATCATCGAGGGCGAGTTGTCGGCCAAGGGGCTGAAGGTGGGGATCGTGGTGAGCCGGTTCAACGACTTCGTCACCTCGCGGCTGCTGGGCGGGGCGCTCGACGCGCTCCAGCGGTCGGGGGCGGCGGACGGCGATATCACGGTGGCCCGCGTGCCGGGCGCCCGCGAGGTGCCCATCGTGGCGAAGCACATGGCCGAGAGCGGGGCGTATGAGGCGGTGATCTGCCTGGGCGCCGTGATCCGCGGCTCGACGCCGCACTTCGACTACGTGGCCGCCGAATCGAGCAAGGGCGTGGCCGAGATCGCCCTGCGGACCGGCCTGCCCGTCATCTACGGCATCCTCACCACCGACACCATCGAGCAGGCCGTCGAGCGCGCCGGCACGAAGGCCGGCAACCGCGGCTACGACGCCGCCATCGCCGCCATCGAACTGGCCAGCGTCCTCAAGCAGCTCAAACAGGGCTAGTCCAAGAGTCTTTGGGGGGAGGGGCTCGGGGAGGGAGCCTTTCTGCCAGAAAGGCTCCCTCCCCGCTTTCTTATCTCTTCTGCTCGGCGGGCCCGGCGGCAGGCACTCCCTCGACGCGGACGAAGCGGAGGACCAGGTGAACGGTCGGCGGGGGGGCGTCCTTGGCCACGACCAGGGCGTCGGGCCGCTGCGCCTCGCGGGGCTGGCCGGCCTGGGGCTGCTCCCCCTTTTCCCACCCCTTGTCCTTCGCGGGCTCGGTGAGGCGGGCGAGGAGCGCGCGGGCCTCCGGCTCGGGGAGACGGGTCTCGATGACGAACTGGCCGCCGCCCACCGGCTGCACGGCGTAGGCGAGGCTGGCCGCGTCGAGCGTGGCCTGCGCCTCGGCGAGGCAGCGGGCGAGGTCGGTGTAGGCCAGGCGCCGCTCGATGCGTCGCTCGGCAGCGGAATTGGCCGCCTGGCCACCGGCCGCGCCCACCGCTCGGTGAGGCGCGCTCTGGGCGAAGCGGCGCTCCCGCGCGATCTCGTCCAGGAGCTCTTGACGGTCGGCGGCGCGGCGCTTCTCGCCCGCGAGTGCCGCGGCGGCCTCGGAACTGGCCTTGCCCGCCTTGCGCAGCTCTCCGGCGTTCGCATAGCCATCGAGGTCTTGCTTCGCCGTCTCCTCCTTCGCCACCTCGGCGGCGGGGGCGGCGGTGGGCCTGGGCGCCGCGGGTTCCGCGACCTTCAGGTCCTTGCGCCCGTCGTCGGCAGGGGCGCGTTCGCCCTCGGCGAACGCCTCGGCCTTCTTCACCAGGCCGGGCGCGACACTCCGGCCGTCGCTGCCCGTCTTCGCCTCGGCCAGGGCCGGGCGAGGCGCCTCGGAGAGGTCGCCGTAGCCGAACGCCTTGCGCCGCGCGGCGGCCTCGTCATTTGCCCTGGCGAGGAGTTCCTTGTCGGCCTCCAGCTTGTCCACGCCGTTGGCCTCGGCCCGCGTGCTCGACCGGCCGCGCGCGGCCACGTCGCCCGCGGCGCGAAGCGCCTCGGCCGGCGCGGCGTGTTCCGGCTCCCCCTTGCTGTGCTCGCGGAGGGGCGTGACGTCGCGGGCGACCTCGCGCGTGCGGTCGGGGCGATGGGTCAGGAGGAGGGTGATGCCGAAGAGCAGGCAGGCCGCAGCCGCGAGGGCCGCCGCGCGCCAGCCGCCGAGCCACGGCCGCGAGGGCCGCTGGGCAACGGCGATGGCGCGGCGCACCCGCGGGGCCAGGCCCGCCGGCGCGGCCCGCCGCGGCAGCGCGCGGACGAGTTCGGCGGTGCGGCGGAGCTGGTCCAGCTCGGCCCGCAGCGCGGCGTCGGCCGACAGGGCCGCCTCCACCGCGCGGCGCTCGGCCTCGCCGAGCTCGCCGTCGAGATACGCCGAAAGCTGAGTTCCCACCTCGTCCTTGATCATACCAGCAGGTCCTTGAGCTGCTCTCGAAGCGCCTGGCGTGCCCTGTGCAGCCGCGACTTCACGGTGCCTTCGGGGCAGCCCAGCACTTCGGCAATCGCCTGGTAACCGAACCCTTCGATGTCGCGCATCACGATCACCTCTCGGTAGTCGTCCGCCAGGTCCGCGATGGCCAGCTCGAGCCGCTCCCGCAGCTCGCGCCGCTCGATGGCGGCTCCGGGACGCTCCGCGTTGTCCTCGACCTGGTGGCCGCGCCCGTCGTCCTCCGACCCCTCGTGGAGCGACAGGGGGCGGAGATGGCGCGCCGAGCCGACCTTTCGCCTGTGGCTCACCACCACGTTGAAGGCGATCGAGTAGAGCCAGGTGTAGAAGCTCGACCGCCCCTCGAACGCCCCGATGCCACGGAACGCCTTGACGAATGCCTCCTGAGCCAGGTCCTCGGCGTCCTCCCGCTGGCTCACCATGCGCGAGACGCCGTTGAAGAGCGCGTCCTGGTATCGCTCGACGAGCTGCCCGAAGGCGGCCACATCGCCACGCTGGGCCTCGGCGACCAGAAGCTCGTCGGCCTCGTCCACTCGGGCCATCGGGTTCGCTCTTCCGCTACATTAGACGACGCCCGTTGCGCAAAGTTCCACAAAATCTTCGCATCCGGACGGCCCCCAGCGACGCAAGCGCCCACAGAATATACCCTTAGGCCGACCGCAGGGCGCGGCGCACCCTCTCCCAGCCGCCCGCACGTCGGATTATACGGCCCGGCACACCCAATGTCAACGCACATCCCCGCCTTCCCATTGTGGGTTACCCTGCCCCTCCAACAAGGTTGACCCACAATGGGCGCTTTGGCCAATAGCGTGGCTCCGGAGCCATTGTCTCCATTGTGGGTCACCTGCTCCCTATGGAGTTGACCCACAATGGGCGCCCACAGGTTCGCATTCGGCCTCGCCCGCCGTGTTCACGGCAGGGTCAGGCGCGGAGGCCGTGGCGGCCCCCTGTGCCCCTGGCAGACCCCACACCCAAGGCGAACCGAAGCCCTTGTGGTAAGCGACGACGCCCAGTGCCCGCCTCGCGCGCCGCAGCGTCTCTGAGCTGAACCCCGCGCCCCGAGCGCGTTCCTCGACCTCCTGCGCGAGAAGCGGCCCCCGGCACAGCAGTCCCGCGATCCACGCCTGCGCCTGCTCGCACAGCGTCGGGGCGCGGCGCGTGACCCCGAACGCCTCCTCCGCCGTCGCCGTCACGGCCTCGGGCTCCCAGGCCAGCACGGGCACCGACGCGTCCCCCGCCGACCCCACGATCCGATAGGCCAGACCCGTCACCCCGCCCGCCAGGTTGCACTTGACGGGCAGAAGCAGCATTCGCCCCGGCTCCCGACGGTCCTGCCCCACCGCCCACACGGCCCGCGACGCGGCCACGAACCCCAGGCTCCCCATCGTCCGGTAAATCACCGCGGCGTCGGACTTCTTCGTCAGGTGGCTGATCCCCACCACCGCCGCCCGCCGACGCTCCGCCAGCGCCCGCAGCGGGGCCAACAGCTCCCGGACCTCCGTGTTGCCGCTGGCATGGGCCCCGCCCAGATACGCCGTCACAGGGTCGAAGATCACCAGCCGCACGTCGCCCCGTGCCCGCATCTCGTAGTCCAGCAGCGACAGGTCGCGGGAGAGCGAGAACGTCAGATGCTTGTTGTCTCCCCGTCGGAGCAGCGAGTTCAGGATGATCACCCGCTCCGGGTCGCCCCCGGCGGCCTTCAGACGCGGCAGAATCGTGTCCCCCGCGTCGTCCTCCGCACTCAGCAGCACCACGCTCCCCACGGGGTTGGGAGTTCCGGGTTGCGCGTCTCGCGTCTCGCGTTCCGAGCGTCCCGTTTCGAGTGCCGCGTCTCGGGCCTCGGGCTCCGCATCGGGCGGCTCGACCACCCCGTACAGCGCCGCGAGCCCCGGGTCGAGGGGCTCGATGCCTGCGTCGGGCGGCTCGAACTCCGCGTTGCGACCCTCCATGCGGGCACCACCTTGCCCGTCTCCCTCACTCGCCCCACGGCACTCCTCCCTCGTCGTTCTGCACTCCTCACTCCCCGTCGTCTGGTCCGGCCAGGCGGCGCCGCGGGTCACTCGGGCGGCCATGTCGAGCGCCAGCAACGACTTGCCGCGCCCCGGATCGCCCACCAGCAGCGTCACCTTGCCGAGGGGCACCCGCCCCGGCCACAGCCAGCCCAGGGCCTTCTGATCCACGGTCCGCAGCGCCCACCACGACGCATCCGCGTCCGCCGACCGCCCGAACCCTGCGATCATCCTCATCGTCTCCATGTCCTTGCTCCTCAGCGAAAAAGACAGCGGGTGTCATTTCCCGAAAAAGACAGCGGGTGTCTTTTTCGGCCCAGGCTCAGGCGATAGGCACCTCCTATGGCCACGGGCCGCTGGCCCGAGTGGGCAGTGGCCTGGCCACAATCCGCTGGTATGAAACGATTTGCGGAGAAAGGAGGGAATGCAGCGGGCGTCATCCGAGGCGACCGTTGGGCGAGCCGTTCCGCCGGCACACCCTTTGGCCAGGTGATGGCGAGTGCCTCACCCGACCACGTTCACAGTATATCACATAACAAACTGCTGTCAAGTCCCGAGGCCATAATTCTTCCTCGCCACCGCATAAGTATAGCGCTTGGCAGTGCTTACGAAGGAGTAAAATCCTCGCGCCGGCTCCTGCCGGCCTCGTCGGCGCGCGGCGCGCCCGCGCCGGTTGCCGCCGGAAGGGCTTCGACGTGTCGGCTTGGCTCGGGGGGCCGGGGCGTTCTCGTGGCGCCCGCCCCCCGAGGTCGCAAATCGCCGAGTCCGAAGGCGGGAGCGTGGTGTCGGGGGGGTGCGTGTAATCTCCTACGGTCAAGGGGTGGCAGGCGAACGCCCGAAGGGCGTGGCGGAGTAAAGTTTGCGTGCCAGAAACAGGCGTAGCCCCCGAAGGGGGCGACGGAGCGTTCAGACCACCAAGAAGCTCCGCCGCCCCCCTCGGGGGCTGGGCCATGGGAGGATCGTCAACCCACGGCTCCCCAAGCATCGCCGTGGGCTTTATTCCGTCGCCTCCTTCGGAGGCTCAAGACGCGGATGCCTTGACCGTAGGAGATTACACGCACCCCGACGGATGCCGGGGCGTCCGAGGCCATGCGTGCGAACGCGGGGCGCAGGGACGAACAGGTGGCTACCCGGGTTCTGCGGCGAGCACCAACCGAAACCCCACATTGTTGTGCCGGGACTCAGGACCGGTCCACTCACGATGCGCCGAGCGCAGGCCACAGGGAAGGTTGATCCAGGAGCCGCCGCGTAGAACACGGAGCGACCCGTCCAGAGGACCGCGCGGGTCGGTTTCGTCGCCTCTGTAGAACTCAAAGTATCGGTCCTGGCACCACTCCCAGACGTTCCCGTGCATGTCGTGCAGGCCGAAGGCATTTGCCTTGAAGGCCCCAACAGGGGCCGTGTTCATGTACCCGTCGTCCCAGTTGAACACGGGCATTGTGGGGAACGCCTTCCCGGCGGCCAGGTCCGGGCCGTTGCACCAGCCCTTGCCCTTGTCGGGGTCGTCGCCCCACTGATACCAAGTTGTGGTGCCGGCCCGGCAGGCGTACTCCCATTCCGCCTCCGTGGGCAGCCGATAGCTCGATCCCGCGGGCTTGGCCTTGTCCGTGGCATTCAGCCAGTCGGCGAATGCCCGGGCGTCGTTCCAGCTCACGCATACCACCGGGTGGTCGTCGCTCTGCTTGAAGTACGGATTGCGCCAACAAGCATCTTCTCGACGCTCCTCCTTGCCATCGGCGAGGACGCGCGCCCCTTTGTGCCGTTCGTCCTTCTCAGCGTCGGTCTTGTAGCCGGAGGCCTCGACGAACCTGCGGAACTGTCCTACCGTGACTTCGTGCTTGCCCATGCTGAAGGCTTTGGAGAGCGTTACCCGGTGGGCCGGCTTTTCATGGCTGAACCCCCCCTCCCTGATCTGGGGCCACTTGGCTACGACGGCTTTCGTGTCGGAATCTGTGCTGCCCATCGTGAAGGAGCCAGCGGGGATGAGGACGAAGGTCATCTTCACCCTGCCGCCGAGGTCCACGACCCGCTCCTCAGGGGCAGGGTCGCCGGAACACCCTGCCAGCGCCGCCAGCACCACCAGCGCCGGTGGAACGGGCATCCGCCCCCACCCCGCCCGACGACGCCCCAGCGCCCTCATGGCAGCATCCTCCTGGTTGCCGGTTCCTATAGCGACAAGCGGGACGCTCGCGGCTACGTCTATCGCAGCACAGCATGGCAGGGCCGCGGCCCCGTTGTCAAGCCGCGGGGCCGCCGATGCCGCGGGTCATGGGCAAGGTGGCCACCTTGACGGGGCTGGGATGACGGACGTTGGGCGCGGCATGCAACCCGCAAGTGATTATGACCACAGGCGTTACAGCGTACGGCCCTGCCGTCTGCCGGCCTGATTTCAAGGTGGCCAACCCCTGTGTTGCGCAGTGGCCACCTTGGCCATCTTGGCAGTCCCGCCTTCACGAGGCTCTCATGAAGACCACGTAAACACGGGACTACGAACGCGCACAGCCGAGGGCGGCTGTGCCACACGGTCGCCGCCTCACGGGTGTTCGTCCGCCGCGGGGGTGCCGTTGGCCTTCTTCTTGTGGTTGAGGAGCGCGGCGACCTTGTTGACGGCCACGATGTAGGCCTGGGCGCTCGCCTCGAGGATGTCGGTCGAGGCGGCGCGGCCCGAGACGCGGAGGCCCTCGGACTCGAAGAGCAGCGATGCCTCGCCCAGCGCGTCCTTGCCGCTGGTGACCGCGCGAATCTGGTAGTCGAGCAGCTTGCCGGTGATCCCCGTGATGCGGTCAATGGTCTTGTACACGGCGTCCACCGGGCCATCGCCCGTCGCGGCATCCTGCACGGGCTCTTCATCGTCGCGCTGGAGGACGACGGTGGCCGTGGGGATGGTGGTGGAGCCGCTGGTCGTCTGGAACTTGACCAGGCGGAAGAGCCCCTTGGCCTCGGCGGCAACGCCCTCGATGATCGTGCGGAGGTCGTCGTCGAAGATCTGCTTCTTCTTGTCGGCGAGGGCCTTCACCTCGGCGACGACCTGGGTGAGCTGCTCGTCGGCGAGCTCGTAGCCGAGCTCGCGGGCGCGGTCGCCGATGGCGTGGTGGCCCGAGTGCTTGCCGATCACGAGGTCGCTCTTCTGGAGCCCGACGTCCTCGGGCCGCATGATCTCGTAGCACGCGCTGTTGACGAGCATGCCGTGCTGGTGGATGCCGGCCTCGTGGGCGAAGGCGTTGAGGCCGACGATGGCCTTGTTGCGCTGGACGAAGAGGCCGGTGAGGCTGGCGACGAGCTTGCTCGTGGGCACGAGCCGCTGGGTGAGGACGCCCGAATCCGCGCCGAAGTAGTCGCGACGCGTCTTGAGGTTCATCACGATCTCTTCGAGCGCGGCGTTGCCCGCGCGCTCGCCGAGGCCGTTGATCGTGCACTCGACCTGCCGCGCCCCCGCCTTCACCGCGGCGAGCGAGTTGGCCACGGCGAGCCCGAGGTCGTTGTGGCAGTGGACGCTGATGACCGCCTTGTCAATGTTCGGCACGCGGTTGCGGAGCGTGGCGATGAGGGCGCCGAACTGCTCGGGCTCGGCGTAGCCCACCGTGTCGGGAATGTTCACCGTGGTCGCGCCCGCGGCGATGGTGGCCTCGACCACCTCGCAGAGGAAATCGGGCTCGGTGCGCGACGCGTCCTCGGGCGAGAACTCCACATCGCCCACGAGGTTTCGCGCGAGCTTCACGCCCTCGACGGCGAGGCGGACGATCTCCTCCTTCGCCTTCTTGAGCTTGTGCTCCATGTGGATCTTGGAGGTGGCGAGGAAGACGTGGATGCGCGGCCGCTCGGCGCCCTTCACGGCCTCATGGGCGCGGAGGATGTCCTTCTCGAGCGCCCGGGCGAGGCCGGCGATAGTCGCGCCCTTGACCTCGGCGGCGACGCGGCTCACCGCCTCGAAGTCGCCCGGCGACGCGATCGGAAAGCCCGCCTCGATCACGTCCACCCTCATCGCCGCCAGCGCGCGGGCGATCTCGATCTTCTCCGCGGTGTTCATGCTGGCGCCGGGCGATTGCTCGCCGTCGCGGAGCGTCGTGTCGAAGATGATCACTCGGTCAGCCATTGCGGAAATCCTTTCGCCAAAGGAAACGCCCCAAGGCCGCGTGGGCTTTGGGGCGTTGCTCGCGATACTCGGTATGGCGACGGCCCTAGAACCCGCGCGGCGCACTCACACTGTAGCCCAGTGTAAGGCGACGTAGGCCTAGTGCCTGGTTCTCCTTGATGTGTCCTTGCATGCCGCAGGGCATGGCCGGTGCTCCTTGACTGCTCACGTGAGAATTGTATCCTCCCCAGGCCGAGAAGTCAAGCATGCCTCGGCGGGCGTTCTGCGCTACCCCTTCTTCCGCCACAGGTCGTGGGGCTTGGCGGCACGGGTGCGGAGCTCGACAACACCATCTTTCATTCGTCCATTCATCCACCCATCCATTCATCCTTCCCACTGGGTGCATTCGATCGGAATGCCCTTCTTGAGGTTGCCGAAGCACTTCTCGTCGCAGCGGGTGCATTTCACAATGTCGTCCACGCGGCCCTCCTTCACCTTGGCCGGCCAGTCGGGGTCGGCGATGAGGCCGCGGCCGACCGCGATAAGGTCCGCCCGCCCCTCTCGCAGCGCCTCCAGGGCGCGCTCGACTTCGTCGAGGTGGTTCACCGCGATGACGGGCACGCCGAGCTTCTTGAACGGCGCGGCCCGGTCGCCCGGGGCCTCGATGCTCGACGGCGAGAGGTCCAGGATGTCCACCCCCGCCTTCACAAGCTGCTCGGCGAGGACAAGGCCCTCCTCGATGCCGTAGCCCTGGCCCACCGGCGTGTGGCGGTAGAGGAGCAGGCCGCCGTCGCCAACGCCCTGCCGCGCGGCCTCGACCACCGCGAGGGCCATCCGCATGCGGTTCGCCAGCTCGCCGCCGAACTCGTCCTTGCGGCGGTTCTTCACCGGGCTGAAGAAGAGGTTCAGCACGTAGCCGTGAGCGCCGTGGGGCTCGACGCCGTCGAAGCCCGCCTCGGCGCAGATGCCCGCCGCCACGCGGTACGCGGCGATGATCGCCTCGATCTCGTCGCGCTTGAGCATCGCGGGGGAGATGGGACGCCCGAAGCTCACGGGGAAGAGCTGAATGGCCGCCAGCGCGCCACCCGCGTGAATCGCGTCCACCAGCGGCTTGAGATTCTCGGCCGTCAGCTCGGCGCCGAAGCGGTTGACCGCCGTCGCCTCGACGATGACCAGCGCCACCCCGCCGCGCGCGTGCCGCCCGTACCACTCGACCCCCTCGGGCGTCGCGAGGCCCCGCAGCACCACCATCGGCGGCATCACGATGCGGTTCCGCAACGTCTTGCCCTTGACCGTCAGCGTCTCGAACAGCGGCCCCGTGTCAACAGCCATTGCTTGCTCCTGCTGAAAGCCGGATGGAATGGCCCACCCCCATCGCGGCGCATAGTATATCATGGTTCCGCGGATTCTGAAGCCAACGCTTGACGAGTGCGGCGCGGGGGGCTATCATGCGAGAGGCAGGATTTCCTCCCTGGCGTTCGCACTGAGGAGGTATTCTCATGCGACGCGGCATCCCCCTCCGACCCGTCCGTTTCGCTGGCGCCCTCGCCCTGTTCCTCGGCAGCCTCGCGGGCGCTGCGACCGAGCGGCCTGCGTTCGGCCGACTCGTCCTCCGCGACTCGCTCGGACGCGAGACCCAGCCGCTGGAGGTCCGCGAGCTGCGCGTCCGCGTCGCCGTGGCCGGCAGCGTGGCGCTCACGGAGATCGAGGAGACGTTCTTCAACCCGACGGGTCGCCGGGCCGAGGGGGTCTTCTACTTCCCCCTGCCCGCGGGGGCCAGCATCTGCCGCTTCGCCATGTACGTCGAGGGCAAACTGGTCGAGGGCGAGCTCGTCGAACGCGCCCGGGCACGCGAGGTCTACGAAACCATCGTCCGCAAGATGCGGGACCCCGCGCTGATGGAGTGGCAGGAGGGGAACGTCTTCAAGACCCGCATCTTCCCCATCCCGCCGCACGGCCCGAAGCGCATCCTGCTGAGCTACACCCAGCTTCTCCGCGCCGAGGGCGGCGAGCGCTGCTACGTCTACCCCCTGGCGACCAAGGCCACGCAGGCAGCGGCCATCGGCCGCTTCGAGCTGGAGGCCGAGTTGCCCGCCGGCGCGACCGCGAGCATCCCCGCTTACCCCGACGCCCAGGTGACCCCAGGTCCCGATGCCACGCGCGTGCGGGTCGAGCGCACCCGCTTTCTCCCGACGGCCGATTTCGCGCTCCGCTTCCGCCAGCCCAGCTCCGCCCCTATCGAAATCACCACCGACCGACGCGAGGGCGAGGAGGGCTTCTTCCTCCTCTCCTACGTTGGGAGTTCGGGCTTTAGCCCGTCCGAAAGACGGCCTGAAGGCCGAACTACAAACGGGCGGGAGGGGCGCGACGTGGTGCTGATGGTGGACACGTCGCTGTCGCGGCGGGCCGACGACTATGGTGCGCAGCTCCGCGCCGCGCAGGCCCTCATCACCGCTCTGCGCCCCAACGACCGCTTCGCCGTCATCAGCTTCGACGTCGCGCCCCGCATCCACGGCGGCGGCACGTTCGCCTCCGGCCCGCTCGTCGCCGAAGGCGTCCTGGCCGCCCTCAGGGACACCCTTCCCCTCGGCGCGACGAACGTCGAGGCCGCCTTCGACGCCCTCGGCGAATTCCTCCAGCGGAACCCACCGCGCGGCCGCCCCGACGTGATTCTGCTCGGCGACGGCATCGCCACGCAGGGCGAGACGGCCAGCGAAAAGCTCATCGCCAGGGCCGCGCCCATCCTCGAAAAGCACCGCGTCCGCTTCCACGGCGTCGCGATGGGCGCCGAGCACGACCGCCTGGTGCTGCGCGAGCTGGCCCGCCGCACGGGCGGACTCTTCCGCATCCTCGTCCCGGGCGACGACGTGGAGCAGCAGGCCGCCCGCCTCGCCGCGACGCTCGACGCCGAGCTCCGCCCCGCGCCCAAGCTCGTCTTCAGCGGCGCCGAGGTGCACTCGGTCTACCCCGAGCAGCCCGACACCCTGGTGGCGGGGGAAGAGCTTGTGGTGGTCGGGCGCTACAGGAAGGCGGGCGAGTTGAAGGTCGCCATCCAGCGGCCCGGTCAGCCCGACGCCACGGCGAGCTTCAAGCTCCCTGAGACCGACAGCCGCAACGCCTTCGTCGCCCGCCTCTGGGCGCGCGAGCGGATGGAGGCCCTCCTCCTCCAGCCGCAGACCGAGGAGATCGCGAAGGAGATCACCGCCCTCTCCCAGGAGTTCACCCTCATCTCGCCCTACACCTCGTTCCTCGTGTTGGAGAGCGACGCGGAGTATCCGAAGTGGGGCATAGATCGCCAGAAGCGCCGCCGCTACTGGGAGCAGATGGGCCGCCTCCGCACGTCGCCCCCGCCCGAGGAGCTGGGCGTGCGGCCCCCGCTGGCCCCGCCGCCCGAGCCCCCGCCCGCGCCCGCGCCCAAGGCGTTCACGCTCGCCGACCTCGACCTCTCGCTTCTCGACCCGCGCCGCTTCGAGGGCCGCGTCGTCAGCACGGCGCTGGCGACTCTGTGCTTCGAGGTCTACTACCGCTTCCTGCCGGTCTACAGGGAGAGTCGGCTGGCGGAGCCGCCGCCGCTCCCCGTGGTGCCGGAGCCGCCGGTTCGCCTGCCGCAGCCGAGCGTGCCGCCGCCCCCTGCCCTGCCGGCTCCGCGCACGGAGACGCGGCCGGCCGCCCCGCCGAGCGTTGACGCCGCGTCCAACGCGCCCGTCTTCGCCCTCGATGATCCGGCGCGGGGATTTGCACGCGGGATCTACTCCGGCCGCAGCACCATCGCACGCGCCGGGTCCAGCCGCTACTCGGAGAGCGCCGTCATGGCCACCCTCATCTGGCTCGCCAGGGCGCAGAACGCCGACGGCTCGTGGGGCCAGCCGCTGTCGCACGAGGAGACCTCGCTCGCCCTCCTGCCCTTCCTGGGCGCCGGCTACGCCCATACGAAAGGCAGGTTCAAGGCCACGGTGGGGAAGGGCCTGGAGTGGCTTGCGTGCGAGCAGAAGGCGAAGGGGCTGATCGGCCCCGGCGCCTACGAGCACGCCATGGCGACATTTGTTCTCTCGGAGGCCTACGGCCTCACAAGGGACCCGGAGATCGGCGGCCCGGCCCAGAAGGCGCTCAACCTGCTCCTCGAGCTTCAGGAGCGGGGCGGGAAGAAACTGCTCGGCTGGGGCCAGATGAGGAAGCCGAGCGACCCCTTCACCTCGGTCTGGGGCGCCCTCGCGCTCAGGAGCGCCACGCTCTCCGAGCTGAAGGTGTCCGACGAGGCCATCCGGGGCATCCGCGCCTACCTCGACAGCGTCACGGGCGCCGACGGCGCGGTGGGCTTCGCCGGCAGGCCGCGACGCGGCGAGTTCCACCCGCTCCACACGGCGGGCTGCCTGCTCGCCCGCCTGATGCTCGGCGGCGACGGGCGGAACGACGCGGCCGTCCGGGGCGCCGCGAACCTCGTGTTCCGCCGCGTGGACCCCGCCGCGACGGACGCGCCGGATGCGGCATTCGTCCGCTACTTCGCCACCATCGCCATGTTCCAGCTCGGCGGCGAGTGGTGGCAGGGCTGGAACAAGCGCTTCCGCGACCCGCTTGTCAAGAGCCAGGTTCACGCGCTCAACGACAGCCAGGGGCGCTTCGTGCGCGGGAGCTGGGACCCCGTGGGCATCACGGTCGCGGGGCGGCCACCGCGGCGGAGCGAAGGCCCCACACAGGCCCAGCGCTTCAAGGAGGCCATGGAGCGCCTCCGGGCGTTCCGCGGCCGGGAGGCGACGCGCGAGGCCTGCCTCGCCCTGGCCGGCGCCCTCGCCCAGCTCGAGAACCTGGACCTGCTGGAGGTGGTGGTGGCCAACGCGCGCGACCGCGAGGCGAAGGCCCTGGCCTGGCTCCGCCTCGCCCGCGCCCGCGCCGCGCAAGGCGACCGCGAGAAGGCCCTCGCCGCCTTCCGCTCGGCATACGGGCTGGCGGGCGGAGCCGACAACTTCCTGGCCGAATACGCCCGCGCGCTCGGCGCGGCCGACAGGGCGCGCGAGGCCCTCGACCTCGTGCTCCGCGAGGCCGCCGAGGGCAACGCCTCGCCCTATCGCGTCGGCCTCATCGCCTCCCTTGTTCTGGAGCAGCCGGGCTGGGCGGTGGAGGTGGTCCCAGTCCTCGACAAGGCGCTGGCGGCGGCTCCTGCTGCAATCCGCCAAGAGGTCCAGCTTGCGGCGGGGCGGCTCGCGGCCGAGCACGACCGGCCCGACCTGGCAGCGCTCCTCCTCGGGCGCGCCGCCGGCGCGGGCACCCTGCCCGTGGACCTGGCCGAAGCGTTCATCCGTTCCCTCCAGCAGATGGGCGGGATCGAGCCGGCGATTGCCCATCTCGAGCACTTCATCCAGGGGGGCTACCACACGCGGTGGGCCTTCGACACCCTTGCCGAGCTCTACCAGAAGGCCAAACGGCCCAAGGCCGACGCCGCCCGCGCCGCAAGCTGCATGGCCGAGTTGTTCCCGCGAGAGTGACCTGTCGCCCGGGAAGTGGATGAATGGATGGGTGCCGGGCCGCTCGGCCTTCAAGATGATCACTTCCCCTCCTGTCGGAAGGGGCTGATCATCTTGATTCAGCCTGTGCCGCGAGGAGCCCAACGACACATGTCCTTGTAGGAACGAGGCTTATGGCGGCGTAACGCCACTGCGGTCAGGCCAGCCAAGATGATCACCCCCCGTGTTGCGCGCGTGATCATCTTGAGCGCCTTGGCCTCTTGTGTTGACCCCTCGGCGCCGCTCCGGTAGAATCGGGCGGTGGAGGGGAGAAAGAGCCCGAGGTTCTAGCCTTGCGTTGGCCCCTGACGCGGTACGGGACGCGGGAGCTTGCCGTCGGCACGCTGGTGCTGGGAGGGCTGTGCGTGGTGGCGGCGTGGCTGTTTCCCTGGGCGGCCATCGTGCCCGCGGCGCTGTGGGTGCTGCTGGTGAATTTCTTCCGCGACCCCGAGCGGGTGCCGCCCGAGGGCGACGACAAGCTGGTCTCGCCCGCCGACGGGCGCGTGGCCGACATCGAGACGGTTCGGGAAGACGAGTTTCTCCACGCCGAGGCCCTGCGCATCGGCGTGTTCATGTCGGTGTTCAACGTCCACGTGAACCGTGCGCCGCTCGGCGGCAAGGTGGTCTACCGGGCCTATCGGCCTGGGAAGTTCCGCAACGCGATGGGCGCGGCGGCGACGAGTGAGAACGAATGCGCGTTCGTGGGCCTCGAGCGGCCCGACGGTTCCCGGATTCTGGTGCGGCAGATCGCCGGCCTCGTCGCCCGCCGCATCGTCACCGATTGCGCGGTGGGGGACGATTTGAAACGCGGGCAGCGGTTTGGTATGGTAAAGCTCGGCTCGCGCCTCGAGGTCTACGTGCCCAAGGCCGCCCTCTTCCGTCCGGCGGTGGCTGTGGGGGACCACGTGAAGGCCGGGGCAAGCGTGCTGGGAGAAGTCGCCGATTCGGAAATGCAAAATGTAAAGGGCAAAACGCAAAGTGCAAAATGAGGCCACTCGGACGGCTGGCTTCTCTTGAGACTCCGCATTTCGCAGTTTGCATTTTTCATTTTGCATTTTGCACGGATTCCCAGACCGCGGGGGACACCTGATGCGGAAGATCGCAGCCGTTCCTTCGATGCTGACGCTTGGGAACCTGCTGTGCGGGTTCCACGCCGTGTACTTCGCGGCCAAGGGCGGGCAGCAGGGGCTGGAGCTGGCCGCCTGGATGGTGCTGCTGGCGATGGTGTTCGACTCGGTGGACGGGCTGGCGGCGCGGCTGACGCACGTGGAGAGCCGGTTCGGGGCGGAGCTGGATTCGCTGGCCGACGTGGTGAGCTTCGGCGTGGCGCCCGCGTTCCTGGTCGCCGTGCTGTCGGCCACGGCCGAGCTTCAGCACCAGCGGCTCGTGTGGATGTCGTGCATGGTCTACGTGGTGTGCGCGGCGCTGCGGCTCGCGCGGTTCAACGTGCAGACGGGCCTCGACGAGGAGAGCCACAAGTCGTTCGTCGGCCTCCCGTCGCCGGCCGCGGCGGGGCAGGTGGCGACGCTCATCATCCTCGACAGCTACCTGCGGAGCCAGCACAACGTGGCGATCGTGTCGCGGATTCTGCCGACGGTGACGTTTTTCGCCGGGGCTCTGATGGTGAGCCGGGTGCCGTATCCGCACCTGATGAGCCGGCTCGTGCGGCGGCACCACACGTTCGCCGAGTTCGCCTTCCTGGCCATCGTGGCGTTGCTGGTGGCCACGCACACGGAGTTCACGCTGGCGGCCGGCTTCTCGGCATTCACCGTCACGGGCGTCGTCGTGGCCATCCGCCGCGCCATCCTCCGCAGGGCCGAGGACCAAGAGCCCATCTTCTGAGCCATGCGCATCTTCTCCCCAAAGGCAGAGGCCCCGTGGTATCCCGAGGGCCTGCGATTCGAGTGCACCCGGTGCGGGCGCTGCTGCCGGGGCGATCCGGGCTACGTGTGGGTGGACGAGTTGGAAATCGCCTCGATCGCCCGGGGGCTGAAGCTCGAGGCCGCCGAGTTCGCCCGCACCTATCTCCGCAAGGTGATGGGCGCCTGGTCGCTGCTCGAGCTGGCGAACGGCGACTGCATCTTCTGGTCGCCCGCGGGCTGCCGCGTCTACGAGGTGCGCCCGACGCAGTGCCGCACGTTTCCGTTCTGGCGCGAATACGTCCGCTCGCCCAAGGGCTGGGCCGTCGCCGCTCGCCGCTGCCCGGGCGTCGGCCGCGGCAGGCTCTACCTCGCGGCCGAGATTGACCACCTGGTGGAGGTGACGGATCTCTGAGCCGCCGCTTGACCGGGGCGGCCTGTGCGGGTATGCTGGTGCGGTCGGGGATGGGACCGATGGGACATATGGGGCCTATGGGACAGAAGCACGTCCCCTGTCCCATGGGTCCCATATGTCCCATACGTCCTACCATTCTCCTCGGTTGACCAGGCAAAGAGGGCATTCCAGCGTGAGCAGTCCTGGCGTCGTGTCGTCGTGGTGGGCCCGCGAGGTGCCGGCGGGCCGTCAAGTGGCGGCGGTGGTGGGCGTGGCGGGCACGGTGCTGTGCCTGGCGCTGGCCGCCGAGGCGCGGGTCTACCTGCCCTTCACGCCGGTGCCGATCACGCTTCAGACCTTTTTCGTGCTGGTGGCCGGCGCGGGGCTGGGGCCGCGGCTGGGCACGGTGGCTCTCTCATCGTATCTCGCGCTTGGCGCGGTGGGCGTGCCGATCTTCACGGGCCAGTGGCTCGGCCCCACGACGGGCTACCTGGTGGGCTTCGTGGCGGCGGGGTGGCTGGTGGGCGCCCTCACGCGGCGCGTGGCGGAGCCTTCGATGGCTCGCCTGGTGCTGGCGATGGCGTTGGGCGATGCGATCCTGCTCGTCCTCGGCGCGGCCTGGCTGGCGCTCGGATGCGGCTACGGCGTGCCGATGGCGCTGGAAAAGGGCATCCTGTGCTTCCTGCCGGGCGACGCTCTCAAGCTCATCGCCGCCGCGGCTTTCTGCCGCAGCTACCGCGATTCCCTGCGCTCGGTCTTCCCCTGAGCGCTCACTTCCCCTTGATGTCGTAGGCGAACAGCAGGTCGCCGTGGCGCAGGTAGAGGCGGCCGCCGCACACGACGGGGTGCGGCCAGTTCGGCCCCTTGCCGCCGCCGGGCACGCGGAACCTGCTGATGACCTTGTGCCCCTCGGGCGTGGCCTTCACGAGGCCCACGTTCCCGCGCTCGCTGTAGGTGTAGAGCAGGCCGTCGGCATAGGTGATCGAGCCCTTCCCCACGCCGTCCGTCGAGTACTTCACCTGGCCGGTCTTGAAGTCCAGGCAGACCCACTTGCCGCCGTGGGCAGAGCCGTAGAGACAGCCGTCCACCAGGATGATCCCGCCGTGGTGGTTGTCAATGGCCTTGGTGCGCCAGACCTCTTCGGCCGAGCATTTCTGCCCCTCGACCTTGAGCTTCAGCAGCTCGCCGCCGCTGCCGTAGCCGCTGTCAATGAAGACGCACCCGTCGCTGAAGATCGGGGTAGGGATGTTGGCATCGTAGGAGGTCTTGTGCCCGAAGCGCCAGAGGAGTTCGCCGGTCTTGGCGTGGACGCCGATGGCGGCGTGGGAGGTCATGGTCACGTACTGGCGGAGGCCCTGATAGTCCACGACGATGGGCGAGGCATAGCCGGGCTTGTCGCCGGCGCCCTTGCACACCCACACGGTCTTGCCCGTCTTCTTGTCGAGGGCGACCATCGCCGCCTCGGGGCCGCCGGGGCAGGCGATCAGGTGGTCGCCGTCAATGAGCACGGACTCCGAGAGCGCCCAAGTGATGTTGCGGCCTTTGAACTCCTTGAGGATGTTGAGCGACCAGGCCCCCTTGCCGCTCTTGGCGTCGAGGCAGCTCACCGTGCCGTCGGGCGTCTCGTAGTAGACGCAGCCGCCGTCCACCGTCGGCGTGCCGCGGGAGCCGGGGCTGTCCTTGGTGTAGGCGGAGCCAACCTTCACCTGCCACTTCGTCTGGCCGGCCAGATCGAGGGCCGCGAGCATCAGGTCGCCGCCCACGTTGCCGGCCGTGTAGATCAGCCCGTCGGCCACGGCCATCGAGGCGAAGCCGTCGCCGAGGCCCTTGGCGGTCCAGAGCCGCGTCGGGCCATCTTGAGGCCACTCCTTCAGGAGGCCCTTCTCGGCGGAGAGGCCGTCGCGGTTCGGCCCGCGCCACTGCGGCCAGTCGGCCGCGGCCGCCGCCCCCATGCCCGCGAGCACGCCCAGCCCAGCCAACGCCACGCACAGCCACAGCGACGATTTCACAGTTGCTCCTCCATGACAATATGACCCGCTTGCCCCGGGCGAACCGCGCCGCCCGGCGCCCACGGCACGCGGAAACCCTCCCCCTGTAGATCATAGCAGCGCCGGCCGCGCCTTGCAAATGGCTGGGCCACATGCTAGCATCGCACGGAGGGGCACAAGGGGCGGTTCCCCTTGGCTCCCGGTCGGTCCTGTGGAGTGCGTGCATGCGAGCAGGGAGCGCACGGGTCGAGATCACCCCCCCGAAGGGGCTGCCGATGGGCGGCTTCCCCGAGCGGACCGACCCCTCCGAGGGCGTCCACGACCCCCTCTTCGCGCGCGCCCTGGTCCTGGACGATGGCGCGCACCGCGTGGCCATCCTCTCCGCCGACCTCCCAGAGGTCTCTCCCGCCTTCGCCGCCGAGGTGCGCGGCCGCATCCAGCAGGAGCTCGGGATTCCCGCCGAACACGTCCTGCTGGCGACCTCGCACACGCACGCCGGCCCGCTGGTCATGGGCCGCCGCGTGAGTGCCCCCGACCCGCTCTACCTGGACACCCTGCGCAACCGCCTGGTGGGCGTGGCCCGAGAGGCGGGCGGCGCGCTCCGCCCGGCGCGGGCCGGGGCGGGCCGCGCCAAGGTGTACCTGGGCGTCAACCGCCGCGAGCGCGCGCCCGATGGGCGGCTCGGGATCGGCAAGAACCCGGCGCGCTACGCCTCGCCGTACGCGCACGTCCTCGTCGTCGCCGAGGAGGGCGGCGGGCCGCTCGCCCTGCTGTTCACCTACGGCGCGCACCCGGCCGTCCTCGGCCCGCGGAACCTCCAGGTCTCGGGCGACTACGCGGGCCACGCCGAGCGCGTGGTCGAGGAGAACTTCGGCGACACCGCGGTCGCCCTCTTCGCTCTCGGGTTCGCGGGCGACGTGGATGCGAACCACACCAAGCGGAACTTCGACGAGGTCGAGCAGCTCGGCATCGCCCTCGGCCGCGCCGTCATCGAGGAGATGAAGTCGATCGAGCTCCTCGGCGGCCTCGGCCTGCGGGCACGCTCGCTGCGGGTGCCCCTGCCGCTGGAGTCGCTGCCCTCGATCGAGGAAGCCGAGAGCAGGCTCCTGGCCGAGCGCGAACGCCTCGCCGGCATCCTCGGCCGCAGCGAGGACAAGTCGGAGGTCATCCGCCGACGCATGCGGGTGGACTGGGCTTCCGAGCTCGTGCGGGTGGCGAGCGAGGCCCGCGGCGAGCAGGCGGCGGAGCTCGAGGTCCAGGGCATCGCCATCGGCCGCATCGCCATCGTCGGCCTCTCGGGCGAGCCCTTCGCGGAGCTCGAGAAGGGCCTCCAGGAGCTCTCGCCCTTCCCGCACACGATCCCCATCGGGGGCGCCAACGGCACCATCGGCTACCTGCCGACCGACGAGGCATTCGCCGAGGGCGGCTACGAGGTCGAGACGGCGCCCTACCTCTACGGCGCCCTGCGACTCCAACCGGGCATCGAGCCCGTCCTCCGCCAGGCACTCGCCCGGGTCCTGGTAGACCTGGCTGAATAGGAGACCGGCCATCTTCGCTCCACGATTCCACGCCGCGCGGGCCGGGGCACGAGCCGTGCGCGCGCTGGCCCTGGCCCTGATGATGGCCGGGCCCCTGCCCGCCGCCGCGGCAACGGCCCCACCCGAGCCGCCCACCGGCCTGATGCGCATGCCCGCCGAGGGGCTGCCCCGGCGCGACTGCTGGCTCTACGTGCCGAAGACCTATGACAAGTCGAGGCGCTACCCCCTGGTCGTTGTCCTCCACCCGGCCGGGCTCCACGGCGCGCGCTTCGTCAGCATCTGGGGCGAGGCCGCCGAGCGCACCGCCGCCTTCCTCGTCGCAGGCCCCGAGTGCCGCGATACGAAGAAGCGCATGTGGGACATCGCGGACGAGAAGGACCTCCTGGCCACGGTGCGCAAGATCGCCGGCAGCTTCAGCGTGGATGAGGACCGCATCCTGCTGACCGGCTTCTCGCAGGGCGGCACGTACAGCTATACCTTCGGCCTGCGGAACCCGGGGATCTTCCGCGCGATCGCCCCCGCGTGCGGCGCCCTCGTCGCGCGGCCCAGCCCCGAGGCCGACGCGATCCTGCAGAAGGCCCGCGGCCTCGGCGTCTACATCGTCCACGGCGCCGCCGACAACCAGATCCCCGTCGAGCGCGCCCGCGCCTCGCGCGAGCGCCTCGAGAAGGCCGGCTTCACCGTCACCTACCGCGAGGTGCCCCAGCTCGGCCACTTCCTGCCCGACGGCGAGCCGGAGCGCATCTGGGCCTGGTTCCGCGCCCTCACGGCTCCGCGCCCGCCGGGCAAGAACCCCTGACCGCGCGGCAGGACGCCCGAAGATGCAGAATGCGATCTCCGTCGCCCTCGCTCTCGCCGTCGGAGCGGCATGCGCCGGCGAAGGCGCGTTTGCCACCAGGCCGGCCGCTGTCCAGGACGGCGCGAAGGTGCGGATCACCTTTGCCGTGGCCGCCCCGACCAATGTCGAGGTCAGCGCCCTGGGCGTGGACGGCACGGTGGTACGGCACCTGGCCGCCGGCGTGCTCGGCGGCGACAAGGCTCCCCCGCCGCCGCTGAAGGCCGGCCTCAGCCAGTCCCTCGAGTGGGACCTCCGCGACGACTTCGGGAAGCCGGCCCAGGGCGGGCCGTTCCGCGTCCGCGTCCGAGCCGGCATGGGCGTGCGGTTCGGGCGCTTCCTCGGGGGCGACGACCCCTATACCTTCGGCCTCATCGCCTCGATGGTCAGCGACGAGCAGGGCAACCTCTACGCCGTCGGCTACCGCGAGGAGGACTCCCTGACCTGCATGACCCTGCGGGCCTTCTCGCCGGAGGGCAAGTACCTGCGGACGCTCATGCCCTTCCCGGCCGACCTGGAGCCGGGAGCGATGAGGGATGTCGCCGCCTGGGACGACGAGGGCAAGTGCTTCCGCCCGCGGAACTATCGCAGCACCAACGTGCAGTTCTACCTCCTCATGGGCGGCAACGGCAGCGGCATGACGCCATCGGTCACGCTCCACCTGGTCGCCGCGACGAAGGAGCACGGCATCCTGCTCACCGACGGCAGGAGCCTGTTCCGCCTCGACGCCCGCGGCGCCGTGGCCGGGGAGAAGTTCAAGACCCGGCCCCTCTGGGCCGCGGGCACCCCGCCGCGGTGCGGCCACACCTATGCCGCGCTCTCGCCCGACGGCAAGGCCCTCTACATCAGCGGCCGCTACTCGGCCAAGAGCCGGTACGGCCATCCCTACGACCCGCGCTACCCGCCCGGCGTCGTCTACCGGCTCACGCTCGACGGGGATGCTCCGGCAGAGCCGTTCGCGACCATCAAGGTCGAGCACCAGGACGGGCTGGGCGGCAACTGGACCGCCGACGGCGGCGACTGGGCAGCCTACGGCCTGGCCGGCGCGCCCAAGGGGCCGGTCCACGGCGTGGCGGCGGACGCGCGGGGCCGCGTCTACGTCGCCGACCGCGAGCGCGGCAGGGTCGCGGTGTTCGATGAGAGCGGCAAGGAGGTGGGACACGTGGCCGTCCGCTGGCCCGACCAGCTCGCCGTGCATCCCCGCACCGGGGCGCTCTACGTGCTCGAGAAGCGTTGCGTGCCGCGCAAGAGCGTGGACCTCAAGCTGATGCGGTTCGACTCCATTGGGCCGGATGCCCGGCCCGCAGCGGAACATGAGATCGCAGGCACCGCCGACCTCGTGGCGATGGCCTTCAGCTTCCCAGGCGACCGGGCGCTGTGCTGGCTCCGAACCAGCATCACGAAGGCCGGCAAGTACAGCCTCCTCGCGCTCGAGGACAAGGGGAAGGCGTTCGAGCCCGTCGAGACCGCCTACCAGCCCAGGCCCGACTCCCAGTGGGGCTGGCACCGCCTGGCCGTGGACTTCGACCGCGACGAGGTCTACGGCAGCGACGGCACCGTGGGCATGTGGCGCTACGACGGGAAGACCGGCAACGGCATCCGCCTGATGAAGGACGGCAAGCCCTTCTGGTCGCAGGACCTTGCCGTGGGCTACCACGGGCTCCTCTACGCCCGCCAGGGAAGAGGCGCGCCCGAGTTCCAGGACTACTCCGGCCCCTTCGCGCGCTACACCCGCGACCTCGAGCCCGCGCCCTTCGCCGGCACAGGGACGCACGTGCTCAGCCAGCACATCTACAGCCGCGAAGGCCCAGGGTACGCCGAGCGCGGCCTCGGCGTCGGCCCCGACGGCAGGAGCTACATCTCCTTCATGTACGACTGGGCGTCCTACTGGGTCGTCTGCTACGGCCCCGACGGCAAGTTCCAGGATGGACAGCACCTGGAGGTCAAGGACAAGGAGGGCAAGAGCCGAGGCCGCGCGACCATCGGCCCTGTGAACCCCGCCAATGGCGGCATCCGCGTGGACCTCGCCGGCAACATCTACCTGGGCCTCTGGAACTGGCCCAAGGACGCCCCGGTGCCCGCCAAGTGGGCCAAGGACCTCTCCTACCTGTGCACCACGGGGAGCGTGTTCAAGTTCGGCCCCGACGGCGGCGCCGTTCACAGCCCCGCCAAGGGCCAGAAGCCGGATGCCGCTTCCTTGCGCCCGCCGGGGACCAAGGGCATCGAGGCGCGCGCGGGCTACCGCGACGCCGGGGTCTTCGCCGACGCCTTCATCGAGGGCGCCGTGGCCGCCTATCCGGGCTACGGGCCGTTCAGCCACTCGAGCTGGGGCAACAACCTGTGCTGCACCTGCCGCACCCCGCGCTTCGACCTCGACCGCTACGGCCGCCTCTACCTGCCAAACGCCATCACCAACTCGGTGCGGATCGTGGACAATGCGGGCAACCAGATCCTCGAGTTCGGCAGGTACGGCAACTTCGACTCGCTCTACGTCAACCCCAATCTGCCCGAGGGCAAGGCCGGCAAGCCGACGGTGGTGATCCCCGACATCCCCCTCGGCTGGCCCACCGGGGCCGGGGTGAGCCGCGACGCGATCTACGTCTGCGACACCTACAGCCGCCGCGGGGTGCGGGTGGAATACACGTTCGCCGCCGAGGAGACCTGCGCGGTCAAGTGAGAGAGGTCGTTTCCGTGCTTCACCGAATGCTCGCGCTCGCGGCCCTCCTGGCGGCAGCCTCGGCGGCGGAGCCAGGCCCCCCGATCGCCGCGTCGTCGGTCCATTCCGATGCCTACCTGCCCCGCTACGCGCTCGATGGGAACCCTCAGACGCGATGGGCCAGCGGGGCCTTCTCCGGAAAGCCCGAGTGGCTCCAGCTCGACTTCGGCAAGGTCATGCCCGTGGACAACGTGGTGATCCACTGGGAGACCGCCCTCGCCATCGAATACCAGCTCCAGGTCTCCCGCGACGGGACGAAGTGGGAGACCCTCCACCACCAGACCAGCGGCAAGGGCGGGCGCGAGGTCGTCCAGAACCTGAAGGGCGAGGGGCGCTACCTGCGCCTCCTGTGCCTCAAGCCCGGCCGGTGGAACCTCTTCTCGGTATGGGAGCTGGAGTGCCTGAAGGGCCAGGGCGAGCACGGCATGGCGGCCCTGCGGCGGCGGATGGACGCGGCCCGCGAGAAGGCCGAGAGCGAGGCCCGCCGCCGCCTCGCCGAGGCCCTGCCCGACCACGGCATCGAGGAGATCGTCTTCGCCCTGCGCCAGCCGGGCCGCGACGGCCACTGGTACGCCAACTTCGGCTACTACGCCCAGGACGACCGGCGGAAAACCTATGGCCCCGGCGGAAAGCTCTGCCGCCTGAACCTGCGAACCGGCGAGCGCACGGTGCTCCTCGACGATCCCCAGGGGGGCGTCCGCGACCCGGTCGTCCACTACGACGCGAAGAAGATCCTCTTCTCCTGCCGCAAGGGCGACAGCCCCTACTACCACCTCTACGAAATTGGAGCGGACGGCCAGAACCTGCGACAGCTCACCGACGGGCCGGCCGACGATATCGAGCCCTGCTATCTGCCCGACGGCGGCATCGTGTTCGTGTCGAGCCGCTGCAACCGCTGGGTGAACTGCTGGGTCACACCCGTCGCCGTCCTCTACCGCTGCGACGGCGACGGCGGCAATCTCCGGCCCATCTCCAGCAACAACGAGCACGACAACACCCCCTGGGTGCTCCCCAGCGGCCAGGTGATCTACACCCGCTGGGAGTATGTGGACCGCTCGCAGGTGGACTATCATCACCTCTGGATCGCCAACCCCGACGGCACAGCGCAGATGACCTTCTTCGGCAACCTCCACCCGGGCGGGGTCTTCATTGACGCGAAGCCGATCCCGAACTCGGAGAAGATCGTGGCCATCCACTCGGGCGGCCACGGGGCGAGAGAGCACGCGGGCGCCATCGCCCTGATTGACCCCCGCAGCGGCCCCGACGCGCGGCCCGCCATGCGCACGGTCCCCGGCGGCAGCTACCGCGACCCGTGGGCGCTCGCCGAGGACCTCTTCCTCGCGGCGGAGGACCGCCGAATCGTCCTGGTGAATGCCGCGGGCAAGGCCATCGGGGTCTACCAGTGCCGCGCCGAGGAGGTGGCGGCCGGGCTCCAGTGCCACGAGCCCCGGCCCCTCGCGCCCCGGCCCCGCGAGCGGCTCATCGCACCCCGCGTCGACCTTCAGCAGGAGACCGGGCGGCTGGTGCTGATGGATGTCTGCGAGGGCCGCAACATGGCCGGGGTCGAGCGCGACGAGGTCAAGAAGCTGCTCGTCCTGGAGTCGCTGCCCAAGCCGATCAACTTCACGGGCGGGATGGACCCCTTGAGCTACGGCGGCACGTTCACCCTCGAGCGCGTGCTCGGCACGGTGCCCGTGGAGCCTGACGGCTCGGCCTACTTCGAGGCGCCCGCGCTGCGGAGTCTGTTCTTCGTCGCCCTCGATGCGAGCGACCTGTCGGTGAAGCGCATGCAGAGCTTCGTCACCGTGCAGCCGGGCGAGACGACCGGCTGCGTGGGCTGCCACGAGCCGCGCACCCAGGCCCCGCCCGAGCCGCGCCAAGGGGCAGCACTCGCCATGCTGCGGCCGCCCAGCCCCATCGAGCCGATCAGGGACTGCCCCGACGTGTTCGACTTCCCCCGCGACATCCAGCCGATCCTCGACAGGCTGTGCGTCGCCTGCCACGGCTACGAGAAGACCGCCCGCGGCGGGCCCTACGCGGGCAAGGTCGCTCTCACGGGCGACCGCGGGCCGATGTTCTCCCACGCCTACTTCACGATGACCGTGCGGCGCCTGTTCTCCGATGGCCGCAACCTGGCCCGCAGCAACTACCCGCCCCGCACCCTCGGCTCCTCCGCCAGCCGTATCCTCAAGATGCTCGACGGCTCGCACTACGACGTCAAAGCCACCGAGCAGCAGAAACGCATGCTCCGCCTCTGGATCGAGTCGGGCGCACCCTACCCCGGCACCTACGCCGCGCTCGGCAACGGCGCCATCGGCGGCTACTGGACGAACGGGCTGATCAACACCGACTCCAACTGGCCGACCACGAAGGCCGGCGCCCAGGTGATCCAGCGCCGCTGCGCCGCCTGCCACACGGGCCACAGCGTCCTGCCCAAGGCGATGTGCGACGAGCGCGGCATATCGTTCTGGCGCTTCGACCTCGCCGACCCGCGCCTGAAGCTCAGCCGCCACATCGTCTTCAACCTCACGCGGCCCGAGCGCTCGCTCCTCCTGCTCGCCCCGCTGGCCAAGGCCGCCGGCGGCCTCGAGCTGTGCCGCGACAAGCAGGACAAGCCGGCGGTCGTGTTCGCAGACACGGCGGACCCCGACCACCGCGCGCTCCTGGCCATGGTCGAGGCCGGCAAGCACAACCTGGAGACCATCGGGCGCTTCGACATGCCCGGCTTCCGACCCCCGCCCCAATACCTGCGCGAGATGAAGCGCTACGGCATCCTGCCGCCAGACCTGTCGCCCGAGGCGAAGATCGACGTCTACGAGACCGACCGCAAGTACTGGGAATCCCTCCACTACCGGGCCGGCCAGAGGTAGGCTGGCTTGGCTGTCACTCCGAGCTTGACAGGCGAGCAAGGTTCGGGCACCATGGTGACCACGGCACGGGATGCCGCACTTTCGCCTCGGAGCCGGGCCCGCCGCCGGCATGCGTTGCCGACAGGAGGAATCGAGTGCCTGCCATGACGAAGAAGGACGTGCTCGCCGCCGCGGAACGCGAGGGCGTGCGGTTCGTGCGGCTGTGGTTCACCGACATCCTGGGGTTTCTGAAGAGCTTCGCCATCTCGGTGGACGAGTTGCCGACCGCGCTCGACGAGGGGATGGGCTTCGACGGCTCCTCGATTGAGGGCATGGCGCGGATTGAGGAGAGCGACGTCATTGCGAAGCCCGACCCCTCGACGTTTGTCGTCCTGCCCTGGCACGACGACGGGCACGGGAAGGTGGCGCGGATGTTCTGCGACGTGCTGGAGCCGACGGGCGAGCACCACGCGGCCGACCCGCGCTGGGCGCTCCAGCGCCTGCTCGCCCGCGCCGCCGAGAAGGGCTACACCTTCTACGTCGGGCCCGAACTCGAGTACTTCTACTTCCGCAGCCCCGAGCGGCCCGAGCCGCTGGACAACGCGGGCTACTTCGACCTCACGCCGCAGGACGTGGCGAGCGGCCTGCGCCGCGAGACGATGTCCACCCTCGAGCGCCTCGGCATCCCCGTCGAGTACAGCCACCACGAGGTCGCCCCCTCCCAGCAGGAGATTGACCTGCGCTACTGCGACGCGCTGACGATGGCGGACAACGCGATGACCTATCGCTTCGTGGTGAAAGAGGTCGCCCTCAAGCACGGCATCCACGCCACGTTCATGCCCAAGCCCCTCTTCGGCGTCAACGGCTCGGGCATGCACGTCCACCAGTCGCTCTTCAAGGGCGAGCGGAACGCCTTCTTCGACGCGAAGGACGCCTACCACCTGTCAGGCACGGCGAAGCACTACATCGCCGGGCTGCTGCGCCACGCCCGCGAGATCACGGCGGTGACCAGCCAGTGGGTGAACTCGTACAAGCGCCTGGTGCCCGGCTACGAGGCGCCGGTCTACATCTGCTGGGGGCAGAAGAACCGCTCGGCCCTCGTGCGCGTGCCGCGCTACAAGCCGGGCAAGGAGAAGGCGACGCGCGCCGAGATGCGCAGCCCCGACCCCGCCTGCAACCCCTACCTCGCCTTCTCCGTGATCCTGGCGGCGGGCCTGGCGGGCATCGAGGGCAAGTACGAGTTGCCGCCGCCCACCGAGCGCGACGTCTATCACCTCACCCCGGAGGAACGGGGCGAGCTCGGGATCGGCGAGCTGCCCGGCAGCCTCTTCGAGGCCATCCAGTGCGCCGAGGCGAGCGAGCTGGTCCGCGACGCCCTCGGCGACCACATCTTCGAGTCGTTCATCGAGAACAAGAAGCTCGAGTGGGACCGCTACCGCACCCACGTGAGCCAGTTCGAGCTGGACGCCTATCTGGGCGTGCTGTGATTTCTCACGCCACGGTCTGGCCGTCCATCGTGCTGATGGTGATGTCGAGTTCGGCTC
>Ga0307380_10001855_pt1 | contig 30370 bp, 18 predicted proteins | sample UN3MG_FD_202239 | JGI IMG/M metagenome (GOLD analysis project Ga0307380, IMG submission 202239) | Soil microbial communities from Risofladan, Vaasa, Finland - UN-3 | ecosystem: Environmental > Terrestrial > Soil > Coastal area > Acid sulfate soil | place: Finland: Risofladan, Vaasa | collected...
GCCCGTAGTGCTCGTGCTCCAGGATGACGGGCAGCTTCGGCCAGAACTCCTGGGCCATCTCGGCGTGAAACCACGAGTTCGGCGGGGGCTGAACGCAGATGCTGTCGTCCCGAAGTGTCACGCCTTTGGACAGGGCGTAATCGGTTATGGGAAAATGCCGCCCCGGCTCACCCGGTCCGGCGAAGTCGTCACTGATTGCCAGCAGCGTCTTTTCGAAGTGCTTGCAGTACATGTCCACGTGAATCTTGCGGCTCTCAAAGTCAAAGGGCAGCTTCGAGCTGGCCCACGAGTGGCCTTCGCCCCAGACGCCGAATGAGCCGATGTCGATGAAAGCGACGTTCGGATTCCCATCGTACCGGTCGGCCAAAGCTTTAAGAAAATTGTCGAGCTTTTCGAGGAAGACCGGGTCCTTATAGTCGGGCTCCCAGAACGGCCCGTTTTCGTCGACGCCCTTGCCGACTGTGAAATTGTATCCCTTCGCGCCGGCGGCGTGCACCCACTCGGGTGTCGCCCAGCGCATCCATGATTCCGTGCTGCTGATGCGAAGTGCGATTTGTTTGCCCTTGTCGATCCATCGCTGGGCGGGCGTGTCCAGCAGGGAGAAATTGAATTTGCCCTCCTGCGGTTCGAGAAATGACCAGGGCACCCGCAGGTAAGCGCACGATAGGCCGGGGAAGTCGTCGAGCGTATCGGATGGTTTTAGCTTCGAGCCGTAGTTGGTGATAATGTTCGAATAAAAGTGCATCGTCCAGCCCATCTGCGGATTGATGAGCGCCCGGCCGTGATCTACTGGTTCGGCAGTCTGCTGATTCGATTCTTGCGCCGGCGAGGATATCCCGGCCAGAACCGTGATAATAATAAATAAGCGTGGAATTCCATTCTTCATAATATTGTCCTCATGCTATAAACATATAATTTTATCTTGCCGGCTATCCTTCACTCGATCCATTATAGAGACTATTCTACACGAAATAATATATTAAAAAAATAACTAAGTCCTTGACGTCGCTGTAAATATAGGCAAAATAGGGAAATTGAGTCGATGAATCCAGGTGCCTGTTTGCTTCACATGGAGGAGGCGCGAGAAGCAGGAGCTTGTTTTGTTTGTTTGTAATGCCACGGGGCAATGGAAAAGGAAGAGGGGTAATTCCTTTAGTAGTTCAACTGCGCTTTTGACTTTGCTCTTTTTCTCCAATAACATGACTGCATAGTCGGTTTTGGAAATCTGATGCTAAAAACTATGTATTTTGAAGCGTTATCCATCTTTTTCAAGGAGAAACTAATGCCATCAAGAGATATATGTACCTGGATTTTGTCTTTGGTACTTTTTTCAAATTATGCTTTTGCCGGTAATATTCAAATGAAGCCTTTTACCATGGACTGGCGTGATAATGCGGATTCACTTGTGAATCTGTCCTTCCTGTTAGATGCTCCGGCGGGCGAGGACGGATTTATTCGCGTAGATAACGGTCACCTCGTTAAGCCAAACGGCGAGCGTTTTCGCATTTGGGGCGTCAATTTCACAGGTGCGGCATGTTTTCCGTCCAATGAGGATGCCCCAATTGTGGCCGAGCACCTGGCCCGCTTCGGTATCAATTGTGTCCGATTCCACTTTCTTGATTCGAACTGGTCGGGCAGTCTTTTTGCCAAAGACCGGAATGACACGCGTGCCCTGGACCGGCAACAGCTTGATCGGCTGGATTATTTTGTTGCCGAATTGAAGGAGCGAGGAATCTACACAAATCTCAATCTCAATGTAGGGAGAAACTACAGAAAAGGTGACGGAGTGAGGGATTATGAGTATCTCGGACTGGCGAAGGTTGTTAATTACTTCGATGAGCACATTCAGATGCTGCACAGGCAATACGCTCAGCAGCTTTTAACTCACTATAATCCGTATACGAAGTCGGAGTACCGCAACGAACCGGCAATTGTGATTGTTGAAATCGTTAATGAGAATTCCATCGTGGAAGCATGGTTCAGCGACCGGTTGGTAGGGACGAACGAGAAGAAGAATCCCGGCACATGGACGGACATCACAGCCTGGTACGCCGATCAACTGACAAAGAAGTACAATACCTGGCTGCAAGGACGCCTGTCTGAAGCCGAACTGAAGGAACTACGTAAGATAGCCGGTGTCAAAGAGGATGAGTTTATACCTCGTTTGACAAAGGATCAGTTCGACGCCGCTCCCGAAAAGAGATTTCACCTCGAAGCAGAATTCTATATGGAATTGGAGCAAAACTACTTTGGGCAAATGTACCGGCATTTGAAGGATGAGCTTGGCGTCAAGTCATTGATTGTCGGCACCAGCGACCATAATCACTGGAAGAGCGGCTATCCTCTACTGACTTCCACCTCCAGGCTGGATGTTGTGGATGGTCATGTATATTGGCAGCATCCTCGTTATCTCACCGATCCGAAGACGAGACGAAGGACGTTTTCCATACCGAACACTCCGATGGTCAATGACCCCTTCAACTCTACTGTGGTTCAGCTTTCGAGGTCTGCGGTAGCAGGCAAGCCTTATACCGTTTCGGAAACCAATCATCCTTTCCCTAACGAATACGCCTGTGAAGGTATCGGCATCCTCGCGGCGTACTCGGCCTTCCATGACTGGGACGGCATATTCTTGTACACGTTCGAGCACAAAGATCCCGAGCAATGGGAGCCGAAAATGCCGGGACATTTCGAGATTCGGCCGGATCCTGTTAAAATGACAAATCTCGTTGCTTGTGCCGCCATGTTCTCAAGAGGTGACGTGCAGCGGGCGATTGAAACCGTCCAGAGGTCATATTCACTTCAACAGGTGCGGCAAAGCATCTGTTATCCATCTTCGGAGCGGCCATATTTTACACCAGGATTTTCACTTTCCACGCCTTTACGGCACGCAACTCGAATCGCTGCTTTTGACGCTCGGCCGGGGCAGTATCCGAAAGTCGCCATGGACAATCCGATTGTTTCCGACACAGGGGAACTCTCCTGGTACCGCTCTGAGCAGGGAAAAGGGCTTGTCACAATTGAAACAGAAAAATCGCAGGCCCTTATTGGTTTTGTCAAAGACAATAACAAAGCGTTGAAAAACATTTCCGTTACGGCGGAAAACGAATTCTGCTCGATCATCTTAACATCTCTAAATGCAGAGCCCATTTCCAGCTCCCAAAGTCTACTTCTGGTCGCAACGGCACGCTCAGCGAACCAGGATATGACCTGGAACGAAGACCGAACGTCCCTGTCTAACTGGGGCTCGGGTCCAACCGTTATCGAACCCGTCAAGGGCAGCGTGACTCTCCGAAACATCAGACGGGCAGAACATGTAGAAGCCGTTCCACTAAATGGCGCAGGCAAGAGAATGGGTGAATCAATTCGGGCACGAGTAGTTGCAGACTGTTTCGAAATACCCATTGGGGAACCTGCGACTCCGTGGTATCTTGTGAGAATTCAAAGATAGAAAGTCTATCTGTTTACAGCTTGGCAGCTCTATATTGACTGTGTATTTCAGCGATATATAATATTGTCTGCTTAATATGACGGAATCCGGTTCTCTCATAGTTTCAAGGAATTTTTCCATGTGGCAGAGAATTCTCACTCTTTTTCATAAATCGGCGGAAGACGATATTCTGTTGACCGAATTCGAAGATAGTTTGATGCTGATAGTCGATCCAGAGCAGCTCACGAATAATCTGCTTAGCAAATTGCAGGGACTGATGGATGTGGAAAAATGCTTTGTCTATCTCGCGGATCGCAGCGAATCATCTCGGGCTTTCTCGCTGGCGGACAAAGCCGGCCAAGACGAATCCCGGTTGCCGGCTTTGGCTGCCAATGGCATCATAGCCCAGTGGTTTCGTGCTAATCGTCAAATTTTGTTCTTTGAGGAAAATGCAGAGGTAACAGATTACCTGCGTGCCGAGCTTCAGCCTTTTTTGGATTTGTCGGTAAATCTCGCTTGTCCCCTTATTTCAATGGACAGGTTAATTGGCATGGTGTTTCTGCATCTAAGTCAGGGTCCATTGAATAGGGTTCAGACGGCAAACTTGCAAGTTCTCGGCAGACAGGCCAGCCTGGCTTTCGAGAATGCTCTCCTGTTTAAAGAGCGCTTGCGCCAGAACGAACGAATGTTCCGTGCCGAGCAATTGGCAACGATGGGCCAATTTGCCGCGGGCATTGCACACGAGCTTCGCAATCCGTTAACGGCTATTCGCAGTACGGTACAGTACCTTGGAAGTGAATTCGGCCAGGGCACAGACCAGAGAAAGCTCGCCCATGACATTTTGGATGACGTAGATCGGCTGAATAATATTGTAGGTAACCTGTTGTCACTGGCCCGACCGGCCCAGAGCAATCCCGAGGAAATAGATATTCGCCGGGAGATTGAACGCTGTGCGAATTTTATCGAGGCTAAAGCCAAGAGCCAGAACATTAAGCTTCAAACCGATTTCAAGAAGGATTTACCGAAGCTTAGAATCGACCCGGCTGAGTTACGACAGGTACTTTTGAATGTTATGATGAATGGCTTACAGGCAATGCCGGAAGGTGGAATGATCTTAATTAAAGCCTGTTGCCTCGTAGAAGAAGCCCATGACTTCATTGCGGGCAGTGAGAAGATGTTGATTCAGATCGAGGACGAGGGCCCCGGAATACCCGCCAACCTGCGGCAAAAGGTTTTCGAGCCTTTCTTTACGACCAAGGCCGGCGGGACAGGTCTCGGGCTGGCCATTTGCAATAGTATAGTCAAACGATATAATGGTGAAATCTGGATAGAACAAGCCAGGGGCGGCGGTACTGAGGTTAGGATTTCCCTGCCTACGAGCTAAATGCGGCGTTTGGGAGCCGGGTCATATGGAGAAACCCAGAGTACTGATTATTGATGACGAAGCCAGCATACGTTCCATTTTGTCCACGTTGTTAAAAAAAAATGGCTATCACGTGCAGGTTGCCGATTCCGGGGAGTCGGGGCTTGATGTATATGCTCAGTTTAAGCCGGCTGTTATTTTGCTGGACTTGAAGATGCCCGGAATCGACGGCATGGAGGTTATGGAAGTCCTGGACAGGCGGCTGAATGCCGATTCGAAAACTATCATAATGACTGCTCACGGGGAGGTTCGTTCTGCCGTGGAAGCCATGAAGAAGGGGGCCTTTGATTATCTCGAAAAGCCCTTCGATAATGATGAGCTTCTGGCAATAATTTCGCGCGCGGTGGAAATGGTAACTCTCAAGCGAAGGGTCAGGGAGTTGGAAGACCAGCTTGAAAAAACCTACAGGTTTGAGAATATTGTTGGTGTCTCGGATAAGATGAAGTCCACGTTCGCTTTAATGCACAGGTTCGCCGGCACGGATGGTACGGTGCTGGTCTACGGTGAGAGCGGCACGGGCAAAGAGTTAATCGTGCGGGCCATTCATCAGGCCAGCAATCGCAAATCAGGGCCGTTTGTTGTGGTTAACTGCGGTGCCATACCTTCCAATCTGATTGAGAGCGAGTTTTTTGGCCATGAGGCAGGTTCATTTACCGATGCCAAGGAGCTCAGGATAGGCAAATTTGAATCGGCTGATGGGGGAACTTTGTTTCTTGACGAAATCGGTGAACTGACTCTTCAAGCACAAGTTAAGCTCTTGAGGGTTATCGAAGAAGGAACTTTTTCGCGCGTGGGTAGCAACGAGCCGATTGCCGTTGATGTCCGTGTCATGGCTGCAACGAATCGAGACTTGGCCACGATGGTTGAGGAAGGAAAATTCAGAGAGGATCTATACTGGCGATTGAACGTTCTGAGCCTGAATATCTGTCCGCTACGCCAGCGTAAAGAAGATATTCCATTGCTGGTTGAACACTTCCTTGAGAGGTATGCCACACCGTTGGGGATTGAACAGCCTAATGTTTCTGAGAAAGTGCTCGAATTACTGATGGCTTACGAATGGCCCGGCAACGTAAGAGAATTGCAGAACTGTCTTTACAGCGCGATAACAATTGCCGGCGGACCGGCCATTGAACCTGCCGACTTGCCAAGACGAATTTACTCGAATTCAGAGCCGTCTGAGATAACCAGTATGATATCGGGGCGAATATCACTCGCGGAGACTGCCGCACAGGCCACAGCTAAAGCCGAGCGTGAGGCAATCAACAAAGCCCTCTCAGAAACGGGGGGCAATCGTGAAAAGGCTGCCGAATTGCTTGGTATCGGTCGAAAGACCCTTTACCGCAAGCTGAGGCATTACGGAATAGAATAATCCGCCCGTTTGATATCAGTGTGTCATTCATGACCCAAGAGTGTCAGCCATGACCCATTGGACGCCACAACGGCTGCATTTCTCAGAAGTGTTGTTTATCATCTATCTCCTTATCAAACAACAACTTGAAAAGGTAGCACCAAAACAATTCATCGTTGGCACGCACTTTGCGAAGATAGCAATCATACAAACGACCAAAGGAAAGGACTAAGAATGGAAAATGTTAATTTAATTGATAAAAAGGATAGGATCCTAATCTATGGATTGGCATACGTTCTTCTGATAGCACAAAGCTTTTCTGTTATTTATGCAGGGCAGCCGTCGCTTCCAGGAGACTTTAAGGTGAACGACTATTTCAGTTTCTTCGGGAGCGGCGGTATCGACTGGCAGGCTCTACATGATCCCAACAATAATCCCATACTGGTGGCGTGCTTAAAGGGAAGCGCCGACGAATCGCTTAAGTCCCTCGGAATACTCGACGTTCAGCAGCGGCTGGAAAGGCTGGAGCGTGGAAACTTGATAAAAAAGGCCGGCGAACGTTACACGCTGGCCTTTCCCGCTGTAGTGGGTGACAAGCGGTTTCGGTTGCAAAAATACGCAGAACAAGCGGCCCGGCAGTTGGTTCCCTTTGGCGAAAAGATGATTGCCCAAATTCGGGTAAATCTGGCTGGGCGCGATGAGATGCTTTATCACGTATTGTGGTCGGTTGTCATGGATGGGGGCTCCGCCTGGGATGCCGCCCGGGTGGAAATGAACAAGAAAATCGAAGCCGGCGATACTTCGACTGAGAATAAAGCCTGGTTGCTATACCCGTCTCATCCGTTTCGAGTAGGGACAAACGGTTATGATACCTCTTGTGGACATCTAAAAATCACCTGGAGCCGAAACACTCTCAGTCCGAACGTTATCGGCAGGGTCATTTCACAATACTCAAATCAGTTAAGTCAAGCTATTGAGCAGGATCATGCTGTCGAGTCGGCAGATGTTAAAGACGCTCTGGGTAAATACGGACTGGTAGACGAAGCAGGGAAAGTCTGCTTCTATACTATACAAAGTGATTCCGATACTGCGGCAGTCTATAAGAAACTCGGGACAGAATTTGGTCGGCAGATGATGGCCAATTTGGATGTGAATAAAGTTGCCGAGATGCTGGAGGTCTCGCCCGGCATTGCTTTTGTCATCGCTTATCATGAAATCTGTTGGCAATTGCTGCAGGACTTGGCGGGGAAAAAGGTTTTAGCGGTGCCCCGTATTGTGGCCAAAGCTGGAACAGAGGCAAGTGAGGCTTACCAGCTTGTTTCTTTGGCGATGGGACCGAGAGCCGAGTATCCCTTCCTTGAGACAGAAATAAGCAAGGAAGAATCACAAGCCATTGAGGACTTTAAGAAGACAAAAAGCGAGATACTGCAGGATCGTAAATTCAGTAACCAATCCACAGCAACCAATGCGTTCCTGACGCTCATTTCAGCTTATCATCACCAAGACCAAGATACTCTCGAGCAGATATTCCCTATTGTCAAGCAGAAGGAATTCGAGAGACTGTCATCGCCGGAAACACGGTCACAGATTTTAGCTGTCGTGAGAAAGTCAATTTTCTGTAGAATCGAGATTGAGAATACATCGCCGGAAGAGTCGGACATCTGCGCGATCTACACCAGCGAGTCGCCTGAGAAAACAATAGACCAGGTCTGGTCTTTTGCCTATGTGGAGGGAGCATGGCGTTTTGCGGGCAGTACGAGTGATATACACAACTGGAGCGCACAGGCTAAGCAAGCCGAAGCATTAACAAGAAATATTCTGCGGTCAGAAGCAGAGAAAACCGAAGCTTTGACGACAAATACTCTACAGCAAGATGCCGGAGGCCAGGATGACAGCGAGGTAGTGCAGGGCGCACCGGAGCCGGATAAATCAACGATCAATCGCGTGTTGAGTCTCGATGGGGAGGGGGACCATGTGCGCATTGCGGACTCACAATCGCTCCGTTCATTTTCAGATGCCATTACGATTGAAGTTTGGGTGAAGGCATCATCTTATGCAGAGTACGGAGACATCAATTCCATCATTCGAAAGAACATAGCAGGAGGGGCAGAGAATTTCCTTCTCCGATTTCGGAATATCGATGGCAATCCATGGATCCAAATGAGTCTCAGCGGGATTGGGATATTGCGGGCGCAGCATGAGTTTACCTTGGGCAAATGGTACCACCTTGCCGGGACTTATGACGGAAGTAGCATTACAGTTCTTGTCAATGGTGTCGCGATTGAGAGTGAGAAGTTCTCCGGCCCGATGTATATCGATAAATCTGATCTGTTTATTGGCAAAGGTGATCCGGAATTTCGTACCGGGGAATTCTTCGACGGCGTACTTGACGAAATCCGTATCTGGAACGTCGCGCGGTCACAAGAAGAAATCCGGGCCGCGATGAACGCCCCATTGACCGGAAAGGAAGAAGGCCTCGTGGTTTACTTGAACTTCGATAACGGTACGGCAAAAGACCAATCCGGTCATGGCAATGACGGGTTCCTCAATGCAGATGCTCAGATTGTGGAATCTCCCCGTTCCGCATCACAAGCAGTTCAGGGAGAAGAAAAGAACAAACTTGTCGCTTGGTGGAAGCTCGATGAAACCGACGTCAACGAAGTAGCTGATTCTTCAGGTAACAACTACCAGGGTACGCTGATCGGTAATCCTCAGTGGCGGCCTGCGGGCGGAAAGATCGGCGGGGCCCTCGAATTCGACGGCGACGGTGACTATGTCGAGATCGGCAATGAATCGGCGTTCGATATTGCAGGAGCAATAACTGTTGCCGCCTGGATCAGGGTCAACGTGTTCGATAAACGCTGGCAGACCATCGTTGCAAAAGGCGACACATCCTGGCGGCTTCAAAGAACAGCCGAGGAAGACACTCTTGCGTTTCACTGCACCGGGATTGTATCTGTCGAAGGGCAGTGGCCTGAGGGCATCGAAGGAAACAAGAACGTCAATGACGGCAAGTGGCATCATGTTGTTGGCGTCTATGACGGTGCCAAAGTGTCGCTGTACATCGATGGCGTACCGGACAAGTCCAGCGAGGCTTCGGGCGCCATCCAGATGAACGACTCGGCCGTGATTATCGGAGGCAATAGTGAGCAAACCGGCCGCGAGTGGAACGGCCTGATCGATGAGGTTAGTATTATCGGTGGGGCGATTGATGCCAACGCAATTCATGCGCTTTATACAGGCGCCGATCCGAACACGATCGCACAGAGGGCTAATCCTCAGCTTCAGAGTCCTGACAAGCTGGTTGCCTGGTGGAAGTTTGACAACGACGCAAACGACAGCGCCGGGGCCAATCATGGGACCATACATGGCAATCCTGCATATATGGACGGCATGGTTGGCCGGGCGATCATCTTCGACGTCGACGATTACGTGGACTGCGGAAATCCGGATTCGCTGAACTTCGGGACCGGAGACTGGACCGTATCGGCATGGATAAAGACGACGCAGTCCGGTACGGAACCTGAAAATCGAGGAACAGTCTTTGCCAACGGAGGCGACGAAGAAGGTGGAATACGGTACGCGCTTGCTGTGAACGAGGAGTACCTGGGCACGGCTGTCCTGACCACGGATACCGACACGTATAAGGTCCAGGCAATAGGAAAAACCGCCGTGAATGATGGTACCTGGCACCACGTCGTCGGGACCAGAAGCGAAGGGCAGTTGCGAGTCTATGTCGATGGCGTGCTGGATGGAGGCAACTATCTTTCCGCCGAATACGACCTTTCCGGTGCATCCCAGCACAATGCCTATATCGGAGTCATCACGGACAACAGAGACGGCAGCCTGTATAAGTATTTTGTCGGCCTGATCGACGAGGTCTGCATTATTCGCGGCTCGATTGACGCCGACGGAGTCCGCGCGCTCTATTCAGGCAAGGATCCGGTGACGGTCGCAAAGACGGCGGTCATCGCCCGGCCTGCGCAAACGGCAGTCGCCGAGCCCCAAGCCCGGCCGCGACAGATAGCAGCCGCCGGTACGCCCGGGAGTATCGAAGGCGATTGGCGGATAATCTCCGATCAGGTTAACCAACAAGCTATAATCGAAATCCGAAAAAAACCAGACGGCACCCTTGCTGCTACCATTGTCGTCGAGAGCCCCGACGAGACATCAGAGCCTATGCCTTTGGATGAAATTACTTTTGAAAGTGGAAAACTTCGCTTTGAAGGAGGATCTCCACGAGGTATTTTTGAGGGTACGCTCAAAGAAGATGGCTCAACTATCGACGGTCAATTTCAGCAGGAAGGACAGATGGTGGCGATTGTACTTAAGCGCGTCGATGCGGCCCCGAGTGAAGCGGCGCCGGCTTCGCAAGAGCAATTCCAGGACCGGATAAGCGGCAAAAGCAACATAGCAATTGCATTGATATTGGTTCTTGCTCTGGCCGGCGTAGTTGCAGGAATAGTATTTTTCCTCGTGAAATCAAGCATAAGAAGATAAGGCAAGGAGTACCGGAATGATTTGGAAAATTGCCAAGAAGGAGTTTTTACTGAACGTTATTACGTTTAAGTTTGCGGTTGGAACAATAGTTTGTGTGGTTCTAACGGCCATCTTCGTGCCAATTCTTGCAAAGGACTACCAGCAGAGACTAAGAACTTATCATGAAAATGTTACCCGTAACGAAGCCGAGTTAGGCGAAGTCATAGTCTATATGAATATAACACCTACCATTTTTCGAATGCCGTCCGTGCTTTCGGTCTTCAGCGAGGGACTCGAGAAACGTGTAGGCGAATCGGTAACGATAGAGTTGGATAAGGTCCCTGAGATAAGTTCTGCGGCGGCCCAGGGTAATCCCTATCAAGTAATCTTTCCTGTCTTCGATACGTTACTGATTTTTAAGATTGTCATAGGTGTACTGGCTCTGCTCGTGGCATACGATGCCGTATCCGGTGAAAGGGAGCGAGGCACGCTAAAGCTGATACTCTCCGGGACAACTCGGCGATATGAGGTGTTGCTGGCCAAGCTCTTAGCAGGGCTGCTGGTACTTGTCGTTCCGGTCACGATTGTATTTATACTTGGTTTGATTATTCTGCTGTTTTTCCCGCTGGTTGATTTGACCGGTTCGGATTGGGTGCGGATAGGACTTATGTATCTTGCCTCTTTGGTCTTCACTTCGGTGATGTATAATATGGGATTGTTATTTTCCTGCCTGACAAGGAGATCATCCATTTCTCTTGTGCTTGGACTGTTTCTTTGGATCATCTTTGCTGTGGTCATTCCCAACGGAAGTGTGTACCTCGCTGCGGAAATGAGACAACTTCAGTCACCGGAAAAGAAAGAAGCTCAGATAATGGCGCTACAACAGGATTGTCAGACCGAGCTTGATGAAAAAAGGATTAAGTCACCGTCTCAAACAATGCAATCCGACGCGAGAGATGCTTTTGGGCGAGGGTATAAACGGCTGCTCAATAAAACTTATCTTGAGTACCTCCGGGAATTCTATCGACTTCAATATCCTATTAAGATCAGGTACGCCGGCAGATTCTGGGAAGTGGAACACAGCTATTTCAATAGTCTGCATGAGCAGAAAAACCTTGCCGATACTCTCTCTCGAATCTCACCTATTTCATTGTATGGAAATGTGATGTCGGCTCTGGCCGGGACGGACATTGCGGTCTTCCAGCGTTTCATGGATGGCGTCAGGACGTACCGGGCGGACATCTTGGACTATGTTCATTCCAAGACCAAGGGATTCTCATCATCATCATTTTTCACGCCCTGCACTAAAGACGAAGTAGAGCAATATGAGAGGTTAATGATACAGCTAAAGCAGGTCAAAAGTCAAGAGGAGTCAAGGAAACTCATCGAGGCGTCAAAAGAACGTTGGGAGAAGATATATGCAGAAACTCCCAACCTTGATCTGCGTGATTTCCCTGCGTTCAAATCACCTGGCGCTCTTGGAAACCTTGAAAGAGCAGTCCCCGACTTGGGGCTGTTGATTTTCGTCAATGTATTGTTTTTTGCCGTCGCTTTTACGGCATTTGCGAGATATGACATAAGGTAAAGTAATGTCGATGCAAGTTGCACTGAAATGTATTTTATTGCAGGCATTGGAGATATAAGATGATCCGCCAAATACTACATAAAGAGCTTCTGATGAATCTATTAAGCTTGCGTTTCATCCTGTCGTTGCTCCTGGCCATCTCGCTCTTTGCAGCGAGCGGCTTTGTTTTTGTGAACAGGTACGAGAAAAATACGCAGGATTACTGGAAAAAGACAAATGAAAACCTGACAAGCTTGAAAGAACAATCGAAGCAGCTCTACCAATTGGCATTCTATAAGCAGGAAATCTATAAGAGACCGAAGACGCTGACGTGTTTTGTTGAAGGATTTGAAAAGTCGCTGCCCAATTGCATTCAATGCGATGCTTTCACGGTTGATCTGCCGGAAATCAGGGGTCAGAGCAATTTTATTTTGCCGTCCTTTAGTGATATCGACTGGGTTTTCATCGTTTCTTTGATTCTAAGCTTTGTGGCACTGGTTTTCACCTACGACAGCGTAAGCGGCGAGAAAGAAGATGGAACACTGCGTCAGATGCTGGCAAATACCATCCCAAGGTATGAGGTGCTTCTGGGTAAGTATCTTGGCGTCATGCTCACCATAGGCATACCTTTATTTATTGGCCTGTTGGTTAGCCTTATCATTGTGGTTGCCTCTAACGTTGCTGTTATTAGCGGATTAGATTGGTTGAAAATCCTCTCTATTGTACTGTTGTCGTTTTTGTGTCTTTCGGTTTTTGTGCTGTTGGGAATTTTTATTTCCATCAGAACAACTCATTCCTCCAACAGTATGGTCATTCTTCTGCTTGTATGGGTCGGGCTTGTCATCCTGATACCGAGCTTCGGGCGAATTGTCTCCGACCTGTCCTCAAGAAGCACTACTCAGGTGGAACTGAGGAGGAGATTGGATGAAGCCTCTAAGAAGGTTGATGACGAGGCCAATGCCGGCGCATTTGGCGAGAACGCTGGTTATATGAGCACCGATCGGGGCGATCCCATGAACAATCCGCAGGCGGGTGCCAGATACAGAACCGCAGGGGTAAACGCCAGGAACCGGGTCATCGAAGAACATCATCGCAAAATGTTAGCTCAGGTGTTCAAAGGACGGAACCTTATATGTCTTTCGCCTGTTGCGATTTACCAACGCGCGTCTGAAGCGATTGCAGGCACAGGGATCAGCCATTGCGTGAATCTGCATCGCCAGATCATGCAATACAAGGACAATCTCCGGCAATATATACGTGACGAGGATAGTAAAGACCCTGGTAGCCTGCATTTGATATGTCCCGATCGTGCAGCCGCGATTAACTGGAAGTCAATTTCTCATAATCCCGTTGACTTCGCTACCGTACCGAAGTTTCAGGAGCGGGACCTTGGGCTTGGAGAATCTCTGAGATTAGCCGTTTGGGATATCGGGGTGCTTGCGTTATTCAACCTGGTTTTCTTCGTAGCGTCTTTTGTATCATTCTTACGCTACGACGTGCGTTAAGAAAAGGGAGAAACCGAATATGATTTGGAAGATTGCGAAAAAGGAGTTCCTGCTGAACCTGATGACGTTCAAGTTCGCCGTGGGTACGATACTCTGTGTGGTTCTGATGGCTGTGTTCATACCGATCCTTGTGAAGGACTATGAGCAGAGGCTTCAGAAGTATAACAAACTGGTAGCTAACAATGAGGCGGAACTGCGAAAGGTGAAGGTATATAAGAATATTACGCCTACCCTGTACAGGCCGCCTGCTCTGCTGTCCGTGTTCAACGCGGGGCTGGAGAAAAGACTGGGTGATTCTGCCAGAATCGAGCTGGAAAGCATTCCCAAGGTCGACGCCACTCCAACTGGGGACAATCACTATCTTTCGATCTTTCCAGTTCTCGATGCATCCCTCATCCTGAAGATCGTGTTGAGTCTCATGGCCATCCTCATCTCGTACGATCGCATATCGGGTGAGAAGGAGCGGGGTACGTTGAGGCTGATACTGGCAAACAGGGTAGCACGCCATGAGGTGCTATTGGGCAAGCTCTTGGCAGGAATCGTGACCTTGGCTGTGCCCGCCACAATCGCCTTTGTAGTGGGGGCATTGATCCTTGAACTTTCTCCCATGGCTGATTTGGGTTGGTCGGATTGGGTCCGCATTGGACTAATGTATGTCGGGTCTCTGATTTTCATCTCAGTAATGTACAATATTGGCCTTTTGTTCTCCTGTCTGGCGAACAGGTCGGCCATCTCTTTGATTCTTGGTTTATTCTTTTGGGTCCTGTGTGTTGCTGTGATTCCTAACGCAGGTATTTACATCGCCACTCGGCTTCGACCGCTGGAGCCAAAGGAAAAGACAGATGGCCAGATCATGGCGCTGAGAACTGAGTTCGAAGATCAACGACGGGACAGCATACGCGGCACCCAGAAGGGCCGGAGCACGTCTCAGAGTGACACTGAAGGGGCGTTTGGAAACGGTTATACAGAACGATGGAACTTGGGCTTTTTTGAAGTGCAACAAGAACGAAATCCCATCACGGAACTCCTCAAGATCGAGTATGCCAATAAGATCGGGGAGGTGAAAAACGGCTATCTCAAGAACGTCTGGAAACAGCGAGAGCTGGCAGATAACCTCTCACGGATATCCCCCATATTCTCGTTTGAAAATGCGATGTCTATTCTGGCGGGGACGGATATATCCAGTTTTCAATACTTTACTAGCAGAGCCAAGGCATACAGAAGCCAAATCGTAGAATACATCCGTTCCGGAACTGACAACTTCCGCTCTCCATCTTATTGGACACCATTCAGCAGGGAGCACGCATCAGACTACGGAGAGGGCAAGAAGGAGACGCCGGAATTAGCTAACCATCCGCGCCTCAAGCTGCAGGATTTGCCGCCACGTATACACCAGCTCAACCTGGGAGAGAGCATAAGTGGAGCCATTCCGGATTTGGCGCTGCTGGCCTTTGCAAGTGTATTTTTCTTCGCTCTGTCTTTTGTGGCATTCATGAAGGGCGACGTGCGCTAATGCCAAACAGAATATATTGAACCATCCCTCAGATGTAATATTGGAGATAGGAGCTATGACTTGGCGTGTTATATTCAAGGAGATTTTGGAGAACCTTTTGAGTCTGCGTTTTGTCTTATCGCTGGTTTTAGTAATCTGTCTTTTTGCGGCCAGCAGTTTTGTCTTTGTAGGTAAATTTGCAGAGCAATCGGCGGACTATTGGGCGGAAACGAACACGAACCTTTCAGGTTTAAGAAAAGAATGTTCAGAAGCCCTTTACAAGGCAGCATTTTACACACAGACAATCTGGCGAAAGCCGAATCAGCTTACGTTTTGCGCGGAAGGATTCGAAAAATCCCTTCCTAATTGTTTCAGAAGCAATGCGTTTACGAGTGATTTACCACAAGTCAAAGGCCGTGGTAATTTTGCGCTTCCTTATTTCAGCGATATCGACTGGGTGTTCATCGTTTCTGCGGTTCTAAGTTTTGTGGCGCTGGTTCTGAGCTACGACAGCATCAGCGGCGAGAGAGAAGCCGGGACGCTGCGTCTGATGCTGTCAAACACAATCCCAAGGTATAAGGTGCTTCTGGGTAAGTATGCTGGTACCATGCTCACATTAGCCTTACCTCTGATTGTAGGGCTGCTCGTGAGTCTAATCATAGTGATTCCTTCCGAGCATGTGGCCATCGACGCTTCCGCATGGTTGAGAATTATCGTTATTGCCCTTTTGTCTTTTCTTTATCTTTCCATCTTTGTGTTTTTAGGGATGTTTGTTTCCAGCAGAACGGCTCATTCAGCCAATTGCATGGTGCTTCTCTTAGTCGTATGGGTCGTGCTGGTCATCCTGCTGCCCGGTAGCGGTAGGATATTCGCAGAGATATTCTCCGAGAGTCCCACCCAGGTAGATTTGATAAGGCGGTTAGATGAAGTGGGAGATCAGATAGCGAAGAATAGCGATAGATTCGGCAAGAACGCACGCAGCATGTCCACTCGGCTAAACGATCCTATCAACAATCCGCCCGCACGAGCACGGTATAAAATGGCGCAAGCGAACGCTAAAAATCAGGTGCGCGACGACCACCACAATCAACTATTGGCCCAGGCCCAAGCTGGACGGAATCCCACGTTTGTCTCGCCCGTTGCGGTTTATACGCGAGCATCCGAGATCATTGCCGGAACCGGGATAATCCGCTGCGCGGATATCTATCAACAAGTGAGGGACTACCGAGAGGTTCTGAAGGAACATATACGCACGAAGGATCTGGAAGATCCTGAAAGCCTTCACCTTGTCAATCCAGACCCTTCAGCCGCACGCAGTTGGAAAACTATCTCGCACAAACCAGTGGACTTTGCGACCGTGCCGAAGTTCCAGGAGCGAGACCTTGCGCTGGGTCAGTCCTTGAAATTGGCCATCTGGGATATTGGCCTATTGGTCTTGTTCAACCTGGTCTTTTTTGCGGCGGCTTATGTGTCGTTTTTGAAATATGATGTGCGCTAAGGAAAAAGGAATTTGCTATGATCTGGAAGATTGCCCAAAAAGAGTTTCTGCTGAATTTAGTCTCAGCCAGATTCGTTATCGGTTTTTTGCTTTGCTTGTTTTTGATTCCCTTTACTGTAACGGTAAACATCGATGATTATGAAAGCCGGATGAGGGTTTACCGTGTGGATAAGGCAAATGCGGAAAACAGCCTTAAATATGTTAGAGTTTACTCCTACTTAAGGCCTGAGGTTGTTAAGCCGCCGCAGCCGCTGAGTATTTTCTGCCGGGGAATCAGCGGGAATGTGGGCAACCGGGTAAAAATCTGGCTGGGTGAAAAACCTCTTTTTGCAACAGGGAAAGCTGCAATTCGTGATAATCCGCTGATGAATTCCTTTTTCTCCATTGATTTTGTCGGTATCATTGCCATCGTAATGTCCCTTCTGGCGCTTATTTTCACCTACGATGCCTGCACGAGAGAAAAGGAAGAGGGCACACTGAAATTGCAATTATCTAACTCATTGGGTCGACACAAAATTCTGTTAGGAAAAGTGCTCGGCGTATATCTGACCCTTTTGCCGATTGTCTTATTTTGTTACATCCTGAGCACTATCTTAATTCTTCACTCTCCAAATATATCATTTTCAGCAGGCGATTGGGGACGTATCATCATGTTGATTTTCGCAAGCCTGCTTTATTTTACGGTATTTATCTTCATCGGGCTTTTGATTTCCACCCGGCTCAAGTCTTCTATCACCAGTATCATTGTTTGTCTATTCTTCTGGGTGTTTTTCGTTTTTATCGTTCCGAATCTGGCCGTTTATATGGCGGAAAGTCTGAAAAAGGTCCAATCCTATGACAATCTGCAATATGTGCTGCAGGATTTGGACAAAGAGTTCCAGAATAAATGCGATGAATACTATAAGACGCTTGAGCCGCCGGACTTGGGAATGAATTGGAATCACAGTTCGGATACGGATGGCAGAAGGATACTGGCTGGTTGTACGAGTTCGAAGATGGAACATTGGAGAAAAAAGTACGTTTTTTCGGTACCTCTGCGGATCGATTATGCCGATAAGAAATGGAATTTGCAAAAGGCCTATCTTGATAGCTTGGACGAGCAAAGGAATTTTGCTGAGATGATTTCGCTTATCTCTCCTTCAGAAGTGTTTCGCTTAGTTTCTGCATCTCTTTGTCGTACGGATGTGGCATCTCACTATCGGTTTATGGATAGAGTACGGCGTTATCGTGATGAATTCATCGATTTTCTAAAAGATAGAAATATATTTTCCTCTTTCATTTATTTTACGCCTCAGCCGCAGGAAACATTTATGACCGCGGATGAGTTTATCAGTTTACGCACGGGCGGAGAATGCAAAAATCTAAAAGAATTAAATGAATGGAGGGATGCACATAGCGGAAGCATAGAAATTTTGAGGAAAGTAGAAATCCCCGGCACCACCTATTGGGAATATCCCTTCCTCGACCTTTCGGATGTGCCGGTTTTTCGATTGCAATCCGAAAATCTACTTGCCGGACTGAAACAGGTCTTTATTAAAAAAGTAGCTGGATTGATTATTGTCAGCGTTGTCTTCTTTTATCTATCATTCTTGTCATTTCTAAGATATGACGTGAGGTAAGCCATGATAAAAACTATTATTATAAAAGAGCTTCAGAACAATCTGTATAGCCTGCGTTTTCACATATCTTTTCTATTGTGCATCGTGATATTTGCAGTCGGGACAATTGCTTTCTTAAAAAACCAGGAAGCAAAGATGCAGGAGTACTCAAAATACCTAGCCGAATTCAGGAATGAATTGAAAGAAACGGCCGAATCTAATGCCGGCAAACTTGCAGTTAACAGACGAGCATTTATTTGGCGGCCCCGGGCAAACGCCTTTATTTCAGATTGTAAGGAAAATTACTTTCCCAATCGGTTCATTTACAGCGCCTATAATGTTTATGGATTTGAAGTAGGCCCTGGCGGCACTAATCCGTTTCTAAGCACTTTTCAGGAGTTGAATTGGTCATTTATTGTTTCAGTGGTTTTAAGTTTTACGGTGCTGCTCTTCACGTTCGATACGATTTCAGGAGAAAAGGAAACCGGAGCTTTGGGCCTGACACTGTCTAATTCAATTCCGAGAGCAACGGTACTTTTGGGCAAATACATCAGCGCGATTATCACCACAATGGTTATGGCAATCTTTGGGATTGTATTAAGCATTTTGATAGTTCTCTTTTCCCGTAAGGTTGATTTTACATCCGCCATGTTAATGGAAACATTGGTTTTTCTCCTGCTTGTATTTTTGTTTTTATCCTGTACGGCTGCAATCGGTACTTTTTCATCGGTTATCGCCCATAAATCTAACGTTAGTTTACTTATATCGCTGACTTTTTGGCTTATCTTTGTCGTTATCATTCCCAATACGGCCATATTCTGGGCCAATAAGATTTTTTCCATTGAACATGCAGACATTATCAGCCGGAAAATTTACGCCGCTCAAGAAGAACACACAAAAAGCGCGCCACCAGGTAGCGCTTCTTCAAATGACGAGAATCCATTTATGCCGGAGCATAAATTGCGTGCGGACTTAGAAACCAAACTCAATGATGCTGAAATATCAATTAAGAATGCCTACTATCAGGATATGTTCAGACAATTAGAGAGCACCCGGCTGGTTACCTTGATTTCACCGATTGCATTATTTGATTATATGAACGAAGCCGTTGTTGGCGGCGGATATGAAAGATTCAAAAAAGTCTGGTCTGACTTACATGGATACCAGGCTCAGTTCCTTCAATTCTTTAAGACAATAGATGCTGCGGATCCCGACAGCCCCCACTGGTACAATCCATGGTTTGATTATTCTACAACAAAAAAACCGGTTGCTTTTGAACAGGTCCCGGTCTTTGAAGAAAAGCCGCTTTCCTTAGCAGCACGCTTTTCTTTTCTAAGGAATTATTTGGTCATAATGATCTTGTATACAGGTGTCGTCTTTTCTCTGAGTTTAGTGTTATTCATGCGATACGATGTGAGGTGAGAAAGGAAATCCGAAACAAATTCAAATCCCGGCGCGCCGGGAAAATGCGAAATTGAGAAAGAGAGCAAAATGAAAACGAGACAAATCTACAGAGTGGTATTTCTGACGGCTATCGTATTTGGTTGGCTACGGCTGGGGCCGGGTGGTGCTCTTGCGGCACAAAAGCTTGACCCTTCACTGGTGCAAATTGGACGGCGCCTTGAAGAAGAAACCGAAACGACCTCTTCTGAGCCGAATTCGATTGCGTATCTCAGGGCGGTTGGGCTAAAGCCGGCACGGACTGTCTCGCCGAGGCAAATGAAGGCCGCGCGGGTACTGACTCTGGAAAAGTGTTTACAATCGGCCTTTGCCAACAGCAATGAGATCAAGCAGGCACGCGAACAGATCCTGGCCGTCGGAGGCAGTAAGCTGATTAACAATTCGCGATTCATGCCCAGCGTTGAGCTGATTTCCCAATATGAGCATTTTCGAAATTTCGGGTCCGACAACAATACCGATGATGCCACCGGCATCAGTGCCAAAATCAGCCAGCGGATATTTGAGTTCGGCAAGGACAATCCTCTGGATACCAACCTGCGTCGCGAGCAGCGTGATGTGTTGTTCAATTATGAAAATGCAATTGCCGGCGTATTTTCGGATGTACGCAAAGCGTTCTTTTTCATAAAGCTGAAGGAGCAACAAATTGCCACTCGCCAGGAACTGCTTAAGCAATTCGAAAAGCAGCACGAAATAAAGAAGCAGAGGATGGAGGAAAACAACCTGAGCACTAAAATGGAAGTTCTGACGGCCTACCTAAACGTGCTTACGGAAAGATCGGCAATCAACGCATTGGAGCGTGAGAAATTCAACCGTATGATAGAGTTGTTGCGGCTGATCGGTTTGCCGGTTGGGGCCAATCAGGTGGAATTCGAAGGCCAGGTGGATAGCTTCGCTCTTGACGATGACGAATTCGACATGGAGGGCATGATCTTCCTCGCCCTTGCCCAGAGCAGTCAGGTGGCATTGTTCGAGGCCATTGTGTCCGAGCAGCAAAGAGCGCTGGATCAATTGCGTTATGAATACCTGCCGGATTTGCGTGCGAGCACGGGGTATCAGGATGAAAATGGTACGATCGGTGCAGACCTTCTCAACCAAGACGACACCTGGGGATTCGATCTCTTCGGCCAGCCGAAGATGCCGGGGCAGAAAGAAGACAGATCGCAAAGCCTCGGCATATACCGCGATGAAGTGACTTTAGGCGGGCCCGATCCGGGGTGGTACGCGGGCTTGCAATTGCGGATCCCGATCACAGAGGGCGGAGCGCGCAAAGGCCGGCAAATCCAGGCGAGAGCCGAGCTCAATAGCTTCAAGGCGGCTCTCGAAGATCAAAAGGACCGCATTGAATTGACCGTGCGTCAACAATACAACTTTTTGGCGGAGCAAAAATTGAAAGTGGACTTGGCGCAGAAGAACGTCGATATCGAGAGCCAGCGGTTCATGATACAAACCCAACGGAGAGACGTCGGAAAGATCGACGACGACGCTCTGGAGCGGTTCCGCGAGAATTTTTTCCGGGCGCAAGACGGCCTCTTTATTGAACAGGGAGAACTTATCCAACGCCAGGAAAACTTGCGTTTAGCAATACGGTTTTTTAAGTAGGAGTATACTTCAGATGAACAGAATCAGAAACTTCAGAAACATTGCAGCAATAGTATGTGCCTTATTTCTGGCCGGTGCCGTGTATGCACAGCAGGAAGAACGAGAGGCACCCACAACCACTACGGACCAAACATCTAAGACACGTACGGAACTTTTGAACGAACTCAGTCTCAGAGATGCTCTGGTCGTCCTCGAGAATGCCAAGGAAGCCCACGATCGTTTCGAGAGTGCGTACCGGGACGCAGAAAGGCTTATTAAGCAGAACATCATTCCCCAAAAGGAACTCGATGATGCCTGGTCGGCCTACATGCAAGCCCAACAGACACTGAAGCAGGCTGAGATCCAGCTCGATCAAACGAAGCTGGGTTTTCTCGCCAACGCCACACACATTACGATCATGGAAGCCAAGAAGTACTATGACAGTGAAGGCCGGCGAATGCTCGATTTGGTGCTCAAGAACTCGTCTGATTTGACGCTGGCCGAGTCGGCATTGAGTTTGACCGAGGCGCAAAGTGAATCCGAATTACGATCGGAATGGCAAAACCCCAAGCAAATACAGGCCCTGCTGGATATCGATAATATTATCGTCTCGATCGTCAGTGACAACGCGAGCATAGGCAAGCCTTACGAGAAGATCATACCTATGCTGCGCTACGGGGCCCAAGAGAAAATCAAGTTCATACTGCTGACGGATGTCCAGGAAGCAGGAGTGAAATTGAAGTACCTGGACCAGAATGTCATTGAGTATGTTTATCTCGAGAAGGAATCGCTCCAGGAGATACCAACCGTCGTCGCTTCCCAATTTTCTCAGGAGGGTCAGCTTGGCACGAATATCAATTACCACCTTGATCTTGAAATGCTTGTGACTTCCGATACGAGTTTTTCTTTGTTGCTAACGAATCTGCCGCCGCAGATTAACTACTCGTTTGTTGATATGCGCGGCGCCCGCATTACCAGCGTGCGATTTACCGAATTGGTCAGCAAGTTCAATTTGACGCTGCAAATCTCCATTCCGCAAAAGCTTGATGTGGGGATGATTGACAAGACGATCAACTTCCAGACCTGGGTGGTTACGACCAAACAGGCGGAAATGCTCAATGAGTTAAAAAAGGAGAATGCTAATCAGGAAATACCTACCGACTTGTTCGCCGAAATCAAGGCCGGCCGGGTTGATCTGGCTCTGATCCCCAAAGGAACCGGTCGGCTGGATATCCTCATTAACAATCTTTTTTGGGAAATCAAGCCACAACAGAACGTGGACATCAAAGCCGATTTGCACAATGACGGTACTCTGACTTTGTTCAATATCGTTCCGAAGATATTACCACCGTTAGGCTGGAAGGCTGAAGTCCTGCCGAAATTGGTCGAGAAACTTGCGCCCAACGACAAACAGTCGATACAGATACATCTGAGCCCGGGCACGGACGTCGGCGTCGGCGAATATGAGGCACAGATCGAGGCGAAAGGCCAAAGCGGCAGCGAGGTCGTGGAGGCACTTGAGAAACGACTTAAAATCCGCATCAGCGCCAAGACAAATATAACCGCCACACTGATATTGGTTTTGGGGCTGGTTGTCCTGATAACCGGCATAGTATTCATGGGTGTAAAACTTAGCAGAAGATAGAATCAGCGGTCAGTTGCCAGTAGTCAGTGGGCGGGAGTTAGTTATTGGTTGGTGCTGATTGGAGTAACATATGAGTAGTAAAAGTTACAAGGACCTGGAAGTCTGGCAAAGGGCGATGGATTTGGTTGTGGAGTGCTACCAGTTGACTAAGAAATTTCCAAAGAACGAAATATATGGTTTATCCAGCCAACTGCAACGTGCATCTGTATCAATCCCCTCCAATATTGCTGAAGGCAGGGAAAGATAATACAGTAAAGAATTCATTCAACATTTATCTATCGCCTATGGTTCATTAGCTGAGGTGGAGACTCTCATACAAATTGCTGGGCGATTGAATTACATTAGTCACGGAACATCCGAACGAATACTCGGTAAAACCGGAGAAATCGGAAGAATGCTTAATGGGCTACGAAAGGCAATACAAAATCGGAGTTCCGGATAACCTACTACTGATAACTGATAACAGGAAACTGATAACAGGAAACTGATAACTGGAGGCCGAAGGCCAACTATGATCAGGAAAATCGCCAAAAAAGAATTTGTACCAAATCTTATGACGTTTCCAATTTGCTGTAGGAACAATACCCTGCAATGTTCATACGGATATGTTTGTGCTGTTTTTGGTAAGGAAAATGGTCCAAGAATTTTTGAAAGACAGGAATCTGCCACAAAACAGTAGAGCATTTGGGTAGTTTAAATTGTAAATATTGTCTTATTAAATTCTGAAAGGGCGGAATTATGAAGAAGAAATGGATTGTCGTAGTTGTCATATTGATATGCTGTCTTGTGTATGCAATTGTTAAACTTAGCATTTCAGAAAACCAAAACATATCAGAAAACCAAAATGCGTATAACCAGGCAGAAGAGACGCAAAGTGCAAAACAAGTCGATGCCGACAAAACCGATAAGGCAACACCCGAAGAAGGCTCCGGTTCCCCTGCTACTGCTGCTCAGGTCGAAGCCATCACCAAAGTGTTCAGCGAGTTTCTAAGTGCCATCGAGAGCGAGGATTATGAGCAGGCATGGAAGCTTGTGTCGGAATCCTTCAAAAGCAAGGTGAGCTTTGAGGAATTCAAGGAACCTTTTTCTAACAAGGTGAACTTTGAGCAATTCAAGGAAGTTTTTTCTAAAGTGATGGCTGTACTGGCGGAAACCACTATGGAGTCTACCACTGACATCGACGGTCGTGTGAGAGTACGTATTACGGACCCATCCGGTGACGGGCATGTGCCCTTCGTTCACTTCGTTCAAGAAGATGGGCAGTGGAAGCTGATGCTAAATATGTAGCGCCGACACCTGGAAAGAATGATTCTCATAATGTAAGAACTTGTCGTCATAGCGTCCTAGTACTTATAATGTCAAGGATTCGACTGCGTAAGAGGAATCCGACATGATTTGGAAAACTGCAAGAGAAGAGTTCCTGCTGAATTTATTCTCAGCCAGATTCGTTATCGCTATCAGGCCCTGGCAGAAGCCTTCGGGACAGGTTGGGTCGACATATTATTACTTTTTCTTTTTAACATTCTATTCTTAGTCGCGGCCTTTATAAAGTTCAACAAATACGACGTGCGGTAAGAAAGGAAAGAAACCATGCTAAAGCCAATAATCAGAAAAGAGATATTTCATAACCTTCTCAGTTACAAGTTTTCGATCATAACTATTCTCACCACGATACTGATTCTTGTCAGCATATTCATTATGTATCGGGACTACTGTCTGGCCAGGGAGAATTATGAGATCTTACAGCAAGAGCCTGAAGATACTATCGCAGTTATTCGGCCAACACCATTGGGCATCTTTGCCAAGGGGCTGGACGAGAATTTATGTCGATCTTATGAACGCGGATTTGGTGGAGGAGTCAGCGTCAGCAGTAACCGGCAGTCAGTGAACAATCTTTTCAAGCTTTTCACAACGCCGGACCTGCTGTATGTCATCAAGGTCATACTCTCCCTTTGTGCGATGCTCTTTGCTTTTGACATAATTTCAGGTGAAAAAGAGACAGGGACACTGCGGCAATCGTTGAGCAGCAGCCTGAAAAGGCCGATTCTGATTATTGGCAAATGGATCGGCGGATTTACCAGCTTTATCCTGCCTTTTTTCATAGCTGTGCTTTTAGGCACAATTTTCGTGACCTTGTCACCTATGGTAGATATGAACGCCCAAGATTGGGCAAAGCTGGGGCTGTTTCTCTTAAGCAGTATAATCTATTTATCCGTTTTCTTCTCCCTGGGCTTGTTAATTTCCTGTCTCACGCATCAATCATCCTCATCGCTGGTCATTTCTTTATTTGTTTGGACCATTCTTGTATTTCTCATTCCGAATCTTGGTAATATTCTGGCCCGTCAGCTTGTCCGGATTCCAACGGTTCAGCAGCTTGAGCTAAAACGCGAACAAATCCAGATCAGGAGAGAACTCGAGGTCAACAGACGGCAGACCACAATGCATGAGAGAATGGAAGCCCATAAACGTTTTAACTCAGAAAATGAAATGCTCGGTGAAGATTACCGCAACCGTTTCAATAGACTGGCAACAGTATCTCAAAATATCACCCGAATTTCCCCTGCTGCCGCATTTACTTTCCAGGCAACCGACCTTATGGGAACGGGTATGTTAGAAGAACGAAAGTTGAAAAGGGCAGTTTTGCAATACATGCGTATTGCAGGGAATTGGGATTATGAAAAGGGCGATCGTCCGGCTTTTAGTTACCAGCGCAGTTCATTCAGAGAGGTTTTAGACCAGGGAGTCCTGAGCAATTGTTTAATTCTCATTTTGTTTAACGTACTGTTTTTCACAGGGGCGTACGTGGCCTTCCTGCGCTATGATGCGCGCTAATTCTATACACAGGAGACGACTATGTTAAAGCCAATCATTTCAAGAGAGTTTCTGAAGAACATCCTTAATCTACGGTGGTTGAAGGCAATCATTGCAAGAGAACTTCTGAACATTAGACGTAATCTACGGTTGTTAAAGACAATTATTGCAAGAGAGTTCTTGAACAATATTCTTAATTTGCGGTTTATGATAGGGCTTGTTTTGTGCCTCATTATCACCGTTGCCTGTACTATAATTCTGTCTCATGATTACCGGCAGGAGCTGGCCGATTACAACATTCGAGTCAATTTGCAGGATGACTTCCTGAGCAACTATGCTACCCGCGGTCGAATGTTCCGAACGATTCCGCATCAGAAGCCGCCGGAACGGTTTCGGCCGTTAATCATTGGCATTTCAGGCAATGAGAATTCGAGGTCTTTTGATGATAATCCGTTACCAATACTTTTTCCCCCTCTTGACTTCTTATTCATCGTGACGATTATTATGAGTTTGCTTGCGATTTTGTTTTCTTACGATGCTATTGCAGGCGAACGCCAGAGGGGTACTTTGAGATTAGTGATAGCCAATTCCGTATCCAGAACAAAGATTCTTTTTGGCAAATTTATCGGAGGCACTGCCAGCCTGCTGATCCCATTTATCCTGGCGCTTCTGGTCGGCGTACTTTATATCAACCTTAATCCTAACATCCAGTGGGACGGCTTGGCATGGGTGGAACTTGTCTTATTAACCGCAGCTTCCATTACGTTCATCATGTTGTTTTATCTCCTGGGGCTTATGGTATCTGCGTTTTCCCGATACTCGGCCACCTCAATTCTGAACTGTCTTTTCCTTTGGGCACTGCTGATTCTGGTAATTCCCAATGTATGCCCCTATATCTCAGCCCAGCTTCGGCGTGTTCCATCGATTAGGGAAACTGAAAGGCAGTCGGAAGAAATCGGGCAGGCTTACGATGAAGTAAGCCGGCAACGTAGAAAAGAGATTGTCAACAAATTCAGGAATGATTATGGCGGACTCTTTTCCAAACTCGAATCGTTAGGTTTTGGCAAGATACTGGACGACGAGATCGGTGATAAAGAAAAGGTAGAGGAATTAGCTGCCGCCGATCCCGAATTTAAGGCCATGGTGGATGCCTTTCGTCGTGAGCTTGACCAAGCATCGAGTGAAGTTCGGGGCACGGAACGCCAAGAGACAGACAAGCTTTGGGGAGACTTGAATACAAAAGTTGCTGCCCAGACGAAGCTTGCAAAAAACCTGGCTTGCATTTCACCTCTTGCGAATTTCGTTTATGTTGCCAGAGATCTGACGGGAACAGGGCTGCGTAGTTTGGAGTACTTTGAAAAAACTAAATCGGAATATAGAAGGCCGTTTTGGCGATATGTGTCTAAGAAGGAGGAGGATGCGAGGAAAAATGATCCGACGTATACAGATGACTCTTTTCTTGATTTAGGTGATTACCCCCGCTTTGAGTTCAAGGAGGATGCGTTGAAAGACAAATTAACCGAAGCACTGCCTTACTGGGGGATACTCGTTTTGTTTAATGTCGTGTTTTTTGTGGCGGCGTTTGCGGGGTTCATGAGATACGACGTACGATAAAGAAAGGAAACACATGCTTAAGTCGATAATCAGAAAAGAAATACTTAGTAACCTTCTCAGTTACAAGTTTTCTATCATAACTATTCTTTCCACAATATTGATTCTCGTCAGCATATTCGTTATGTACCGCGATTACTGCCTGGCCCTGGAAAATCATGACATCTTGCGGAAGGAATCCAGTCGTGGTGTTGAAGTTATTCCGCCAACACCATTGGGCATTTTCGCAAAGGGCCTGGACGAAAATCTATGCCGCTCCTGGGAATTACAGGGAGTTGGAGTGGAGATCAGCAGCGAAGGACAGAAGTCGCTGAACAATCTTTTCAAGCTTTTCACAGTGCCGGACCTGCTGTATGTTATCAAGGTCATACTTTCTCTTTGCGCTATGCTGTTTACCTTTGACATAATTTGCGGCGAGAAAGAGACAGGGACACTGAGGCAGACGATAAGCAACAATGTGAAAAGGCCAATTCTGATTATTGGCAAATGGATCGGCGGATTTATTAGCTTTATCCTGCCTTTCTTTATGGCTGTGCTTTTAGGCACAATTTTCGTGACCTTATCACCTATGGTAGATATGAACGCCCAGGATTGGGCAAAGCTGGGGCTGTTCCTCCTAATCAGTGTGATCTATTTAGCCGCTTTCTTCTCCCTGGGACTATTAATCTCGTGCCTTACACATCGTTCTTCCACATCTTTGGTCATTTCTTTGTTTGTCTGGGCTATATTCGTCTTTCTGATTCCGAATCTTGGCAACATTCTGGCCCGTCAATTTGTCGAAATTCCGACGGTTCAGCAGCTTGAGCTAAAACGCGGGCAAATCATGAATAGGGCGCGTTTTGAGTTGAAACGGATTCCCAAAACTCAACCCGATTTCGAGAAGCGTCTGAAGGCACTTGAGTTCCGCACTATAAAAGAAGGCGATCAATTAGACGAAGATTATCGCAATCGCATCAATAGCCTGGTAAAAGTATCTCAGAGTATCACCGGATTTTCCCCGGCCCCTGCGTTTACCTTGCTGGCAACCGACATTATGGGAACTGGTGTGGCAGAAGAACGAAGGTTGAAAAAGGCGGCTCAAGACTACAAGGACTTCTGTGTTCATCTGTATTATATAGATGAGAGTGTGGACGAAGAGAGCGAACTACCGGATTTCCACTATCAGCGAAGTTCGGTCAAAGAGATTTTAGGCCAGGGAGGCCTGAGTAATTGCTTAATTCTTATTTTGTTTAACATACTGTTCTTCACGGGGGCCTATGTGGCCTTTCTGAGGTATGATGTACGCTGATTTCATCGAAGGAGAATATCGATGTTAAAAACAATTATTGCAAAGGAGTTTTTGAATAATATCCTCAATTTAAGGTTCATGATTGGTCTTGTTTTGTGCCTCCTTGTCACTGTAGCTTGCATTATGATTCTGGCCCATGATTACCGGCAGGAGATAAAGGATTACCACGCCAGGATGAACATACAGGATGAAACCCTGGACAATTATGCTGTCGCTAATAAGTATCGACTCATCCGGATGCTTCGTCCACAGAAGCCGCCGGAAAGGTTTCGACCGCTCATCATTGGCATTCCAGGCAACGAAGATTTGGGATTTTTTGATTATAACCCGCTGCCAGTACTTTTTCCTCCTCTTGACTTCTTATTTATTGTGACGATTATTATGAGTTTGCTGGCGATGTTGTTTTCTTACGACGCCATAGCCGGGGAACGACAAAGCGGTACATTGAGATTAGTGATATCCAATTCCATATCCAGAACAAAGGTTCTTTTTGGTAAATTTATCGGAGGCTCCGCCAGCCTGCTAATACCATTTATCCTGGCGCTTCTGGTCGGCGTTCTTTATGTTTCGGTAAATCCGGCTATCCAATGGGATAGTTCAGCATGGGCGGAACTTGCCTTATTAACCGCAGCTTCGATTACTTTCATAACGTTGTTTTATCTTTTAGGGCTTATGGTATCTACCTTCTCCCGATACTCGGCCGTCTCGATTCTGAACTGCCTTTTCCTTTGGGTGCTGCTGATTCTGGTCATTCCCAATGTATGCCCCTATATCTCCGCCCAGCTTTATCGTATTCCTTCGATTAAAGAAACTGAAAGGCGGGATCGTGAAATTGAGCGTCATTCTATTGAAGTAGCACGGGAATACATGAAAGAAAGCGTAAAAGAATTCAAACTCAAATATGGCGGACTATTCTCTGAATTTGAATCAATGGAATTCGGAGGTATTGGTGGCTGGTTTGTTCTTGGTAGAGATGCTGGCCCTGAGCATCAAAAAGCAGCCCAACAGCGAGAAAACGCCGATCCTGAGTTTAAGGCCATGGTGGATGCATTCCGTGAGGAGGTTGAAAAGGCACGGGATGAACTCATGCGCATCCGAAGGGCTAATCCGGTTTGGGATGACCTGCATAGAAAAGCTGTTGTGCAAACGAAGCTTGCGAAAAACCTGGCTTGCATTTCACCTTTTGCAAATTTTGTTTATGTTGCCAGAGATCTGACAGGAACAGGACTGCGAAGCTTAGAGTACTTTGAACAGACGAAAGACGAATATAAAGGGCAGTTTGGGTCGTATGTGGACAAGAAAATAGATGATGCGAGAGAAAAGAACCCGGCACTTGAGGAAGAGTCTTTGTTAGACGTTAGCGACCGCCCACGTTTTGTGTTCAAAGAGGAGGCATTGAAAGACAAATTAACCGAAGTGCTGCCTTACTGGGGGATACTCATTTTGTTTAATGTCGTATTTTTCGTGTCGGCGTTTGCAGGATTCATGAGATATGATGTGCGATAATAAAAAAATTGTAACCGTTCACAGTTTTTAACGAATTAGCAACGGATATTTTTGCTTATTCCACTGAGCAACAACAGATTCATGGATAAAATCAAAGACATTTCGCTCTTGTTTTTTGCAGGTGGCCAACGTC
>Ga0307380_10001856_pt1 | contig 30364 bp, 23 predicted proteins | sample UN3MG_FD_202239 | JGI IMG/M metagenome (GOLD analysis project Ga0307380, IMG submission 202239) | Soil microbial communities from Risofladan, Vaasa, Finland - UN-3 | ecosystem: Environmental > Terrestrial > Soil > Coastal area > Acid sulfate soil | place: Finland: Risofladan, Vaasa | collected...
AAGGCCCCCACAAAAGAGGGTATGCCAAGGCAAAGGTAGAGGTTCGTCAGCTGTTAGATGGAAGTTGGAGAGTGTACTATAAAGATACACTCATAGCCCAAACAGATCCAACTCCTTTAAAAGAACCGATCAGGGCCAAGCCCAGGAGAAAATCCAGGGCACGGGCAGCTTCTGAAGAGCAATGGATTTATATGGCTTCAGCAGTATAGAGGGGACATTTTTACTAAGCTTAAACATCAGTAATATTTCATTAAAGTACACATAATACTTTATTCTGCCAGAATTTCAGTATTCGTGCCATAACCTGAAATCTCGTCAGATTTCAGTATACATATGGTATTGGAAAGTTCAATATCATTTTAATACCTGTCTGCCAAAATGAAGGCTTCCATAGAGGCCTTATATGATCGAATTCCAAACATCACAATTGCAGATTACAAGATGAAATCCGTTACCGCCTATTTTCGCTGATTCTGTTAATTAATGTTTGAAATTTAGTATGCCTTGAGATATGGGGAATCCGCGTACTTCATTATCAAGTCGCTAATCCGGTAAGTTGATAATCATGATTATCACCCCCCTCCCCCTTTTAAAATCCGGTCGACAGAAAGGGGACTAAAATTCTGGAAAATTTTCACACCAACCAAGGTGATAGGGGGGACGGGACTCCGGCCACCTCTTTTTCGATTTTTAGACTTTCGTTTTTTCTGGCATTCATCGGCATGTTGCCCTCTCAACATCATCATTCATGTATCACTCTATCGATCAAAATGGATTCTTTACTGATCAAATTCAAACCTTCGATCATGGGATTTTGCTCTTTTCGGTTTGGATCTTCACCATTTTATTCCCTAAAAATCACCTATAATCGCTGCTCATCGGTACCGGAAAATGGCCAATTGGTTGACATAATGGAATTTTATCGGACACCGGAAATTCAAACCTGCTATGAATTTGAGCGCTTTTGACAGCAATCGTGTGATCCCATTTCTCGAAAGCAGGCGAAAAGATCATTTTTATAAAAATACCATATTCGGCCCAGGCTGGCTTTAATCACCTCTGATCACTGATAATCGCCTTTTTTCTCGTTTCTCATCTCCCACTTACGCAGATAACCGTCGATAATCACGATATGAGCAAGTACGAGCGAGATTAAATGAGTTTCGCCATTCCTGGAAGGGAGACGCTCAATTCTGATCGTTCTCTTTTGAGCGTCGCACCTGGGCCCTCATCAATTCATATCAGCTCGCTCAATTCATATGATGGCCATTTCTATTAACAATCCTCAGCCAGGGCCCGCCGCCGGCCGTTTGCCCTCTCCCCCCCGCATTTAGTGAAAAATACCGCCCATTCCTGTGTGTTTTTACTGAATTCAGGCCTGGCTCGCCTGCAGAAACACTGAAACATCCCTTCGTATGTCACCTTTTTATTCATGTTGAGATCTCAACAATAGAGATTCTATTCTTTACCGATTGCACCAGTTGCACCACTTTTTTCCCATTCTTATATTAAATATTAATTATCTCTTTTTCATACGTGCGATAGAAAGATAAATATAAAGACTAAGAATAGATAAAAACTGGTGCAACTGGTGCAACTGGTATAAATCTTTTTTTATCATTTTATAAGAATCGAGCGGTAAAAGTGTAAAATGTAAGGGGGAAGAGGGGACGGCGAACGCAAGATAAACAGCCCTCCCTATCCGGAATATACAATTATCGCTCATTTTTGTTGATTTGTTTGTCTGGCCTTGATACGCCGACGTTTGGTGAAACGTAAACATCCTATCCAGGATGCTTTAAAGATGCTCTGCTAAACTATCTATTCGATCCTTTCTCTAATCCCTATGCCTCTGAATCCTCGCTTATTAATTCCTCCCTCTCTTATCCTTTCTTTTGTTACCGATGGAAAGTTCATCAGGATCTGGTCCTGAAATTTATTGCGTGACAGCGGCCTGTTTCCACCGTCACTGCACCATTTCTTGTACTCATCGTAGATCTCAGTGGTGCCTACCTCTTGCTTAGGCCCTACGATCAATTGCTCCTCAGCAAACAGCAACACAGGATTCAGCGTCTTCATGAATTCCTGCGATTCCCTCTCAACCACACCTGGCAGATCAAAGCCGTTATTTTTCAGGACTCGTTCCAGGCCAAACACCGCCCATGTGAAGATACCGTCCCGCTCTGCAGCCAGCTTCTCAGGCAGATACGGATCGATCTCTTTTCCCTTGAATCGCCGCTTGAATTCCAACACGATCACGCTCCTGGTAAAGCCATAGGTCTTATCCGGGATCACCGGCGCCTCATTCATCGCGATCAGCCATTTCGCTGTGGGATTGAACATATATGGTTCACCGTACTTTCGCTCAGCCGTGATACCATCACCCCTGATTGCGGCCTTGAATATCTCTGTGGCAATGGGATCCCGGGTGTTCGTCTCGGTTGCGATATTGATCATCTTGCCCTGCAGAAACTGCGTCTTGAACCGCTGGCCCAGGTCTGAGATGCTCAGGCTCGATGTGTTGTCCCGTCCCAGGACCTGGATCAGGGAATCGAGCGCCGTGCTCTTTCCATTGGCACCAACTCCGTAGAGAAACATTGCCTTCTGAAACCGGCAGTCAGGCAGCAGGCAATACCCAAAAAACTGCTGCAACATATCTGCCTTGCCGAGCTCGCCTTCCTTTTTCTTCGCATCCTCGGGAAATACTTCCTCCAGAAATTGATCCCATCGATCGCTATCGGCCTCCAGGTTGAAATTCGCATTGATCTGAATCCGGCTCCAAAACTCGGGATGATGAGCGATCAACGATCCTTCTTTGAGATCCAGCATGCCGTTCATGCAGTTAATGTATCGTGTCTCCTGTGGCCAGTCCTGTTCGATCTTTGTGACCAGCCCTTTGAACACCCTCATTGAATTCTCTATCCAGTGGGCCTGGATCTGATCTTTGAGCGCAATCACGCAGATCTTCTCCAGGAGATCTTTTGAGAAAGTCCGCCACACCCCCTTCTCGTACCGCCAATAGATACCATCGGTGTAAACGATGTTCTGCAGGTAAGCCAGGAGGTAGTTGGCCATGAAGCGCGGCACAAACGTCGCACGCTTTCCCTTCTTCTCAAAAAACTCAGCGTAGTCGATCTCATGCGGGTGCGGCATCATGCTGCCCTCGATGATCACATCGCTTTTGGTTGGCGCCATCTCAATTTTTTTAAGCATGCCGCTCCCCATCTGTGTTGGTGCCTTCCAGTTGGGGTCGTAATTGGCACAGAACGGCGCCAGGGAATCGGATCCCGAGATCTCGGCCCTGGCCTCTTTCCATGTCCGCTTGTTGCAGGAATCATGGAAGCATTGATATGTTAAAAACGGCGGCGCCGGGGATGCGCAGATGGCAGCTTCGTTCTGTTTATGATTGGGATCAAAGACGCAGTGCTCAAGACGATAGAGCGTAATGATCCCTTTCCCTTTAATGCTGTATCGAATGCCATAATGCTCAAGATATTTGCCGACATCCAGGGTCCCGAGATCACCGCCCTTCATGGGCTCGGTTTTGCCGGTCGTCCTGGAATAACGGGAAGGGGGAGGGGCGGCGGCTCGCGACTCGTCAACCGGTGCCAGTGCGGCCAGCTTTCGGAGCTGCTCAATGGTCATAACCGGAACATCAGCAAGGGTTGTCGGCTGATCAGCAAACAGATAGCTCTTTCGGTGTGGCCGCTCCTTAGTTGAATCCCCTTTGCGGCCGGTGGTCCCGTAGAGCTTCCAGATCCTGGACGGATTGAATACCTTGAGGTCGACCTTGACCGTCTCGTTGTGAAACACCGCCTCGATCGCCCTGACTGCCCGTTCGACCAGTGCCCGGTGCTCGTCGTCGTTCGGCAGATCAGGCAACCGATACATAATATGGTAGCCGTTCCCGGACCCGGCCCGGATCCCCGCAGGAAACTTCAGATCACCAGCTTCGAGCCAGGTGACGATCGCCTTGCCTACATTTTTAGCTGACTCCAACTCCACATCGGTGGCAGAGATCTCGGACGGCCGGTCCGGATCCAGATCGATCGGAAGCCATCGCAGGCATTTGATATTCTGATCAGTGGTGGTGGCTTTGGGGGATGCAATCAGGCGATTGTTCGCCCGTGCAATCAGCGAAGGATCGGTGGGATTGATCGTGAAGTAAACACCCCGGGCTTTTCTCTCATCCAGGGCCTGGGCGGCGTGTGCAAAATCCTCGGCATTATCAAAATAGCCGCTGACGACATCATTTTTCCGTGCATAGCCCTCCCAGTCTCTGCTTTTCCCGACCAGGCCCAGGCCCCGAATCTCAACGATCTCGCCCGGTTCAAAAAAGAGCTCGTATACTGCAGAGAACGGCTTAGGCATGATATTTCCAAATTTATTTTTTAAGTGCTTTTCAGGGATCTGCTTAAAAATCCAACTTCAAAAAAATCCCATATGTTGTCTATGTCCCCCAAATCCAAGTCATGACTTTGTTACTTATTTTGATCTTCCGGCCAGATTTCACATTCATCAACATGTAATGCTTCTGAAAGCTTTTCCTTCTCCTTAGATCGGGGAGGCCCTCCTTGTTCCAATATGCAAATCCTGCTCTCGGCTATCCCGGCAGAGAGTGCGAGCTTCCACTGAGGCCACCTTAAATTCATTCTGAGTTTTTTCAGATTGTTCTTAAATAAAAAATCTTCCATGTCAGTCCTCCGTTTTTTGTTGAACAATTTCTATTTTTTCTATTTTGATTTTAGAGAATAAGAAAAGGAATAAAAATGCACTAATTCATTTTTTTCCTACGATTTGGTGCAAAAAAATCCCTTGAATGTAATAACAATCAAGGGATCTGAATAAGGATTATTAGGTTATATTAATGAGGTAGGTAATCTTCCCAGGAAGGAAAATCCATATCGCGTTCACTCTCAGGGCCATCAAGAGCTGATCGCCGCATTTCTTGGTTAAATATCATATTTGAATCCAAAGCAGCTTCATAAACCTCTTGTAGGAAATTATAAACTTCCCTGTATTTTTGAGGGGAATAGCGCTGTGATCTGCGCAATATAGAGCTTTCATTCTGTCCGCCCAGTATTTCTTGCTCACCGAGAAATCCATCAATGAGTGAATCTTTATATTTGCCTGTTGTTTTTTTAAGGTGTTCTCGCAAATAAAAGATCAATATATTTAGCGGGAAATCTGTACCTTTGTGCATTTTTATCGTTTTTTTCCCAGCTCTTTTGTCATAGTCATCCTCTTGATCCGATTCGATCTCTCGGTTTGGATCATTGACAAGAATCTGTAATAATTGATCGGCTTGAAATCCCAGCTCTCTGGCAGCTTTCTTTATTGCCTTCTTTGTAATTGAAGTGATGTCATCGATTTCAGAAGCAACCAATTGACCGTATTCTATTCTTTGTTTAGTTTTTTGGTCAGGATTAATAAGAAGATATTCTAATAACTGATCGCTATGATACCCTAATATATTGGCGGCCTTTTTCAATTGCTCTTTTGTAATTGGTGGAATATTTTTCACAATATCCCGCATAATCCTATAAACTCTTATACCACATTTGACTACATTTTCTGTTACTTGCTCAATTAATTTATCTGTATCTGGTCCTTTTTTCAGATAATTCAATTGGTCATAATAGACTTCCTTTTCTTCTTCATTCTTGAATCTTTCTGGTGGGTGGCTGAAATCTATATTTTTAATTCTTTTAGATTTAAAGCCAGCGACATCTAATTTTGTATCCTGTTCAGGATGTATTACCGTTACCATGTTACTCCGAATAGCATCTCTGCAATGATACTTATGGTCTAGAATTTACAGGAATATTCTTTTCAAGTGACCACTCTAGCAACAAATTAACTATTTACTCTTTAATCATATCAAAAAAGTTTTCCCTTTGCAAAAAGCTGGTGGTTGGATGTTTTTTCCAAGATAATCCAGTCCCTCGACTTTGTTTGTGTTCCTATTGGGAATTCAATGGTAATATAAAAATTGGATTAGATTTCTATGTTCACATCTTTCCCTATCCTAAGGCCAACATTTCCCAGTACATTGTCCTCATTCAAGACTTCATAATATTTACTGCTGCAACGGTGATGGGATTGAAGACTACAAACTTTATTGGAAAGTTTTCAGGCATTGATCTGGCTTATCACTTATAGCAGAAAGATTGAATCGGAGGATTTTTTAGGTTTCATCCGCTATTGTGCATTCCTGATCCGCGTTGGGAACGAGGAATAAGAAAACCGAATAGGCTGTTGGGTTACGATTTGAATATCACAACATTTCTGATATTACTGGAATTACGGATAGATAGCAGTTATCTGCAATTTAACCTGCCAATCCATCACCACCACATATTGTATTCGCCACGGAAATGAAAAGTGCAGAATAGGTAATCTACAACCTATAAATCTATATATTATTAGCTCTAATCAAAAGATAAAAGCCCTACTGGCTCTCAACCACATATTGCTGTGGGTCACCATCTCTCAGTTTTCAGCATCTAACGATTACAACTGATCAAGAGGGCTTTTAACTCCCATCAAATTCTTTCCAGCTACATGAGTATAGATCATCGTAGTCCTTAGGCTGGAATGACCCAGCAGTTCCTGGATTGTTCTGATATCGTATCCGTTCTCAAGCAGATGGGTGGCAAAGCTGTGCCGAAGCGTATGAACGGTGACGCGCTTAACGATTCCAGCTCTTTTCGCTGCCCACTTAATATGTCTTTGCAAGTTGCTGGGATGAATGTGATGCCGGCGGACAATTTTGGATCTTGGATCGACTGAAAGCGATTGTGAAGGAAAGGCCCATTGCCAAGCCCATTCTTTACCAGCATTTGGATATTTTCTATGCAGGGCATGGGGCAAATAGACCCCTGCCACATGGGCGTGCTCATCCTGATCGTATAAGGTCCATAGGCTCTTGATGTGATCATATAAATCCTTTACCAGGCTTTCGGGAAGCAAGGTCTGTCGGTCTTTGTCCCCCTTGCCAGCCCTGACCATTAAGTGGCGCCGGTTAAAATCGATATCTTTGATGCGCAAATTAAGACACTCGCGAAGCCTTAGCCCGCAACCGTAAATAAGCCTGGCCATCAGCTGGTTAAGCCCTTTCATGTGCTTGAACATTTCACCGACCTCATGCGGGGTTAACACCACCGGCAGCCGCCGCCTGCGGGGCGCTCTGATTACCTCATGAAGGTCTTCAATATCGATTTCTACTATGTGGCGATAAAAAAACAACAATGCATTGAAGGCTTGATTTTGGGTAGAGTGCGCTACTTTGCGCTCAGCCGCCAGGTAAGTGAGAAAATCCTTAACGCCTGAACTGGCCAAATCATCAGGTGATTTGCCTTTTATAAACTGATAAAAAGACCTGAGCCAGCTCAGATAGGTTTTTTCCGTACTCAATGATCGATGTTTAAGACGCAGCATTCGAACCATTTCATCAGCAAGCACCTTCCACTGTAAACCAGGATTGGCTTTGTGCTTGACGCCGCATACCGACTTGCGCCGTTGAAAAAACATATACAGGGATATGGCCTCTCTGGCTTGCTGAACTTGCCATTCTTCCTGGCTTTTTGACAGCTGACTAAGATAGCGACTGATTTCATTGGATGACACCTGAGTGCCTGGGTCCTTTTTGCAGAAAACATACATCTGTAATACCCAATTTAGATAATAGTGAGTTTTTTTTTGATACGATCTGTTTCGACAATAGGTATTCTTTAAAATCATCCATAGCTTGACCTCCAATTGTGTTACATACTTGCTTGCAGTGATGGACGCACTTTTGGTACAAAAAACTGCACTTTTGTATTTTATCAAGATTTTTACAGAAAACGATCAATGGTGCAAGAGCGTTAATTTGTGTTGATCTTTCAATTAGATATGTTGTATTTTGATAAAGCTGAGTGAAAGTGGCAAAAATCTCATCTTATTCTTCTTCTCACGTTTTTTACCCGCAATGCGCTGATAAACCGAATCGGTTGAATATATAATGTTGGGCAATATAAAAAGGTGAAAAGTAATGGAAAAAATAGTTTCCTTCCTTAAAGATCCTGCTTGGTGGTTTACAGCTGTTTTCATAGCTATTATTGCAAGCCTTGCTGCAGGCTTTTCAAAAGACGCGGTCCAAAATATATTCGCTAAATTTTCCAAAACCTATCAAATTAAACGGGATGAAAGAGAGAGAAAGTTTCAAATCGAAGTAGAGGCTCTCTTAAGGGACAAAGAATATATGATTTTCACATTTCTTCGTTCGTTAACCCAGATAGTTGCATGCATGACTCTTATAACAATCTTTATTATGACATTTATGATAGCAACAATTTATTCACTACAAGAGCCAGCACGTATATCCTTGAAATATACTCTTTATATTGTTTCACTAATAAGTGGCATTGGCACACTTTGGGGTACTATTTACAGTACACCTAGAATACAAGCCCTTAAAAGAGCATATAATAATTACCGAAAAAGAATACTTAAGAATAGAGAAGATTCTGCCCAACCAGTCACTTCAGCGGACGCAAAAAAGCCGCGCCGCTGAGTTTTGCGTTTTAGAAGTCGCAGTTATGGATATCTTTACTGTCGAGAGGTTGGCGTGGCGAATGCGTAACACCATTGATGCCTTGCCGCGCCAAGAACTTCCAATTCCAATGTCCAACTTTCCGAAGGGAGCCTGCGGAGATGGCTCACTCCTTCTGGGGGCATTCCTTGTGGATAGCGGATTTTCAGGTTTTGAGTATGTATCCGCTGAACGCGGATCACATGAAAATGAAACGTGGGCATCTCATGGCTGGTTAGCTAAAGGAGATCTTGTAGTCGATATTACGGCCGACCAGTTTCCTGATGGGCCTGCGAAGGTTGTGGTTGCGGAACCCTCCATATGGCATAGTCAGTTTGAAGTGCAAAGTGTTGAGCCGAGCGACTTCCGAAAGTGGACGGGTGTTGGTACTGACCACCTCCATATTTTATATGCAAAGATAGGTCCATTGTTATTCATAAACAAACGCAACGATTGAATGAGCGACTTCTAACATTTCACTCCAACCGAACGCATAAAGACCGCGTCGGCTGAGTTCGGGCGTTAGCCATAAATAAAAAAGGAGGCGTAGGATGCAGATACCAGACATTTGGTCACTTCTAACAGGCATCGCAAGCCTCATCTCTCTCTTCCTATCGGCTGGCGATAGATTTGCCAGTTGGAGGAAGTATACTCTTCCAGTTGCGATGGCGCTGGGAGGATTCGCAATCGGTCGGATCTCTCCCTCTCTATCATCCGGAATGGGCCATCTATTTGCGGACCCAAAGGCGGCGGGATTTATACTTCTTATCTTCATAATACTCGCAGCATTGGCTCTGGTGGCTTACCTCCTGATGCGTCATGGGCAGACAATGCTGGCTTATTTTGTTTTTGCAATGGGGATGATTTCCGTACCCACGAGTATAATGCCAATGTACTCCAAGATGGCAGAGGTCGTACCTACTGGAGACCTAGTGAAACTCGCCCAAATCAAAGTGACTGCGGGAGAGTATGAGCAAGCCATGAAGTATCTGAAATCCGCTAAAGACAAAACCAAGAACAATGTTCTCAAGACGGAATTGCAGAAACAGATAGACGCTGTCACAAAGGAAATAGCAAAAATATCGGTCGGAGATCAACCGAAGTAGAAGACTTCTTTCCAATGAAATGCTGTGGCTAACGAGGCGTTCCACAGGATCGCTGACGCTCCCGGTGAACTTTATGTTAAGTGCATAAGGGAAATAGAATATGAAAAAGGCGGAATCTACATTAATAGGCTGGCTCATTGTAATTGGCATAATTGTGTACCCATTTGTGTGGCTTCATGAAAAAATCGGGTGGATAGGAATAGGCATTATTGGTGCAATTGTTATCGGGATTGGTATCTTATGGAATATTAGCAAATCCAAGAAAGAACAGAAAGCATTTGATAATCTTGTCCTATACGTACTTCATAACCGTCTGCATCCCGATGAAGCAAGAAAACTGAACTTGAAACTTACGAAATCCAATTTCCCAAAGGCAGCACTAATCCGAAATCTCCAGATAATTCGTGACTCCATTGAAATCGCCCTTACAAGCAAGAAAAGGGATACAGCCGAATCCCGTATGAATACTTTATTAGAGCGATTTGAACAAATAAGAAAAGAACAATATGGGTTGGTTTCTGCTGAAGTCTTTAATGAGATAAATAGTGTAATTCAAGAAACAAAAAACGAATTTCATACGAAATTATATCTCAACTTGGCAAAGGGTCACATGGATAAAGCTGAAAAGCTGAAAACAACAAAAACAAAGGGAAATTATCTTGATCTTGCCAAAGAGGCTTTGAAAGAAGGTCTTGAAAAAGGTCTTGGACAGCAAGCAGATCTAAGGAAAGCCCTTTCACAAGTAGAGCAAGCTAAGGCTAAGTTGGAATAGATCGGCACTTAACCTGTCAGTGCACCTGACCAGTGTTACGCTGCGCTTCACACCGGCCGGTGACTTCACCGTTATGCCTAGTTGATAGAGTCTATGGACAAGCCTAAAGAAAATATGGTTAATGCCGGAATAGTCTTTATGTTCACGGCTTGGCTGCAAGGCCAAATGTCTGACTTGATCATTTTCAAGAAAAATCCGAATTTGATTCCTGAATTCATTGAAAATCCAAAAAGAGTTCCAAGTGAATTTCACAAATTGCGAGTTACATATTGGGAAAAGCAGTTTGGGCCTGTAAAAAACAAGTTTAAAGAGGTGTTTTCTGATCAGTTATCAGACACCGAGAATAGAGACATTGAGGAAATCTATCATCTAAGAAACATGATCGCACATGCACATGTCTCTGTCGGTAGAGATTACATGCTCTACAGGCCCTATGGTGGATCACAGCGGGAGCAAAAACTGATAAGTGATTTAGATCTGCAACCGATTGATGACCAATCGGACCCTATGGTTTTGAAAATCGAGTTATGGCGAAAAGATAAATTCGCTAACGCATCAAACCTTATTGAACGTTTCGATCAAGTTACTTTAAAGAAAATTGCGGACAATCTAGGTGTCCCCCATGGAAGAATTAGGTAGAGCGTGGCATAACAAATCAATCAAGAGGGACGTCTAGGCCTTCGGCCTATCCGCCCCTTATTTCAAACGTTAGCCCGATTATAAGATTATGAATATTAAAGAAGCCATAGAGATACTTTCTGAAGCTAATGAACTGCATCTTGAGCTTGGTAAAAAGATGTCAGAAGCATACCAAGGTGCGATATATCACATGGATTTGTTTGCAGCGGCCGTTCTAAATCGTTCACTCTATCTTATCGAAGGTTTCTCTAGATTAGTTTTAGATCGTAACTACATTTCAGCTGTACCACTGCTTAGATTACAATTGGATAATGCCTTAAGATTCCACGCTGCTTGGTTAGTAGATGAACCTTATCAATTTGTAATCGATGTGATGGCGGGCAAAAAAATTCGAAATATAAAAGATTCTTATGGAAATAAGATGACTGACTCATATCTAGTTTCAAAATTGTCGGAAGAATATGATTGGATTGATAAAGTATACAAAAAAGGATCAGGTTATATCCATTTATCGGAATCACATATTTTCAACGCAGTTCATCAAGCTGAAAGTGAGCGGACGATTATTGTTAAAATAGGAAGAGGTAAGATTCCTGTTTCCGATGATATGTTTCTTGATCTCATAGGTGCATTTATAGAAACGACAAAAATAGTGTTAAAATATGTTAACAGTTGGGTTTATACTAAAAATCATCCTGAAGTGACAAAAAAAGGCAAGAAGTAGTATTTTCGGTCTAACAAAGGCTTTCAGCCGACCTCGTTCCTCGGCGGCTGAATCCAAACGTTAAAAGTTTTCATTTCTGCTTCTACGTCCTTTCCCTCTAGTGGAAAAGTCAATAATTCCCTTTCAATCATCTCCTTTGATTAACCACAAAATATAGTATGGCAGTTTTTACGATTAAATCTGCGTTATCTTGCCAGTACCTTCAATTTTTATAATGATGTGTTATCTGAAAAATATCCAAGCTTGGTTCCTACTTACCTTGGCAGGACACACCATTTACATGTTCCTTGGCCGTTAGAAATACTTTGGGGACCCCGAACATAAAAACCCCCCTGCCCTGTTAAAGACAGAGGGTTTTTGTGACACTTTTGTGACACTTTTGTGACAGAAATTGCTTTTTTTGGTTATATTGTTTCTATTGCTTATATCCTAAAGACTAAAAAAATCAATTAGTTACGTAATTTCACTATTTTATCAAAATCCCCATTTTTTGACTGGCAGTCATGAGGTCAGGGGTTCGATCCCCCTCAGCTCCACCAAATAAAACCCCCTCTTTAAGAATGTATCTTACTTTTCCCCTTTTTCTTTTTCAAATATACTCTTCTCCTTTTATCCTTTCTACATATCGCTGGGCAGAAAAGGCAGCGGTAGCACCATCTCCACAGGCAGTTACAATCTGTTTTAAATTCTTTTTACAGCAATCACCACAGGCAAAGACACCTTCTCTGGATGTCTTCATCTCGTTATCTACGAGAATATAGCCATCGTCACTTCTTTTTATCATGTTATCAAGAAAGGAAAGGCTTGAGGTCCATCCGATAAATACAAAGACCCCATTTACTTCAAGATCTTTTTTCTCCCCTGTCTTGAGATTTTTCACCTTCAACCCATCGACCATAGTCTGACCAAAGATCTCATCCACAACTGAGTCGAAGACAACTTCTATCTTGTTATTGCTAAAAGCCCTTTCCTGGAGGATCTTTGTTGCCCGCAGCCTATCCCTTCTGTGTATAATATAAACCTTTTTTGCAAACCTTGTTAAAAAAATACCATCTTCAAGGGCAACATCGCCTCCACCTACTACTGCGACGGGAAGGTCTCTAAAAAAAGCTCCATCACAGGTTGCGCAATAGGAAACACCTTTACCGGTAAATTCACGTTCACCTGGTACACCGAGATTTCTCTGCTCATGACCTGCTGCAATAATAATTGATAGACATTGATAAGGCACAGGGTCATCATCTACAAAAACTTTCTTAATATTACTCTCATCCCCAAAATCAACCCTGGTTACCTCTCCAAAAAATGTCCTCACCCCAAAAGATTCAGCCTGCTGTTCCATATTATGAACAAGGTCTGGACCAGAAATACCCCCAATAAAACCTGGATAATTTTCAACCTTATCTGTAAGGCTTGTCTGACCGCCAATACCTAATTTTTCAATCAATACAGCAGAAAGTCTTGCCCTGGTTGTATATATTCCTGCGGTCAAACCTGCAGGTCCTCCACCAATAATAATAACATCATAAATATTTGTTTTGCTTAACACATCATCATTCATATCATATATCCTTTATTTGAAAGTGTCTAAACCCTGCCCGCTATCCCTGCCCCCGATTATATCGGGACAAGCGGTTGGCAGGCGGGTCTGGGCCAGGATTATGAGTTAACAATGCCCAAAATTGAACTAATCATGTTAACGTTTAATTCAAGTAAATTGGATGGATCTATTAATTTTAGGCATTTTAGGCATTTTAGATCACTTATAACTTTTTAGATGTTACTGTTACCAGACCATCTTCTTTGACTGCTACCAAGACAAAATCAAAGAGATCCCTTTGCAAACAAAAAAGGGGATCTTCCCTTGGAAGATACGTTTCATCTCCCCTTATAAATTTTTGAGCAGCCTCATTAAATATAATATGCTTTAAGGTCTCAAGATGATCGTAATGACTTCCTTTCAGAAGGTGCTCTAAGTAGTCAGCGCATCCTTCATCCTCTGGTGACTTAGTGATACCCCTTCTTCCCATGGCTACCATTGTGACAACCTCAGGAAGGGGATCTTGAGAAAGTATATATCGGGATATAGCGTTCGCCATAACATAACTGCCAAGGATAACTATCCCGGCTTGAGCAAGTGCGCTTATCACACCAGTAACACCAGCCGTTGTCCTTTGAACTACCATCTTTCCCTTAAGAAATCCCTTTGGTTTCCTGATGAGTTCAGATGGAGAATTTCCGAGATCAAAACCAGGGATCAGTTGCTCGTTAACCTCACCTGCCAAGACTATATCATCATGATTCGCTTTAAGTGAAAAGGCCTCTTCAGGATTGCGCACAAAAATTACTTTTCTGGATCCGAGATAAAAAAATATGGGAGTCACGGTAAATGCCCTAAACACGTCAATAATAATAGCAAGCCCTTGAGCCCGTTGAGCGCCTTCGATCAGACTTTCTCTTACTATTTTCATCTCTATTATCCAAAGAAAAGTATAAGTGCCTAAAGTGAGCTAAAATGCCTAAAATTAAACAAATAAATGATTTTAACTTTATTTAACTTTTAATTTTATTTAAAGCTAAGTGAAAAATCGACTTTAGGCATTTTAAGTACTTAAAACTTTAGGCACTTCCAATAGGAAAAGGGCTAGCCAAGTCTCTTTAAGTCATCTACAAGCCCCTGAACGGCCTGAGCCGACCTCTGAAGGGCCTCATTCTCCTCATCTGTAAGCTTTATCTCTACTATCTCCTCTACCCCAGCTGAACCAAGCTTTACCGGTACACCTATAAATAGATTATGTATCCCATATTCACCTTGGAGGTAGGTAACACAGGGAAGGATCTTCTTTTTATCCTTTAAAATTGCCTCAGCCATTTCCGTGGCCGCAGATGCAGGAGCGTAAAAGGCGCTTCCTGTTTTTAATAAACTAACAATCTCACCTCCACCCTTTCTCGTCCTTTCAATAATGGCCTCAATCCTTTCAGCCGAGATAAGCTCAGTGATAGGTATGCCTGCTACCGTAGAATATCTGGGAAGGGGAACCATGGTATCCCCATGGGCACCGAGAACAAAGGCATGGGTATTCTCAACAGAAACATTGAGCTCCATGGCGATAAACGCTCTAAACCTCGCAGAATCCAGTACCCCTGCCATTCCAATAACCTTTTTTTTATCAAAACCACTTGTATCAAAGGCAACGTGGCACATTGCATCTAACGGATTGCTTACAATAATGAGAATAGCATCAGGTGCAACAGCTGCAATCTCCTTAATAACTGATTTCATAATACCTGCGTTGGTTGTAAGTAGATCATCCCTGCTCATTCCTGCTTTTCTGGGAATACCTGCTGTTACAATGACTATTTCTGACCCCTTTGCAAGAGAGTAGTCATTAGTTACACCAGTAATCTTAGCATCATGACATTCTATAGGTGCCGCCTCAGCAAGATCAAGTGCCTTTCCAGCCGGCACACCTTCCAAGATATCAATCAATGCAACATCTGCCAATTCCTTCTCAGCGATCCTCATAGCGACAGTTGCACCTACATTTCCGGCCCCAATAACAGTTACTTTTTTTCTCATTTCCTTCACTCCTTTCTAAATTTAATTGATCATTTATTTTACGCTATCTATCTTTTTTTTTATTGTCAAGAAGCATGATGAACAGAAGCATGATTAACATGCCATGGCTTTCCCATTTACACAGAATTGGCACTATCCTATAGTACCTTCATCTATAAGGCAGGCGAACCTATGTCCACCAGACTTGCATCCCTTGCAATGGATACAGATGATATCGATTGTGTCTATCATATAGCGTACCCTGAAATAATATGAGGCATTTTTAGGGTGCGGTTCGTGGCAAGGTATCTGGAATTAGCGACTGAAGTCGTTTTGGAACCTAGGTCCCCATTTACTACGATCAAAACGTAAAGCTGCGCTATTCACTTTGAATGGTGCGCTGGTTCCACCTCTCTTTTCTCGCAGCAATCAATTGAGGCCTCCCCACCTCTTAACGAAAAATGCTACTTCCGGCTCATTTTATCAACTTCGAATAGCCACGGGGTAAGGCAAAACGCAGCGACTTCATGATCAGTAACGCATAAACAAGAACAATGAGCCCGGCAATCGGCGAAGAGATAAAGGCAAGGGTGACCCCCAGGCAACAGAGAGAAATTTGCATAAGGACCATGGCACGGTTATATGCTTTGCCTCTTTTCACCTTTCGATCAACCGTCGCCAACGTTTCAAAAGGACTCATAGGCTTGGGATTGTCGATTGCATTAATGACTTTGGCAAGCGTGATAGCACCGACACCCAAAATTACCAGCCACATCTCATTCCCTCCTTCGTGCCCAGCATTAGGCATACGAAAGGTCTTGCCCTACTCCACACCCTGGGCTTTCTGGCCGCAATGCAATTCCTTGGTACACTATCGCATGAAAATCACTTTCACGCTTACATGTCAGGGATGGGTAAGTGGTTTGCTCTGTTTTTCCGAGGAGGCGATTGGGGAAAGGCGGGGCTGAGTGCGGAAAAAAAATAGAAGAGAATTCAGCGCGTCAATCGGCAAGCGCCCCCGGCAAAACAGATCGCTCCTCTCTTCTCAATGATAAGAAGTCGCTTTTTATGGGTGGGACTATAATAGAAGTGGCATTATGTGTCAATGAAAAGACGTCACAACATATGGTTGTTTTGGGTGATTCTATGGCGAGGAGATTTGTAAACAATGCCAGGGCCGAACAGGGTGTTGCCTTCAATATGTTGCAGTGTGTCAGAGATCGCTTGGATTGAATGTTTCGTACCATAGTATTTATCTGGACATCGCCTGATTTTATTGAAGATTACAGAACGAAACATGAAATATCATGAAATTATAGGCTTGATACAAAAACCTTCATTTATGAATTAATCTTCTTTTGGTCTACCTTTTAACTTATAGAATTGTGATATCCGGATGGTGTGTGGAAGCGATACTTGGCTGCAATAATGGCAAAAGATCGGAAGTCTGATTTTGATTTTTCGCATAAGGAAAGATGAAGATGTGATGAGATGAGGCTCTATTCTCAAAGGCAGTGAGAACCTCTGATTAGCAATCGTATTGTGAAATTTTCAGGTGGATCCTAAGCAGAATAGGTTTATAGCAAAATCGTTACATCATAATATTCTCTCGCAACTACCCTTTATTCTTCAATTTCAAAAGTTATTGAATTATTTAAGCCCCCATTAATATCGGCGCGATACTTTTTTCTGTGTTGCTCCAGGTTGCGGTCGTGTATGTGCCGGTGATGAACGTCATCTTTAAGACCACGCCGCTCGCCCTTTACCACTGGAGATCGGTGCGGTGATGACGGTGATGTTCGTTATAGGGACGATTATCGCGAAGCTGATACATCAATAGATGTTTCGAAAGGGGGGATAGGGAATCTTTCCTTTACATCCCGTTCATTGGGCATATTCCCCATCACGATAAGACGGAACCGCGCTCTGCGCCGAAGTCAATGGCACTCATTTCAGGTACTTAGCATATATCACATCCAGGCCAGAATCCAGGATGATGGCAAGTTATCTGGAATTAGCGACTGAAGTCGTTTTGGAGCCTACGTCCCCATTTACATCCCCTGCTCAGCATTTAGGCAACTCAGTCTACCAGCATGAGGCAATAGACATTTTGTGTTTCCGATTTATCCTTCAGAGTTGCTATGAAAAAGTCGTTATTTCGAGCGGTCTGGTATACGTCAATTCCGAATGCCTCCATCGCAGGCCTAGATTTTCCAGGGTTGCTGCATGGAACTCCCTCAACTTTTCCGCATTCCTTGCACAAAGAACATGGACCGGCTAACATGACAAACGCTTTATAGTAGCCGTCCTTGAATATTTCCCCCTCCAGTTCAACCAACATATGAAGATAGGCTATGAGTTTTTTGCCTCTTTCCTTTGAGTAGGGTGCTTCAACTCGAAACAGTATAGCACGATTGTAGGAGTCGAGAGTTGCTTGTGTTTCTGCCGGTGTTGGTGTATGGGGCGGACAGCTATACCGTTGGTTTATTGGACATCCGTACATACATTTGAATCGAACCCATGGAGCGGTAACGACAGTATTCGGATGTATGACTTTTGCATTCGTAGCACCGGCTTTTATAGCCTTTGCACAGTATTTTTCAAGATCAGATGTATGCATGATGATCTCCTCGGTTAATTTCATTAATGAGACTAACTAACGGTTCAGCCGCATGGCGGGTAGGAACACAGGCATTGAAACTGATCAATTAGAAGGTAAGCATTCATATTCAACTGCCGCTACAGCGCAAACCATGTCAGGCTGCAACCGATGTTAGCATCTTTATTTAATTACTGCACTTTGTCTACAGATTCGTAAGCCACTTTTTGACTTTAAGTTCAAATTTGGGTGATAAACATATTTGCTATCTTCGCTCTACAATGGTACATATGCCAAGCCCTCCACCCCCACATATAGTAAGCAGGCCATATTTAACCTGTCTTCTGACCATCTCATGCACCAAAGTCACTAATCTCATTATACCGGTTGCTCCAATAGGATGACCGAGGGATATGCCTGAACCATTTACATTCACTTTAGCTTCAAGATCTTTATTCTTAAGACCCATAAGTTTAGCATCAGCTAGGGTTTGGACAGCAAAAGCTTCTTGAATCTCGATAAGATCAATTTGATCAATAGCGAGACCGGCCCTTTTGAGAGCTTGGTTTACTGCAAGAGGTACTGCCGGATACGTAAGAGTTGGATCAGCCCCAGCAATACCGAATGATTTGATATATACCAGAGGTTTGATATCATGTTGTTTTGCTTTTTCTGGTGTCATAAGAACTACTGCTGCTGCACCATCATTCTCACTGGACGAGTTGCCAGCTGTGCATACGCCATCGGCATACACAGGTTTTAATTTAGCAAGTTGCTCTAAAGATGTATCTCGGCGCGGGGTCTCATCCGCATCAAATAAAACTTCCCCACCTTTACCAGGAACTGGTACAGGAACAAGCTCACCCTTGAATTTACCCGAGTCAATGGCAGCGATTGCCTTTTGATGGGAGCGAATCGACCAGCTATCTGCTTCCACACGACTAATGTTTTCGTTCTTTGCAGCTGTTTCCGCCCAAGTCATCATGGAGTTGAGCTCACCAAAGCGCTCAATAGGTTGATGCATTGGTCGTCCGCGTTGAATTCTATCATAAAAAGGAATGCCCCACAAATTCATGCTGCCATGCTGTCTTGGGGAAAATCCCCACTTGGGATCTGTTTTACCTCCGATCCCCCACTTGAGTTGTTCGCCTGGAATATAGAATTCAACACGGCTCATGCTATCTGCCCCGGCAGAGACGACAATCTCTGCGTATTTAGCCTGTATTTCCATTGCCGCAGTCCACAATGATGCAACTCCACCGCAACAACGTCTGTCAACAGTAATACCCGGAACCTCAACCGGCCAGCCTGCCTTTAATAAAGCCAGACGTGCAAGGTTGGGTGATTCACCTCCGGCATAAGCTTGAGATAAAACTACATCATCGACTTCGCTGGGCTTAACATTAGAATGCTTAACTACCTCGTTAAGTACAACGGCCGCAAGTTTCTCTACCGGCACTTCGCGCATAGCTCCGCAATAAGCCCCAATGGGTGTCCGTACTGCTGATGTTATTACTACTTCTTTCATTAAATTAACCTCCTTCTCAATGTTAGTTTATTATAATTTAGTATGTTCCGCCGCTTCTGCGAAACAAATTGCTTCTTTCACCTTTGTCCAGCTGCGCTGGTGGTTTGCTAACGGTGCCGTTAAGCGGGCGGCGGGTATTCACCGCAGCCTTCCTAAAAATTAAATCAAGATGGTTTCAGCTCTGGCTTTCAAGGGCCGCACGTAATAGCCGCTCCGCCTTCAACAGCCTTGTTATGCGGCTATAGATAGAATAGCTTCTTTCTTTCCCCAAAAACTAGTCCAGATCCAATTTCGCTTTACACTGATTACATTTTACAACGCCTCGGAAAACTTTGTTGCCGCATTCAGGACAAAAATAGCGGGCTTCTTCATCTCGAATCCATTTTTCAGTACCAACCTCTCGCCAATACGGAATAGCCCGTAAAATTACCTTTTTGCCAACAGTCATGGAAAAATTATCAATATACTGACAGGGAAATTCGTCACATTGATGACATCCGGTATATCCTTTCTTTCTCGTACAGTCTCTGATCTCACAATGCTTGGAATGCATAAACAGATCATCAGATAAGCAGCCGTGGCATCGTATATCTTCTGCTGAAATATTTTCACTATTAGGAAGAGTGCCCTTGCCGGGAACTTCTCCCTTGTAAAGACTCACTAACCGCTCCTTGAATTTCTGATTATTATCACGATGTGCAATATAAATGGCACAGACTCCGCAATAAAGGCCACAAGGAGAAATGAAATCCGGATTTATTTTCATAATTCTAATCCCTGTTAATCTATCTCGACTAACTCCTTACAACTCCCACAGCGCTTGGCGCCACGAAAGAGCTGGCCATTACAATGAGGGCATCTGTAGCGGTTTTCCTCTTCTTCCACCCACTTTTCAGTACCCAACTTTTTTCTATCAGGAACAGAGCGGAGTATCACTTTTTTACCAACAGGAACTGGAAAATCATCAATTAATTTACAAGGAAACTCTTTACATTGATGGCATCCTTCATAATTTTTTTCCATGACACACATTCGAATACCACATGTTTGGCAGTATACAAATTTTTCGTTTGACGAACAGCCTTTGCAGACTATTTGTTCAGGAGTAACACCATAAGCATTGGCTAATTTATCTTTTAGTTTTTGATTATTGTCGCGACTTGCCATATAAACACCGCAAACGCCACAATATAGACCGCAAGGTGCTAATAATTCTGTGTTCATTTTTTTCTCCTTATTCATATTGGCTAATAACGTTCACAATCACCTCCTTTCTTTTTGATGTTATCTTTGGCATTATCAGTCATCGAGGGGCTTCCCATCAAAGGAAATCTTGCATAGTTTCTATATTGTCCTTGTCAAGAAGAAAAATGAATTATGAATATTTATTGTAATATCGGAAGGTTACGAGATACTGCTTATTTTGAATATAACTCTATTGTTAGCTATTTATATGATAATAGCTATTTTATGCGGCGAGTCTCTCACTACAAGTCCTTCGTTAACCTCAGGATAAACTCACCCTACACCTTATCGTTACGTTTATCCGGCATGTCCCGCTAAGCGGGACCACCAATCATCCCTTATCCAGGTTACAAGGTTCAGCCTCCTGCTCGACTCCATCCCGTAGGGGACTACGCCCCGGAGGGTAGATCCTACGGCTCGGAGAGTGAGAGGCCCTGTATTGTCCCCCACGAGGTCCTTAATGGCCTCAACGTTCGTTCTCGGGCTCTCTCGCCTAAGTTGCCTTATTTATTCATTTTTCTTCTTAACAAGGATAAAATTCTTTTACAAGATAATTAAATATTTTTTTATATGCTATTTTAAAATCCTTCGTATTTTGCTTTTTAATATATAACGTTGGTTCCAAAACGACTTATCAGCACATGATAAAGAATATATTTACATTAAAACCATGGCCCAAAATTTTAAAAAAAAATAATAGCATAGTATCATGCTAAGTGCTGAGTGAGCAATAGCAAAGATTATACTCATTAGAATACGTTATAGTATTTGCGAATCGAAGCACTAAGTTTAAAGACATAAAGTGAATAAGAGTATTTGGAAAAGAGCATGCTAAGATGATTTCGTGAAACTTAAGTTGTTTTAGAACCAATGTCACCCTTTATATGCACTGCTTTCCGTGTTGCTCCAGATTGCGGTCGTGTATGTGCCGGTGATGAACGTCATCTTTAAGACCACGCCGCTCGTCCTTTACCACTGGGGGTCGGTGCGGTGATGACAGTGATGTTCGTTCTAGGGGCGATTATCGCGAAGCTGATACACCAATAGATGTTTCGAAAGGGTGGATTAGGGATTTTTCATTTACATCTCTTTCATTGGGCATATTCCCCATCACGATGAATCGGCACCGCGCTCTACGCTGAAGCCCATGGCACTCATTTCAGGTATCCAGCATATATCACATCCATGCCAGAATCCAGGATGCTGGCAAGGTATCTGGAATTAGCGACTGAAGTCGTTTTGGAACCTACGTTTATGGCTCTGATCAAGGATGAACAGCGTTTGGCAACTGAAAAAAATATCTGGAAAAATGATTTGATTTAAGGCATAGTAATCATGATAAAAACAAACATGTTAGTAATGGACGATCTCCCTTTTAATCTTGCTTTTTTCGAGAACATATATGAAAGAAAACGAATGTAAACACCCTCTTTCGGAAGAAACTTTTTCCCCAGGCATTACAAAAACCTATACCAACGATGGTGTTGACCTATCCCTTATAAGATGGATGTTGTCTATGACCCCTACGCAACGTTTGCAAACCCTGCAAAATAACATCCGCTCGGTAATGAGGTTACGTGGAGAAAAACCAACTACCTGATTTCCTGGAAATCCTTAAGGTGTTAACAAAACACAAGGTGGATTTTATCGTGGTTGGGGGAGTTTGTGCAGTCTTGCATGGAGCTCCAGTAACGACATTTGATCTTGATCTGGTTCATTCACGGTCTTCTCAAAACCTCTCAAGCCTTATGTCAGCCTTAAACGAGTTAGATGCCTTTTATCGAGGACGGGTAGATCAACAATTGAAACCAAAGAGGTCACACCTTTTATCAACGGGGCATCAACTTCTCATGACCAACGCTGGTCCTCTTGACCTTCTCGGAACAATAGGAGCGGGTCACACGTATAAAGACCTGCTTAAACACACTGTTGAATTGGAAGCAGGTGGGTTACACCTGCGTATGCTGAATCTTGAAAAATTAATCGAAATAAAAAAGGAGACCATTACCGACAAAGATAAAGCTATGCTCTCAATTCTACAGCATATCTTGAAAGAGAAGCAAAAACAGTGACTAGTAAAAAAATTTATATTCTGAAAATATTATTCTGGTATCAAAAGAGATCTGGGATTGCGTGGAGTGGCAAAATATCACAGGTTTGATCCAGACATACTTAATAACATACTTCTCCTGATACTTATTTTCTTATGCCCCATTCACAAAACGAAACTTCCCTTCAGACTGAGTTTTAAGCAATTTCTGTACGAACGGTATCACTCCTCGTTTCTTAAGTGAATTTGATGAAAAATGTTACTGAAATAGAGCGAAAGATTATCAGCGCTCAAAAAAAGCTGACCGAATTGGATACTAGAAGATCGGCGTTATTTGAAAGGATCAAGCAATTACAGGAAGAAAGGGATCTTTTTAAAAAAGCTTCGGTCCCTTCGCTGAACAGTAAAAGCCTCATCACAAACCAATCATCTGAAGCTGAAAAGGTTTCTCTTTTCCGAAGCCTTTTCAAAGGAAGAGAGGACGTATACCCGCGAAGATTTGAAAGCCGCAGAACAGGTAAGACTGGCTACCAACCTGCCTGTGGAAATGAATGGATGAAAGGGATTTGTGAAAAACCTAAAATTAAATGCAGCGAATGTGATAATCGCAAATTTCTTCCCTTAACAGATGAGGTAATCCGAAATCACCTCCGTGGTATGGAGCCTGAAAGTAGATCAAAGGATAACTTCACGATCGGAGTCTATCCACTGTTGTTTGATGAAACCTGTTGGTTCATTGCTATTGATTTTGATAAAAGTTCATGGATGGATGATTCGAGGGCATTTCTTGAAACCTGCAAATCACATGATGTGCCTTCCTACCTTGAACGTTCGCGGTCCAGTAACGGCGGACATGTATGGATTTTCTTATCAAAACCTTTGGAAGCTGCTTTGGCTCGAAAAATGGCCTCCTTCCTCTTGACTGAGACCATGGAGAAGCGTCCTGAAATGGGTCTCGATTCTTACGACCGATTGTTTCCCAACCAGGATACAATCCCCAAGGGAGGGTTTGGAAATTTAATCGCGCTCCCGCTTCAAAAGAGACCAAGGGAGAGAGGAAATAGCGTTTTTCTAAATGAGGATTTCACACCCCACCCAGATCAGTGGGCTTTTCTATCCCAAGTTCGCCGGATGAATCAGAGTGAAGTCGAGGCCATTGTATATGAAGCCGAGCGTCAAGGTCGAATTATTGGCGTTAGAGAGGTTATTGCTTACGAAGAAGATCACGAACCTTGGGCTGCGCCACCTTCCAGACGCAGAAAAGAGCCTCCCATAGTTGGCCCATTACCAGGACAAATTGAACTGGTTTTGGGAAATCAGATTTATATTGAAAAGGGAGGGCTTCCACCAGCGCTATTAAACCGTTTAGTCAGTTTAGCTGCGTTTCAAAACCCGGAATTTTATAAGGCACAAGCTATGCGCCTCCCGACATATAATAAACCACGAATCATTAGCTGCTGTGAGGATTTTCCGAACCATATTGGTTTACCGAGGGGATGTCTGGATGAGGTTCTCGATCTGCTCAACGACGTAAGGATTGAGTCTACAATCATTGATAAAAGAATACCTGGCAATCCCATAACACTAGTTTTCCAGGGTGTTTTACGGCCGGACCAAAAAGAAGCCGCAATATCAATGCTCAGTCACAATATTGGTGTACTGTCAGCCACCACTGCCTTTGGGAAAACCGTAGTTGCCGCTTATCTTATTGCAAAGCGGGGGGCGAATACGCTTATATTGGTTCATCGAAGGCAGTTACTCGATCAATGGGTTGATCGCTTGAGTACCTTTTTAGGGCTTGATCAAAAGGATATCGGCCAAATCGGTGGGGGGAAGCGTAAGCCGTCAGGTATCGTTGCTGTGGCCTTGATTCAAAGCCTCGGCAGAAAGGGTGTTGTGGACGATATTGTGGGGATGTATGGCCACCTTGTTGTGGATGAATGTCACCATATATCAGCAAGAAGCTTTGAAATTGTAGCAAGGCAATGCAAGGCGAAATACATAACCGGTCTTTCAGCTACTGTGATTCGCAAAGATGGCCATCATCCGATTATTTTTATGCAATGCGGGCCAGTCAGGTACCGTGTTGATGAGCGAAAGCAGGCAGCAGTGAGACCATTCGCGCACAAAGTCATTGTGCGTAAAACTGGTTTTAAAATTGATAGTGATATTGATCTTGAACATCTTCCAATACATGGGGTTTATACCGCATTACAAAATGATGAAAATCGCAATAATCTGATCATAGATGATGTAAGAAGTGCCGTGTACAGGAAACGATCTCCCATTTTATTAACGGAAAGAAAAGAACACCTTGCGCTCTTGGAGGATCGTCTTTCCCATTTTGTTAAAAATCTGATTGTCCTAAAGGGAGGTACAGGGCAAAGGGAGAGACAACAGATTGCAGAAGAAATGAAAAGCATTCCAGAGGACGAGGAAAGGTTAATCATCGCCACAGGAAGATACCTTGGTGAAGGGTTTGATGATGCACGGTTGGATACTTTATTTCTCGCACTGCCGGTTTCATGGCGAGGCACCCTTTCTCAATATGCAGGGAGGCTTCATCGCCTGCATGACATGAAAAAGGAAGTCGTAATATATGACTATGTTGACCTTGAAGTGCCGGTGCTTGCTAAAATGTATAAAAGGCGGCTTGCCGGCTATAAGGCTATCGGATATGAAATCAAAGGATAGCCTTAAGCAGTGGATGAATTGAGAAGTTTAAAGATACGGGATATTTTCATGATATCTCAATGTAATGGAGCCTGGAGTGGCAAGGTATCTGGAATTTCTGATTGTTAAATTACAATGTACTGAAGAAAATGATTGGATAAGGAATGAAAACACAGTCCGGCACAGTGGTAAGGAGTTTACAATTTTAGGAACGACCTTTTTTTACTTTTTCCTTGACTAATTTTCTATTTTTGGATAAAAAAGTAGCCAAAAGTAAATAAATGGATACACTTTTATCCAAGACGTAATTATGAAAAAGGCTCAACAGAAATACGAAAAAGCAAAAGGTATCTTCAGGGAGCACGGTGGTATTCTCAAGGCTAGCGATGCCATTCGTGAAAGGATTCACCCGCGCACGCTGTATGAGATGCGTGACAAAGGCATTGTAGAGGTGCTTAGTCGTGGTTTGTACAGGCTAGCCGATCTCCGGCCTCTCAGTAATCAAGATCTAATAACAGTTGCTTTAAGGATTCCAAATGGAGTAGTTTGTCTGATCTCCGCTTTGGCGTTCCATGATATAACTACCCAGGTTCCGCATGAAGTATACATAGCGGTGGAAAGGATCTCACGACTTCCGAAGGTTGATTACCCACCAGTACGAGTTTTTCGGTTCACAGGGGGAGCATTCAAGACTGGAATAGAATCGCATAACACAGAAGGGGTTCCACTCAAGGTTTACAGTCCTGAAAAGACGATAGCCGACTGCTTCAAGTATCGAAATAAAATCGGCCTCGATACAACCATTGAGGCACTTAGGCTTTATCGGGAAAGAAAACATTTCAAGATCGATGATCTGATGAGGTTCGGGGGAGTGTGCAGGGTTGAGAAAGTCATGCGACCATACCTGGAGGCTTTGCTTTGACGAAACACCTGTACAAGAACATCGCAGCCTCTGTACGCCAGCGCCTGCTTAACAGGGCGCGGGAAACGGGCAGACCGTTCAGCGAAGTGCTTCAGTACTTTGCGATGGAGCGCTTCCTTTACCGTTTGTCCAAATCTCCTTATGTCGACAACTTCGTTCTTAAAGGAGCCTTGATGCTTACTGTATGGGAGGCACCCCTTTCACGGCCCACAATGGATATTGATCTCCTTGGTCGAATCGACAACAGTGTTGAGGCCATGATTGACTTTACCAGAGCCATATGCCGTCAGAAGGTCGAGCCGGATGGTATTTCTTTTGATGAAAAGAGTATCGAGGGAGAGCGTATTACTGAGGATGCCGATTACGAAGGGGTGCGCGTCCGGTTCCGGGGATCACTGGGCACTGCACAAGTTGCCATGCAGCTTGATATCGGCTTTGGTGACGTGATAGTTCCTAAGCCTGAACTTATAGATTACCACACCATTCTCGATTTACCGGCCCCTCAACTTCTTGGTTATAGCATTGAAAGCACTATTGCCGAGAAGTTTGAAGCCATGGTTAAACTGGGCGTTCTGAACAGCCGGATGAAAGATTTCTTTGATATCTGGCTGTTGTTGCACCAGTTTGACTTTAGGGATCCGAGGCTGGCAGCAGCCCTCGCGAAGACCTTTTCAACACGCGGGACAGACATTCAGCCTGAACCAATTGCCTTAACAAACTCCCTTGCGGAGGACACCACAAAAACTGTGCAGTGGAGTGGATTTATCCGCAAGAACCGGCTGACAAATGTTCCGCAAAACTTCGGCGAAGTGATCAAAGCGATTGCTGCTTTCCTGGGACCTATAGCAAAAAGTCTTTCGGCAAAGCAGCCTTTCAAAGCAACTTGGAAAGCGCCAGGTCCGTGGCACGAATAGCCGGTTACTCTGCCCATTCATTTGATCCAAGGAGCAACACGCATGGAGGGAGTCGGGATAGAGCTGGGGCGCACGCAGCTTTAGGTGGCGAGTTTCCGACACGCACCTTTTTTTTGGTATGTGCGGCGGGTTCCTAGTTCCCCCATGACCCATGTTTCCCCAGGCCCCCCGTTTCATCCCGGACAGTCGGATTTCCCGAATCCGGTTGGCGACCATGGCATTTCCCCAAGCAGCCTACCTTACAGGATCGAAGCTTAAGTGCTTGCTCACATACACCCCTGATAGTGTAAGTTTGCCGTTTGGCTCGTGATGAAGATTTCGTTTACCATCTTAGCCAGGTACTGTGTCCTGAGATGGTATCATCCCACCACCGCCATGTGCCGAGAGCCCCTTTGCCCAAAACCAGGCGTTACCTGCTTTGGCATGATGTCCTGCATCATGTCAGAGGGCATTTACCCCTCCTTCATCGCTCATACTGGCTCATGCGCCAGACCAAAACCCTCCTGCTGACTTTGGCCTTAACCTCTTTCAGCAGGTCTTTGCAGGTTGTCGCCAGTCCCTGCTGGGAGATGGCCCTTCCCGACATTATCTCTGCAATCCTTGCGTAGGTGCTTGGACCCCTACCCCGCAGTGTCCTTCCAGTGCACTTGCCCGCTTCTTCCCGGAAGGCAACGACCTCACCTCAAACGTCACAGGTTCGGCACACCAAAATACTCCCTGCAGTGCAACTTCAACAGGGTTCTGCTTTTCGGGGCTGCAGTCATTCCATTATGTTCAAGCTCCCACGCTCGCTAGACCCCCAGGTTGCACCCACCGCTGAAGTTCTAAATCTTCAGGGCGGCCGGGCCGTTTACACCACGCATAGCTCGGTTGGTTACCTGCTCCGAGATGTGGTATCACTACGCATCCGACACGGGCAACTGATACGGCTGGACTTCCACCAGCTGGATTGCAGCCTTGTCGGCCGCTCCGACGTTCGTGCAGAAATTGCTTAGCAATTACCCAGAACTAAGCTGTGTTGCGTTCTCTTAGGAGAAGCTCCGTTACATCAAAATAGGATTGTAGGTAGGCGTAATGGACGTTCCTGCACGAATGTCCCGGTTTCACAGCAGATATCACATCCAGGCCAGAATCCAAGATGTGGCAAGATATCTGGAATTAGCGACTGAAGTCGTTTTAGAACCTACGTCCCCGTTTATAATAATTGAGATTCGATCATATAGGCCTTTACGGAGGTTTAATATTAGCGAACAGGTTTTAAAATGATATTGAAGTTTCCACTACCATATGTATACTTAAATTTATCCAGATTTCAGTATATGGCACGTAGTCATAATCTATTAATCGGGTTAGCCAAGCACAATATACAGACTGTTTAGACTCCCAGCTACCTCCACCGGCCCGCAATGCTGCGCAACGCGAGGCAGGCGGGTCCTACGATTACCTCTTAGATGAGTCCCGATGAAATCGGGAAAGGGCCTTCTGCCTAATTCTTTAAAATGGAGGATGGTTTAGGGGGATAGCTGTATCCTAATCCCGCCAATTTGCCCCTTTTGGGGCAATAAATCCTCCAAAGACCTGTCTTTACCTCGTTGCTTTAAGACATTACCGTCCAACGAATTCCACAAAAGGTCAAACCTGCCACATTTTCTGCCCTTACGTTGGTCTCAAGAATGTTGCTTCTGCTCAAAAAGGGTCAATTTGGAGAAAATTAGAAAGAAATTTTCCTGATTTTTGCGTTAATGTTCCTACGGTTCAAAAAAGCAATTTCCTATCATCGTCAGGTGTAGAATATAGTTGGGAAGATCATTTCATTGAATGAAAATAGTGAGAATTCCCCCAAGTTTTGAAGGTTCACAAGACAAACCCTCTTGAAACTGGAAAAATAAGGGTGCCCCTTTTTCATGCTAATCGAGGCATAGGAAAAAAAATAGGGCAGGAAGAACACGATGGCAAGGTGTTTACTTGTTGATGGATGTGCCGGTATACATTTTATGGCTCATCAGCGAAGGAAAAAATTTTGTTTGAAATGACTGGAATTTGTGTTAAATAAATAGTTTTTTTCTGGAAAGCCTTTACTCTACCTGTTTGACTGTACCTTCACTGCTGCACAGCGTGTGGTTTTTGCCGGGAGAGCTTTTCATGAAGATCAGATCCGCTTTGAAGTTTTTGCTGCTCCACGGAATCTTTCTCACTGTATTCTTGCCGGTTTCAGGCGCCACAAGTGACTGGGGTTTCCAAACAGAGACCATCCTTCGCATTTTTGAGCGCGAGGTTAGGGAAAACGGGAAAGACAGAAAACAAGATATCTTACCCGTGTATGAATATCTCCGATTGGATGTTAGGAATCTCTACAAGGAAGAATTGTCGTTTCATTCTTACGGCTGGGCGAGACACGATTTAGAAAATAGCGGTTTCTTTGCCGATGATACCGAGGAAGAACTCCTTTACGGGTATCTCGAGTACGCCAGCTCTGTCAACAACTTTTCAGTGCGACTCGGGAGGCAGTACGTGTTTGAAAGGGCCCTGAATGAAAGCATGGACGGACTGCTGGTGAACGCGGATATTTCCCCTTCCACCTCAATTATGGCGTACGGAGGGCGACCGATATCCCTTGGAGATACGGACGGGAGCCGCGGGGACGCCACAGTTGGCGGTAGAATCGCCAACCACTCTGGGAACCGATACGAAATAGGCCTTTTCTTTAAGTATGTGGCAAACGACGGCGATCGAGACGAGGAGGAAGCAGGTTTCGATCTTTCTTTGCTTTTGCCGCGGCAAATTTCGCTTGCAGGTCGTTCCAGGCGAAACCTTGTCACAGACGGGTGGGCAGAGCATGCGTACGAAGGGATGTCCAAAATCGGGAAAGCACGGGTAGGCCTTTCCTTTGACTATTTCCAGTACGAAGACTTCCTGATCAAGGGCGACAACAGTGCAAATCTGTTCCGCTTCCTGTCCGACACCAAAGAAGCCATCACTGCTTTCGGCTCTGATATGATTTACAGTATCACCGAGACGGTTGATTTCGGCGCCAAGTTGAAACACTACGATTACGACA
>Ga0307380_10001858_pt1 | contig 30362 bp, 22 predicted proteins | sample UN3MG_FD_202239 | JGI IMG/M metagenome (GOLD analysis project Ga0307380, IMG submission 202239) | Soil microbial communities from Risofladan, Vaasa, Finland - UN-3 | ecosystem: Environmental > Terrestrial > Soil > Coastal area > Acid sulfate soil | place: Finland: Risofladan, Vaasa | collected...
CTTCCCCCTTGACATCCCCCTCGATGTCTCCTAATCTCCCGCGTAAGTTATTCGTAGGGCCGTACCTTCAGGTGCGGCCACCATGCCGCCGTTTGAAAACGGCGGTTAACTGCTACGCGGGTGACTTACCGGCCGCTCAAGCGGCCGGTTTCGACGTATCCCCGCGGGCCGACCTAAAGGTCGTCCCCTACATAATTACCAGTGGGCCAGGCATTCCTGCCTGGCTTTCCTTGTGGCCCGACACCGACAAGAATGTCGGCCCCCCTTCCCCCTTGACATCCCCCTCGATTTCTCATAACCTCTTGCGTGCTTAAAAACCAGGAGGTTTTTTCGTGAACGTTAAGGCGTATATAGTAGTGGTGGCGGCCGCGGCGCTCGCGGCCTGCCCGGCCGCGATTGCGCAAACGGGCGCCGAGGCCAAGGAGGCCGCCGCCGAGAAGCAGGGCGAAGCCCTCAAGCTCGAGCGCGCCGCCGAGCTCGAGCAGATGCGCGAGCTCGAGAACGTCTCGGCGACGCTGGCCGTCGCCGTCAAAAGCTGCGTCCTCCAGGCCATAGAGGAGCCGACGAAGAAGGGCGAGGAGGGAAAAGCGGTTGACGTGGGCGGCGACTTGGGCGAGGTAGCGACAACCTTCTTCCGCGCCGTCGAACGCGAGATACGCGGGGACCAGGAGGAAGTCCCGCCCGACACCGCGAAGGCCGGCGTCGGGAAGGTAAACGTCTACGTCGACGTCGTCGTCAAGAACCGGAGCGAGAAGACGCAGCTCGTCCTCCCGGGCGACTTCACGCTCCGGACGCCCGAAGGTTTTACGGTCAACTACAACGTCAGGACGTACGGGACCGCGGACCCCTTCGACGGCATATACCTGCCCCCCGGCGCCTCGAGCGGCGGGAGGCTCGTCTTCGTCCTGCCGCCCCGCGACGAGTATACGCTGCACTACTACAACCCGCAGACCAAGGCCGCGGGCACGAAGCGCGTATTCGTGATACGCGGCGACTGATAGCGTAGAGCCGTACCTTCAGGCGCGGCCACCATGATCTCATATCAAAAAGAATACAACGGGCCGACCTAAAGGTCGGCCCCTACATAATTACTGGTGGGCTACACATTCCTGTGTGGCCTCGGGCCGACTGGAAAGTCGGCCCCACAGGTCGTCCCCTGCGAAAGAGGCCGCCGCTCCCCGAGGCGGCGTTTTTATTTACCTCCGCGCCGCTATTTCGTATAATGGCGTACGATGGGTGTCGAGCCCCGGGAGCTGAGGTGCAACGCCTGCGGCGCGGCCTTGCATTACGAGGAAGGCGCCGCTGTCATAACGTGCGCCCACTGCGGCACCGAGTACGCGCTCGAGACGCCGCCCGGGGGCGTGCTCGAGTTCACTATCGAGGAGGGGGACGAGGAGGCCGAAGAGGAGGCCGAACCCGCCGAGCCGGAACGCCCCCCGTACGAGGAGGAAGCGCTGAGCTGGTTGCGCGAGGGCAAGAAGGTACAGGCCATCAAGGTCGTGCGGGCGCACACCGGCCTGGGCCTCGGCGAGTCGAAGGAGTACGTGGAGGCGTTGGCCGTCCGCGAGGGTATAGCGTTGCCGGCGTCCTCCGAGGGCTACACCACGCTCGTAGTCGCCATCCTGATCGGCATCGCCATATGCTGCTTGGTAGGGCTTGTGGAGCTTTTAATATTGGGCTGTTGACGGACGGGCGCGGTCAAAGTCGTTTTGGCCGGCGTACGCGCCGCCGAGTACCGGATTTAGGCTGAGGTTGCGTTAACGACGAATGGAGGAAAAGTTATGTGTGAGAAAAAAGAGATACACGGCGAAGGCGCGAGCCTGGGCGAAGTGACGTCGCTTTTGTCCGACATCTTCAAAAAGGTGGCCGACCGCGGGACCGCCACCGCCAAGGAAAAGTTCCACCAGGCGTTGACGGAGTTCCACGGCACGCTGAAGAAGATAGACGAAGAACTCGAGACCTCGGGAGAAGGGGAGAAGTAGCGGCGCCGTTTTTATTTCAAATAAGACCCCGCCTTTGCCCGGGCGGGGATTTTTTTACTTTAAGATCGGGTCGGAGCTATTCAAGCTTAAAGTCTTCGCCCAGGTTGGCCTGGATTATCGCCTCCGGTACCCAGCCGCGGGCGCCGTCCTCGCCCGTCAAGGCCTTGAAGTCCACGGCGAGCGTGCACCGCTTCATGTCGCTGGTTATAAATTGGTCCGTGGCTCCTCGGCGCGCGCTCTCGTAGAAAACCTCGTTCTCGGGGTGGACCGTGGTCATGTACCGCTCGAGGTTCTCCTCGTTTACGGCGCGCTGCGTCTTTTCGACGACGGCCAAGACCGCCTGCGCCTCCGCCTCGAGCGCGGGCCCGGGTTTGCCGCCCGGCAGCTTATCGTACGTAACCTTCGGTTGGAACGGGATGTCGGTGGTGCGGGTGTCGACGGCGAGGCCGGGCAGCTCTTTGAAGTGTACCTCCCGGCCCGGCGGCAACGAATGGCCGCGCGTACCGAAGTTGACCTTTAAGCGTTTTAGTTGCGCCCGGTCCGGCTCCGAAAGGGCCAACGTCGAGCCGCAGTAGCGGCAGGTTACTTCGCCCGCGCCGCGGACCTCGGCGCCGCAATTGGGGCACTTTAACGATTCTACCTTCGGCACCGTAGGCGACCCTCGCTTTCCGTGAGGTTTGGCGGTTGGGCGCCGCTATCTCCGCGCAAGGATACGGTAATTAGGCCGGTATTACAACCGGACACCGGAAGGCGGGGGGCGATTTTATGTTTGCGGTTTCGGCGGGGCGATATTATTATAGTGTGAAAGGATGTGTCTAACCGGCCCTTGGACCTAGGGGTTCCATATATGAAGGACGAACGAAAAACGAAGGCCGAGCTTATCTACGAACTTACGGCGTCGCGCAAGCGCGTCGGCGAGTTGGAGTCGCTGGCCAGGCACGGCGAGTGGGCGGAAACCGAGCTCGAGCGGCATATCAAGACGCTGGAAGGATTGGCCGAAATATCGAAAGCGATGAATACGGCTCCGGACGAGAAGGAGTTATTCGATTCCGCGGCCGTATTGTTAGCGGATAACCCCCGCGTCGTGGCGGGAGCGATTTACCTCCTCGACGAGGACGCCGGATGCCTCCGGCTTGAGAAATCGTTCGGGCTCTACCCGGCCTTCTACGACGACAACGAGACGCTGGCGCTGGACGACGCCGACGTGAAGTCGATCCTATGGTCGGATACCGGCGTCGTCGTCGACGGCCTGCTGGGCGAGGAGACGTGGCGGGAGGTCGTCGCCGAAGAACTCAAGGCCGAGGGGCACGTAGTCGCGGCGGCGATGAGGGCGGAGTCGGAGACGGTCGGCGTTTTTACGATGATATTGGAGAAGGCCGACGTCTACACCGTATCGTTCGTCGAGATGATAGCCGCCGAGTTGGCCTGCGCGGTAAAGCACAAACGGGCGGAAGAGGAATTGGCCGATTACCACCGGCACCTCGAGGAGCAGGTAGAAGGACGAACCGAGGAATTGCGGGCGGCGAACGAGCGGTTGGAGGGGGAAGTTACCGAACGGAAACGCGCGTTGGCGGAGTCGGCCGAGAGCGAGGAGCGTTTCCGCAAGCTGGCCGAGAACTCGCGCGACGCTTTGATTATTTACGATAAGGACGAAGAGCGTATAGTATACGTAAACGCCGTGGTGGCGGAAATGTTCGGCGTCAGCTTACACGACGTCCGGAGCACGAGCATAGAAGAGGCGTTCGATAATTTTATATTCGAAGACGACAAGGATTATCTATTCGAGGCCACCGCGAAGGCAGAAGTGGCCAGAAGCGCCGGGTCGATCGAAACCGTCGACCTCGATTACCGCGTGAGAAAACCCGACGGCGACGTACGTTGGTTCCACCATCGTAGTTACCCGGCGGTGGCGGAGGGTGTGCCTACGTCGAGAGTTTATGTAATATTGACGGACATTACGGAGCGTAAGCGCGTCGAGGAGACGTTGCGCGAGAGCGCGGAGAAGTACCACGCCATCGCGGAACGCGCTCCCTTCGGCGTGGTAATACACCGGGACGCCAAGATTTTATACGCTAATGACGCGGCGCGCGAGATACTCAAATTTTCTCCCGGCGACGAAGTAGTAGGTTTGTCGATCTTTGAATTTATCTTTCCGGAAGATAGGGAAGGGCTTTTAGAAGCAATGCGGGAACGTAAGCGCGGCGACGTACCCTATCCTTACGAGGTTAGGGTCAAATGTCGGGACGGCGAAGTAAAGGAGGTTGAGGCCTCCGGACGTATTTTCAACTACGGCGGCCAAACCGCTTATATCGTTACGATTAACGACGTTACCGAGCGTAAGCGTGCCGAGGCGGCGTTGCGGGAAAGCGAAGAACGCTACCGCTGCTTGGTGGAGACGTCTCCCGACGCCATCGTCCAAACCGACCTCGAAGGAAATATCGTGGCATTGAACCCTCAAACCGGTTTGTTGTACGGCGTCGAGGACGTAGAGGGCCTTATAGGCGTGAACGCGTTCGACCTCATAAAACCCGAACAGCGAGAGGCGGCGAGGGTAACTCTCCAAGAGGTTTTAGAGCGGGGTTCGGGTACGGGCGTCGAATACGAATTGCTCACGAAAGAAGGAGGCTATTATCCGGCCGAAGTAAACGTAACTTTGGTTACGGATGCCGAAGGCACCCCGGGCGGTTTCATCGCCGTAATCCGTAACGTCACCGAAAGGAAGCGTGCGGAAGAAGCGGTCAAGGAATCGGAGACGCAGTATCGTACCCTCCAGGCCAATATCCCGGTTGGCGTATTCCGCTCGTTGGCGGAACCGGGCGGTCATCTGATATCGGCCAACCCCGCTCTGGCCAAGATGTTCGGTTACGAAGGACCGGAACGGATGTACGAGACAAAGGTCGCCGATTTGTACTCGAACCCGGAAGAACGCAAAGCGTTTATCGCGGCCGTAAGTTCGGCCGGGGCCGTGTCGGATTACGAGACGGAGTTTAAACGAAAAGACGGAACCGTATTTTGGGGTTCCCTCAGCGCCCGCGCGGTCACGGGGCCCGACGGCGAGGTCGCGTACTTCGACGGCATTCTGGAGGACGTTACGAGCCGCAGGGAGGCCGAAGAGGCGCTGATTGAGTCCGAGGAGAAGCACCGCACGTTGGTAGAGGGTGCGACCGACGGCGTCGTGATCGTTCAAGACGGCCTTTTCAAGCTCGCCAACCAGGCGATGGCGAAACTCGCCGGTTACGACGCCTCGGAGGAATTAATAGGCAGCGAATTTATGCCCTTCATTGCCCCGGAATTCAAAGAAATGGTGGCGGAGAAGCATCGGAATACGATGGCCGGCGTGGGTACGCCGCTCATTTTCGAAATAGACATATTAAAACGCGATGGCGCCAAGGCCCCGGTGGAACTTAATACCGGCATGATCGAATACGAGGGGCGGCCGGCGGCCATAGTCACGGTGCGAGACCTCACCGAACGCAAGAGAGCGGAAAAGCGTATAACGTACTTCAGCGAATTCGCGAAGAATATAATCGAAAGTACGCAGGTAGGGATTTACGCGGTGAACCGGAAAGGCGCGCTGCAGATTTGGAACCAGGGGATGGAGAGCCAATTCGGCGTGAGGGCGGACGAGGTCGCAGGCAGGAACATCTTCGAGGTTTTTCCCGCCCTTAATGAGGAACCGCTCGGCGTCGCGATTAAAAAAGCCCTTGCCGAAGGAGAGGCTTTCGAACGAAGAGATTTGAGACATAAGACGATTAAGAAGGGGGAGCGCATATTAAATACCAAGATCAATCCTATGAGGGATGCTTCGGCGGCGGTAGTGGGCGCGGTCGTCATAACCGAAGACGTTACGGAACGTACGCGCGTCGAGGAGAGGGTCCGGTACTTCAGCGAGTTCACCGAGAATATTATCGAAAGTACGCAGGTGGGTATTTACGCGTTGGACAAGAACGCCATCGTCCAGATATGGAACCGGGGTATGGAGAGCCAGTTCGGCGTTACTTCGGCGGAGCTGGTGGGCAGGAAGATCTTCGAGGCGTTCCCCTCGCTACGCGCCGAGCCGTTGGGCGAGGCTATTAGGGCGGCGTTGGAACGCGGCGAGTCGTTCGACGAACGGCGCTTAAGACACCGGACGTTGAAGAGGGGCGAGCGCGTATTAAATACTAAAATAAACCCCTTGAAAGATTCGTCGGGCCGCCTGGTGGGGACGGTGGTGATTACGGAGGACGTCACCGAACGGGTAGCGTTCGAGGAAAAACTCCGCGCGAGCGAAGAGAACTTCCGTACGTTAACGGCGAACATCCCCGTAGGCGTTTTCCGGTCGCCCGCCCAAGTCGGCGGTACGATGGTCTCGGCCAACCCGGCCTTGGCCAAGATGTTCGGGTACGGCGAACCGGAGGCGATGTACGAGACGGGGGTTGCGGACTTATACGCGGACCCGGGAGAACGCAGGGAATTTATCGCGGCCGTAAGTTCGGCGGGAGCTTTGTCCGATTACGAGACTCGGTTCCGGCGTAAGGACGGGACGACTTTTTGGGGCTCGCTAAGCGCGCGGGCCGTTAAGGGCGCCGACGGGGAGGTGGCTTATTTCGACGGCATTTTGGAGGATATTACGCAGCGTAAAGACGCTGAGAGGGCGCTGGCGGAATCGGAGGAAAAATACAGGACTTTCGTGGAGCAGGCGACCGACGGCGTCGCGATCGCCCAAGACGGGGTATTGAGGTTCGCCAACCGCGCGATGGCGAAAATCCTCGGCTACGATACCGCCGAGGAGATAATCGGAAAAGATTTCGAACCCTTCGTCGTACCCGCGTTTAAAGAAACGGTGGCGGAGAAACACGAACGTACTATGGCGGGAGAAGGGGGTCCGAGTATATTCGAGATCGCCGTTTTGAATAAGGCGGGCGAGGAGGTCGCGGTCGAAATTAACGCGGGCGTCGTAACGTTCGAGGGCCGGCCGGCGTCGATGGCCATAGTCAGGAGCGTCGCCGACCGCAAACGCGCCGAACGGGCGCTCGCCCATAGCGTCCGACGAAACGAAGCTCTCCTTCAAACCATACCGGACATGATATTCGTCCTTACCAAGGACGGGACCTTCAAGGATTTCAAAGCGGACCGGGACGGAGATTTGGCCCTCCCGCGCGACGAGATCATAGGAAAGAACATCCGGGACGTCGGCTTTTCCGACGATTATGTGGAGGCGATCTTAGCTTGCGTGAACGAAGTACTGGCGACCGGCGAGGCGCGTACGGTGGAGTACGAGCTCGAGATGCCCAGGGGCCGTAACTTCTACGAAGCGCGCATCGTCCCCGTAGAAGAGGACGAAGTGCTCTCCGTCGTTCGAGAAATAACGGACCGCAAACTCGCCTTCGACGAAGTTAAGAAAAGCCTAAACGGTACGATCTACGCTATGTCCAAGATGGTCGAGACGCGCGACCCCTATACGTCCGGTCATCAGCTGCGGGTGGCGAAGCTGGCGCGGGCCATAGCGGAAAAGATGGACTTATCTGAAAACCAGGTCGAGGGCGTCTTTTTGGCCGCGGTTATCCACGACGTCGGTAAAATATCGATACCGGAAGGGATCCTCAGCAAACCGGGTCCCTTGACGGAGCTGGAATTGAATATCATTAAAAACCACCCTCAGGTCGGCTACGATATTCTGAAGAACGTCGAGTTCGCGAGGCCTATAACCAAGTTCGTCCTACAACACCACGAGCGCCTGGACGGCTCGGGGTACCCGTTAGGTTTGAAGGAGAGAGCCATTTCGGTCGGGGCGCGCATTTTAAGCGTGGCGGACGTCGTCGAGGCCATGTCGTCGCACCGGCCTTTCCGGCCGGCGCTGGGACAGGAGAAGGCTCTCGACGAGATATCGAATTACAGAGGCGTACTGTACGACGCGAAGGTGGTCGACGTATGCCTTAAGTTGTTCCAACAGGAAGATTTCCAGTTTAACTAAGTTTTCGGTTAACGTCTCTTAAGCACTCCGCGCCGTTTCGGCCGGGCGTAAAGGCCGGTTTAAAATAAGAGTGGCCTCGAACGACTGGGGGGGTAAGCGTAAAAATAACCGTTCGAAGCCGCCGCGTAGGCGGTTTTTTTTTATAGCCCTAAATTTGACCCGATAATATGTTATTATTAAACATATATTTTCCGGGTCAGCTTTCCCCGCCGGCTGTCGCACCCCGCCGAGGGTACAAGTTTAATGAAAGACGAGAAGAAGACTAAAGCGGAGCTGATAGAGGAGCTCGCGCGGTTGCGCCGCGTCGCCCTCGAGTTGGACGCGGCGGAAGCGGCGCGGACGCGGGCCGAGGCGGAATTGACCCGCTACCGTCGCCGCCTCGATGAGCTCGTCGACGAGCGTACCGGCGAGCTGAGAGAGGCCAACGCGAAGCTCCGCCGCAAAGTGGCGGAACGTATACGCGTGGAGGAGGAGAAGAAGTATTTCAACGAGTTTACGGAAAACATAATAGAGAGTACCCAGGTGGGTATATACGCGCTGGATAAGGACGGCACGGTAAAAATTTGGAACCAAGGTATGGAGCGGCAATTCGGCGTCGATTCCGGCGATATTGAGGGGAAGAACATTTTTGAAGCCTTCCCGGTCCTCGCCCAAGAACCCTTGGGGGCCGTGATCAAGAAGACGCTCGAGGAAGGGGAGCCTTTTGAGCAAAGCCGCCTTCGCCATCAAACGTTGAAGAGGGGGGAGCGCATCTTGAACACGAAAATCAACGCGTTGCATAACCCCTCCGGCGGAATAGTGGGGGCGGTCGTAATTACGGAGGACGTTACGGAGCGGGTGAAGGCCGGCGAGGCCTTACGCGAGAGCGAGGAACGGTATCGCAGTTTGGTAGAGGCCATCCACGGCGGGTTCGCCATCGTCGACGGCGACGAGAATATACTTTTCGTTAATCAGGCCTACTGCGATATGTTGGGGTACGCCAAAGAAGAACTGACGGGGATGAACGTCGGGGAGTTGGTGACGGAGGGGGAGTTCCTTAAGATGAAAGGGGTTACCGAAAGGAAGTTGCGTAGTAGGGAACCGACGAAATACGAGACGGTAATGCGCCGGAAAGACGGCAGCGAACGACGTTTTTTAGTCTCGTCGACGCCCTTTTTCGACGACAGGGGCGATTATAAATATACCTTGGGCGTGGCGCTGGACATAACCGACCAGAAGAGGACCGAGGCCGAGTTGAAACTCAGGACACGGCAACTCGAGGAGGCTCACCGCCGCGCCGACGAATTGCTACGCAACATACTCCCCGAACAAGTTATAGAGGAGCTGAAGGAGGTCGAGACGCCGCTGCCGCGGTCCGTTCCCAACGTTACGATCGTCTTTATTGATATCGCAGGTTTTTCCGACATCGCGGCGCGCGTCAGTCATAAGGCGCTGGTTACGAAATTGGCCGCTTATTTTCACGCCTTCGACTTGATCGTAAAGGACCACGGTTTGGAGAAGTTAAAGACCGTGGGGGACGGATATATGTATGCGGGAGGGCTTTTCGCCGAGAACAACCAGTTGGGAACTTGTGCGGAGGCGGCGCTGGACATCTTGAAAATAGTGGGAAAACGCGATTGGCAAGTACGCATCGGCGTCCACGAAGGCCCTTGTATCGCCGGGTTAATTAAGGGATGGCGCATGGTTTACGACGTGTGGGGCGATACCGTGAACGTCGCCGCAAGACTACAGGAGGCCTGCGAGCCCGGCTGCATCAACGTCTCGAAGAAGGTGTACGAAGAGCTGGGGGACCGTTTCGATTTCGAGTACCGGGGCGAGCTCCCGCTGTACACCCTCGGCCCGACGCCGATGTATTATCTTAAAGGTATAAAAGGCAGTTGAGGTAGGCCGGCTTCAGGAGTGAGCGCGTACTTCGATAACAGCCGGGTTGTGGCACGTAGGCCGCTGCCGTTACGGGGTTTTACCGCGACCGTTCCTGTGTGGAACGTGGGAAGGTGAGCGCGAGTGGGGGCTCGGTTAATATTAATTCCGGTGTGCGTCGTTGCGTTGGCGGCGTCGGCCTCGTCCGCGCGTTGGTCGGTAGACGTCGAAATCGGGGCCGTCTTCAGCGGCTACAACGACGTCCGCGTCCCCAACGACGGCGGTACCGAAATTTCGTTGTCGCGAGAGCTCGATACCGACCCGGCTTTTTTCTATCGGTTCGAGGCCGGGTATACGTTCGGCGAGAAGCACGCGGTACGCGTCCTCGCCGCGCCGCTGAGGCTAAAGGCGGGCGGCTCGGTCCCGCGCGTCGTCGTCTTCGACGGCTTCGAAATACCGGCCGGCGCTCCTATCGACGCGACGTACCGCTTCGATTCGTACCGGGTTTCGTATCGTTATAATTTCGTCCGCCGCGACGCCCTTACGTTCGGCCTGGGCTTCACGGCCAAAATCCGCGACGCCGCCGTCACCTTAAAAAGCGGCGAAGCGGGGGCCGAAGAGGCCAATACCGGTTTTGTGCCGTTACTCAACTTCGGCCTGGCGTGGACTTTCGCCGACGGGTGGACGTTATTAGTCGACGGCGACGCTTTGGCCGCGCCGCAAGGGCGTGCCGAGGACGTACTGGTCGCCGTCCGGTATAGAGCTAGCAAGAACGTCTTTCTCAAAGCCGGTTATAGGATGTTGGAGGGCGGCGCCGACGTAGCCGAAGTGTACAATTTCGCGATGCTGCATTATGTCGTAGTAGGCCCGTCGTTCGAATTCTAACCTAGTGGAAAACAATCCGCGTCCAACGCGGCAACGGGGCCCCTTAGCTGCAAGGGGCTTTAAATTAATTAAACCTTTGCGAGATGAAACGGGACTAATTTGCGGCGCCGCGGACGCGGCGGCCGGTACGGCGATTTGCCTTAAACGGCTTCGACTACATAGCAAGATAAGGAGCGTCGGCTATGAAGCGAATACCGGTGTTACTAGCGGTTTCCGTCGTCACGTTCGGTTTATGGAACCCCGTTGCGGCCGAGCGCGATTTACGTAACTTCGGCGCGTTGGGCCTGGGCTTCGCGATACCGGACCACGCCGACTTTCGCGACGCTTACCGGCAACGTTTCTGCGGCTCGCTGGGTTACGGAACGAGAATAGGCCGTAACCGTCACTTGTTCGCGTACGGGATGGTCGGATATAACGGCTTCCGCGCCCGAAAGGAGGGGTGGGACGACACGTACCTCGGGAACGTCAACGCCGACGCCCGTTGGTACTTCGGCGCCCCGACGAAGGAGATATCCGGGTACATAGGCTTAGGGCCGGGCGTTTATTGGGACCGGGAAGGCGACGTCGCCATAGGCGCCAATATCGCCATAGGCGGCGACTTCCCGGTGGGCAGCGACTGGGCCGTCGTCGCGGATGTCGACCAGCATTTCGTCGATTCCGCGGACAAGCGCGCCTTCCTGACGGTTCGCGTCGGCGCCGCGTACTGGTTCTTGTAGCGGCTTAAAGCCCGGCTACGGGAGAAGCGTCGCCGGGGCGTCCAAAGGTATTTGACGCGTCGCGGCCACGGTTTTTCGGGCCGTTCGCCTCGTCTTCTTGGCGGGGCGTTTTTTTGTTGAAATTACCCAGCCGTGTAGTACACTAATACAGGGTAAAGGTAAGTTTAACCGCTTTTCAACATGGGAGGTTCACATGCAAAGCCCCGGAAAGAGAACGTGCGTTATCTCCCGGTGGCCGGCGTTGGCGGTATTAGTTTTCCCGCTGAGCGCCGGTTTTGCTTTTGCCGCGCCGTCGTTCGACGGCGGCACGAGCGTAGAGTTCAACGCCGAGGATAACGCGACCTTCGCCTACGTCGCCAACCCGGCGCGGCTCGTATACTACGAGCGTTCGACGATACTTATGGACGTCGGCGGCGATTGGTCGATGGGTACGTTGAAGTACACCGAGAACGACGGTAAAGTTACACCGGGTCAGCCCCCCGAGCCGGGCGAAGCCGCGGCGGAGCTTAAGCTCAATACCTCGGTGGGAGGCTCGGGCCTCGCGGCGTTCAGAATGGGTTCTATCGTATTCGCCGTGGACGGCGGCTTCAACTGGGATAAACTCTCCATCGGCGCCGTCGGGATGACCCTTCCGGAAATGGGCTATTTCGACGAAGGCGAGGTCTTATCGTTCAGCATCCCGGCCCAGTACGTGAAGGGTTTGGTAGCCTTCGACAGTAAGCCCTGGGCTTTCGGCTTCGCCGGCAAATACGCCCATACTGCTCACGTCCTGGAAGAAGAGGCGGACGACGTCGCCAAAACCGAGCTCGCGTTGACCGACATGGAATTCCTGGGCGGCATTTTTTACCGGACTAACGGCACGCGATTCCACGCCGGCGGCGGTGCCCAGATGCTCACAAACCGGGTCGAAGTCGACGAACCGGGCGAGCCGATGGCGGGCGGCGAGGCCAAGGCGATGAGGATCCTGGCGCGGGCGGGCTGCCGCTTTATGCCGTCGTCGAAATTCGCTTTGGGCGTGAACTTCGACGGGAAGATCACGCCGAACGTTACCGTAACCGACGACGGCTTGGACTACGACATAGCCGAAGGGTCGGAGTTCGACGTAAGGGTGTTACCGGGCTTCGCCTTCTATCCGGATGACCAAACCACGCTCGCGTTCGACTATAACGTTAACTTCGTCAGTATCGGAGTGGATACTTTCGACGATACTGGCAAAGTGCTCGGCGAGCATAAGTTAAGCGAAATGTGGACCAACACCCAGGTCGGTTTGGAGCGGTGGTTCACCGAGGATATTTCCGCCAAGGCCGGCTGGCGCCAGAACATATTCGCTTACCCGCGCAATACCATGTTCGCAGGCGCTTACTACCGCCCCAACGAGAACTGGTCCTTCAACTACGACTACAGCGAGGGCGTAATAGCGATCGACAAGCTCACGGCGTTCATAGTTTTAAAGGACGTCATCCGCCCCGGCGGCCACCGCATTACGGTAGCCTACAGTTTCTAGTCGCTAACGGGCCGTAAAGACGTTACCTAGGAGGCGACCATGTATAAGCGACGCGCTATACGCGTTTCGCTGAACGGCTTGGCTTTGGGCGTCGCCTGCGCCCTGGTACTGTCGACTGGAACCGTGCTTGCGTTGCCGGCTTTCGATAGCGGGACCAGCGTGGCGTTCAACGCCGAAGACAACGCCCTGGTGAGCTACGCCGCAAACCCCGCGAAATTGGTTTATTACGCCCGTTCCGCGGTTCTTCTTGACGTAGGCGGCGACTGGTCGATGGGTTCGATTAAATACAGCGAGGGAGGAGGCAAGGGCAAACCAGGTACGCCGCCCGAGCCCGGCGAAGCAGCCGCCGAACTCACGTTTAACGTCGCTGCGGCGTCGTCGGTTTTGGGCGTTTTCCGCTCCGGTTCTACCGTCGCCGCCTTCGGCGGAGGCGTCGATTGGACGACGTTTTCGGTGGGGCTGTCCGGCGTTTCGGTCCCGGAAGTCGGTTACTGGGAAGGCGACGCGTACACTTTCAACGTGCCGAGCGAACGGGCCGAGGCGGTCGTGGCGTTCGACCTCGGCCCGTGGGCTTTCGGTGCTTCCGGAAGGTTTTCCTATACCGACGCTACCTCCGAGGATAAGTGGTACGAATACGGACGTTGGGAACCGGAGTCGGGATGGAGCTTCGACGAGCTAACGTTGACCAACGTCGAGTTTCTCGGCGGCGCGTTTTATCGTTCCGGGGATACGCACTTGGGCTTCGCCGGCGGCCTCCAAGTACTTAGAAATTCGTTGGACCTCTTGTACTCCGAGACGTCGTACTGGTACTGGTATCCGAGGCACGACGGCTTCAAAGCTTCGGCGACGCGGTTCTTGGGTCAAGCCGATTACCGGACGATGCCGTGGTCGAAGGTGGGTGTCGGCCTAAAGTTCGACTTTAAAATCGCGCCTGTGGTGGCGATAGACGAACACGACGTCGACTACCGGGTGGGCGAAGGGTTGGAATACGACCTCGCTTTCAGGCCGGGCTTCGCCCTTTACCCCGACGAGAAGACGACCGTCGCCTTCGACTACAACGTCAACCTTGTACACCTGGGGTATGACGAACTCGACCATATGGGGCGTATATTCAACGAGTACAACTTCGACGACCTCGCGACCAGTACGCAGGTGGGGCTCGAGCGGTGGTTCACCGACGACGTGTCGTTCAAGGCCGGGTGGCGACAGAACGTACTCGCTGTCCCGAGGAATACGATGTTCGCCGGCGCGTGCTACCGGCCCAGCGAGAATTGGACCTTCAACTACGATTTCGCGGAGGGATACGTTACGGTTAACGACCCCTCCGCGTTCTTGAGCTTAAGCGACCTGGTCCATCCGGGTTCCCATCGCATTACTTTGACGCATAACTTCTGATAACTTTCGCCGGTGAAAGAATGGCGAAACGACGAAACGCCCCGCGTGCGCGGGGCGTTTCAATTCTCGTTGAAAGGCATTTTATTTTTCGACCAGCGTCTGCGCGCTGGTGGGGCAGGTCCCGGCGCAAAGGCCGCAGCCGAAGCACTTACCCGGGTCGAACCGCAAGCCCTCCTCGCCTCGGGCCGTCGCGCCGAAGTGGCAGCGTTCGACGCACGCGCCGCACGCCGCGCATAAGTCGCCGTCGTGGGTAGCGACGTAATCCGAGCTTAGCAACGCGTTCTCCATCCCGAACTTATTCAAGGCCGTGAATTGGAAACAACAACGCGAGCAGCAAGCGCATATTTTATACGGGCCCTCGTCCGCCGCCGCCGCCACCAGGCCCGGGCCGTCGTCGTACGTCCTGCGGAGAATCGCTAATGCTTCTTCGCGCGAGGCCGGCCGGGCGTAGCCGTCCTTGACGGCCCCGTCGTACCACGGCCCCAGAAACATACAACCCTCGCGCGTGTGGTCGCACCGTTGCATCTTATTGTGGCAGAAGCACTCGGCAACGGCGATCCGGTCGGCCCGGGCGAGTATCCCCTCGACGGCCCGGAAGTTCAGGACCCGTTGGCCCGCGGCGGCCGTTACGTTGACCGGGATGACCCGCGTGTCGTCGCCGTCGCCGACCAGTTCCCGTACTTCTTCTTCGGTCCAACCGTTTTCCATAATATAAACGGCGGTCCGCTACCGCCCGAGGCGTTATAACGGGCGGGAAGACGGACCAGCCCAAGGCCGGCCCCTATATCGGCTCTTTCGGCGGGGCCGTACGCCGTGCTTTCTTGGCCGCCGCGATAAGTTCGCGGAGCCAGTCGGCGTTTCGGTAGCGCGCCATGTCGGGGTCTTTCGCGACGTGGCCCACGACCTGGCCGTCGTCGTGGGTCAGCGCCCGCGTGAGGTATTCCCGGCACTTCTCTTCATTTCCCACCTCGGCCCAGAAGCAGGCGAAGTTATACAACGCCGCGGGGTCGTCGGGCGCGAGTTCAACGGCGCGTTCGTACGCGGTTTGCGCTTCGGCGCGACGGTGTAAACGGTGCAGGCAAATCGCGAACGCGGAATACCCGCGGACGTACGCCGGGTTTAAGCGGACCGCCTCTTCCGCCGCCGCCAAACCTTCGTCCGGCCGGCCGAGCTGGGCCAGCGAGAAGCTGCGGCCTGCGTGCGCCCGCACGTGTCGGTCGTTTATGGCCAGCGTGCGCTCGAACGCCGCTAACGCTGCGGCGTAACGACCCGCCAAGAAATGCGTAATGCCTTCCTCCAACGTCTTGGCCGCGGCGTGGAGGTCGTCGAACCAGTCGGCATCGACGTACCGTTCCAAATCGCGGTCTTTTTTCGAGTGTTCGACGACGTCGCTTTCCACGTATTGGAACGCCCGCGTCAGGAACTCGCGGCACTTTTCTTCGTCGCCCACCAGCGCCCAGTAGCACGCGTAATTGTATAAAACCCGCGGGTTCTCCGGCGCTACCGTCAGCGCCTTCTCGTACGCCGCTTCGGCCTCGTCGCCCCGGCCCAGGCGGTAAAGACAAAACCCTAACGTCGTGTAGGCGACGGCGTTGGCAGGTTCCAATTTCAGGGCTTCTTCGGCGGAGGCTAAACCCTCGGCCGGGCGGCCTAGTTGCGCGAGCGTTACCGCGCGGCCGGTGTACGCGCGGACGAAGGTGGCGTCCAGCGCTATGGCCCGGTCGAAAAGGGGTAGGCTTTCGGCATACCGGCCTATAAAAGAAAGGTTGGACCCTTTTCGCGCCAATGCCTCGGCTTCTCGGCGATTAATGAGTTCGTTTTCGGCCACTTGATATCGTATAGATTATAACCGGCTAAGTAACATATGTCAAAAAATGAGCCGATTTTAATACCTATTATTAGCAAATATGCGTATTTGCCGGCTAGTTCGACCGAGCGCTTCCTTTTTATCTTGTAACGTTTGCGTTCTTAATTTATATTTATCGAGGGTGATCGACTTATGTGGAAAAAATTGTTCGCCTTCGGCGTCGTTTGCTCGGCCGCGGCCGCCGCGTTCGCCGTCGAGGCCACCATAGTTTCGTACGAGGACGGCGAGTTAAATTTTTCGCTGAAAGGCAGCGGGACCGTTACCGTGACGGGCCAGGTCGATTTTAAATATATTTCGGACAAAACGGGGGCCGAGGCCCTCGCCCGGGCGACGTCGGAACCGATGAAAATCAAGCTGGCCGGCGACGAGACTCCCGCCACCATACAAGTAATACCGCCCGACGGCTCGATCGTCGAAGTCGAGGTTGTACTCTTCGTAAACGACGAGGAGAAAACGCGGCAGACGTTCTACTACTAGGAACGGCCTTACGGCCGCGTCAGCGAACGTCTTCGTGCTTCGGCGACGCTCGCCGTCGTGAATTGGTTTGAGTTCGGAGGCCCGTAATGCGATTGAGGTCGATTTGGGTTGTCTCTTGTGTTGGGACCGTAGTCGCCGTGGGCGCGGCCGCGGCCGATATTCAGATTAGGGCGCCTTCCGGCCCGGTCGTAGCGTACATTAGAGACGGCGGCCGGGTGGAAGACGCGTCGTTCCGCACGCTCGGTTACATCCGAACGGGGGGGCGCGTCGAGGATATGAGGTTCCGAACGCTCGGCTTCGTGCGCGACGACGGCTCGGTCGAAGACGCGTCGTACTGGACTATAGGGCGTGTGCGCGGAGGAGGCTGCGTCGAGGACGCGTCGTCTCGAGCCGTAGGTTACGTCCGCGAGGGCGTCATACAGGACCCCCGTCTGGTAACGGTCGGCTTTTACGAAGCGGGCGGGTTTACGGGCGACGTCGACGCGGCGCTCGCGGCGTACGTCTTCTTCTTCTCGCCCGCGCTCTTTACGCAGCCGGAATGGGACACGGTTTATAAGCCGTAAACTCGATATGCCGAACGTACGCCGGTTTAAATATAGACGAATTAAAAGGCGGCCCGAAGGCCGCCCTTTTTAATTTTGCACGGTCTCATCTGTATAACGATTTGATCTTACCTATACTCGCCGGCGAGATGCCGGTGTTGGGGTCGTACGCGATGAACTGGAAGGCGTACATGTAATCGCCCATGTAGTTCTGGCACGCCCAGAGGTACGTACCGTCCCAGGTGAGGCCGATAATGTTACCGGGGAAAGCCGGCCCGTCGAACGACTTGACGACCGACCCGCTCGAGGGGTTTATCTGATGGATGGTATGTTTGGCGTTCGCTTCGCACGCGAAGAGGTACGGCCCGCCGGCGCCCGGAAAATTTAACTCGACGGCGGGCGGCGAGGAGGTTATACTTAACGTCGCGGCGTAACGGCAGAAAAGGAGTAGTATATGTGGCGAGCTCGTTTCGTTATTTGGTTGTCGGCGTTTGTTACATTGTCCGCAGCGTTGTTGGCCTTGGCGTGCCAGAACCCGTGAGGGACGTAACGGCGGCGCCCGGGCGGGCGTGCAACGCGTTTACGGCGTAACTAAATAAGTTTCGCGTTGAGGTGTCGGTATGGAGCGGCCGGAGGCCTGGGCCCTGGTCCAGGCGAACGTACGTAACCGGAACATCATAAAGCATATGGTCGCGGTTGAGGCCGCGTTGCGCGCGGTGGCCCGGCGGCTGGGCGAAGACGAGGAAGTTTGGGCGCTCGCCGGCCTGCTGCACGACCTCGACTACGACGCCACGAAGGACGAGCCGGCGCGCCACGGCCCGACCACGCTCGAGATGCTGCGCGACGTCGATTTACCGCCGGGCGTCACGGACGCGATTATGGCGCATAATAAGCACAAGGACGCCGAGGCCGCGCTCGAGAAAGCCCTCCTGGCGGTGGACCCGGCCACCGGTTTGATCGTGGCGGCGGCGCTGATGCACCCCGAGAAATCCGTCGCGGCCTGCGACGTCGACTTCGTGATGCGGCGCTTCCGCGAGAAGCGGTTCGCCGCCGGCGCCGACCGCGACCAGATCGCGAGCTGCGTCGACCTCGGCCTTACGCTCGAAGAATTCCTGGGGTTGTGTCTGGAAGGGATGCAGAGCGTCCGGGAGGAATTGGGTTTATAAGCGGCTCGAAGTTTAAAGGGGCTTACGCGGGCCCGATTTTAGCAGCCGACCGACTATGCCTTTCCCCAAATTCGTCGACGTTTTAACGCTGGCCGCGGTCCAGGGGCTCGGCCTGCGGGCCCGCTTGGTGGTGGAGGGGCTCTTCGCGGGCCTGCACCGCAGCCCGTTCAAGGGGTTCTCGGTCGAATTCTCGGAGTACCGCTCCTACCAACCGGGCGACGACCTCCGCCTGGTCGACTGGCGGGCTTTCGCGCGCAGCGACCGCTATTACGTCAAAGAATTCGAGGAGGAGACGAACCTGCGTTTCTACTTGTGCGTGGACTCCTCCGCCAGCATGGGGTATCCTCCGGACGGACCGTTGACGAAGTTCGACTACGCGGCGACGTTGGCCGCGGCTACGGCGTACCTCGCCCTCGGTCAGCGCGACGCCGTCGGCCTGGCGACGTTTTCCGCCGGCGTCCGGGAGGTGGTCCCGCCGCGCTCGAGCCGGCAGCACTTTCGCGCCATATTGAAAGTCCTGGAACAAACGCGAACTGAGGGTACGACCGACTTGTACGCGGCGCTCGCCACCCTCGCGGAACGCGCGTCGCGCCGCGGCCTGTTCGCCATATTCACGGACCTGTGGGACCTGCGAGGCCGCGTCCTCGACGGCCTGCGCGCCCTGCGGGGCGGCAAACACGAGGTCATTTTATTCCACGTCCTCGACGCTGCGGAGGAGCGTTTCCCCTTTCGCGACGCGGCGACGTTCGAGGATATGGAGACGTCCGAGGAGGTCGAACTCGACGGGCCGCGGTTCAGAGACGGCTACCTCGACGCGCTGGCGAACTTAAAACGCGACTACCGCCTGGAGTTGGGCGCCCACGATATTGATTACGTGCCGGTGGTTACGGACCGGCCGCCGGCGGAAGTACTCGTTTCGTACCTCGGTAAGCGCCAGGCGATGATGTAGACGCCGGGTCCGTTATGATATCCTTCCTTAACCCCCTTTACCTTTTACTCCTGCCGCTGGCGGCGCTGCCTTTTTTGTTGAACCTCGTTAAAAGGCGCGTGCGCCTTCGCCTCAGGTTCCCGTCGGTCCAGCTTCTAAAAACCGTCGAGGAGCGGCGGGCTCGCCGCCGGCCCAGGTGGTACGAAATATTATTGCTGGCGGTTCGGGTCGGCGTCATCCTTTTATTGGTGTTCACCGTCGCTGGCCCGCGTTTTACGGCCGGGGGGTCCGCGCCGCCGCGGGCGCTAATCGTCGTCGTCGACAACTCGCCGTCCATGACGTACGTCGAGGACGGCGAAACCCGGGCGGCCCGGGCTGGCCGTTACGCCCGCTCGTTGGCGGCGGGCGCGGGGCCGGACGACCTCGGCGCGGTCTTGTGGACCGGCGGGCCGGCGGACGTCGTTTGGGAAAACCTTCGCGACGCCGCCACGACGATATCGCCGCCGCCGGCGGCCGGGGGGAACGTCGCCGATGCGCTGGCCGCGGCGAAGTCCTTATGGGCCGCGCCCGACGCTCGCGGCCGGCGCCCCGAGCTCGCGGTCATTACGGATATGCAGCTGTCGGCGTTCGAGGACGTCGACGCCGTTGCTTCGGCTATGCCGCGCGACGCGTACGTTACTTTTTACGACGTGAGGTCCGAACCGACGCCTTCTTGGAACGTGGCTCTCGCGGGCTTTGGCGTGACGCCCGGGGCGGGTGAGTTTTTTAACGTGAACGTGGAAGTATCACAATATGGCAGGCCGAGGCCGGCGTCGCTCGAGGCTGGGGGCGTCGTCGTAGGGGACGTGCCGGCCGCGGCCCGGGCGACGGCTCGAGTCCCCTTCTCGGAAGGCGGCAGGCACGAATTATCTTGTCGCGGCGGTTATCCGTTCGACGACCGCGTCGACGTTTTCGTTCCCGAGGCGGCCGGCGTCGCGTGCGAGGTGGCGCCGGCGACGCCGGGGGCTCGCTCGTGGCGGGCCGCGTTGGCGGCGGCGGGGTGCGAGGAGGCCGCCGCGCCGGCGTCGTTACCGGGGATATACGTTATGCCGCTGTCGGCGTGGCGGGGGTCGTCCCGCGGCCGCGCGCTGGCCGAAGGTGGTACCGTCGTCGTCGTGGTGCCGGACGACGCCGGGGGCGGCCGATTCGACGACGTTACGACGCTGTCGCCGCTCGAGCTCGTGCCGGCTCGCGTTTCGGCGGACGGCGGCGTCTTGCCTTATGCCGCTTCGGCGGGGACGTTCGAGGCGGCGGGCGTCGCGGCGTTGGAGACGACGGCGCCTTGGCTCGCGGCGGCGGCGACGTCGCCCGGGTTGCCTTTCGCCGTTACGCGCCGTATGGGCAAGGGGGAAGTATTTTTAATATGTACGCCGACGGTGCCGCGGTACACCGACCTCCTTACGTCCCCGGCCTTCGTCGGCTTCGCGTTGGATTTGAGGTTGAGGGCATTAGCGCGCGCGAACCCGGCGTTCGCGCCGGCTCGAGCTTTCGCTTCGCCCGAGTCGGACCCGAGGACTATCGGCGAGGATGGATTGCGGCGGCTCTTTCCGCACGTTGTCGTGACGCGCCACGCGCCGGCGGGGCGCGGGCGGGCAAGCGTGCCGCTCCAGTCGCCGCTGGCCGCGGCGGCGTTACTACTTTTAACGGCGGAGGCGCTACTGGCGAGCGGCGGGGTGCGCGTTCGGGGCGGCCCCCCGGCGGGAAGTATTAAGGCTGGGGCGGAAGCGGGTGGCGTATAGAAACGTAGTTGACAGCCGGCTCCGGTTGACGTAATTTCGAGGTGAAAGGTGGGGATGTCCAATGAATCGTAATAAGGTAACGTTGCCTGGTGTTATATGCGGGGTATTATTCCTCGCGTTCGCGGCGAGTTGCAGCGAGGACGACGGGCCGACGCCGGCGCCGGCCAGCGGCCGGCTTTGGGTTATCGACCAGCCGAATAACGTCGTTCAGGTCTACGATTACGGCGGCGAAAAACTTTTCACCGTCGGCAATTTCCCGTTCTTCTTTAAGCCCAACTGCGTAGAGGTGGACCGGCGCGACGGCTCGGCGTGGGTACTGGACTATTACGTCAACAAACTTCGGAAATTCGACCGTGCCGGGAGCGTCGTATATGAGACGCCGACGGTAGGAGAGCCGCTCATCCGGCGGGGGACTTCCATCGCGGTCGACCAGCGCAACGGCGCGTGCTGGGTCGCGGACCGCTCCCACAGCCGCGTGTTGAAACTCGGCGCGAACGGGGGAGTCCTCGCGACCGTAACCGGCTTCCGCTCGCCGCGCTCGGTCTCGTTGGTATCGGATACCGGCGATTGTTGGGTAACGGATGAATTGCAAAGGCGGGTCGTGAAGTTGCGGGCGGACGCATCGGGCGCCGTCGGCGTCGGCGGGGTAAAGTTGGCCGAGTGCGGCGGCTTCGACGTTCCGTGGGCCGTCGCCGCGGACCCGGGGGGCGGCGCGTGGGTTTTGGATAAGGGCGCGGGCGCCGTCGTGAAAGTCAGCGGCGCCGGCGAGCGTAAGGCCGAAGTCACCGGCTTCGACTTCCCATATTGTGCCGTCGCGTCCCGCGCCGCGAATTGCGTCTTCGTCGTCGATTACGAGAAGGGTTGGCTGGCGGCTTTACCGCGGGGGGTGGTGGGTACGGGTAACGCGAAGGAGGCCGCGAAGTTCGTATTGACCGGCTTACCCTTTCCGACGGACGTCGAGCTCGACGAAGAAGGCGGCTTCGTATTCGTCGCCGCCAGCGACGCCGTCAGCCGCTATTCCACCTCGGGAGGACTTTTATATAAATATCCGGAATTGACGCTGCCCGTAGCCGCGGCCGCCGACCCGGCGCCGTAGCGTTGCGGGCCGTCCGGGTTCGTCCGCGGATGCGGGGGTACGCGGCAAAAGCGGACCGTTGGCGGACGTCGATAAATATGTTATAATATGTCAGGTTTACGGTATTAAATTTACGCCGGCGCAGGGCCGGCCTGAGACGAGAAGGTGGATGATGAGAAAAGCGATCATTATCGTTGCGGCGTTGGCCTTAACGGCTGGGGCGTACGCGGTGCAAGCCCCTACGTGGGCCAGGGTGTACTACGACTCCGCGGCCGCGATGGAACGTGATATCCTGGCCGCCGGCATGGACGTATGCTCGGGGGGCGAGGGGTATGTCGACGTTATCGCCCCCGCGGAGGAACTCGCCGGTTTGCAGGAGCTCGGTTACCGAATCGAGGTAATCGCGGAGGACGCCGGCGCCGGCATCGCGGCCTTGCCGCCCGACCTCGGGCTCTACCATACCTACCAGGAGATGTTGGACGAGCTGAAGCAGCGGGAGACCGCGTACCCGAGTATTTGCAAGCTCTACGACGTCGGCGACACGTGGGAAAGCCGCGAGATGTGGTGCTTGAAGGTATCGGACAATCCGACGCAGAGCGAGGCGGAGCCCAGGCTCTTCGTCGTGGGTAATCACCACGCCCGGGAGCTGATGACGGTTGAGATACCGTTACGGTTTATAAAAGTACTCCTGGAGGGTTACGCGACGAACCCCGATATCAAGTATTACGTCGACAACTACGAGATCTATTTTATGCCTATGGCCAACCCCGACGGCCACGTATACGTCGAGAACAACAGCGGCGGCAGCCCCTCTTATTGGTGGCGGAAAAACCGCCGCGACAACGGCGGCGGCGTATACGGCGTGGACATCAACCGCAACTACAGCTACAAGTGGGGTTACGACAACCGGGGCTCGAGCCCGGACCCCTCTTCCGGGACGTACCGCGGCCCCGCGGCCTTCAGCGAGCCGGAGACTACCGCCATACGAAACCTGATGAAGGACGTGGACTTCAAGTTCGCGCTGGACTACCACAGCTACGGCGAATACTTACTCATACCCTATTGTTACGATACCCTCGAGAGGGCGCCCAACCCGGAGCGGAGCTATTTCCTCGAGATCGCCAACGGCATGAACACGAAGCTCGGCGGCCGGTACCGCGTCGGCACGTCGCTCGAGACGTTGCGTTACCCGGTCAACGGCGGGTCTATCGACTACCACTTCGGCGAGACGGCGGAGAAGAACAAGATATACGGTTGGTGCTTCGAGGTGAATACCCGTACCGAGGGTGGCTTCGGGCCGCCCGACACGCTGATCGAGCCGACGTGCAAAGAGCACGAGGGCGTCTTCATGTGGTTCCTCGATTACATGAGGAAGTTCGTCGGCGTTGAGCTCGCGGGTTTCGACGGGTACGCGCGCGAAGGCCGCGCCGTATTGACCTGGGCTACCGCCGGCGAGTACAACCACGCCGGCTTTAACCTCTACCGCGACGCGGCGGGCGCTGGCGACGAAGGCCGCGTCAAAATCAACGACGCGCTCATCGTCGGCAAGTCTCCTTATAGGTTCGTAGACGACGTCGTCGAGGCGGGGAAGAGCTATAACTATTACCTGGAGGACGTCGACCTGAACGGCAAGGGGACGCTGCACGGCCCGGCCCGGGTGGATATGCAGTCGGGTGCCAAGGCCTCCTTCGCGCTGGCGCAGAACGCGCCCAACCCGGCGCGCGCGGCTACTACGATAGCGTTCTCGGTGCCGGCGGCCTGCGACGCCAAGGTCGCGGTTTACGATATAGCGGGGCGCAAAGTCGCGACGCCGTTCGCGGGTCAGGCCAAAGCGGGCGAGAACGAGCTGGCCGTCGACGTGTCAACGCTCGCGCCGGGCGTATACACGTACCGGTTGGAGGCGGGCGGCGCCACGGCCGCGAAGCGGATGGTCGTGGTTCGGTAATAAAGAGATATGTATCGAGCAGGGCGACGACCCCGGCCTGAAGGCCGGGGTTTTCGTAATTAGGGATTACGGTTGCCGCCGGGCGGCGGCCGTGTTACGCTTGGTCGGAAGGTAATATGCGGCGGCTCAATATTTACATTTGGGCGATGCTATCCTTGTTGGTGCTGCTCGCCGTCGGCGTCATAATAATGCCGGCCGCCGGGCCGTACCGGCCTTTTACTATCGCCGCGGCGCTTACTATTTCTGCCGCGGTCGCGGCCTTCTTCGTCGTCCGCGCGTTTTGGGCGGCGCGCCGGGTACCGGTACTCCGTTCCGCGTGGGGGCTTTTGTCGGCGGGCACCGTTTTTTGGTTCGCCGGCGAGGTTATTAATTCCTGTCACGCTATACGGCCGGACCCTTCGCCCGAGTATCCTTTATACTCGGACCTCTTGTGGGGCATCGGGTCGGCTTTCTTGGTCGCGGCCTTGGTCATCAAAGTCGTCAAGAGGCCCCGCCGGGTATCGCCGCAGGCCGTCGCGGGGGCGCTCGCGACGGCGGCGTTAGCACTCATCGTGACGGTAAACTTCGTTTTGGTCCCGGCGCTTCGCAACCCGGCCCTTACGCCGGGCGAATGTTTTTTGGATTGTTTCGTCGTAAGTGCCGATTTCGTCCTGGGTGCGCTCGCGTTGATAGTAATAGCCGTATACGGCGGCCGCGGCATGGGGAGGCCGTGGGCGCAACTCGCCGTCGGCCTTATCTTCTACGCCGTGGGGGACGCCATCCACTGGCATCTCACCGAAGCCGGCCAGCACGGCCCCGCCGGGAGCCTGGTGGCGGCGCTCTTTTGGACCTCGGGGTATTTGTTGGTCGGCCTGGGGGCTTATTACCGTCGTCTGGTCTTTAAAGGCGTAATAAAGTTGCCGGTAGTCGACGGCGAAGTCGGGTCGCCGTCCGAGTAACGGCTCCCCGGCGACTCCGGTTAGCCGGGTATGCAGAAAACCCTTGACGGGGTATTAGCTTTCCCGTAAACTCCTGTTAACGTGCGAACGAGGTTGACCTAATGGGCGAAGGGATACGCCTGGGTATCGGCGTTTACACGACGCTCGAGCTTGTCGCGCGGGCCCGCGATAAGTTCGGCCGGCGCGTCTTCGCGCAGCGGCGCCTGCCGAGCGGCGAGTTCTCGCGCGTTACGTACGACGAACTCTACGACGACGTCGTCGGCCTGGGCGCGGCGCTTGCGAAGATAGGCGTGCTGGCCGGGACGCCCGTCGGCGTCGTCGGCGAGAACCGATACGAGTGGGCCGTGGCGTACCTCGCGACGACCGGCGGCGGGGCGGTATGCGTACCGCTCGACCCGCAGCTGAAGGAAAAAGAGCTCGCCGGCATTTTGGAGAAGGCCAAGGTCGAGCTCGTGATATCGTCGCCGTCGTCGCTCGGGGCGATTGAGAAACTTAAAGGCCGCCTTCCCAAATTGCGGGAATTGGTTTCTATGGAGGAGGGCGTCGAGGGCTCGAGCCGGGGATGGCTCGAGACGCTGGCGACGGGCGACGACGCCGCGGGTCGCGAGGAGTACCTGAGTCGGGAAGTCTCGTTGGACGACCTTGCCGTATTGTTGTTTACCAGCGGCACGACGGGCGCGTTCAAGGCCGTTATGTTGACCCACCGCAACCTGGGCGCCAACGTCGACCAGGTATACCGGTCGCTCTATTTCGACGAGAACGACGTCTTCTTGTCGCTCTTGCCGCTTCACCATACCTTCGAGGCGACGGCCGGGATGCTCATCCCGATCTCGGGCGGGTGTACCATAACCTACGCCCGTTCGTTCAAGTCCAAAGAGATAATAGAGGACGTCCGCGACGCCGGCGTGACGATGATGTGCGGCGTCCCGTTGCTTTACGAGAAGATGCTAGCCGGCCTGCGCCGCGCGGTAGGCGACGCGCCGCCGCTCCAACGCGTCCTCTTTAAAACTTTCATGGGCCTCACGCGCGGCGCCCACGTCCTCACGGGGGCGAACCTGGGCCGGTCCTTTTTCGCCGGTATGCGGAAGAAAGCGGGGCTGGATACCGTCCGGATGTTCATCTCCGGCGCCGCGCCGCTCAAGGCCGAGGTATCGCGCACTTTTTATTACCTCGGCTTGAACCTCCTGCAAGGCTACGGCCTGACGGAGACGTCGCCGGTGGTTTCCGTGAACGTTCCCCATCGAATCAAGTTCGCCTCGAGCGGCCTTACTGTCCCCGGCGTCCGCGTTCGCATCCACGAGCCTAATGCGGAGGGCGTAGGCGAGGTGGCCGTCGCGGGCGACAACGTGATGGTCGGTTATTACGAAGACCCGGCGTTGACCGCCGGCGTGCTCCGCGACGGCTGGTTCTATACCGGCGACGCGGGGTGGCTCGACCGCGACGGGTACGTCTACATAACGGGCCGTATTAAAAACGTGATAGTTACGCCGGCGGGTAAGAACGTGTACCCCGAGGAAGTGGAGGCGGAGCTGGGGGCCGCGGCCGAGGTCGCGGAGGCCGCGGTTATGGCGATGCGGGACCCGTCGAGCGGCCGGGAAGTCGTGGGCGCCGTCGTCTACCCCGATTACGAGTACCTGGAGGGCGAAGCGCGTCGCGCCGGCGTACCGCTTACGGACGAGTTCGTGGAGGGGCGGGTGCGAGAGGCCGTCGCCGGGTGCTGCCGCTCGTTGGCCGACTACAAGCGCGTAAAAATTATAAAAATCCGTAAAGAAGAATTTCCCAAAACGACGACGCGAAAAATCAAGCGGTACCTCTTCCGCGACGGCGAACAGGTACGCGAGGCGTAACGGCGGTTGGTTCGCGCTTCGCGTTGCGGGTGCTCCAGCCCTTGCGGGGAAGAGTTAGCGGCAGACGGCTTTTGAAAACGGGTGTTTTTTAGCCTGCCGGAGAAACGTCTAAATACGAAAAAACCCCTTGACAGGGGCCCGGTCGTCGGTTATATTAGTAATAGGAATGATTATTATTCGCATACGACGGGGCCGCTGACGCATCTACTTAAACGGAGGTAGGACCATGGGTTATGGCGGCCAGAGATTAGAAGAATTCCTTAACGTCTTGGCCAGCTCGGCCCCCGTCCCGGGCGGCGGCAGCGTCGCGGCGTTGGCCGGCGCGTTGGGGGCGTCGCTTTTAACGATGGTCGGCGAGATAACGATGGGTAAAAAGAAACCGGAGGATAAAACGCCGATAGAAGAGGCGCTCAAGGCGCTCGAGCCTATGCGCGGCAGGTTCACCGAGTTGATCGACGAGGACGCGGCTTCGTTCGAAAAGGTAATGGCGGCCTTTAAGTTGGCCAAAGAGGACGAAAGCCAACAGCAGGCGCGGAAGGCCGCGATTGAGGAAGCGACCATCGGCGCCGCCGCGGCGCCGTTGGAGACGGCCCGTACGGCGGTCGCGGCGTTGGAGGCGGGGGCGGCCTTAGCCGAGCACGGCTCGAGGAGCGCGGTATCGGACGTGGCGTGCGGCGCGTTATGTCTTGAGGTCTCGGCTCGAGCCGCTGGTTACAACATCCGGATAAACCTGGCCGGTATTGAAAACGCCGACGAACGCGCGCGTTTCGAGGGCGGTTTGGCCGAGATAGAGAAAAAACTGGCCGAGCTCGCGCGCGTCCGGGAGAGGGCCGAGGAACGGTTAGGTTAATAGCCGTCGATGAGGCGTTTGCGGTCTTAAAAAAAGCTTGACACTATAATGGTGATATGATAACCGTTAAGGTAAATAGGAAAGCATATTCCCGGCAGGGAACCTGAGAGCTTTTAAAAGTTCTGCAAAGGGGATGATACAGTGAGGAAGACTATTTTAACGTTGGCCGTTGCGGCGTTGCTCGTCGGCGCTACGGGAGCTACGGCGGGCTCGCTGGCCGACAAGGAAGACACCATCCAATACAAAATCGACTCGGCGTTGAAGCGGGGCGAGATCGATTACGATACGGCTTTGATGTATCGGTTTATGGCGCTCTCGCCGACCGGCCTGGAGCAAGTGCCGGCGCGATACCGCGCCGAGTACTACGCGGAAGACCCCGTGAGCGGTACGCCGGTATACCTCGAGCTTATGAACCGCTGGCCTTACATGAGGGCCGAGATTAAAAATAAGATTACCGAGGTATGCGGCGTTTTGTTTGAGCCGGGGCCGAGCGACGGCGGGACCAGGTACCGGAACCTACCGGGCTTCACCGTCTACGCCAACTACGGCGGCTTCACCGTCTACCACTACGACTCGCGGAAGAAGGACGGCGGCGAGAACTTCCGCATCCACTGGGTATTGGAAGGGTCCCACCGCATCCTCGACACGAACGATTTAAACCAGAACGGCGTGCCGGACATAATCGAGAATTACGCCCGCGACGCGGAATACGCCTGGAAAGTTTGGTGGGCGCATAATTGGTTCGAGCCGCCCCCCGGCCAAAAACGCGAAGAAGCGTATTTGCCGCTCAAAGACTATTATCCCGGACTCCCGTACCCGCCCGAAGAGGATTGGGATTACGGCGGCAACGACCGCTGGGATATCTACCTGGGCCAGTTCACGGGCGGCGTAATCGGTATGACGACCGGCGACCCGTTTGAATTCACCGAGACCTTCCGCGACGACCGCACGCCGTACTTCTTGGAGCAACGCACGTACGACCCGGTGGGAGAAAAGGTTACCGTTGCCCACGAGTCGAATCACGGCGTCCAGTACATGTACGACGTGGTGGAATCTTCGCCGACGGCGGTACCGCGGTGGTATTTCGAAGCTACGGCGACCTGGGGCCAGGAGGAAGCTTACCCCGGCGACCGGGGCGCTATAGGCCGCGCCAACGGCTTCCTGGGTAATACGTTGCAACCTATCGACGCTCCTACAACCGATAACGGTTACTGCTCGGTGATTATCAACTACTTCCTCGTCGACTGGGCCGAGCGCTACTGGAAGCCGCCGGAGTGGGTCCCTCGCAAGGACCGGTGGTTCCCGCGCGACGTTTGGCGCGCTTTGGCCAAGGGCGACGAGTGGTACACCGACGACCCCACCGTCAACCGCGAAAGCAAAGAGGCGATGGGGTACCTGATCCAACTCCACCGTCCGAAATACCAGTACCTCGACGGCCGCATATTCAAGGATACGTTCGAATATTGGACGACTTGGAACTGGTTTACCGGCGAACGCGACGACGGCAAACACTATAAATACGGGAAGGACTTCATTGCGGTTAACCCGCAGAATACGTGGAGCGCTAGCGAGTTGCCGCTGGTGAAGTTTAGGCCGACGGCACCTATGAATCACCTGGGCCACGGCTTCTACCGGTTCGATAGACCGCCCGCTTGGCCGCAAGCCCTGATCACTTTCGCCGGCGACGAGAGCAACGACCCGCCAAGCAAAGACTGGGGCGGCGCCATCTACGTTACGAAGAACGGCTCGACCTGGACCAACCTGAAAGGCGAACAGGGCCAACCGACGTTGATGTTTACGCCGGAAGATAAAGGGATAATCCAGATCCGCAATCCCGGCCAGTACGAGGCCATCGTCGCGATATTCAGCAACGTTTCTTTCGACGGTGACTCTCTGCCGTTCGAATATTCTTACATCCAGGCTAGCGATACCCGGCCGCCGGCGGTGGCGTCCGGCGTCGGCGTAACGCAGACCAACCCCGACTACATCGAGTTGCTGGTCGGTGCCGACGAGAAAATCTTCGGCAAAGCTGAGGTAGAGGTTTATTTCACGTCGGCGAGCGGCAAGAAACGCGCGGAGATCGTGCCGGTAACCGCGGCCAAGGGAAATAAAAACTTCAAGGGCAAGTTCGTCCTCGATATCGGCGACAAGGGTAGCGGCCGGCTGGAATGGCGCGCCGCGGACATGAGCGGTAATATCGTCTCGGGCGGTAAAGACTTCAGCGCCGGTTTCCTGGCGTCAGGAGGCGGTACCGTCGGCAACGAGAGCGCGTCGCTCAAACTCCCCGCCGGCGCCGTACGCAAACCGACGTTGTTCTTAATCGCCCCGAGCGAAGAGAAAGACGCCGGGGCGGCGGTAGCCGTTGCGGCCGTCCCCGTTGGCGGCGGGGCGCCGACGACCGAGACCGTTGGGCGGGCGTACGAGTTCAGCCCGAATTGGGCGAGGCTGGCGAAGCCGCTCGAGGTGACGCTGTCGTACGAAGGCCTGGAAGTCACGCGCGAGGACTATCTCTCCGTCTACCGTTGGGCCGGCTCGAGCTGGGAAGACCTGGGCGGTACGGTCGACAAGCGGAACCGCCGCGTGGTGGCGGTGGCGGACGGCCTCGGCAAGTTCATCCTGGGATACGGCGAGAAGAAGAACACGACGCCGCCCTC
>Ga0307380_10001859_pt1 | contig 30360 bp, 44 predicted proteins | sample UN3MG_FD_202239 | JGI IMG/M metagenome (GOLD analysis project Ga0307380, IMG submission 202239) | Soil microbial communities from Risofladan, Vaasa, Finland - UN-3 | ecosystem: Environmental > Terrestrial > Soil > Coastal area > Acid sulfate soil | place: Finland: Risofladan, Vaasa | collected...
CGATCCTACTGCACTACCAGGACACAACACCGGCGAATCATGAGATCGTGGGGGGCTTCCTGAAGATGCAGATTGGCGAGTCGCCATCGTCGACGGGTGACATCGCAGTCACGTTTCCCGAGGCCTTTGCAGCGACGCCGCTCATGGTGCTGATCACCGACTCCTACCGGAATGCGCGGAGCGTCGAGAATGTCTCGACGACGGGGTTCACATCCAAGAGGGTTGCTGGAGGATCCAGCAGTGGGTGCTACTGGATGGCCATTGGAGAGTGGTAGGCCGGAACGTCACCGGCACAGGTGGGAGGTGAGGATGCTGAGAGCGGTTGAGCAACGGGCGCGGCGATCGGTGATGTGGCTGGGGGAGTTCCGGCCCCAGCTCGAGGGTGCCTTCGGTCTGTCGTGGCCGGAGTGGTCTGCACAGTTGGGCGCGGCGGCTATCGAGGTGCCGGCCGGGGAAGTGAAGCTGGACCATGCCGAGGCCTTTGCGACGCGAGTGCGGTTGTGGCTCGTGCCGTCTCCTGAAGATGGATACCTCCATCTGGACCTGGCTCTGGATCGGCCGGATTGCGATCACGTGGACCCCACCCCGTGGCCACGCTTTGGGGCGATTCTGCTGCTGTGGGGCACGGTGCCGGCAGGGGAGGGTGAGCCGGTGCTGAGCTATCTCCAACAAGTGGAGGTGGAGCGGTGAAAATTACTCGCGGCCAAGAGAACCGTTCGGCCCTAGCCCAGAAGGCATACAGGGCTTCTGAATTGGCCGAGATGACGCCAGCTCAGGCGGAGCGCTGGGTGGAGGAGCACGTGAACGACGTGGCCAGCGCCAAGCGAGTGCTCAAGGTGCTGGCACACGCAATCGTGGCGCTGGCCAGGTATCGGGGTGTCGGGGACTAGCGGCCGAATTGGAGGACGACCTTGTATACTGTCCCCGACAGGGATATAATAGGTACCCCTGGAGGAGTACCTCCTATATCCCTGTCGCAAAAGGGAAGGTGTAGTACATAACACCTCCCTTCCGACCTGCCTCGATGCGCACAACGAAGGCGCGGAGAAGTCGGCGGCGCGTACCCACGTCACCCTCGTTCAGTACGGTGTGCATCTCATTGAGAAGCTGCTCTAGGGCGTCACGCGACAGCTCGATCCGAGAGCGCTGAAGCTGCTCGTCGACGGCTGCCAGCCGACCCTCTAGCTCCTTCTGTTCGCGCTCCCGGCTCTCGAGACGGGAGTGCACCGCTCCACTCTCGCCACTCTCCAAAGCGTCTATGAGTCGAGCGATACTCTTGTCCAACTGGGCGATCTCACGCTGCAGACGCTTCTGATTCTGTTCGAGGGCCTCGTGTTGTTCGCCGAGAGCAGCGTTCGTGTCGCGGATCATGTCGTTGATGTGGTCCACGGTCAATACGTCGCGAAGCAACCTATCGAGGACAGCAGACTCGATTCTCTCCGCTTTGAGTCGACTTGATGGACATGCGCCATATCCCTCGCGGCTCTTGCGCCCACAGATGTAGAAAAGCCACGGGCGACGGTGGCCATCCGGTAGGTGCCGGTCGGGAGTATAGGAACCGGACATGGCTGCACCGCACTCGCTGCAGTAGAGCAGCCCGCTCAGCAGGTAGCGACTGCGGGCCCTGCGCGGGTGGCCATCCTCCCACGATTGGGCCTTGCGGCGTGGCCCTGTCACGTGCCGACGCGCTTGCACAGCGTCCCACGTCTCCTGGGTGATCATGGCGTGGTGAGCATGCTCGATCTCGAGCTGACCGCATTTGCGGATCCCCAGGTACGTCTTGTTGCGGAAAAACGTAGGCAGGCACGTGTCGCTGCGGAACAGGCGCGTCTCCTCAATGATCTCGCGATAGCTGGCACCGTTGGCACGCATGGCCCATGCTTTGCGGGCAAGGTCCCAGTGATCTGGATCTGGCGCCCAGCGACGCACGGTACGCTGTTTGCCTTCGATCTCCACCTTGAGTTGCTCGGCCCTGTAGCCACGCGGAGGGAATCCACCTGGGGCGTAGCCGAGTCTGGCCAGGTAATGCAGGCCTCGCCGAATATCCTTTGCCAGTTGCTCGAGGTCCTTCTGCGCCTTCCACTCCAGGATCGTCTCGTAGACAGGCGCAAAGTCGGTCTGAGGGATATCGTCGGAGAGGAAGATGAGCGTGTAGCCGCGGCGACGCAGATCTGCTTTGTAGAACTGGCTGTCGAGGAGATTGCGAGCGAAGCGCTTGATGTCCCAGAGCAGGATGCCGTCAACTGGGAGCGGTTTCTGGCGCGCCAGGTAGATCATTTCATTAAAATCATCGCGGCCGGCCGTGGAGCTGCCCGATTTGGCCTCGTCGATGAACCAGCGCGTGATGACCAGGCCGTTCTCGTTGGCATACCGCTGGTGCATCTCGCGCTGGCCGGCGATGGGCACGCCGCGGTCTGCCTGCTCATCACCTGAGACGCGGAGGTAGGACCAGACCAGGGATCCTGGAGGCAGGGGACTGGCTTGCGAGCTCAATCGCTATTCTCCTCAGTGCGGGGGACGCTCTTCAGCGCGGGCCTCCTTCCATTGGTGTGCACAGGTGTGAGGGAAAAAAGACATGGCTGGTCCTCGCCGAATGAGGTCGAGTCCAGCAAGCCAGCTAGGATGCTGGGGGGTCCAGCAGATCGCAGTCGGATTGGGGGGACTCGAGAGGATCCGGCATTCGTACTTGGATCCGCGCGGGATACTGTCCGTTGCTGAGTTGGACAGCGGCATCGTGCAGGCCCTGTTGTGCGGACTCTGGCAGTTGATGGTAGATCAGACAGAGTCTGCGCAGCCTCATCTCGGAGGCGAGCCTGTGAGCGACGTTGCTCATTCTTCCTCCTCAAGGTACTCCTCGGCGTCCTCAGCGACACAAGCGCCCATGGCGCCCGTGGGGAGATGGCGCTCTTCGGACATGGACCGCAGGGTATCGGCGATGGCGAGTATCTCCTCCTGACGGTGCGCGGCGAGGTCTCGAAAGATACGTTCCATCTGCTTCCAGCGCAGGCTTCCCTTGCGGTCCTTGGTGGGACGAACACCGGCGCTGATGAGGATCTCATCGACAGTCACATCCAGTGCGCGCGCGATCCGGTCGAGAGCAATGACATCCACGCGGACTCGATTGCCGGCCTCCAAGCGGTTGAGATAGCTCTGCTGAACATCTGCTTTCGCCGCAAGCTCTGTCTGGTTGAGCCCGCGCTGCTCGCGCAGATGGCGCACGACCGTCCCAATTGTCACGATTCTCGTCCTCCTACTATATTATACCACATTATATGCTGTTTGGAATAGTCTGAACCTTAAACTTTGCACCTCCTCTGCATGTGGGGCTTGACAAACGGAATAATCTGTGGTATGATTCATGCAGAATGGAATAGCAAGGAGGAACGCGACATGGCGATGGATGGCGATGGGTTCGTTCAAGCTCTGCAGGAAATCGTCGACGAATTCACCCAGGCGGCCGTGGCCCAGAAGGCCGGGTTGAGTCAGGGGACGATCAGCAAACTACTGCACGGCAAGACACAGGGCGGACACGCGGAGACAGTTCGAAAGCTGATCTCTGCCTACCCTGATCTGCGCCGCTTTTTTGTGCCTGGGAATATCCCGAATGGCATGGCTCTCTGACAAACGTCATAATGGTGATCACGATGGTCGGCGGGAACCGATATGAGTCGTCGGATGCTGCGTGGGAGGTGGCAGGACCCCTGCTAGGACAACTTCTCGCAGACGCCGCGCTGCACGCGGTGGCAGCCGGCCAGTTGACGATAGTGGAACGAGATGGACATTACATGATTGTGACCAACAAGGAGGCGACAGATGCAGGTACCAGAGTTCAGCTTGGTTGTGTCGGCAGTATTGTCAGGGCTCGTGTTGGCAGTGATTCACCTGGTGGTCGTGTCGAAGCGGATCGCATTGGCAAAGCCCCAGGCGTACACGGTCGGGGTGGGGGTGCTCTTGTCCGCGTTCTGGCTGTGGGCGCTGCTGGAGGGTGACGTGCGCCCGGCATGGGCGATGACAGCGATCGCGGTCGCTGGCGGTGGCGTGATACGACTGCTCTGGTTTGTCAACGCGGAGCAGGTCCCGCATGAGGAGTATCCAAAGGGGAACGTGTCGCGGCGAGAGTTGGGGCTGCGGATGGTCGAACTGCTGGAGAACATGTTGGCGGAGCGCTCTCAAGCCAGAGATCTGCGCCGCGAGGCCGACGACATCGATGAGCGTGTCGACTACTACATGCGAATGCTGCGGGAGCCGGCCAACTGGAAGCGCGAGGCGAGTGTGGCCGACGTCAAGGAGGCGGTGGGGCAATGAAGGGGGTGATGCGACCGATCTTGTTCGCACGACAATATAGCACATGAAAGGGGATCGCTCCAGGGCCGTTCGCATGCGCGGGGACGATGTTGCGACGAGAGTCGTGCCCTGGGTACAGGGAGTCATCACGGTGACTCCCTTCACCGATGGCACGAACTGTGGAATGGAGGTCACGATGCTTCGTGGGCAGTACGAGGTGGCACAGATCGCTGGCAGCAGTCTGACGTCCGCGATCAAGCGCGCGGTAGCCACGTTCCAGCTCAAACACGGCGGGCAGCTCCCTCAGTACGTGTGGTGTCCCGAGGGCGAGAGACCGGACGCCGGCACCATGCAGAGCTGGGCAGTGCGTGGGGTGACTGTGGCCCCGCACAGAAGTGCCCTGGGCGGGGTGTTCGCGGGCCCGGTGGATGGCGTTAGCCGCCAGCACAATGCGGGAGAGGTGGCCGCGTGTCAGATCTAGTGGTGACGCATCCAGGAGCCGTCGCGATCCGGGAGGGCATCTCATTGGGGGAGGTCCTCCAGGTCTATCTCGACCGACTCAGCGCGGAAGGCACGCGGAGAGTGTACGACACAGCAGTGCGGGAGGCATTCGCCTGGTGGGGGATAGAGGGAGTCAACGACGTCGCACCTGGGAACCTGGCCAGCTACAGGGCCCATCTGGTACAGAGGACGCGGCGCAAGGCCAACGATCCTCTCTCGCCAGCAAGCGTCGCGCTGAAGCTGTCGGCGCTGCGTGGCTTCTTTGTGTTCTGCCGGCTGACGGGTGTGACTGCGATGAGCCGCGAAGTAGTGAAGGCTACACCTCACGAGTGGTCAAGCCGTACGAAATCCTGAGCGAAGAGGAGCAGCGGCGGCTCCTAGACCACCTGCGCAGCTCGCACGCGATGCAGGCCGAGCGCGACTACCCCCTGATCTCGCTGATGCTGGCCACAGGACTGCGTGCGGCAGAGGTCACTGTACTGCAGCTGCGAGACATTCGTATTGACGCCGACGGTGACTGGAGCGTGCACGTGCGGCAAGGCAAGGGACGCAAGGACCGGATGGTCCCACTATCGGCCGGGATGAGGAAGACGCTGCAAGATTGGCTCAGGCAGTCCGGTCGCGAGATGAGCCAGCAGGAGGACACTGGAAGTTTCCTGTTCTGGGGCGGAAGCGGGCTGGACAGCCCGATGACGACCCGCCGGCTGCAGCAGATCGTGAAGCGAGCTGCGCGCGATGCGGGCATCACCAGCAAAGTGATCACACCGCACAGCCTGCGCCACACGATGGCGATGCGAGTATTGTCCAGCGGCGCGAGTGTGATCACGGTGCAAAAGCTGCTGGGTCACGCCAGTGTGCAGACCACGCAGAAGTATCTGGACCACCTGGACTGGCGAGAGCTGAAGCGATGGGCAGTCGAGTTGCCAAACGAGGAGGCAAGCGAATGAAACTGAACAAGCTCCTCTGGGCAATCATAGGTGTGGGAATGCTGGGACTGCTGGTACTCGAGGGCTATTTGCTGCTGACTGGCCAACTGCGCATGGGGGTACAGGAAGTGCTGATCGCCCTGATCTGCATCTTCTTCATGTTTGGAGCCACGATCGAGCTCGAAAAGCCATGAACAGGACCGCGATCGAGACATGCCAGTTCACGTGGAACCTGATCACGGGCTGCAGGCGAGGCTGCTGGTACTGCTACGCCCGGCGCATCGCCCAGCGGTTTCCGTGCAGGTTCCCCAACGGGTTCGAGCCGACCTTTCACGAGCACCGCCTCCACGAGCCAAGCCAGAGGAAGACGCCGGCGCTGATCTTTGCGGGCTCGATGGGTGACATGTGGGCACCCTACGTAAACCTCGCCTGGCAGGATATGGTCATGGGCGAGATGGCAAGCGCTGACTGGCACACCTTCCAGGTGCTGACGCAGTGCTACAGGGAACTGCCCGGGTGGACCTTCCCCAAACACGTGTGGGCAGGGTACACCATCACCAGCCAGGATAGGCTAACCCGGGCACTGCCGCTCCTGGCCCGAGTAAGGGCCGGCGTGCGTTGGGTGAGCTTCGAGCCCTTGCTGGGCCCGATCGAGCTACCGGACGAGGTGCCCTTCGAATGGGCGGTCGTGGGGCGGATGACCGGGCCTAGTGCCGTCGAGACCCCGCGTGAGTGGGTGGAGGAGCTCGTCGCAGCACTGCTCGAGCGCAAGATCCCGGTATTCGTCAAGAACAGCACGATCGACCTGGTGCCTGATCTGGCTCGGTCAATCGATGTGCAACAGTGGCCAGCAGGCTTCCCGGGAATTGGAGGGTGATCATGCGAAGCCTTTGGAGACGAAGCCTCTGGAGAGACGAGAGACTCTACCTTTCAGTGGCGTTGAGCTGTCTGTTGTTTTTGCTCGTGGCGTGTGACGGGAATAACGCCACACTCGTAGACATACCGACAGCCGCGCCCACGGAGACGGTGGCGCCTGATCGTACACCCGACGAGGTGGATGTAGTGAACACGCGACTGGCACACATGGAGGCCACTGTCTCTGCCGCAAAAGAACGGCTGGCTGGCTTCACTGATGAGGAACCAAGCGCGCTGCAGACCGAGGGGATCAGCGAGGCAACTCAGGCCCGGTGGATCTCCTGGATGAGCGACGAGCGGGTGCCGGTGTTCTATTTTTGGCGAGACCCATCGAGCGGCAACTGGGTGGTGGGGTGTCACATCGTACCGCGGGTCTGGTCGCCTCAATACAAGGCGTGGTACGAGGACGCTGGGAGCGTGGACGCGGCTCTGACCAAGGTGCTGGACAAGATGGACGCGGATCTGGAGTTGCGCTAGGAGGGAGCGATGGCAAAGAGAGTCAGTAGCCTGGTAATTGCAGCGCTGGTGTTGTTCCTGTGCGTGGCTGTTCACGTGCGCGCCGACAACTGGGTCGATCTGGACATCGATCGCAAGCAGTGGAACGCGCACGAGCAGCTCTGGGTCGTCCGGTGGATTGGGAATCCCTGGCGCATCAGGGCGTGGCAGGAGCGAAAGCTGGAATCGCTTCGCTGGACGCTGCGCCGATTGGGGGAGGAAGCGGCGTTCTGCAGCTTTGAGGCGTTCGACTATGGCTGCACCGAGATCAACGACGCGGTCTACTACAACTCGGTCGTGTACATTGGGATCCCTCCGGGCGACTACGAAGTGGTGCTCGTCGGGCGGGCCGGCGGGCGGGTTTGGAAGGATCACATGTACGTGCGCGTGGTCGAATGAAGGAGGCTTGCGAATGGTGATGCGGGTGCAAGACTTCCCTCGGCCGGCCGATAGGAGCGTCCGCGGCATCCACTGGTCGGCATCTGTCTACCATCCCAGCGGCTCCTCACTGAACTGGTGGATCAACGAGCTGCTCGCAATGCACATCAAGTGGGTCAAGCTCCTGGATGATGGCAAAGGATCTTCGCGTGAGGTGTGCGGGAGCTTGCTGGACAACGGCATCATCCCCATCGTACGCCTGTACCGCCACTGCCCCAATCCAGGCCACCTCTGTGCCAAAGAGAAGGAGACAGTCGGCCATCTGCACGCCCTCGGCGTGAGATACTTTGAGACCAATAACGAGCCGAACCTTCCCGTTGAGTGGAAGGACGGAGAATGGCTGGAAGGCGGCAGACCAGAAGTCGTCATGGAGCACTGGCTGCGGGACGCCAGGATGGTGATCGAGTTGGGCGGGTACCCAGCTTTTCCTGCCCTTGCCCAGTGTGCCCATCACGGCGAGAGTGGGAGCATCCCCTGGTACGTCAAGGCGTTTGCCTGGCTGCATGATCATGCCTACGAAGCTGCTCGCGATGTCTTCACAAGTGGCGCGTGGATCGCGGTGCACGATGCTGTACTGAACCACTGCTACAGAGAGGGATACAGTTGGCACTTTGAGTACCCCTACGACCCAATCTGCCAAGAAGACCAGCCAGGCAAAACGATCATGCTAGACGACAATTCGTTGATTGGTCACCGCGTGCCCGCCACGTTGCTCCACGAGCACTTTGGCTTGCGCGTTCCAGTCATCTCCACGGAAGGTGGCATATTCGCTCCCAATGGTGGCTGGCAGCAGTGGGACGACCGTTATCCCGGCTACGACTACGAGGGTCACGCCGAGCGAGTGGTGGCCATGTTCGAGTGGCTGCGAGTCAATGCGGAGGACTACTTCTTTGCCATGTGCCCCTGGCTCATCGCCAACGAGAGAATGGGCCACTCCGATCCCGCGTGGACTCAGGACGCCTGGTATCGCGATGGTCGGGAGTTGCCAGTAATTGCCGCTGTCAAGGCGATGGGCCCGGAACCCGTCGCTCCATTACCCATGCCTCTTGAACTGGCCCTGCTCCATGCCTCTTGGAACAAGCGTGGCTTGGCCTACAACCCAGATGCGGCGTTCCCCACCTACGCTAGGGAGTACGACCTTGGGTCACCGCTCACCCCTGAGTTCGACGTGAGGTGGGAGGGCAGAGTGTATCGGGTTCAGGGATTCACCGGTGCCATCGTCTACGCAGAGGTCGGCGACTGGGGCAATGTGCAGAGCCTGGCGTGGTGATACTTCTGATAAGTGCTATTTCGCGAACGAGTGTTAAAGGAGGCCTGATGATAGTATTCGTTCTAGGCGTGTTCGTTGGTCTGCTGTTCGGGCCGTATGTGAGCGGGCTGTACGCTGAGATCATCACGCACATTCAGGATGGGCTGAAGGGAGAGTGAAGGATGAAAGTCTCAGCACTGATTGAGGAAAAGCTCAAAGAGCCAGGGTTTCGGCGCGAGTGGGAAGACCTACTGGCACACCCAGAGAGGTTGACCGTGCAATCTGGCCGTGGCGTCGTGATACAGCGGTGGTGGATACTCATTCCGGTAGCCATGATCCTGTCGGTCCTCGCGGGCATGCTAGTCGTGTGGTTGCTGCGATAGAGAGGAGGGCACATGACACGTAGCATCAAGCGAGGCTATCGTTGGCCGCCCATGTCGGCAAAGGACAGGATGCCCCGCCCCTACAGCAAGCTGGACGCTTTCATTCGGCAAGCGGGGCTGACAAGTGACGCCCTTCTTGAGTTTGCCCGCGAGGTGGCACAAGTCGCAGAGGGGTGGCTAAAGGAATTCGCTGCAGCTGTCGGTGACCTTGCCCCATACATCGCAGAGCCGCCACAGGAGGAATGAGCGCATGCTGCCGTACGCTGAGGACATCAACTACTGGAGAACGAGCAAGTCTGCGCCCGCTCGGTGGATCGAGAGAGCGAAGCAAGAGATCGAGGAGGCAGGCGGAACCGTACTGGGCGATGGGTTTGGGAGCGATGCGACCGTGGGCAGATCCGCCTACATGTTCGCCTTCAGGCTGGGGGGCACGCCCTACAAAGTAGTATGGCCCGTACTGCCAACCAAGACTCCAGACGGCTCTCTCGCAGCCAGAGTGCAGGCTGCGACGATGCTGTACCGCGACATCAAGGCGCGTTGCATCACCGCCAAGGTACTCGGTGTGCGATCAGCCTTCTTCAGCTACATGCTATTGTCCGATGGGCGCACTGCCACAGAGGTCAGCGAGCCCGAGCTGTTGAATGCGATTCCCCTACTCCTGCAGTCTTCTTCTGAAAGGGGAGACCTTCAATGACAAGTAACGACACCGCATATCGTGCGACGGCAGACGCACTGTACGGACGGCTTGGCGAGAAGGTGGCCAAGCTGAGAGAGGCAGAGGGCTTGAGCCAGGCGGAGCTCGGCAAGCGATCTGGCGTGGGTCTCTCGCAGATCAAGCGCTTCGAGGCAGGGAAGCGCCGGCTGACGGTGGTGAATCTGATCAAGATCGCGAACACGCTCGGCAGGCGGGTTCGGGTGCAGCTCCGGTGACACCAGAAGAGCTGAGGTACTACCTCCTGGGAGTCATGCTTGGGTGGGTGTCGGTGCTCGGCCTCATTGTCATAGGGATGGTGGTCGCGACACTGAGACGGATCCACGGTGCAGGAGGGAGGTAAGGACGATGCAATTTCTGTGGCTATCCTCGAGAAGGAAGGCAAAGCGCGCGGACGCTGAACAGCTTGCTCAGTTCGTGGCGGCGCTGGGACTGGATCCGGCCATGGTAGCGCTTTGCAAGACCGTGGGTGACAAGTGGCTCGCGATGGACGCAGACGAGCAGGATGCCCTCAAGCAGCGAATGAGTCGAGTCGCCACGGCGCTGAAGACCGTGTCGGTTCTGTCTCCGGCGCTGGAGTCTTTCCAATCGGCGCCGATGGGTACACTCACACTGGCCGTCGCCTGGGGCTTTATTCTGCGTGGTCTGGTGGAGGATGGGGAGGTGAATCTGTGAGTACTGTCATGGAGACTGTGGAGGACCGGATCGTCACCCGGCCAGCAGACGACGAGGCAATGGACGCTGTGCGCGGCTTGCTGCAGCAACACCGCGGGGGACGTCAGGCCATCTCCAGCCGGGTGATCGGTCAGCGCTGCGGGGTATCGCGGCGCAAGGTGCGCGCGATCATCCAGTACCTGGTGGTCAGCGAAGGGCTGCTGATCGGCGCCCTCGTCGATGGCCAGAAGGGTGGCTACTTTGTCATTGAGACGTGGGAGGACTTGGCTGCCGTCCGCATGATCCTGTCGGCACGACTGGCAGAGATCGCAGCCAGAGATCGGGCCCTGGTGAAAGCGTGGGCGCGTGAGCATGGCCGGGTGATCCAGCCGTTGCTGCCGTGGGACGATCTCCAGGTCGAGTGTCAGGTCTAGGGGGGATCCGTGGGGCAATCCAACTTTAACCGACAATTCATCATGATCGACTTCAGAGACCTGGATAACCCACGGTTCATGGCGTTCACGCGATCGCCAGAGTTCTCGACCTACCTCACGATGCGCCGGCACATCTGGCGCTCCCTGACACAGCACAGCCGCGGCATCGAGCAGCTCTACGCCCAGGGCTACCTGTGCTGCGGGTTGTCGCGTGAGAAGATCGCCAAGAGCATCGGCGGGGAGATCTCGAAGCGCACGGTGACGAACGACATCGCCCGGCTGGTGGAGCTGAGGGTGATTGCGATCCTGGGGACGGGCTACGACCAGGTGTTTGTGCTGGGCAGGTGGGAGAAGAAGGAGGGCGTCCACGTCGAGTACTACTACCTGGACCGCCTGACTCCACCACTTGACACCCTGGAAACATTCTTCCAGGGTACTGCTGATTCGGAGGCCAACCCTGGAAAGAAGTTGCTAGACCCCCTGGAAGAAAGTTGCCACACCCCCTGGAAAGAAACTTCCACCATGAATAGAGAATCTATGAATACAGAACTGAGAATAGATGGTGGCCCGGCACTTTGGAAGGCGGTGAAAGAGGAGCTGAAGCTGCAGCTCACGAGCGCCACGTTCGACCAGTGGATCAACCGCACCACTGCACGGAGAGAGGATGGCCGGCTGGTTATTGCGTGTGCGAGCGAGTACGCACGAGATTGGCTGGCCAACCGGGTGGCCACGACGATCAAGCGGACGGTGGCGGGGATCCTGGGAGAGGACGTAGAGCTCGCCTTTGAGGTGAAGGAGTGATAACGCAATGGCGAGAGAAGTTCCCTTGACGCAGGAGAAAGTGGCAATCGTAGACGATGCGGACTTTGCGCGCGTAATGGAGCACAGGTGGTGTGCGATGCGCAATCGGTCAAACTGGTACGCTGTTCGTGGAGGGAGCACCGAGGATGGCAAACGACGACTACTGAGCCTACACCGCTTTCTTCTCGAAGCAGGACCTGACCAAGAGGTGGACCACCGCAATGGGAATGGCTTGGATTGCAGGCGTACCAATCTGCGGCTCTGCACCAGGGGACAGAATGCCCGAAACAGTAGGAGACCACGTGACAACACAACTGGCTACAAGGGCGTGGCTCTCATCAAGAAGACCGGACGCTATGTGGCGCAGATCAGTGTCGAGAGGAGGCATTTCTATCTGGGTGTCTTTGACTCAGCGGAGGAGGCAGCACGATCTTATGATGAGGCTGCTCGTAGGCTACACGGTGAATTCGCTCGTGTCAATTGCCCGTTTGAGGTGAAACCGTGCGCCGACAAGGGATAGTCACGGGGCTCGCCCTGGCGTGTGTCATGGCAGTGGTCCCGATCGTCCCAGTAGCAGGCCGCTCATCGCCCGAGCGATTGACAGTCGATGAGGTGAGAACTCACGTTCGGCGTCACCATCTGTTCTCTGGGCTGGCCACGTGGTATGGCGAGGAGGTCCACCTGGGGCGAGCGTGCAAGAGCGGCCAGATGTACGACCCGGAGGCGGCCAAGGCAGCCGTGGATATCTCGGAGTGGGAAGAGCTGGCCTGCCACACGCTGTACGTGGTGGCGGCCCGTGGCTGGGTGAGAGTCTCGGCCAACGACACGGGCTACTTGTATGAGGCCGGCCGCTTTGTCAAGGAAGAGCGCGAAGGCGTGCTTCGTTGGTGGCCGTCAGACCGCCAAGACCCGGACAGCTACCCAATCGTGATCGACCTGACGCCGGCGATGATGGATCGGCTGACGGGAGGAGCACGGGACACGACTCTGGTGGATGTGTACCTTTGGAGGTGACGAGAGATGATCGGTTTTATGCGGGGGTGGAGAGATCTCGAGGAGGAGGAGACACCACGCGGGATCTGGGACCAGGATACTGATCCGACCTGGTATCTGATCGCGCTGGTGGCAATCGTGTTGTTGCTCGTGTGGATCACGGGCTGACTAGTAGGGACAAGGAGGCGATATCATGGGCAGGACGATGAGTCTGTCGGTTCAGACGATCCGGGGGTCGCGGTGGCAGCCGCGGAGCCGGGCGTTTGACCCCAAAACGAACGCGAAGGACAAAGAGCTGGTGGAGAGCGTCAAGCGGCATGGGATACTCACCCGGCTGCTGGTGTGGCGCAGCCCGGTCGGGGACTGGGAGCTGATCGCCGGGTCCAGGAGGCTGGCTGCAGCTAAGGTCGCGGATCTCCAGGATGTGCCAGTGGAGCACGTGGAGGGCAAGTCTGAGCAGGAGATCAGGCAGATGGTGCTGATCGAGAACCTGCTGCGTGAGGACCTGACGCCCATTGAGGAGGCACAGGCCTACAGGGATCTGCTCGAGGCGGGTGAGGTGACCCAGGCGGAGCTGTCGTACCAGCTGGGGATCAGCCAGGGGAAGATCAGCCAGCGCCTCGGCCTGCTGCGGATGGACAGCGACGTGCAGAAGATGCTCGCGGAAGGTGACCTGGATGCAACCGATGGCCGGGCACTCGCTACGCTGGACCCAGAGCTGCAGAGGGGCGTGGCTGAACACGTGGTGGAGGCCAAGGCCAAGGGTGAGATCACGACGCGCAAGGTGCAGACCCTGGCCAAGCGGATCAAGGAGGCGTCGGATCCCGCATTCTGGGCCCTGCCGGAGGGCATGCGAGCCACTCAGGAGCAGGTCAACACAGCGCGATTTGCGCAGGAGCTGGTGGCGGAGGCGCGCGAGGGGGGCGCGCTCGCCCAGGGCCTGATTTGTCTGCGGGAGCAAGGCCTGCTCAAGAACCCCTGGAAGCTGCACTCTAGCGAGCTGATGAGCTTTGCATCCTGCTTTGGCAAGACGGGATGGGAGCACGTTGCGGACAGTCAGGGCTGGATCTGCGACCACTGCCAGCTCAAAGACAAGGGGCTGGGGGGGGCGCCCGGAGTGCGGTGCAAAACGAAGAGCGGGCGGACCTGTCTCGGCTTTATTCCCGAAGGTGAGCCCTTCCTCCTGATCCCAATGTGGAGGATGCAGGAACACGGGTGCGATGAATGCGAGAAGGCAAGAGTCGAGGCCGACGATCTGCTGTTGTGTCCGGATGCTGACTGCTACCTCAGCCTGATGCAGGCCGCCGAACAGCAGACTGAGACTGACAGGAGAGACGAAAAGACCGAGCGGCGCGAGAAGTGGGTCGCGGAGTTCCAGCAGTGGATGCAGCTGCAACACTCACTCCAGACTGGCCACTGGCTGGCGCAGGCCTGCCAGGACTGCGTGTATCTGAGTGGTGGCCAGTGCGCCAAGTTGAACACAGGCTACCTGTGGAGCGCCCCGTGGACGTTCTACCTCGCCGAGCGGCAGAGCATGAAGGTGCCGCTGTGCAGCCGGCACCGGCGCCAGACACTGGACGGTGTGCGCGAGGGCGTCTGCAACCGTGAGACCGTGCTCCTCTGGATCAAGGCCTTCGAGACGCTGCGTAAAAGCTACGGAGGCGGTTCGGCCTTTGATTTTCTCGGGTTCCCGCACGAGAACGCTGCGCCAGCCAAGCTGCTCGTGTGGCTCGAAGTACAGGGGATCACCGTCGGCCAGTCGTACGCTCTGTTGACGATGGCGGCCAACTGGATCGTGAACGATCGCCGGATAGGCTACCACACCAGGGCGGAGGAGGCCGAGCCGGTCACTCTCTGCAATCCCGTGGATGGAGAGCTCGAGGAGTGGGTCATGTACAGTCCGCCGTTCTACTTTGAGGAGGACGCGACACTACCTGTGGAGGAGACCGATGGCTGAGCACGTCCAGGTTCTGATGGTGGACACTACGCGAGACGGGGAGGCCGATGTAGCCGAACATGAGGCCGAGGTACTGGCTGTAGACATGCCAGACTACCTCGCCAGCGTGGTGACGTCCGAGATGCTGGCCTCGAGCTGGCCGATGCCGGCGCTGCGGGCACAGGCACTGGCGGCCAAGAGCTTCCTGCAGTTTGCGACCGACGGCCGCTGGCGACACGAGCGGGCGCCCGTGTGCAACTCCACGCACTGCCAGTGCTATGGCTATCGAGCACAGGTTCCGCACCCCAGAGCCGTCCAGGCCGCCGAGTGGGCCATGACGCGGCAGCTTCTCCACAAGGGACGGCCAATCGAGGCGGTCTACTCCAGCCGGTGCGATCACGGGCGGACACGCTCATCGGCTGACGTCTGGGGCGGCAAGGTACCGTATCTTGAGCCAGTGGAGTGCGAGGGGGATCATGGCGCGCGACGAGGGCACGCTGTGGGCATGTGCCAGACTGGAGCGCAACGCTTCGCGCTCACACAGCACTGGACAGCAGAGCAGATCCTGGAGCACTACTACACTGGGGCGCAAGTCGCGGAGCTCGCGGGGCTGGCGTTCGTGATCGCCTCACCCAGTCTGCGCCTGGCTGCCGAGGAGCTCATGATGCAGCTGGGGGCAGAGGACACGCCGGTCTATGAACCGTACTGGAGCGACAAGACGCTGCTCGGGGATCCGTGGGGCTACGTGCAGGCGCTCATCCAGCGGATCAGGGACGGCGGCGAGGTCTACGTGATGTGGGACGGCCACAGCACACTGGAGCTCGTGCTCCTGGGAGCGGCGCTGACATTGAAGAAGCATCTCACCCTCGCACATCTCAACCAAAGTGATCCCGTGATCACCCTCCTGTCCTACATGGTCGCGAATGCTGAGACCGGGACGTCATGAGAGACGAAGCCTCTCGCCAGGCGAGAGACGAAGTGCGCTACGCGCGCTACACGGAGTTCAGGGTCCATCCGCAGAACATGCGGCGCTTCTACCGTGAAGAGGACGTCCAGGCAATGGCCACGTCGATCCGGGAGCAGGGGATCTTGCATCCTGTGATCGTGCTCCCAAACGGCGATGCCGCTGAGCGGCACACGATCGTGGACGGCAATCTCCGGTGGCACGGGTGTGCGGCGCTCGGCGACGAGGCGCCCCTAGTTCCCTACATCGTGCGCGACCTGACCGAGCAAGAGCAGGCCGAGGTCATGGCGACGAGCAATGCGATGCGACGGGATCCCGATCCGATCAGCGAGGCGCTGCACTACCAGCGAATGATCAGCGCCGGCACGAGCGTGCTGAGGATTGCGCGGCTGTCTGGGCACTGTGGTCCGCACATCTCCAATCGGCTGAAATTGCTGACGCTGCCGCAGAGTGTGCAGGCCCTGGTGGCCAGTGGGGAGCTGCTGATCGGCTGCGGGCTGGTGCTGGCGGAGGAGCTCGAGGACAGGGACCTGCAGGAGCGCGCGGCGCAGATCCTGGCCAAGTACAATGCCGGCATTCCCACCGCGAAGCGGTTGTGCAGGCGTCTCCTCGAGATGGGAGTCGAGACCGATGCTCCTCCTGCACATGCGACCAGGAAGGCGTCCACGTTGAGCGAAGCCGTGCGGGCGACCTGTGCCGCGTGCCAGATGGGTGGGGTGCAGCGGGTGACCATCACCTGGGAGGAGCTCGAGGAGACGGGCAAACGGATGTGCGCGTTGTGTGAGACGCGGAACGTCGCGTCCGTGTGCCAGATGTGTCCACTGCCCCAGATGCTGGCGATGTTGAGAGACCGTGGGAGGGAGATCAATGTCCGTTGATCTGGTCGAGCTGGCGTACGCGCAAGTCGTGGCGGATCCGGCCCACACGGCCGTGGTGACGGGGGTGCCGGCGTGGGTGGCGGCCAGGGCCCCGAGACCCAAGGCTCCCCCACGGCGGTGGTCTACGTGGGAGGAGCAGTTCCTGCGCGATAACATGGGGCACCTTCCCTATGCGGAAATCGCGCGGGCGCTGGGACGCACAGAGAACGCGCTGAAGATCCGCCGCACTCGGAAGGGGATGCCTCCTCCAACCCGAACACTGCTGACGGCAACGCGGGTGGCGCGGACCGTGTTCGGGAAGAATCCGAGCACGATCGCGTTCTGGATCGAGAAGGGCCGGCTCCCGGCGCGACGGATGGCGCTGCGAGATCGGTGTGCCTATCTGATGACGCGGAGCGACCTCCTCGCCTTCATGCGGAACCCGCAGAATTGGCCACTGTACAATCCGGAGACGATGCCCGAGGGGCCCTGGCAGGCCATTGCGGCGCGGATCCGTGACGACGTGCGGTTCCTGACCACCGGGGAGGTGGCGCGGAGATACGGGACCACTGCTGCGAATGTGTCCAAGCACATCCGCGAAGGGCGGCTGCCGGCGATCCGATGGGCCAACTGGCACATTCGCGAAGAGGACGCAGAGCGAGTCTTTGGAGGCGAGAGGTCTGGTCGGCGCGGGACGTACCAGCGCCGTTGGCAACCCACGCCACGAGGGCTGGCCTTTCTGGCGTTGGCGCATTCCGTGGGCTTCACCTGCGGTACGATCGCGGGGATGATGAAGAGGACAGCTGTGACCGCCGCGCTGCCCTATCAGCTAGGGAGACTGCGTGAGACAGGTCAGCTGCGGGAGCTGCTGGCCAGCGAACCGGTCGTGTTCAACGATGACGGCGAGCCGTGGGGCGATTGGCGAGCGCTGGGGCACCGGTTCCCCTTGCTGCGGGAGGCGATGGAGCGGTTCGTCGCAGAGAAGCGCCTCACGGACGCGGAGCGGCGGCTGGTGGCGGGCTATCTGTGGCGTGTGGCGGAGTACCACAGGCTGCCGGTGGCCAGGATGCTGAAGATCCACCGGAATGTGAATGAGGAGAGGTTGAGGCAGGAGTGGGAGGGGATGGGACTCCATTGTCCGGTGTAGTCCCCTTCTGGTTGCTATCTCACTCGTTTGCCCGTCCAGTCCTGAAGCCGATAGGTCTGCTCACCGTGCGGCCACTCCGGAGCTGCCGAAGCTTTGGTTCCGGTCGCCAAGCGGGCCTCATCTGGTAGAGGAAGTCTACTAGGTACTCTGCTGCCTCTTGGCTCCCCTCTTCGGTGAGACGCCCCGATTTCCGTAGCTTCCAGCCCTCTTCGCTCGGCAGCACGCGTATCTCGTAGCAGCCTGAGTCGCCACCACACTCCCCGCAGACGATGTCCAGGAGTGGATAGGCGTTGTCTGTGTCCGTAGAGAAGAAAACGAATACCCTGAAGGCCAGGATATCCTCTCGTTCTCCCTGCAAATACTGGGCCTTCGCAGGGACAACGAGCAGAAGGGGCATATCATTCAAGGACAGAGTCACCTCAAGGAGCTGCCCGCTTTCGTATGTCCTCTCGAGAGACTGGACACCGCGCAGCCCGGTCTCCGCAGCTTCGGCGGTGAGCTGCTCCAATCTTCCCAGCAGGCCTTCCCGGAAGGCTGTGAATCTCTCCGAGAGCTGTTGCCTTCGAGAGTCAGTTCTATCCTGCTCAGCTCGCAATTCAGACATGTTGATACTTGACATCTTCTCACCTCCCATTTGCTGTTCATCTCACGGCAACGACTCGCACGGAATGCCGTCGTGGTCGCTGTCGAGCTTGTGCACATCGAACCCTCGCAGATCCCAGCAGTAGTCAAAGCACTGCTGGGCTTGCCATTGGTAGTCGAAATCCGGGCAGTTGTAGCGATTGTACGAGCAATCGCAGACTGCCGGAGGTACCGTCGTGCGCGTCGGTGTTGGGGTGTTGGTGCTCGTGGGCACGCGGGTTCGCGTGAGGGTGGGGGTGCTGGTTCGCGTGCGGGTGCGCGTCGGGGTAATGGTTGGCGTGCTGGTCGGTGTGGGAGTACGGGTGGGCGTGGGGGGCAGCTTCCTGACGATGGGGAGGTAGGTGTCAAACGGATAGTAGGCCCAGCAGCCCACACTGGCCGCGCGCGCTTCGCTGTCCAGTTGCCGGAACAGGTCGGAGTAGCGGACGTCTGGCGGGTAGGTCGCGGCTCGGGCATAGCCCTGGCGAACGAGCTCGGCATTGATCATCGTGTCGCCGACCCAGACGTAACGCAGGAGCCGGCCGTAGCGATCGAACTCGGAGACGTCGCGCTCGAGACAGACGGGTTGGCCCTCCACCAGAGCGCGGTTGGCGGCCTTGGCGTCGTCGTAGCAGATCTGGCCGGCCTCGGTGCAGTCGATGCCGATGTAGCGGACGCGGTAGGTGAGGACACTGGCCATGCGGACGTCGATGGTGTCACCGTCGACGATGTAGACCACCTCGGCGGGGACGCAGTCGGACGGGGTGGGGATCAATGCGAGTGGAGGCTCCGCGGCTGGCGAGGGCAGGGGCCAGAGAAGGGCAAGTACGACGAGACACAGGAAGGCGATCGTATGCGTTCTTCGCATGATACCTCCCGAAGGAACGTGGGTGATCAGTTAGCTTATTCGAGGAAGCCGATCGGGCGCTTCGTGACCACACCGCGCAGAAGTGGCTCATATTGCGGCTCGGGACGCCAGTTAGGGCGCAGCTGGTAGAACAGTTCCACTATCTTCGCAGCAGCGGACGTTGCGCCTTCGTCGGTCAGATGATATCCACCCAGGGGTTTCATACCCTCGCTCGAGGACCGGGTGACGTCACAACAGCGGAGACGATCCCGGGTGGGCTCGCGACAGGTGATGTCCAGAAATGGGGTATCTTCTTCCGACGGCTCTACGAAGATGAGTATCTTGCACGCCAGAGTGCCCCCACTTTCGGGGACGAAACGCACCTTGTCGGAGGAGACGATTGCCAGAGCCAGACCATTCAGAGTGAGTCTTGTCTCCTGCATCCCATCTGATTCAAGGGCAGTCTTGCATCTGGAGACGCCGTGGATGCCTGTCTTGAGGACCTCCTCGGCGAACCCATCCAAGGCTTGGATCAGCTCGTCTCTAAAAGTGATGAACTTGTTCACGAGTTCGGTCTCTCGAGTATGAAGCTCAAGTGCATCTAGCTTCACTCTTTTTACAGCCGCATCCATCGACATGTTATCCTCCTTTGGGCAAACATCTCTGTTCCCACAAGCGGTAGGTCGATTGGGCTAGCGGATCGCCTGATTCCCCCGCAGCTATCGATCAGAGTCCTAGCAACTGGTCTTTCTTGGCCTGGAACTCCTCTTCGGTGATGAGGCCGTTGTCGCGGAGGTCCGCCCACTTCTTCAGTTCGTCAGCCGCGGACGTGGCTGCACCCGCCGGCGGCGATGGAGACAGCTCGGTCATCTTGGCCTCGATGGCCCGGTGGATCGCCTCGAAGGGCTGTCGCTGCCACCAATTGAACATGATGGAGTTCTCGTCCTTTGTGGCCTGCAACAGGCCACGCTTGGCCTCTCGGCCACCGAGGATGGAGAACTGGATGTAGCCGTTGGTGGCCATGCCCGCCTTCTTGACCTGAATGGCGGAGATGCTGGAGATGGGGATGTCCTTGTCGCCGGCGAGGCCATGTGTGCCGAGTGCGACGAGACCCTTGCGCCTGATCCGCACCCTGTTGGGGTAGAGCTCGAGCTGGCCCCCGATCCCTTTGGCTCTCATCAGTGCCTTCTCTCTTGCCACGTGAGTCTCCTTTTCTTCGAAGGTCGATCGGGCCCAGCGCAGATACGCGTCGCCCGTGTTCTGGGCGCGCTCGCGGAGCCAGGCCGGAATGTGTGGTGAACTCATCCGCGCCTCCCTGCACTGCACCCATTATAGCACACTCCGGGCCACTTGTGACAAACTCAACCTTAAAAAATGGGCGAAATTGCCTCAAAACCATTGACAAACGGAATAATCTCTGGTATGATTTATGCAGAACGGAATATAGAGCCGACCTGGTGCAGTCACACCAGGTCGGCGAGCCCACTGGAGACTGGCTCCAGCAGACGACCGCAGTATAGCACAAGGAGCCGTGGCCAGCAAAAGGGGCCACGGCTCCTTGTCATATCAGGGGAGGCAGCGGAGATGGACAACAGGGTGACAGACACGGTCGAGGAGAAACTCGATACGCTTGCTGAATTGCAGGCTCAGAGGGACGCTATCGCGCTGGAGAAACAGGCACTGCGGGACGGCGTGTTGACCGAGGAGATCAGAACACAACTGGCGGACATCGATCTGGAGTTCGCGCCCCGCGAGAATGAGACGGCCGATCGCATCGATGAGCTCATCAGGGAAGTGAAGACGGCCGTGTTGGCTCATGGGGCCAGTGTCAAGGGAGCACGGCTGCAGGCGGTGTGGAGCAAGCCCCGTATCAACTGGGATACGCCAGGGCTGCTGGGATTCGCCCAGGCACATCCTGAAGTGGCGACGTTTATGCGCGTGGGCAAGGCGAGCGTGAGTCTGAGGAAGTGCTGATGGCTGAAGGACGTTTGCGAGGAAAACAGCGGGGGATCCTGCACGCACAGAGATGGGTGCGGCTGGACCAGAACACGAAACAGACGGCACGCTGGTACTGGCAGGATGGGGCCACTCAGGCCCAAGTGGAGATCAGCATCACTGGCGGCCGGTTCCTGGCAGGTCGAGTGACGGACCCGACAGCACTTGGCGATGCCTTTGAGGCTGGACAGACGGTGTGGGTCCAGCGTTGCCTGGTGAAGGAGACCCACGACGGCGTTGTCGTGGCGGAGCAGCAACAGGTGCGCGTGTACTCTGAGAGAAAGGGTCCGGCGATATCCCTGCGGGCGGAAGATGCTCAGGGTGCTGTGACGCTGGTGCTGACGCAGGGTGGGCAGCTACGGCCGGCCAGCGATGCCACAGCAAAGTGGCGCAGCTGTCAGGCGTTCTGGCAGCCGTTCTGGCCGTAGATCATCGGCACGATGAGCGGCCGTGAGTGGAACATGAGGCCGTCTCGCCCACGGGGGCTCGCGGCCCGAACGGGGAGGGAGAGAGCGATGGCTATCACGTACATGTGTCCAGAGTGTGGGAGAGAGTTGGAGAAGGGCCAGAGGTGCGCTGAGTGCGGGCGCAAGGCCGTGGGGCGCGATCTGCTGCGCGAAGAGAGGTTACGATCACGCCGTTGGGGCCGCTCCAAGATGTTGAGAGAGAAGGAGGATTGAGATGCCTATCACTTTTCTGAACGATCGGTACCGGCTCCAGCGTCTGGGGCGCATCCGCCTCGGGCACAAGGAGACCAAGAAACGGAAGGACGGCACAGAGGTACAGTACCCCGTCGCTGACCCGTTCTTCGTAATCCCGGAAGACCTGCAGGAGCTCTACGACCCGCAGCCAACGGAGCTAAACATCCAGCTCATTTTTGACAGCCTGGAGCTTGCCTTTCCGCACTACCTGCGGCGTTACACCAAGGCGGGGCTGCGCTGCCTGGGCGACGGCGAGCAGATCATGTACCGTGTCAACGACGACGGTGTGGTGGACGTGCGCGACGGCACGGCTCAGACCGAGGACGGCAAGGCGATTGTCGACGAACACGGTGTGATCCAGCACGCAGAATGCCCTGGCCTGCACTGCCCGTACTATGAGAGTGGGGAGTGCAAGCCTACCGGCTACCTCAAATTCATCGTCGCCGAGCGCCCGCGGATGGGGTATTATGACATCGTGTGCAAGCAGCGTGCCGTCGTGGGGGTCCGCACGGCCCTGCTCATGTGTCTGCACACGTTCGGGCGGCTGACTGATATCCCCTTTGTCCTGCACCGGGGCGACTCAGAGAAGATCCCCGTAAAGACACCCAAGGGCATGGTCGATATGCCGGTCAGGACCCAATGGATCGAGATCGAGCCGACGTGGTTCGCCTCTCATTTCACACGCAAGCGCGAAGTCCTAGCCGAGAGCGCCCAGCGTCGCCGCCTGCTGGCTGCACAGGCCAGCGTCGACCTCTTTGGCGCCGCCAACGGCGCCGAGCCCTCTGACCTTGCCCTGCCCAGCCCGACCGAGCAATTCGAGGAGGAGCTGTACAGCGGCGAAGCCGGAACGGCAGAGGATACTGCGACCCCCGTAGAGGTTGAGGCGCAGCTCGCACCGGAACCCGCCAGCACTGAGCGGCCGAGATCGCCCGCCCTACTCCGCGAGTTCCTCAAGGGCTACGCAGCCAACAACCCCCACACCACGATCAACGGGAAGGCACGCCGCTTGCTCGTGGGCAAGATCGGTGAGGCGCTTCTGGACAACAACGGCCAGCTGCGCCATTTGTTCCTCGAGTACGTGACTGGTGAGCAGAGCAGCAAAAAACTCTCGCCCGCGATGGTCAACGCCATGCTCCAGTGGCTCATCGCGAAGCATGATGAAGATACGGGCGAGTACGTGTTGGACGCTGTCGCCATCAAGGAACTGGCTGCAGTGGTGAGACAGGCGCAGCCGGACAAGGATCAGATCGACATGTTTGCCGGCATGCCGGCACGTGTGGGGGAGAGATAGGGGCAACGTGACGATAGAGGAGCGATTCTGGGCGAAGGTTGACAAGAGCGGTGAGTGTTGGGAGTGGATGGGAGCTATCACAGGCGGACGGTACGGCGGATACGGCGTGATGGGCAGAGGGAGTAGAGGGAGCGGATTGTGCTACGCGCATCGTCTCTCGTGGATCTTGGCGAACGGGTCAATCCCAAAGGGCGTCTTTGTCTGTCACCGCTGCGATAACCCGGGCTGCGTCAATCCGGAGCATCTGTTTCTCGGAACGCAGGCTGACAACGTGCAAGATATGGTCGCGAAGGGCAGAGGCGCACGCGGCGAGACGCACTGCTGCGCCAAGTTGTCCGAGGAGGACGTTCGGGCGATACGGCAGGCCTACGCGAGGGGTGGCGTAACGTTGCAAGAACTAGGCAGCAAACACGGTGTAGCCCATTCCACAGTAAGCGATGCGGTACACAGGAAGACGTGGGCACATCTACCAGCATAACAAGGGAGGAGAGAAACCGATGAAGGTGCTCCATTTCGCCGATACCCACCTGGGAGTCGAAAACTATGGTCGCCCAGATCCAGAAACCGGTCTCCACACGAGACTGCTCGACTTCTTGCGGAACTTTGACGAGATGATAGACAGGGCCACAGAGGAGCGGGTGGAGCTCGCGATCTTTGCGGGCGACGCCTACCGAACCCGCAACCCCAGCCCGACCCACCAGAGGGAATTTGCCAAGCGTATCATGAAACTAGCGGAGCTTTGCCCAGTGCTGCTTTTGGCCGGGAATCACGACGTCTACAGCGCGAAGGGGAAGGCGAGCACGCTGGATATCTTTCGGGTGTTGGCTGGGAGTATGGCTCATCTACAATGGCCCGGGATCATCGTTGCCAACCGGCCCGGCGTCATAGAGATTCTCACCTACAAAGGCGACGTGGTCCAGATTGTCACTCTCCCCTGGGTCGTCCGGAGCCACCTGCTGGCGGGGGCCGATACCGCAGGCCTGACTGATGGTGGCGTGACCAAAGCGATCGAGGACAGGTTGCGGGCAGTGGTCGAGGGGCTTCTGGGACAACTCCACCCCGACATGCCGGCCATCCTCGCCGCTCACGGCACGGTCCCTGGCGCCGTCTATGGCTCGGAGCACACGGTCATGCTGGGCCGGGAGATCATGCTGCCCCTGGACCTGCTCACGGACCGTAGGATTGACTACGTGGCGCTCGGGCACATCCACAAGCACCAGGTGCTGTACGAACAGCCGGCCGTGATCTATCCAGGGAGCATCGACCGCGTGGACTTTGGCGAGGAACGCGAGCCGAAAGGTTTTGTCATCGCCCACCTCGAGGGAGGAGGCGCAAAGTACGAATTCATCGAACTGCAATCCACACGACGCTTTGTCACCATCGAGATTGACGCAGACGGCGACGACCCCATACGCCAGATCAACGAGGTGATTGACAAAAACGGAGGCGCCGTCGTCCGGCTCATCATCCACACCACGCCGGAGGCGAACGCCAAGCTGTCCGACGCGGAGATCCATTCTGCCCTCGAGGGCGCCCATCACGTCGCCTCGATCGTGCGCGACGTCAAGCGCGAGACGCGCCAGCGCATCGAGGGCGGCCAGAACGTGTCTCAGATGACACCCACCGAGCTGCTCGGGAGCTACTTGGAGAGCAAGGACACTCCGCAGGAACGGGCGGACGCGCTCCTGGAGCATGCCCAGGCGCTGATGGCGACTGTTGACGGAGGAGGAGACGGATGATCCCGCAGAAGCTGACTCTGAGCAACTTTATGTGCTACCGCCAGCCGACCGAGCTCGATTTCTCGGACATCCACCTTGCCTGCCTGACCGGAGATAACGGGCACGGCAAGTCCGCCCTCCTGGACGCCATGACCTGGGCGCTGTGGGGGAAGGCAAGGGCCCGCTCGAGCGATGAACTGGTATCGACCGGCGAGCGCGACATGTCGGTGTGGTTCGCATTCTCACTGGATGACGTCCAGTACCGCGTGCTGCGCAGCCGCGAGCTGAGCGGCAAGAGCGGAAAGGGATCCCTGGAGCTCCAAACCATGTGGGAGAGCGGCTGGGCTCCGCTGACCTCGCCCACAATGCGCCAGACCCAGGACCAGATCAACGCCCTCCTGCGAATGGATTACGACACATTCATCAACTCGGCGTTCCTGGTCCAGGGACGCGCCGATGAGTTCACGGTCAAACAGCCGGCCGAGCGCAAGCAGGTGCTCTCTGACATCCTGGGGCTGTCTTTCTACGATCGGTACGCAGAGGCCGCCAGGCTGCGAGCGCGGGAGCACAAGCGCGAGCAGGAGGGGGCTGAGGCCAGGATCGAGGTGCTCCAGGAAGAGCTCACGAAGCGCACAACCTGGGAGGAGGAACTGGAGGCTGCCCAAGCCGAAGCTGCCAGCGTCGCCGCTAGCATCAAGGCGAAGCAGACAGAGATCGAGCGCCTGGAGGCTGCTGAGAAGAAGCTGGTAGAACAGCGAAGCGTTCTCGACGCCGTGACGCGCACCATTCGTGACCTGCAGGAGCAAGAGAGGACTCTGGCTGAGCAGACGTCGGAGCATCGCTCCCGCGCCGAGGGGGCTCAGGCGATCCTCGATCGCAAGGACGAGATCACGGAAGGATACGGAGCCCTCGTTGCGGCTCGCCACGAGGTCGCAGTGCAGACTGGCAAGCTGGCAGAGCTGCGGCCACTGGCTGCGGAGAGGTCCAGGTTGGACGCTGCAATTGTGGCACGACGCCACGTGTATGAACTGAAAAGCCAAGCTGAGGTCACAGAGCTACGTCAGCGCGTCAGTAGGCTCGATGAACTCATCGCAGAGCAACAGGCGAGGATCGACCGCATCGGGGGGATTGAGGGAGTATGCCCGGTCTGCGAGCAGGGGCTTGATCCACAGAAGCAAGCCGAGCTCGTGGCAGGGGCGACCGATAAGCAAGCCGGCCTCACTACTGCCCGTGCCGCCGCTCGGGCCGAGCTCGAGACGCTGCAGCGCCAGCACCTGGAGCCGCCATGTGACGCAGACCTGGCCCCTGACGAGAGCGCCGCCCTCGCCGTTCTGGTAGAACAGATCGCCGCGATTGGATACGATGTGGCAGACGCCCAACAGGCGAGAGATCGTGGCAACAAGCTCCTCGCCTTTGAGGAGGAGTGGATCAGTCTCGGGAAGGCCGAGGCAACGTTGGCCGAGGTCAACCGCGCCATAGAGCAGGCAAAGAAACAGCAGTCAGAACTTGCCCGGAGGCTGCAGGGCGAGGCTGTAAGGCGGCTCGGGCTAGATGCAGAGATCAAGCAAGGCCAGGAGGACACCGTCTTCCCCCTGGCGGCGGCAAAGAGTAGAATGATAGAGCTCCGAGGCAATGAGCGTGCCGTTCTCGACACACTCGGAGCGCTGCAGGAACGCCTCAATCGCCTGAATGAACAGCAGGTGAAGCTAGACAAAGAGAAGGCCAAACTCACGGAGGCGGCCGAGCAGCACACCCTGTACACAGATCTCCAGCAGGCCTTTGGCCCGAATGGAGTCCAGGCCCTGATCATCGACGCGGCGATTCCCGAGCTGGAGGTCGAAGCGAACGCCCTGCTCGGCCGCATGACTGAGGGACGGATGTCAGTCCAGCTCGAGACGCAGCGTGACACCAAGAGCGGGACGATCCGCGAGACGCTGGACATCCTCATCGCCGACGAGCACGGGGCACGAAACTACGAGCTGTTCTCCGGGGGCGAGGCTTTCCGGATCAACTTTGCGATCCGCATCGCCCTGAGCAAGCTTCTGGCACGGCGGGCGGGAGCTCAGCTGCGGACCCTGATCATCGACGAGGGGTTCGGGACGCAAGACGCGATGGGGCGGACGAACCTAGTCGCGGCGATCAACTCGGTCGCGGAGGGCTTTGCGCGGATCCTGGTGGTCACACACATCGAGGAACTGAAGGACGCGTTCCCGGTGCGGATAGACGTGTGCAAGACACCACGAGGGTCGCAGGTCACGATCAACGAAGGTTGACAATCTGCTGCACCTGTGCTATAATGTAGGTAGCCAGGTGTGAAACACACGCGGCGATCCCCGCCTCCAGGAGGGGTCGCCGCGTTTCTTATTGCCGTTCGCATCGCAGAGACGATGGAGGGCATGTGACGCTGACGCAAGGTCCAGTAGCTCCGAGGTTCGGCCGGCAGGCAATGCGCGTGCGAGCGGATGGCGACGTGGAGGTGATCTCCACCAGCGAGACGGTTCTGGCCAAGCAGGGCGAGGACCGGGAGCAGTTCATCTCGCGACTGCAGCGGGAGTTTGGCGTGGGGCCCTCCGACGGGTTGATGATCGTGTACAAGGCCGGGAAGCCACAGTACGCGATCATCAAGTGGGGGACAGGAGATCTTGAGACGCTGAAGCGCTGATCGCAGTTTGAGGTTGGCAGTTCTAGGTGAGGGACAGAAAGCAGAATAGGCTGTGATGGCCAGGAGTGGAACACACGCGGCCACTTTCCCCAGGGGGAGGGTGGCCGCTTTTTGCGTTTTACGCGCGTAATGAACGGTGAGGATTGGCGAGTTGGATGGAGCAGGTCGTACTCCTCGCAGGGGAGAAACAGGAACGGGAGAGCAGCAGGGCCAGGCAGGGTTGCAACGATTACCTGCGGATGGGGCCCGGGCGCTCGCTACGTCGCCTGCTCGAGGTGTACCACAAAAGCGACCAGAAGCGACCGCCTACGGCGCATCTCTCCACCCTGAAGCGATGGTCGGTCAGCTACGGCTGGCAGGTTCGGGCCGAGGCCTACGACGCGCAGATCGAGGCACAGAAGGACGCTCGGGCAGCGGAGATCATGGCCAGCGGGCTGGCGCTGGAGCACGAGCGGGTCGAGAAACTGAAAAAACTCGCGGGCTTCCTGGAGGGCCAGGTTTACGAGCCTGATGAGGACGGCGCCGGCTACCCCAACATCTGGCTGAGGGACGTGAAGCAGATCGGGAGCGGTGAGGACGCCGAAAGGGTGGATCTTGAGCGGTTCAACGCCCCGTTGATCCGAGAGTACCGAGGGGCGCTGGACGATCTGGCCAAGGAGACCGGCGGCAGGGTACACAAGACGGAGCTCACCGGAGCGGAAGGTGGGCCGCTTGAGATCAAGGACATGGATGGAGTGCTTACCGACGCCCAGCGAATGGCAGGACTTGTGGCCCTCTATGACCGCGTCCGAGCGCGTCGCGTTTCACAAGCTGGTGACGAAGGCGAAGGGCTGGGCTCCGTGGCCGGGACCGCAGATTGATGCGATTGACACGGAGGCGTTCGAGACCCTGTACGGGGGAGCGGCCGGCGGTGGGAAAAGCGACCTGCTGCTGGGGCTGGCCAGGACAAGGCACCGGTCCTCACTGCTGCTGAGGCGGACGTACCCGGAGCTGGAGGATAGTCTGATCCTCCGCTCTCGAGAGATCTACGGCGACCAGAGCCATTACAACGCCAGCAAGCACGTGTGGTCGTGGCGGGATTGCCGGATCCGATTCGGTCACCTGGAGTATGACAAAGCAGTTCAGACGTACCAGAGCGCTCAGTTTGACCTGATTGGTTTCGATGAGCTGACGCAGTTTACCAACTTCCAATACGAGTACATGCTGAGTCGGGCGCGCACGACGGACCGGACGCAGCGGGTGCGGGTGATCGGATGCACGAACCCAGGCAGCGGGGGCAACGACTGGGTCATGGAGCGATGGGCCCCGTGGTTGAGGGACGACTATCCGAACCCGGCTGAGCCTGGGGAGTTGCGGTGGTTCAAACGGCTGCAGGACGGCCGCGACGTGGAGACGGAGGCTGACGACCCCGATGGGGTGAGCCGGACGTTCATCCCAGCGAGACTGAAAGACAACCCGTTTCTGGGTGAGGACTACCGGCGCAGATTGCAGTTGCTGCCCGAGCCATACCGATCGCAGCTCTTGAATGGCGACTGGCAGGCCGGGCAGGTGGATGACGCGTACCAGGTCATCCCCACGGCGTGGATCAAGGCAGCGATGGCGAGATGGTCGGAGGACGGCCGGCCCCCGCTGGGGGGCCTGAAGCCAATGGTGGGTGTGGACGTGGCCAGAGGCGGCGATGACCAGACGGTGCTGGCATTGAGATACGGTAACTGGTACGGCCGTTTGCAGAAGCACGCGGGGAGAACGACGCCGGATGGGCAGAGTGTGGCAGCGCTGATCGCGCTGGCGCTGGCTGATGGAGGTCAGGCGAACGTCGACGTGATTGGCGTGGGGGCCTCGGCGTACGACATTGCGAGGATGCAGGGCCTGAGCGTAGAGCCGGTCAATTTCGCAGCTGGATCTGACAAGACGGACAAGAGTGGACAACTGGGTTTCCTCAACAAACGGGCAGAGTGCTATTGGGGGATGCGCGAGGCGTTGGATCCGGATGGCGGGCAGCACGTGGCACTCCCTCCCGATTCCGAGCTGTTGGGTGATCTGAAAGCGCCACGATGGAGCATGCAGGCAAAGGGCGTCAAGGTGGAGAAGAAGGACGACATCAAGGGGCGACTCGGAAGGTCGCCGGATTGCGGTGATGCCGTGGTGATCGCACAAGCGCAGGGCACGTCCAAGAAACACGGACCTTTGCCGGGTCGCGTGTTCCTGGGCGTGAAGTGGGGTGGCGGGTAGATGGCGAGCATCCTGGACCGGCTGGCAACCCGGTGGTACAGCGTCTTCGCGCATGCGAACGGCAGCCGCAACTACAGACAGCGAGTGCGCCGGATCCTCCACGACAGAGGTGGCCGCAAGGGGTTGGTGGGCGGACGGCCGACGCACAAGGCGGGCCTGGGCACGTATGACGCGAGCTCTGTCTGCCGATTGCTGAGCCGGAGCTACGCCGGCTACGACCAGGTGTACCGTCAGCTGAAGCACATGCGGGACTACAACCCGGATGCGGCGCTGGCGGTGTGGAACTTTTTGCTGCTGTGCAACCAGGGCGCCAAGGTCGAGGTGTACGCCGCAAAGCTGGGGTCTGAGGGCGAGCGACAGAAGGATGTCCAGGGGCAGCAGATCGTCGACGAACTCCTCGAGCACGCCGGCCACGAGTACGGCGCTGGGCTCCTGCCGCTGGCCAACGTGGGCGTGCTGACCCTGATCACGCAAGGGGCGGCAGCGATGGAGCTGGAGCTGTCGGAGAACCTGCGCGAGGTGCTGGACGTGTGTCCGGTGGATCCGCGCCTGATCGATTTCGCGAAGGACGATGGCAAGTACGTCCCGGTGATCAACCGGCCGG
>Ga0307380_10001862_pt1 | contig 30342 bp, 31 predicted proteins | sample UN3MG_FD_202239 | JGI IMG/M metagenome (GOLD analysis project Ga0307380, IMG submission 202239) | Soil microbial communities from Risofladan, Vaasa, Finland - UN-3 | ecosystem: Environmental > Terrestrial > Soil > Coastal area > Acid sulfate soil | place: Finland: Risofladan, Vaasa | collected...
CGTGTCCCTTCATTGACTGTCAGGAGGTACGAGTTCGACCTCCTGGACCATAAGATAGACCTCAACTACACACCATGCAAAGGCGAGGTCATGATCGTGACCAGAAGGGACGATGGCGTCGTCCTCGTCAAGTCCAAGGGTACGGTCATGTGGACGCTGCCAGCCGCGAGGATCAGAATGGACGAGGCACCGGAGGACGCAGCACGCAGAGTGGCCAAGGAGCGTTGTGGGCTGGACTTGACAGAAGCCAATCTCAAAGCACTCTACGACGTGACGAGACACTACCAGAACGTCTCCGTCAAGCGCCTGTTCGTCGTATACGGCTGCTCGACGGAGATGGACCCTGACGGATCGTTGGCGATGTCGACCGACGAGTGTGCAGTGCACTTCGACGACTTGGACAAGCTGGCCCTCGAGGAGATAGATGCGCAGGCGATCGCCGACTGCCTGTAGAAAGAGGTTATATCCAGCAATGCCATACAGACCATAGGCGATGGGATGGGAAAGGTTTTTGAGCGGGAGCTCAAGGGCATCCTCACGGCGAACAAGGACGTCTTGGCGAGGGTCACCAAGACCTGCGATGTCGTGGAGAAGGCCGGCTACCGCAAGATAGAGGAGAAGCCGTTCATGGTCGTCCGAGGAGCGGGCTCGCTCGGAGTGGACCTAGTAGCCATAAGGGAAGGCCTCTCGCTGCCCATCGAGGTGAAGAGCTCCGCCAGCAATGTTCTTAGGTTCAGCAGGAGCGAGAAACTCACCATCCAGGCACAGGAGATGGTGGAGGACTGCAGGCGCGTGGGTCTCATGCCGGTGTACGCGTTCCGGTACAAGGGCCAGCGTGGTGATGCCTGGAGGATATTCACGATCGAGATGGGGCCAATCAACGGCAGGCTGCGGTTCATGTACGACCGCCTGCCCAAGATCGAGTCGTCCAAGGAGGGGAACCTCATAATGCGCTGGAAAGACGGCATGCCGCTCAACAAGTTCATCGACTACGTCGTGTCCATCCAATCGTAGGGCCGTTGTGACGCCCGCAAGCCCTCTGCCCCACGGACCGAATCGTTTAGGGGTGGGATACTTATGGTAGCAGTCCGTTCACTATTTCCGAGGGAGAATCTTGAGCAAGACTGAAGAGAATCTCAAAGCGGCTCTGTCAGGGGAAGCCCAGGCGAGAGCCAAGTACATGAAGTGGGCCGGAGCGGCCAAGAAGGAAGGTCATCAGGCGATCGCAAAGATCTTCGAGGAGACCGCGGAGAACGAGTACGAGCACGCTGCGATGATAATGAAGTTGCTGGGCGTCTCCGGGACGACCGAGGAGAACCTTAAACACGCCGTCGAGGGCGAGACCTACGAATGGACGGAGATGTATCCGACGTTCGCGAAGGAGGCCAAGGAGGAGGGCAACGCTGAGGCGCTGGAGTACTTCGAGCACGTGATCGTGAGCGAGAGGCACCACGCCAAGAGATACCAGCTCCTTCTCGACAGGCTGAAGGACGATACGCTGTACAAGTCGGACAAGGAGGAGGTGTGGTTCTGCACTAACTGTGGATACCTTCACAAGGGCAAGGAGGCCCCCGACGAGTGCCCCAACTGCAAGCACACCAAGGGGCACTTCAAGCGCACGTCCGACGTCGACTACGGCAGCATCGAGATCTGATTGGACGACGGCATGCGCAGATGGATTGCGTGCCATAGCCACCAGAGGCCATGCACGCCAATCTCGTAGGTAGAGGACTGCGGCGAATCGCCGCGGTAGAGCCGCCCTGATATGCGCCAGGACGTTCAGCACTCATAGGGCTCATCATCGGGCACGACGCCCTCAGCTGACCCTCTTGTCATCATCGTCAGTTGCATCGCTTTCCTGGTATATTGTGATTGGGCAGCTCAGACGCATCCGAGGAAACCGATTATATAGTCGATTCTGCGTGATTGTTACACGTGGATCTCCTCACGGACAACATCTGGGTCTTCTTCGGCATCGCTGTCCTGGTGTCGTTTTCCGGAGTGATGATGCCGGGCCCAGTCTTCGCGGCCGCAGTGGCAAAGGGGTACGAGGACGAGAGGGCAGGCATCAAGATAGCCCTGGGCCACGGCCTCGTCGAGTTCCCGCTGATGGCGGTGATCATCCTCAGCCTCGGATACGTCTTCACGGACGACCGTGTCATGACAGCCATCGGGCTTGTGGGCGGTGGCCTGCTGATATTCCTCGGCGCGTCAATGGTCAACTCCAGAAAGATGGCGATGACAGACGGAGCGAAGATGTTCCCGTACAAGCCAATCGCGGCGGGGGCGATCACCACCTCTGCGAACCCGTACTTCTTCCTATGGTGGGCCACGGTCGGCGCGCTGCTCATAGGAGCTGCTCAGGAATTCGGGCTGATCGTCGTCGTGATATTCGCCGTCGTGCACTGGAGCTGTGACCTAGTATGGTACACTTTCACGTCCTTCGCTGTGTTCAGGACCAAACACCTGTGGACGCCCGTCGTCCACGAGGCCGTCTTCGGCGTGTGCGGTGTGCTGATGGCCGTCTTCGGGTTGTATTTCATCATCGGCCCGGCTAGCGAGTTTCTGTGATCTCCGCCTGAGCTCGGGAGGATTCAGTCCTGTCTGCCTGCAGCAATCATGCGCTCCAGCGGCGCCTTCGCCTTCGCGATGGCCTCATCAGAGAGCTCGACGACGTACTGCGTCTTGAGCAGCGAGTCGCGCACATCCTCCAGGGTTATCTCCCTCATATTGGGACATGTGGCACCTTCGACGCCGTAGAACACCTTACCCGGCGCCTCCTTCTGGAGACGGTGTATCATGTTCGTCTCCGTGCCGATGATGAACTCCTTCTTGGGAGATGACACGACATGACGGATTATGCCCTCCGTGGAGTAAGCGAAATCTGCGAGGTCTATGACCTCCGGGGTGCACTCCGGATGCACGAGTATCTCCGCGCCAGGGTGCTCCTGTCTGAGCGCCCTCAGGTCCTCGACCTTGATGTTGACATGTGTGGGGCAATAGCCAGGCCAGAGGATGATCTCCTTGTCCTTGACGTAACGTTTGACGTAGAGGCCAAGATTGGAGTCTGGGACGAAGATTATCTTCTCATCCGGCAACGACTTGACGATCTTCACGGCGTTCGCAGATGTGCAGCAGATGTCCGTCTCGCCCTTCACTGCTGCGCTAGTATTCACGTAGGATACGACGGGCACGCCAGGGTTCTTCGCCTTCAGCGCCCTGAGAGCCCCAACGTCCGCCATTGCAGCCATCGGACATACCGACTTCCTGTTCGGCAACAGTACGGTCTTGAGTGGGTTGAGTATCTTGGCTGATTCGGCCATGAAATCCACGCCACAGAAGACAATAATGTCTGACTCCGTCTTGCTCGCCTGGACAGACAGGCCATAGGAGTCACCGAGGAAGTCAGAGATCTCCTGGACCTCCTTACGCTGGTAGTTGTGGCCGAGTATGACAGCGTTCTTCTCCCGTTTCAACCGTCCGATCTCGCTCTGAAGCGGGTTCATCTTCTCCGTTCGGGCCTATTCTGATGGCCCTATTAATTGTTTTGTCTCCGAGCTAATCACTCATGCGATTCGGCCTGGGAGTCATTCCGACGGAGCTCCTGGCTGACAAATCCCTTTGGACACGACACAAAAATGTCGAACGGCTGAGCGCCGATTGACTGTTTCGAGAGGCGCACGCTCTATATCTGATGCGTTATGAGGACCCAGAATGAACGTTATCACAGGCACGGCTGCGCCTTAGCGATTTATTTTATGTCAAATAGGTTCAAATATGAACCGCTTGTTTGAAAGGGAAGATAATCGATGAGGCCCGAGATCGATCTCAGATACTGCAAGGCATGCAACATCTGCGTATTCATGTGCCCCAAACAGTGCTTTTCCAAAGGGGCAGATATCTCCGAAAAGGGCTATTTCGCAGCTGTCGTGAGCGCCCCGGAGAACTGCTTCAACCATGAGCGTACAGAGAAGCTCATCTGCGAGCTGTGCATTCTCAGCTGCCCAGACCAGGCAATATCATGGAAACCAGAGCCCGAGGAGGAGAAGAAGGATGAACATAAAACCGGGTGAGTATTTCCTCCAGGGCAACGAAGCCTGCATGGAAGCGGCCATACTGGCAGGGGCCAGGTTCTTCGCGGGATATCCCATCACGCCTTCCACCGAGATCGCTGAGGGGCTCGCCAGCATGCTTCCGGAGGCAGGCGGCGAGTTCCTGCAGATGGAAGACGAGATCGCATGCATCTCAGCAGTGATAGGGGCCTCGTGGGGCGGCGCTAAATCGATGACCGCCACATCGGGTCCTGGCCTTTCGCTCATGCAGGAGTCGATAGGTTACGCCGCCATGACCGAGACACCAGTGGTCATCGTCGATGTGATGAGAGGCGGACCGTCCACTGGGCAGCCGACGAGGGCATCCCAGGGAGACGTGATGGCGACCAAGTATGGTTCGCACGGCGATTACCAGGTGATTGCGTTCGCTCCGGCAAACGTCCAGGAGATGTTCGATCTGACAGTCAAGGCTTTCAACTACGCGGAGAAGTACAGGGTCCCCACATTCATTCTGTCGGATGCCGAGATAGGGCATATGCGAGGGCTGTTGACGGTTCCGAACGAAATCAAGATCGTGACCAGGAAGGAGAAGGGTGTCCGGAGGACGGACGAGGCGTACGATGTGCCTGATGACCTCGTCCCGCCGTTCCCCACGTTCGGCAAGGGGCACAAGGCGACGGTTACGGGAATAACCCACACGCCCAAGGCCCGCATAGAACCCGAGGACCCGAAAGTCCACCATGAGCTGGTTAAGCGCCTCAATGACAAGATCACGAACAACAGACGGGACATCAACAAGTGGGAGATAATCGGGCCGGATTCCAAGACCATGGTCGTCTCCTACGGCTCCGCCTCGTTCGGCGGACGTGAAGTGGCTGCGAAGGACGACAGGATCGGTCTGCTGCGGCTCAAGAGCATCTGGCCGCTCCCGGTAGAACCCATCCAGGAAGTCGCCGGCAAGTGCGAGCAACTCCTCGTATGCGAGATGAACCTCGGGCAGCTGTACTGGGAGATCAAACGCGTCGCACTGGAAGCAGGGTGCAAGCGCATCGAGCTGCTGTCCAAGATAGGGGGAGACCCGCCGACACCGGGCGATGTCCGGCACAAGCTGAGAGAGATGGGGGCGATATGATGGACATATTCGATTTCTACAGGAGAGACCATTGGCCCCATGTATTCTGTCCGGGATGCGGCAACGGCACCGTGATGAACTGCTTCTTCAGGGCGTTCAACGAGGTGGGCTGGAAACTGGACAACACCGTCTTCGTGAGCGGGATAGGCTGTTCGTCAAGAATACCGCTGTACATCAACTCGGACGCCATTCACACGACGCATGGAAGGGCGATCGCCTTCGCGACCGGTCTGAAGCTCTCCCGGCCGGAGCTCGATGTCGTGGTGTTTACGGGGGACGGAGACCTCGGCGCCATCGGCGGCAACCATTTCATAAACGGCTGTCGCAGGAATGTCGACCTCGATGTCATCTGCATCAACAACAACATCTACGGCATGACTGGTGGGCAGGCGTCCATCACGACGCCTCACGACTTCAAATCGACAACGACCCCGATGGGCAATAAGGAGTACCCGTTCGACTTGGCGGAGATAGCGGTCGCAGCAGGGGCCAACTATGTCGCGCGATGGACAACGAGACACGTCCACGAGCTGACGAAGTCGATCAAGACATCGCTCAACAAGAAGGGGTTCAACTTCGTGGAGGTGGTCGCGCAGTGCCCGACCAATTTCGGCAGGAGGAACAAGATGGCGGAACCGTCCGCGCTTCTTGAATGGTTCAAGGAGAGCTCGGTGCGCAGGGACAAGGCGCGCGCGGCGGCGGTGGACCACGTGGACCTCAACCTGGCTGGACAGGTAACCATAGGCGAGTTCGTCAGCAGGGATCGTGCCTGCTACCATGAGAGGACAGGAGGGACAGCGCATGGAGATGGGCATTAGATTCACCGGATTCGGCGGCCAAGGGATCATCCTCATGGGCATCGTCCTCGCCCGCGCAGCCGCGCTCCACGACCAACCACATGCAGCGGATGGTAAGGTGAAGCGGAAGAGCGCCATACAGACACAGTCATACGGGCCGTCTGCGAGGGGCGGCCATTCCAAGTGTGATGTGAAGATATCGACGGAGGAGATGCATTACCCGTTCGTCGAGATACCAGACTACCTGATCGTGCTATCCAGGCAAGCCTACAGCAAATACATACACGATGTGAAGCCAGAGACCAGGATAATCATCGATCCCGACCTCGTGGCCGAGAAGCCCGAAGGGCATGTGTATCGCATCAGCGCCACGAAATCCGCCGAGGAGCTCGGCACGAGGGTCGTCGCGAACGTCATCATGCTCGGCGCCATGAGGGAGATATCCAACATCGTCAGCTACGAGGCGCTCGAGAAGGCAATGCTGGAGATAGTGCCCAAGGCCACCCACGACCTCAACAAGAAGGCGCTCGCGCTGGGCAGGAAGCTCGGCAAGGAAGCCATGCACGGAAAGGACAAGGATTAAGGCAGTCCATGCCGATAGCCGCAGGTGAGGTAAGAAGCGTGATTGTGGAGTCTGTCCTCAAGGAGGGGCGGAAGTCCCTTGCGGAGAACGAAGTCAAGATGCTCCTGCGAGAGTCTGGGATACCCACCACGGATTTCCAGGTGGTGGACAAGTTCGAGGACATCGACGTCAAGAAACTGCGGTTCCCCGCAGTGATGAAGGTGTGCTCACCGGAGATACTGCACAAGACCGACATCGGAGGCGTGGTGCTCGACATACAGAAGGACCAGTTCGAGCAGGAGTTCTCCAAGCTGAGGAAGAAGTTCCCGAAGGAGTCCATACTCGTCGAGTCGATGCAGGACCGGAGGGTGGAGGTCATCATCGGCCTGATAAACGACCCTACATTCGGCCTCACCATCATGTTCGGCCTCGGCGGGATCTACACCGAGGTGTACAAGGACGTGACATTCAGGATCGTGCCGATCAACAAACATGACGCCGAGGAGATGCTGAGCGAGATCAAGGCCGCCCCGATACTTGAAGGCTTCAGGAAAATCAAGGTGGACAGGGACGCCCTTCTGAACCTCCTGATGAAGGTCTCAGCACTTGGCGTCAAGTACATGGACAAGCTCGACCAGATGGACCTCAACCCTGTTTTCGTCAAGGAGAAGGGTGTGGTCGTGGTGGACGCCAAGCTCCTGCTCAGATGAAAACCCAGTAGACACGTGGGCACGCTCTTGATGCCAGACACGCTTCCCGAGCGGGCGCTGGTCGCCGACCAACCATTATATACGGCGATTCCACGTACCGCCAACGCGACTGTCCTGGCTATGGTTCTCATCCAAGGGCTGGGAGGACGATACATGAGTGACTCACGAGAGGAGACAGCTGACAGCTACTTCCAGTGCAGCGACTCGGAACGCGCCGCGTTCGAGGCGGGCATCAAGATGGGCACCATATATCATCAGTTCGTCGGTATACCTGTGAGCTCTGACAATGTCGAGACGCTCGAGAAGGCGATCGAGGAGGGTTGCAGGATCCAGCCCTTCGTCGAGAGCGTGAAGGTTCTCATCGACAAGTCCAGGCTGAAGACCAAGAGGGGCGAGTTCGACTACATATCTCTAACCGGAGAGATGCTGGACGTCGAGCTTGTCGTGAAGTACAGGGGAACCGTGGTGGAAGCCGGGATGCGACAGGTGAAGGAGATGAACTATCCGCTCATGTTCATCAAGCGGATAAACAGGCCGTGATTGCCAGGCCCGAGGTGTGAGGGAACATTTATGACACTCGTTATATATTTGAAACGCCATGCCACAGCCAGCATCCTGTTCTAGAGGTGAAAACGCTGCCGAGAGGTATCAAGGTCGGAATAACAGGGTTGCCTGGGGCTGGGAAGACTCAGGCCCTAGTCAAGGTCATCGAGATGTTGGAAGAGGAAGGGCTCGTTGTGGGCGGCATGATCACCGAGCCGATAATCGAAAACGGCAAGCGAGTGGGATTCTACGTCATGGACTGGCGAACGAAGAAGAAGGCCGTCTTCGCGCACGTAGACACGGAATCGAAGTTCTATGTGGGTAAGTACGGTGTCAACCTGGAATCCTTGGACACGGTCGGGGTCGAGGCGCTGGTCGACGCCAGCAACAACACCGACGTCATCGTCATCGACGAGGTCGGCAAGATGGAGGTCGAGTCCGAGAAGTTCGTCAAGGCCGTCAAGGAGGCGATGGAGGCCAACAAGCCGATGATCCTCACTCTGCACAAGAAGTCGAGGAACCCTCTCCTCCAGGACATACGGAGGAGGGACGATGTCAGGATACTGGAAGTCACGCCGATCAACAGGAACCTCCTACCCTACAAAATAATGAAGCTCATGAAGGGCGAGTACCTGTGAACAGCTCGAACCTTGTAAGGACCAAAGAAGGCACTACGGAATTGATGGTCCCGCAGGGCTTCTGCACAAGAGGGCCAGGCAAATCGTCAGGCGACGTGTTTTACAACGGGCAGATGGAGTTCAGCAGGGACATCTCCGTGCTGCTCGGGAGAGTGGTCCTTCAGAAGGGCGGGCGTGCCCTTGACGGACTCGCCGCATCTGGGGCACGGGGGTTGCGGATGGCAAGAGAGTGCGGCTCGGACTGGCATTTCGTTCTCAACGACAGGAACGAGAGGGCGGCACAGCTCATCCGGAAGAACGCCGAGTTGAACGGTCTGTCGAATGTGGATGCTTCATGCAGGGACCTGAGAGCGCTACTGGCAGAGGAACGATTCCAATACATCGACATCGACCCGTTCGGGACGCCCGTCCCATTCATAGACGCGGCGGTCCAGAGCGCACACGACGACGGCATCTTGGCGATCACGGCAACGGACACGGCACCGCTCTCGGGCACATATCCGAAGACCTGCGTCCGCAGATATGGCGCGCTGTCCGCCAGGAGCCCCTTCTCACACGAGTCAGGGCTACGCATCCTGATGGGATACATGGTGCGCGAGGCGGCGAAACACGATCGCGGATGCGAGCCATTGCTCTGCTTTCACGCGGACCACTACTTCAGATGCCACATGAGGATCCGGAGAGGCGCTGGAAGAGCGGACAAGTCTCTGGCCCGTATGGGCTTCGCGACATATGACCGGAATACGCTTCGCCGCGGAGTCTCTACCGAGCGACCATCTGGAGAAGTGGGCAGTATGGCAGGACCGCTGTGGTGTGGGGAACTGCACTCGTCGGACGTCCTGGACCATATCGGCCTCGACAGCGCTCTGGGCACGCACCGGCGATGCGAGAAGATGATAGACCTGTGGCGCGGAGAGCTCTCTGCTGCCCCGCTCTACTATCGTGTGGACGAGCTCGCGCGACACACGAAGAGCCATCCGCCGAAGTCGGTCCGCCTCATAGAAGGTCTTAGAGAGAACGGTGCGTCGGCTTCACCAACGCACTTCGACCCGAAGGGGATCAAGACGAACATGCCCCTCGATGAGCTTCTGGTGGTGTTCAAGGCCGTCTCGGAAAGATAGCTTCGGCAATGTGTTCTCAGAAGTTTTAATATCGTACCTGGCCATGACGAACGGAGAACATGCCGGGATTGGTAGTCGTTGGCTCGCAATGGGGAGACGAAGGAAAGGGCAAGATCGTCGACTACCTCGCGGAGGAGGCACACGTTGTCGTCAGGTTCCAGGGCGGCAACAACGCCGGCCACAGCGTGAAGGTCGGCGAGGAGCTCTACAAGCTCCATCACCTGCCATCGGGCATACTCCGCTCGGACAAGCTGGCGATCATTGGCAACGGCGTGGTCATCGACCCAGGCGTGTTGCTGGAGGAGATCGACGGACTCGCCAAGAGAGGTAAGAGCGCCAGCAACCTAAGAATAAGCGACAGGGCCCATGTCATCATGCCCTATCACAGACTGCTCGACGGTGCGGAGGAGCAGCTGCGCAAGGGTGGTCGTGTCGGAACGACCGGGAGGGGCATAGGACCCGCGTACTCGGACAAGGCTGCGAGGCTAGGTATCCGGATGGGCGAGCTTGTCGATGAGGACCTGCTCGCGGAGAAGCTCAGTTTCCTAGTCCCACTCAAGAATAAAATGTTGCACGTCTTCGGGAGCGAGGCGACCGTTGATGAAGAAAAGACGCTCGAGGAATTCAGACAGTATGGACGCGCCCTCAAGCCTCTCGTGACCGACACGGGGGCAATAGTGGACGAAGCACTCTCAAAGGGCAACAGGGTGTTGTTCGAGGGAGCTCAGGGAACGATGCTGGACATCGACCACGGCACATATCCGTTCGTGACGTCCTCCACTACGGTATCATGCAACGCCGCCTCTGGCGCGGGCGCATCCCCGTCAGCACTCGACGAGGTGATAGGTGTCACGAAGGCGTACACCACGCGCGTGGGTGAAGGGCCGTTCCCGACGGAGCTGAGTGGCGATTTGCAGGAATGCATAGCTGAGAAAGGCGGCGAGTTCGGCACAACAACTGGCAGGAGCCGGCGCTGCGGATGGCTGGACATGGTCGTGCTGCGCTACGCGCACACGTTAAACGGTTTCACCGGTCTAGCGATGACGAAGCTGGATGTGCTCGGAGGATTAGACGAAGTGAAGGTCTGCACACACTACGAGATCGATGGAAAGAAGCTCACACGGTTCCCGTCCGACTTGAGGATTCTGGACAAGTGCGTACCGGTCTACGAATCGTTAGAAGGTTGGGAGGACCTCGACAGCGCGCGCCTGGAAAGCGTCCTGAAAGGGGGATTCGACAGCCTGCCGCAGAATCTCAGGAACTATGTCCGATTTGTCGAGAAGGAGTCCGGAGTGCGTGCGGCTCTTCTCGGACTCGGCAGAAGGAGGAACGAGCTGCTGGACCTCCGGAAAAAGAGATGGTGACCGGGGACGCAGAAGCCATCGAACTGCGAATGGCGAGCACGTTTTGCAGGCGCCCATCATAATTATATAAGTCCCCAATCATCTTGCCAGAGATGCGTCGGCTTATCATCTGCGAGAAGAATCATGCCGCGCGGAGGATAGCGCTCATCCTCTCTGATGGTTCCTATAACAGACGTTCCATCGCGGGCACGCCCGTCATGGATTTCGCGAAAGATTCGGACACTTACACCGTCCTGGGGTTGCGGGGACACGTCATCGAACTCGACTACCCAGACGCTTACAACGATTGGGAGGCAATCCCCCCGAAGAAGCTTGTCGCCGTCGAACCTGAGAAGTCCGTGAACCCTTCAGCGAAGAAGATAATGAACGCGCTGGGGGACGCCGCCAGGGCATGTGACGAGATAATCATAGCGACGGACTACGACAGGGAGGGGGAGCTGATCGGTGTGGAGGCTGTCGAGCACATCCACACAAAGATTCCAGTGAAGAGGGCCAAATTCAGCGCGCTCACGAAGGCAGAGGTAGAACGCGCGTTCTCGAACCTGGTAGACGTCGATTACAAACTCGCGACCGCGGCCGAGACCAGACAGTACATCGACCTCGCCTGGGGCGCATCACTCACTCGGTTCATGTCGCTCGCATCGGGCCAGAGAGGCAGCGACTTCCTCTCGGTGGGGAGAGTCCAGACACCAACACTGGCGCTGATCGTCACCCGTGAGAAGGCGATACGCGAGTTCGTCCCCACGCCTTACTGGTTGGTGACCGCTGACCTGAAAGACAGCAGCGAGTTCACCGCGTCGCACGCCAAAGGCCGGTTCGACGACAAAAACGAGGCGCAGACCGCAGCGAACAATGCGAGGCGAGAGAAGCGCGCGAAGGTCGTCGAGGTCGACGAGAAGCAGCACATGGAGTACCCTCCACCACCGTTCAACACGACAGTGTTCATCACAGAGGCCACCAAGATGGGACTCACCGCGGCAAGCGCGATGAAGATAGCGGAGGACCTGTACACAGACGGTTACATATCATATCCGAGAACGGACAACACCGTGTATCCGATTTCCCTGGGACTGAGGAGCATCCTTGAGAAACTCAGGAAATCCGAGTTCGCGAAGGAAGCGGATGAGATACTCTCACAGGAGTCTCTGAGGCCGTCCAGGGGCAAGGTAAGCACCACGGACCACCCACCTATACATCCTGTCGAGGCTGCGACGAAGAATGAGCTGAAGGGCGGGAGATGGACCGTCTACGAACTCGTCACGAGGAGATTCCTCGCAACGATGGCGCCATCCTGCGAGACCAAGAAGACGAAGGTCGACCTCGACATCGGCGGGGAGCCGTTCATCGCGGAGGGGTACCAGATAATATCCCCTGGCTGGAGGAAGTACTACCCGTACTACAGGGTGAACGAGGTCTTTGTTCCAAAGCTGATGCCTGGGACCACTGTAGATGTTGTCAAGATCCATTCGACTGAGAAGAAGACGAAACCTCCGGCGAGATTCTCACAGGGTACCCTGATACAGGAGATGGAACGGTTCGGCCTCGGTACCAAGAGCACGCGTCACGAGGCGCTGCAGAAGCTGTTCGACCGGCGGTTCGTGAAGGGGCAGAAGATGATCGAGCCCACTGAGAGCGGCACTGCAGTCATATCGGCGCTGGAGGATCACGCGAGGCTCCACGACGAGTACAAGATAACCGATGCGAAGATGACCGCCCACCTCGAGATGGAGATGGACCTCATCGCGAAGGGAGAGAGAGAGCAGCCCGACGTGCTCGAGGAGAGCCAGGCGATGCTCGAGGACATCATCGACGTCCTAGAACGCAACCGGCAGGAGATCGGTGACGACATCCGCCGGGCACTCAGGAAGCAGCGGTCCCTGGGGAAGTGCCCCAAGTGCGAAACCGGCGAGATAGTGGAGATCAAGACCAAGGGAGGGGACACATTCGCAGGCTGCTCATCGTACCCCGACTGCAACAACACATATCCGCTGCCTCGGGGCATGCTCGTCCTTCCTGCGGAATCGAAATGCGAGACGTGCGGAGCGCCGAAGATCAAGACCGTGGCCAAGGGACAGACGCCCATAGTCCTCTGCATAGACCCTAAATGCGACGGGGCGAAGAAGCAGAGGTACATAGGCAAATGCCCGGAATGCGGCGGGGATGTCACGACGATCCAGTCCAAGAAGGGTAAGCGGTTCGCTGGCTGCGTGAACTACCCTGACTGCAAGAAGATGTTCCCGCTCCCTCAGATGGGGAAGATCGTCCCGACAGGGGAGTCCTGTGATGCTTGCGGCTCACCGATCATCAAGGTCTGGCAGCAGAAGAGCCGTGCGCCATGGGTGCTATGCATCAACATGGATTGCCCCAAGAAGCAGAAGAAGTCGGCGGAGGCCAAGTCCAGCAAGAAGCCCAAGAGCTCCGGCAATTGAGAGTCGGCATCTTGGTGCAAGGCACTCCGTGTAAGTGCGATTCATTCTACAGGTGGTGGAGGCTCCTCGTCCGACTGCTCCATAACCTCGACGGCGGGGTACATATCCTGGTCGACCTCTGGAGCCACTGCTGGTGGCGCCTTCTGAGCGGCCATCATCCTCTTCTCGATCGACTTCAACTTCGCCATCACGTCGTCCGTTGTGTGGACACTCATCTTGAAGCTCAGTACGATGATCAGCACAGCATCAACGAACAGCCATGCGATGACTATCCAGATTAGGATGCGCAAGAGGTCCCAAGTCCATTCGAACGACAGGTTGAACTCGTCGGCCGAGGCGCGCTCCATGTCGTCGACCAATCCGTCGGCGTAGAGCAGGAGCACGATTCCCAGTAGGATAAGGAACACGGCCTTGACCCATCTGCTGGTCATCTGAGGTGTGATATCCACATGATCGCCTTCGAAGAGTAATGGGCAAAGTGCGTATTTACAGGTTCCTCAGGAGCACGGTCAAGCGACGTCTTTGCCGGTCAACAGGTGCCGCAAGGCAGGCCCGAACTCGAAAGCCTTCATCTCCACACAGTGCTCGAGAGACATCAGTGTCATCTCCGGCTCCGATTCGAACGCCCTCTCCTTGTGGTACCATGCGAGTCCAGCGTCAAGCTCGTGCGTGTAATCGTGGAATGTGGATATCATGTGATTCGCTATCGCCTCGTCATGCTTCATTAGTGAGAAGAACGAGTAGTTAGTGGGCTCGGTCGGCTGCTGATTGAACTTCTCACTCCACGCAAAATCCGCTGTGAAGTGCACATGCAAGACCGAGTATATCTCGAACCCCCACCTGTAGAGCCTCGGAACGCATATCGGCGTGTAGTACTCCCCCTCCCGCAGCTTGTGCCTTATGCGGGTGACCGCCTGCCGCGACAGGCCGGCGACTGACGCGATCTTTCGGTCCGGCTCGGTGGGGTGCTCGATGAGCGCCATGAGCACATCCTGCTCGTTCTTGCTGAGGTCCATGGAAGTCACTTCCACAGACTCCTGGGAACGTGGTCTCGGCCGTGGGCGGTCGAGGCCGAAGAACCGGTGCACCAACGGCGCGAAGTTCGTCGCGTAAGTGCCTCTCGACATCCCGTACGGGAACGATGTCGTGGTCAACTTGGCTTTTGACACCTTCTTTCCACCCGAGAAGAAACGATTGTGCCTCTGCATCACGTGCTCTAGTTCCGCCGCGTTGCGGAGCACGCTCATGAACACAAGAGACTGCGTGCCTATGATCGCGTCGAATATCTGGGGAGACGAGGCACAGAACTCCATGTAATCGGAGGTCTTGATGTCGCTCGACACGGCGGGGTCTAACGTTCCCTGGCTGAAGGCCATCATCTCGCACCCGAGCTTGTGGAACGAGGGCACGTTGATGTAGTACACAGCACCTGCGTCCAACAGGCGTCTCCTAACGGACGCCACTGTGCCCACGTTCATGTTGTTCAGCTCGGCCACCTCGGCATCGGTTCTCGAGGCGTCCTCAACGAGAGAGAGTATCACCAATTTCTCGAAGGGCAGGAACTTCCACATCGCCACGGTATAGCAAAATTGCAATAAATAGATTCCAGTTGCATTATTGCCATGATAACTGTGGAATATGTTGCCATAAACACAGACGGAATTATCTCCAGGGGGTAAGTGTTAAGAACAAAGGATGCGAATCACGCTTGCCGATTTGGCACACACTCTTTTGTCGAAAAAGGAGGAGAGGTGTAACCAAAGGGTGATGCCCAACTGCGGTGGAGTCCCCTCCACCCTCTTTTTCCCTTCATTTGTCTAATGCGTGGTCTGAGTGGAGTCTTCTCTGGATGTCCACAGATGAATCAAGCCTTCTTGGCCTCTCTCGTCTTGAGCCTGAGACCCTTGTAACCGCATTTCCTGCACCTGGTCGCCCTAATCGCGTTGCGAGCATAGCAGTTCATGCAGATCTTCTTCATGAGATTCCTCGCCTCTGCCTCTGGGAATCGAGCCAAATCGTGTACCTCTGGCGCCTCAAACATGAAAACGATATATAATCCTATGTACGAGCCGGTCCCAAAGCGTCAACCATGATCCTTACGGGAGACGCTCCTCCCCTCGTTTGCGAAATGAGCGAGCAATGCCTCCAGCTGGATCCGCTCGTTCGAGCCTGAGATTATGCGGAACTCCGCCTCACCGACCCTGTCGACAAGGCGTATCTTCGAGTCTTCGTCGACAGGGAGGTCGAAAACCGCCTTGTGGATACCCTTCACGATATCCTCGCCAGAGAGTCCGTGCCTGACGATGAGGTCGTCCAACCTGGACCTCGCACCGGTGAAGTTGCCCTTCAGGGCGGTCTTCAGCAGCTCGTCGACCTCCGAAGGGCGCATGCTCTCTGTGCAATCGTAAACGACATCCTGATCTATCGCCTGCTCGCTCGATGCCGCGACCTGGAAGATGTTGGTGGCCTTCCTCAAGTCTCCCGCGGCTATCGATGTGATGGCGTCCACGCCGTCCCCCTTGAGGTCGACGCCCTCCGCCTCGGCTATCCGCGTCAGATATTCTTTCACATCAGTCTCCAGCAAGGGTTTGAACCTGAAGACCGCGCACCTCGACTGGATCGGCTCGATTATCCTGGATGAGTAGTTGCACGAGAGGATGAATCGACAGGTGGCGGTGTACCTCTCCATCGTCCGGCGGAGGGCTGCCTGGGCATCGCCAGTCAGCGAGTCTGCCTCGTCGAGGAATATTATCTTGAACTCGTTCTGGCCGATGGTCGCCGCTCTGGCGAAATCCTTGATCTTGCCACGTACGATGTCGATACCCCTCTCGTCCGAGGCGTTCAACTCTATCATGTTGTCGCGCCATCCATCGCTGTAAAGCTCTCTGGCAAGGGCTATCGCGCATGTCGTCTTGCCGCTCCCTGCGGGGCCAGCGAACAGCATGTGTGGCATGCTGCGAGTCCTGACATAGGACGACAGCCGCTCCACTATGGCTTTCTGGCCAATCACATCAGAGAGCTTATGTGGCCTGTACTTCTCGACCCAGACGGTGTGCATCAGCTATCGGCGACTCAAACGCCATAGGTTTACTAATAACTATTCCGGGCCGTCGGCCGAAAAAGGAATAAATACAGATCTCCGGAATGACGCCAACATGAGTTCTTGCGACAAGTGTTCCGAACCGGCGGCCATACTCATCAGGTATAGCGGAGCGCGATTGTGCAAGAATCACCTCTGCGAGTTCATCGTCAAGAGGGTGAAGCGTGAGCTGCGAAAACAGGTGGATATCGGGCGCGACGAACGTATCGCAATCGCCGTCTCAGGCGGGAAGGACAGCACCGTGGCGGCGTTCTTGGTCAAGGAGATACTTGGAGCTAGGAGGGATATGGAGTTCTGTGCCATCACAATCGATGAGGGGATCGATGGATACAGAGGCAGCGCCATCACGATCGTCGCGGACAACTGTCGTGCCCTCGACATGGAACACATCGTCGTGTCTTTCGAGGAAGCCTACGGGTTCACGATGGACCAGGTGGCGGAGGCGGAGCGGAACATGTCCACCTGCACCTATTGTGGCGTAATGCGAAGAGCTGCCCTGAATCGCGCGGCTAAGACGTGGGAGGCGACTCGATTGGCGACTGGACTCAACCTAGATGACACCGCACAATCCATACTGATGAACATCTCGAGAGGTGATGTGGAACGTCTCGCCAGGCTAGGCCCACATAGGAGATGTCAGCCTGGCTTGATACCGCGGATCCAGCCGCTGAGGACGATCCCCGAGAGCGAGGTTGCGTTGTACGCGTTGGCGAAGGGCATACGGTACCATAACCTCGAGTGCCCATACGCTTCAGAGGCTCTGAGGAACGACTATCGCGCGGTCGTGGCACAGCTGGAGGACAAGTATCCGGGGACGAGGCACTCGATGCTCAAGAGCTTCGATGAGATACTCGATGCGATAGAGCGGGTATATCCTCCGGCGAATCTGAGATTCTGTGGGTGCGGCGAGCCAACCGTGTCGCCATCCGGCATGTGCAAGGTGTGCGAACTTGTCGCCTCGTTGAAGCAGGATCGCGTCAGCTAGAGCTGTCAGCCGAGAACCATTCCCCACAGTTGCGGCACACGTAATCCTTGGCTGCCGCCTCGGCGCCGCATATCGCGCATACCTTCTTACCTTTGGCGAGTGGTCGTGGAGGCATCGCTGGCGCATAGCCTATCTCGTCGTCAGCCGTCACCTCGAATTCCTCACTCCTGAAACTCGCGAAGTCCTTCATCCTTGGCTGTGGGGTCGGTAGGGGCCTGCTGCCATCGGCCCTCTTGCGGGCAATATCCGCCTTCCGCTTCCTCACCCGTTCCTTCTCCGCGTGTCTCTGGTCTGCGAACACGGACATGACCATGAGCCCCTTGAGTGACAATCCGACTATCACGATGTACACGATCTTTGTGATGTCGAAGCGCACGAAGTACGGGCCATAGGTGAGCTCAGCTATGCCACCTCCGAAAACGACGAAGAACCACAGGCAGACGAAGGCCACCGCCGTCAGGCCGAAGAGGAGGCGCTTCCAAGTCCCTGGACGGTTCGCCGCCTCGAGCGTGCTCGATGCCACAATCATGCCGCCGAAGAACATGATATACACCTCTATGTTGGCCATGAAGGCGGTGGCCAGCTGAGGGTAGTTCTCCACGATCATATCGACGAGGACCAGTGGCACGATTATGAATCGGATAGTCTCCGTGAACGCCGTCCACACGGTGTCCGGGATACGCCCCTTCCGAGCTATAGCGTCACCCCCAACGGAAACGAATACGTCACTATGCCGGGGATGCCGGGGATTTCTATCTCGACGGTTGCTGTGTCCGGGATCGTGCCAAGAGGCACATCGAAGTCGAGGAGCCCAACTGCGGTCCGCCCAAGTGCAAACGTATCGTTCACTTCCGACACAGTTGCGCCGTCCTCCAACAGAGTAACGCGGAGCGTTGCAGAACCAGATAGAATGGAAGATGTCGTGATGCTATAGTCGACCATGAGGGTCTCAGGGTTCATCGGGTCCACGAACGGGTCACCGACGCTGACACTCTGCACGAGCGCATCCCAGGGGATGCTGACCGAGTAGCGCGCGTCGAATTTGACGAGCTTCATGGTGTAGTAGCAGGAGATCTCCACGACGAAATCGAGCAGGTCATCGTTGAATATCATCCAAGTAAGGCCAGCGTTGAACATATTCGCCAGGTCGAACGAGAAGACTATCTCTCCCGATGTCACGGTCCCCGCCTTCATCGTGCCGAGCTCGATCGTGTCCTCCGCGATGAGGACGTCGGAGTAGTTGGAGACGTGGTACCATAGCGTGAGCTCCTCGACGCTGTAGTATCCGCCATTGTCGATTGTGAACGGCGCCGTAACCGTGACCTCACCGGAGTCGTACGTCCACTCGACCTCGCTGGGCGACGGCAAGTCGACCTTGAAATCGCCTGCTGGAAACGGGTATATGCTCGTGAACGCCAGTATGAAGATGACGACGTTCACCGCAGCGATACTTACGCCCAGTGCTTTCGTACGAGCGGCCATCAGCAATCCACGTTACTGGATTGTACTCAAGGATATAAGAAACATTGAGATGTGGCAGTCGGTCAGAGGTCCCCGTCGTGACGGGGATAGTCGTACGCCTCCTCACCATCGAAGAAGCAATATCGAGCCTTTGTGAAATCCTTCTTGAACGCCCTGACATCGGCGCGCACATCGTCTGCAGGCTCGCCCTTGACTACCACGCGAGCGATAAGCTCAGCGACCGCGACCATGTCCTTCTCCTTCATGCCGAGCCGCGTTATCTCCTGGGAACCGATCCTGAGCCCGCTCGGTCTGACTGGATCCGAGTCCCAGGGGAGCAGATTCTTGTTGACGATTATGTTGGCATCCTCGAGGGACTTGGCGACCTTGGCTCCGCCCTGGTGCTCCTCGACGTCGACGACGAGCGTATGAGATTCTGTGAACCCCTTCGGTTCGCACAGCACATCGAGTCCGCGCTCGAACAACGCCTGAGCGAGCGCCTTCGCGTTCCGGATAGTCTGGTCTGCGTATGCCTTGCCGAACTCCCTGGTCTCAGCGAGCGTGACCGCAAGGGCGGCGACAGAGTGAAGGTGATGATTGCTTGTGACACCGGGAAAGACGCCTCTCCTGAGAGCGGACTCCAGGCGTTCCTTGGTAAGGTCGGACACGATTATGCCGTGCTGCGGACCTGGGAGAGTCTTGTGCGTGCTTCCAGAGATGACGTCCACACCCTCCCTCAGAGGGTCCTGGAACCGCTTGCCAGCGATGAGACCGAGCACATGGGCGGCGTCATACCAGACGGCGCATCCGATGTCCTCGAGGCAGCTTCGCATCTCCTCGAGCGGCGTTGGGAACAGGTAGACGGACTGTCCGAACAGCGCGATCTTGGGCTTGACCTCCTTGATGAGACGACACGCACCCTCGGGGTCGATGTTCATCTCCTTCTGGTCGAACGGGTAGTTGTGTGCCCTCATGCCTCTGAGCCCGATGGCGCCCATCTTGGCATGCGACAGATGACCTCCGTCGGAAAGACCAACGGCAGTTATCTTGTCGCCTGGCTTGCCGAGGGCCATCAGCACCGCAAGGTTCGCGACCGTGCCGGACACGGACCTGACATCAGCGAACTTGCAGGCGAATACTTCGCGCGCGAGTTCCTCGCATGCGCGCTCTATCTCGTCCACATATATGTTGCCCTGGTAGTACCGCTTCCCAGGGAGTCCCTCCGCGTACCTGTTGTGCAGGTCAGAGTTCATTACCTCCCGGGCTGCCGGGCTCATGAAGTTCTCGGAGGCGATGAGTGGTATCGATTCCTTGAACCAATCGTTGTGACGACGCGTCACATCCCTGATCTGTTGAGCCATCTCTATTGAGGATCTCACGAGTCGGGGGAACTCATCGGAGATTAAAAACATATTGCGACTAAGAGAAGGCCCAGAGACTCGCCCTCATACGGAGCTGTCGACGGACATGCATGCTAACTGCAGCCGGTGGATACTTCCTCGGAGAAGCTGATGCCTCATTTCCACCGGAAATGATGGTCGCCTGAATTCGCGATACCTATTTATACGCTGTGTGACAATCCGTCATACAAGGCACCGGGATCACATGTCAGCCAGGTCAGCACGTCTCAATATAAGACTACCAGAAGAGGATGCTCAGGAGCTCGAAGCCATCCGTGAGAGGACTGGCCAGAGTTCCGTTTCCGACGTGGTCAGAGACGCGATCGCATGCTATCTCCACGAGGAGTCCGCAACCTGGAACTCCGAGAAGGTATCCGCGATTGTCCCTGCAAGCCTGGCGGAGGACCTAGAGATGTTCATTGCGAGCGGCGACGCCACCGACGTATCACAGGCAATCACATTGGCTTTGACTGCCTGGGTCGAGGAGAGGAAGCACTACCACCTCGAGGGCAGAGAGGAGCTCCGGAGGAAGATCGCCCAGGCGGCAATGGAACGCGACACGAGGAAGGGGATGTCCCGTATCGCGTCACGAATGAAGATCCAGTGAAGTGAGCACGAAGCCCTCGGTTTCGGAAGCCTGGCTCTGCTCATCGAAGGCGTCGAACGTCTCGATGCGCCTACATACAGAAGGGAAGGAAGGACCTGCTTTCGCAGGTAGCGGATGGGATGCACAACACGGGGGGGCACGGCCCTCTCAACGCATTTTTTTCATATACGATGCTGAGAGACATCGAACGATATGAGGCTCATGCGCCCTTTTTAGCGATAATTCTCTTCAGCTCATCGATGGGCTCCGTCGTAGACGGGTCTACATTCCTCAGGAAGGCGCTGTACAGGCTGACGTAGTCGCCCATCATGACAAGGGAGAACATCTTGTCGAGGTCCGTGTCTCCCATCGCGAGCGATGAGAACACGCGCATGCGCTCGCCCACCATCGCCTTGGTCGCTTCCAGCCTCCGGACCATCCTGTCGTCGCATCGGTCGTGCTCCAGGAAGACCATGGAGAACCCCTGACTAAGGCTGTCGCCGATCCAGCCCACTATGCCGTTGTGATTCATCTCCGGCAGCTGGTCACTGAAAGCGATCATCTTGGCGTTCTCATTCAACTGGTTCGCCCATCGTCTGGCGATGGGCACGGAGAGGTCGTGGCCGATCACGACAGGGATAGTCTTGTGCAGCTCGTGCGCCAACCTCTTCGCGGGGTTTTCGGCTGTGTCCGACCCCAGACCGCAATCGGCGCGCACGCGTTCGAGAACAGGAACCAGGCCCTCGACCTGGGAAGCGCCTTCCGCGACTCCGGCGCTCTGGAGTATCCCCACCAGCGAGCCGAATACATACCCGATGGTCGCGCGGGGCACCAGGCCCGAAGGCATAAGACAGTGGGGAATGCCCCGTTCGCCCGCTATCGCCTGAAGCCTGCCGCCGGACGATATCGCTATCATGGTGGCCCCCATGTCCGTTACGTGGTCAGTCATGCTCAGCGTCTCCTCGGTGTTCCCCGAGTAGCTCACCACGACGACCAACGAATCGGCCCCGACATGGGCAGGAAGAGAGTACGACCTCACGACGCTGCAGGGCGTCTCGCTCGATCCAGAGAGCCATGCACACGCGAGGTCTCCACCGATTGCGGAGCCACCGAGGCCGCAGACGACTACCTCCTTGAAGCCAGACCTGTCGGTCGAGGTGCGGCTGCCCAGCCTGAACCCCTCCATCAGATGGTCAGGCAGAGCAGCGGTCATTCCCAACATGTCACGGCTGTCGAGTTCCTTTATGTGGCGGTCCGAATCCAACATCTGTTCATCGTGAAGGGAAGGGTTGAAATATAAAGGTAGTCCAGCATTGGTGCCCTCCCAGGAAACCCGACGCAAGGAATATAAGTGCGGGCAGAATTGCATCTCTGAGCCAGGGATTGCGTACGTATTGGCAAGCTGAAATCGAGAGGCGATCCCCTGACCGTGTAGGAGGAGGACCGATGCAAGCAACGGATGACAGCCAGCCAGCCGACGGTGAGAAAGGGAAGAACCCTATTGTCATTGCCAAGAAGGTCTTCAAGACCTACGACACCGGCAAGATAAAGGTGGAGGCACTAAAAGGCGTCGATTTCGCAGTACAGGAAGGCGAGATGGTAGCTGTCATGGGACCCTCGGGCTGCGGCAAGACGACCCTTCTGAACTGTCTGTCGGGGCTTGACGACCTTACGGACGGTCAGGTGCTCATACGTGGCAAGCTGCTCACAGAGATGACGGACAGGGAACGCACACGGTACAGGGCGGACAAGATAGGGTTCATATTCCAGGCGTACAACCTCCTGCCGGTCCTCACGGCCGCAGAGAACGTCGAACTGCCACTCCTGCTGTCTGGCACGCCTCCGAAGGAGGCTCGGAAGAAGGCTCTCGAGTCATTGAGAGCCGTCGGGCTCGAGGAGTGGAAGGACCACAAGCCGTCTGAGCTCTCGGGCGGTCAGCAGCAGAGGGTCACTATTGCCAGGTCCCTCGTGAACCGGCCCGAGATAGTTTTCGGCGACGAGCCGACAGGGAACCTGGATAGCGAGTACTCCAAGGAGATCATGGATCTCCTGAAGAAATTGAACAAGGAGAATCGGCAGACGTTCATCATCGTCACACACGACTACAACGTCGGTAGGATGACAGATAGGATCGTCATGATGAAGGACGGGGTAATCGAGAAGGATTTCGTCCCTGCCCCGTACTGAAGGTGGGTTCCATGGCCCTGCTCGTTCAACTGGCATTCCTCGTCGCACTCGTGCTTGTCGTCATTGGCCTGATGGCCGCGAGGAGGATGGTCTTCGCACGGATGGCCGCGAGGAACATCGTCCGCAGGAAGAAGTTCTCTGCCATCGTCGTCGTGGGTCTGCTCATAGCGACCGCCATGATCTCCGCGGCTCTGGTCGTCGGCGACACGATGGACTACATCATCAAAGACGATGTCTACACGAGCACAGGGGACATAGACATAGTCGTCGCCAGAGAGGACGATGCTGGCCTGTACGAGTTCTTCAACGAGAGCGTGGCCTACGACGTCATCAACATGTTCGAGGCGGGAGACCTTCGCTACATCGACGCCGTGGCCCCCACCATCAGGGAGGTCGCCACTGCCATCTCACCCGCTTCGGGCAACTCCGTCCCGTACGCGTACATATACGCCTACGACCCAGACAACATCGTGAACGGTCTGTACGACGTCAACGGGAACGCCATCACACCTGCCCAGATCACGGGCGGCATGACCGTCGTGAACGAGGACGTCGCGAGCTCGCTGGACGTTGTCCCCGGAGACACGGTCTTGCTCTATCCCAAGAACGCGCCGCCCGTGACCCTCGAGGTCTCCGCGGTGGCGGCAGACGAGGGCATGGCGAACTGGTGGTACGCCGACCTGCTGTTCGTCGATCTGACATTCGCGCAGGAGAACATCTTCGCGGCGCCGTCCATGATAAACGCGGTGGACATATCGTGCGAGGGACCGATGGAAGAGGGTTACCTCGTCACGGACGAAGCCATCCTGGAGTTCAAGTCCGTCCTCGACATCGGCGATGAGTACACATTCAACGACGTCAAGCGGAACGGCGTCGAGGAGGCCGAGAGCCTATCGGACATGATCTCACAGCTGTTCGTCCTCATGAGCTCATTCACGATAATCGCAGGCGTAGCTCTGATCATCAACATTTTCGTCATGCTGGCAGAGGAACGGAAGCCCGAGATGGGCATATCCAGAGCCGTCGGCATGCAGAGGGGGCACCTGACGCAGTCATTCGTGTTCGAAGGAGTTGTGTACGCACTGGTGGCCTCCGCTTTGGGCACGTTCGTCGGGCTCGCGATAGCTTTCGTCATGATCAACGCGTTCTCGGTCGTGATGGGCGGAGACGGAATCGCGTTCGAGTTGCACTTCGAGTGGGCAAGCCTCGCGACGGCGGCAGCGGCCGGATTCCTGATCACGATGGCCACGGTCGCCGTGGCGTCCTGGCGCGTCAGCCGGCTGAACATAGTCAGGGCGATACGTGATATCCCCGAACCAGTCCTCGCGAAGTCAGAGAAGAAGTACATCCTCATGGGGGTGCTATCGCTCGTTCTGGGCGTGCTGGCAATATACGGTGGGGCGTCCTCTCGCCAGGCGGCAGGGACCACCTCGGGGATGGCGCTGATATCGTTGGGGGCGGCAATGGTCGCCGTCAGATTCGTCAAGCCGAGGATACCGTTCACGGCTGCGGGATTCTGGATGATCTACTTCATCCTCGACCCGATCGGCATCGAGAGGATGCTATTCGGGGATCTCGAGGGGAACCTCGAGATGTTCATCATATCAGGGGTCATGATGGTCACCGGGGCCGTCCTCATGGCGATGTTCAACAGCGACCTCATGCTCACAGGCCTGGTGAGGCTGTTCGGGAGGGGGAGGAACCTGCTGCCCGTGTTCAGGGCGGCAATAAGCTACCCGATGAACAAGAAGTTCCGGACGGGGCTCACGCTGTTCATATTCGCCCTCATAATGTTCACCGTCATTGTCATCGCGATGATCGCCTCGTTCCAGCGAGAGAGCGTCGACATACTCTCGGAGAAGTTCTCCGGAGGGTTCGAGGTCATCGGATTCTCCCTCCGAGAGATCCCGGAGGAGAACCTCACAGCCGCAATGGACTATGTTGACGAGTCGCTCGGAACGGAGCTGATACAGAGAGTGGAAACGGTCAGCACGGCGCCTGCCACCATGTCCGTCCAAGGATCCGATACCCTTGTATCCAGTAGTCTGGTCGGATTCAGCGACGAGATGCTCAGCGACGGCAGATTCTCTCTGGTACAGAGGGCGGAGGAGTACGCATCCGACGAAGAGGCGTGGAACGCGGTTTTGGAGGACCCGAGCCTGACGATCCTCGATGGCTCAGTCGTGCCCTCGATGTTCATGATGAGCGCCGAGGCGTGGTACGTCGATGTGGGGGACACGATCACCGTGACCTCGACGCCCAACTCGAGCGTCAATCTCACGGTCATCGGCATCATGGACCAGATACTCATCACCGGCGCGTTCACGACGAAGGCGTTCGTGGAAGAGCACGGCATAGGGGTGATTGAGAACCTGCTTTACATAGACATAGCTCGCGACACAGGCATCACGGACGAGGAAGCGCTCGACCAGCTGAAAGAGGCTCTGGCAGAGTACGGCATGAATGGCGTGGTCGTCCGGGACATCATAGACGAGGCCATGACCATGTCTGCGTCGATAATGCAGCTCATGGAGATGTTCCTCGGCGTCGGACTCATCGTGGGCATATCTGGCCTGGGGATCATAACGATAAGGAACATAGCCGAGAGGAGACAGGAAATCGGAGTGATGCGCGCGATAGGCTTCCAGAGGAACATGATACTGAACGTGTTCCTGCTGGAGACATCCTTCGTCGCATTGCTCGGGATCATAATGGGCGTCGTGCTCGGCCTGCTCCTTTCATACAGGCTCTTCGACTGGGGAGGCTTCTCGGACATCTCAGAGTTCGTCATCCCATGGGGGGAGGTGCTCCTCGTGCTGGCGATAGCGTTCGCAGTCACGATGATATCAACACTCCCGCCGTCTAGAAGGGCAGCCAGGCTGGCCCCGGCTGAGGCTTTAAGAAGGATAGACTGATACCTTCAGGATGGTAGCTACAACATCCATATTATCGGGGTGAGGTATGCGCGAATCGATGGCTTCAGCAGCCGTGCTAAACGCACTGGATTCCCTGAGGAAAGGACGGCTCGTCCTTGTCTACGACGCAGATGGCAGAGAGGAGGAGACTGACATCGTCATAGCCTCAGAGCATATCACGTCCGATGCGATAAGGACTATGAGGAAGGACGGCGGCGGCCTGATATGCACGACGGCAGACGCATCGATACAGGATGCGCTTGGATTGCCGTTCCTCGCTGAAATCTTCAAGGACATGGGTGAGAAATACCCCGTGATGCACGAGCTCATCCCCAACGACATCCCATATGACGTGAAATCCGCATTCGGAATCACGATCAATCACAGGTCCACATTCACTGGTATAACGGACAACGATAGGGCACAGACAATAGGTAGATTCTCGAAGCTCGCCCAAGAAGCTGTCTCCAAGGGAGATGGATGGGGCGTCAAGGAATTCGGAAAGGGGTTCAGGGCTCCGGGACATGTGCATCTGCTCAACGCCTCGAGGAAGATACTCGAGACTCGATTCGGTCACACGGAGCTGTCTACAGCGCTCGTGATAATGGCTGGCCTCGTGCACTCTGCCACAGTGTGCGAGATGATGGGCGACGATGGCAACGCTCTGCCAAAGTCGCAGGCCATAGAGTACGCCAAGAGGAATGGACTTGGCTTCCTCGAAGGCGCCGACGTCATCTCGGCCTGGAAGGAATTCGATAAGGGGTGATGGGTTGGTCCGTGTTCTGGCCACAGGTGTTTTCGATATCATACACCTAGGACATCTGCACTTCCTGGAGAAATCCAAGAGCCTCGGGGACGAGCTCATCGTGATCGTTGCTACAGACAACACCGTGAGGAAGCGCAAGCACGAGCCGATAACCCCTGAGAATATGCGACTAGAGCTGGTGCAGGGGCTGAAGCCTGTGGACGAAGCCGTCCTGGGAAAGGACGGCGCGGACATATACGAGATAGTCACCGAGCTCCGCCCGGACATAATAACGATAGGCTACGACCAACCGTTCGAACCAAGTAAGCTGGAAGAGGAGCTCGCCAAGCGAGGTATGAATGTGAAGGTCGTCAGGATGCCACACCTTGACCACGACCTTGACGGCACCAGGAAGATCATCAGGAAGGTAGTCGAGTTCTACAACGTCGACAGGAAGCTCGCAGAGGTGGAGAAGCGATGAAGCACATAGGCATCGCCGATACGACCTTCGCGAGAGTCGACATGGGCAAGTTCGCGATTGACGAACTCAGAAAGACTGGGACGGGGTTCAGGATCGAGAGATACACCGTGCCCGGCGTCAAGGACCTGCCCGTCGCGGCCAAGAAGCTCATGGAGGAACGGGGCTGCGACATCGTGATAGCTCTTGGGATGCCAGGCGCGCAGCAGATCGACAAGACATGCGCTCATGAGGCGTCGACGGGTCTGATTCAAGTCCAGTTGCTCACCAACAAGCACGTGATCGAGGTGTTCGTCCACGAAGACGAGGCGAAGGACGACCGGGAACTCGCGTGGCTCGCCGAGCGAAGGGCGAGGGAACATGCAGTGAACGCTTACGACCTCATGTTCAGGCCGGAGAAACTGGAGTCCAACGCGGGCAGCGGTCTGAGGCAAGGGTTCGATGACGCTGGAACGATTCAGTGAGAGTTACACTAAGGAGGATGTGAAACATGGCTAGGAAGTACAGGATCGGCATCGTCTGCAGCGAGTACAACTACGACCTGACGAAGATGATGCTCGAGAGGGCCAAGGAACACGCGAAATTCTTGGATGTGGACGTGGCGAAGGTCATCACCGTCCCCGGTGTGTTCGACATACCGTTGGCGTTGAAGCGCCTCCTGAAGGACAAGGACATCGACGCCGCTGTCACCATCGGGGCTGTGATCGAGGGCGAGACAGAGCACGACCAGGTCGTGATAGGCCAGGCCGCGCGGAAGATAACGGACCTGGCTGTCGAGTACGAGAAACCTGTCGGCCTGGGCATCACCGGTCCGGGCATGAGCAGGCTCCAGGCGGAAGACCGTATAGAACGCTCGAAGGACGCCGTCGAGGCCGTCGTCAAGCAGCTGAAAGCGTTTAAGTGAAGCGAGCGACGAGCACACTGAAGGCTCACACCCGGTGCGAATCCCGTGGCTGCGGTAAGGTTAGGAAAGATACACCTGCGCTGGTGCGACAGCTGTAACGTCCCAGTACTAGAGCAGCCCAAATGCTGCAGATGCGGGGGGAAGACACGGGAGGTCAAGGTGACCCCTCCAGGGGACGCGAGACCAGCGTTCGAGCGCGATGTACGCTCGATAAGGGACCTCATTGACGGGCAATACGGTGACGGATGCGGAATCAGGGCCATTCCGGATGGCCAGATCGTTCTGCTGAACAAGGCGCCAGACCTGGACCGGATGGACGAGGTCATCATCGGCGGGCACGTCGTCGGAGCCGTTCGGTTCGACCTCGCCTCGGGGGAGAAATTCCTTTCAAGGCCACGGGCGGCCATCGCTATTCAACCCACCCTCTGCAAAGGATGGATCCAAGTCGACGGTGGTGCTGTCCGCGCAATCAGTGAGCGCAAAGCTAGCGCTCTCGCCGTCGGGGTGACCGACTGCGCCCCGGGCATACTCCCCGGCGACGACGTCATCGTCCTCGATGAAGAGCTGAGAACGGTTTCTGTCGGCATGTCCAAGATGTCGTCGGCCGAGATAGGTGAGAAGAAACGGGGGACCGCGGTCAAGACGAGATGGGTCGCGGACGCATCTGAGGGCGCCACAGAAACCAGAGAAGAAGTCACATGGGACGATGTCATCGAGGCGAACAGAGAGGTCATCGACAGACGAGCCTCTGAGGCGACGGTGTTCATCAAGAGGCTCGTGGAGGAGAGGGCGCTCCCGGTTGCGGTGTCCTACAGCGGGGGAAAGGACAGTCTGGCCACGCTGCTGCTTGTCCTGGAAAGCGGTGTCGTGCCTAAGATGCTGTTCGTTGACACCGGGCTGGAATTCGAGGAGACGAAGCGCAATGTATTCGAGACCGCGGAGAAGTACTCACTCGAGCTCATCGTCGAGAGCGCCGGAGACGCCTTCTGGAGGAACTTGGATCTCTTCGGGCCTCCAGCGAAGGACTTCCGCTGGTGCTGCAAGACCTGCAAGCTCGGGCCGGCGACAAGACTCATTCAGAAGAATTTTCCAGGGGGGGTGCTCTCGTTCATCGGGCAGAGATCGTACGAATCCGAGAGCAGGGCGAGAAAGGGACAGGTGTGGAAGAACCCGTGGACACCGAACCAGCTTGGAGCCTCCCCGATACAGAAATGGACTGCACTCCATGTGTGGCTGTTCCTGTTCGACCGCGATGCGGCTCACAACACGCTCTACGAGCAGGGGTTCGAGCGCATAGGATGCTTCCTCTGCCCTTCGACGGACATGGCGGAGCTGAGGCTTGCTGAGAGGCTCGAAGAGGGCTACGACAGGTGGGACCAGGCGCTGAGGTCATACTCAGAGGCGAAGGGCATGCCAGATGAGTGGCTTCGCTACAACTTGTGGAGATGGAGGAGGGTCCCGAGATCCGTCCTCGGTTCGATCGGGCTCGACCGCATCGTGGGTTCGAAACCTGATGCACTTGCAGATGCGGACTCACCCATAGAGTTTCACGGCACCGAGGCATACAGTCCGTGCGTCGAAGGGCTCAGCATGGAGGGAGTCTTCACCAAGGCGCTCGACATGGAGCGGGTCGGAAACCTGCTGAACGCGATCGGGCCGGTCACCATGTCTCCCGATGGAAGGATAGCAGAGGTCCAGAAGATCACAGTCTTCTCCGAAGGACCGGTCATGATCAAGGCCAAGGATGAGCAGGAGCTGAACTCAAAGGCGAAGATGCTGAAGGAGACGGTCCTCAGAGCGATGGAATGCGCAGGATGTGGGATCTGCGTTGCCAGATGCCCCAGAGACGCCCTCACGCTCGACGGCCGCGTAAGCATATCCGAAGAGCTCTGTGACCACTGTGGGTCTTGCTTCGGACCATGTCCAGTCGTTCAATTCAGAGAGGATCAGCTCGACATCTGAGAAGTGCTTCGATCGCCGCAGCGACGTCCGTCGCCCTAGCACCCCATGGAACTATCGCGACATCCCCTCGCAGGTCACAACCTTCCTTCACTTTGCAGCACTTCGTCAGGACGGGCCCCGTGACACGCAGCTTGCTGAGAAGGTCCACCGGACACATGTTTACCAACCTGGGTTCGGCTCCGTACATCGCCTTGAATATCCTCGCCGAGAGGCTGCAGCCCACCAACGACACGCTACTGATCTGTTCGGGAGTCAGCGATGGTGTGCCATC
>Ga0307380_10001863_pt1 | contig 30302 bp, 29 predicted proteins | sample UN3MG_FD_202239 | JGI IMG/M metagenome (GOLD analysis project Ga0307380, IMG submission 202239) | Soil microbial communities from Risofladan, Vaasa, Finland - UN-3 | ecosystem: Environmental > Terrestrial > Soil > Coastal area > Acid sulfate soil | place: Finland: Risofladan, Vaasa | collected...
CCTTGATGAATTTAGTTATCGTTTTAACCGACGTTTCTGGGAGCCTGAGCTTCCTTTACGATTATTAAATGCTTGCCTGTCACATGTACCTGTGAAATTGGCTGAAAATCATTAAGAGGCACGAAAAAGAATTTACCCAATTTCTTAATATCGCCCGAAGATCAACCTTTGAGAATGCAAATATGATAATGGTCTATCACATGAAAAACCTAATCTCAGAAAATATGAAAGATCATCTCTTATCCGAACTCGATGAGCTTTGTAGGATGATATCAGGTTTTATCAAATCACTTAAGTGAGAGGGGGAGCGCGTTGGAAAGAGAAAAATATAGCAAAAGCCATGTACTTAGCTCTTTGCTCCAAGCTGTATGCCAAACTCTACGCCCTTCGCTCCCTGCTCCATGCCTATTACAAGGAGTCAGACACTGTGACTGACGACGCAGTAATAAAAGTCGAAAATCTATCAAAGCAATACCGCATCGGTACACGAGAGGGATACAAAACCTTTCGGGAAACCCTCATTGACGCTGCCAAAGCCCCTTTCATCCGCATGAGAGGAACAGCGCGCAAAGCGCGTAACTCCCTGCCCCATGCTCCAAGCCCCATGCCATCATCGCAACGCGATGATCTGATTTGGGCCCTGAAAGACGTCTCTTTTGAAGTGAAACAGGGCGAAGTTGTTGGCATCATCGGAAAAAACGGAGCAGGAAAGAGCACTCTGTTGAAGATTTTATCCAGAATTACCGAGCCCACGAAGGGAAGGGTGGAGTTAAGAGGAAGAGTCGGTTCTCTCCTGGAGGTTGGGACTGGCTTTCACCCGGAGCTCACTGGGCACGAAAATATTTATCTTTACGGTGCTATTCTTGGAATGGATCGCTATGAGGTGACGAGAAAGTTTAATGACATTGTTTCCTTTGCCGAGATTAAAGAGTTTATCGATACCCCTGTGAAGAGGTATTCAAGCGGGATGTATATGCGCCTTGCATTTGCGGTTGCCGCCCATATGGAACCAGAAATTCTTTTGGTAGATGAAGTATTAGCAGTGGGCGATATGGCATTTCAAAAGAAATGCTTAGGAAAAATGGAGGGTGTGTCTGGAGAGGGCCGCACTGTGTTGTTCGTAAGTCATAACATGGCTGCTATTCAAGGTCTATGCCATAGGACTATAGTTCTGGAGAACGGGCGAACGGTTTTTAGCGGAGAAACGTTTAAAGCAATTGAACAATACACCATTGGCAGAGATATTTCCAGTGATGCCAAGGTTTCTCTCAAAGACCATCCCAATCGAGTGCCGGGATCCGAGGCAGTTTTGCAAGACATAGAAATAAGGGTGAACAGCGAACTTTCTACAAACGTTGGTATGGGCGAAGAACTAGAAGTTTCTCTTTCAATCCATAGTGATAAAGCTGTTCGTGCGGTGGGGATTTCAGTGGAGGATTCGTTTGGTCGTCGATTGTTTGTGGTTTCAACCGACTATACCAATCCGGACTTACTTGGCAATTCAACCACATGCGCTAAATTGACTTGTTCAATTCCTTCTCTGCAGCTTTTATCCGGTTTATACTACTTGACGCTCGGGGTAGTCGGGTTCACAGGAACGTTGGACAGGATTGAAAGGGCTGTAGGTATCTCTGTCCACGAAAGAGACGTTTTTAATACGGGTGGTAGTTCCGGTAAAATAAAGGGCCTTTTTTTCACCAATGCCCAATGGCGCTTTGAACGTTGTGATTGATTTTGGGTATGCTTGGAAAGATCAGGAAAGCAGCAAAGAACCATCTTGAACAGGAAAAGATCGATAGCCTTAAAAAAGTATGGAGACAAATATTCGGATTGCTGATTCGGATGGTATATGGCCACAACCTAAACAGGCTGGCATCCCTCTTTGGTACGGATAAATGGGGTCGTCACAGTTATACCCGGTATTATCAGAACCATTTTGAGTCGTTACGCCGAAAGCGGCTTAATATTCTCGAAATTGGAGTTGGTGGCGATGATAACCCACGATGCGGCGGAGGATCATTGAGAATGTGGAAAGCCTACTTTCCCAATAGTCATGTTTATGGAATTGATATCCATGATAAAGCATATCACAATGAACCGCGGATTGAAACTTTTCAAGGCAGTCAATCTGATGAGGCATTTTTACGATATGTCGCCTCACAGATTGGTCGTATAGATATTGTGATTGATGATGGTAGTCACATTAGTCAGCACGTAATCACATCTTTTAAGATCCTGTTTCCTCTACTAAGTGATAATGGCGTATACGTTATCGAGGATACACAAACTTCCTATTGGGTCAAGTATGGTGGAGACAGTTGTAATCTGAATAATCCAATTACAAGCATGGGTTTTTTAAAAAGCCTAATTGATGGCCTTAATTGCGAGGAATATGAGATCGAAAATTATATGCCTTCGTACTTCGACCAGTACATCGTTGCCATGCACTTCTACCACAACTTGGTCTTTATACAGAAAGGTTTCAACAACAAGAATAGTAAGACGCAGGTCAAACCAATATAAGGTGGACACGGTACTTGGTGTATAACTACAGCATTCTATTTAAAGTATAGTAAGAACGGATCAAAGACAAAATTAGAGAACACTTTTGCCTGAATTAACTGTACTGACTGTCAATTATAATACTTCGGATTTTATTGAATGCATGCTGTATTGCCTTCATAAAATCACCCATAATCCTTTTAAGATTCTTATAGTAGATAATTTCTATTCCGACCAAGAGACACTGAAGCTAAGAAGAATATGTAGTAACTATGATAATGTTGAAACCTTTTTTAGAAAGCAAAGCCAGCCTGGATCAATGGGTCATGGCGAAGCGCTTGATGTATTGACAAAAAAAGTTGATACACCGTATTTCGCAATTTTGGACGCAGATGCAACATTTTTGGTTCGAAATTGGGACAAAATATTGATTTCAGAGCTTGATGCTGACTGTAAAGTTATTGGGACCCAATCTCAACTCAATCAAGAGCGTAAACCAACTGATTTTCCCTTAATGTTTGCCATCTTATTTGAAACTCAGTCATTCAAAGATTTAGATATTCAATTCAAGCCACCTAGCAGAGCAGAGGCATTGAAAGGAAGAGACACTGGATACCAATTGAGAGAGAAATACAGAGCAGCAAATAAGACTGGAAAATTGCTGTACCATACATATTCCATAAAGAAAAAAGACAGCCCTTTTTATGGAATCGCATGCGCTGAATATAAATTGAATGGATATGAGCGAATTATTGCCTCGCATTTTTGGAGAGGAGCCTCTTTAGTGATGAGTGAGAATATCTCGCAAGATAACCGTTCGTTCATAAAGATAACAGAGATCCTAATTTTGGGGGGAAGATTGATTACTATGATCAGAAAGACACAAAAGAAGAGATGGCTAAAAAAATGTAAAAAGATTGTTGATGAACAATTCATTTAAAAGAATCTTTAACGGCTGAATGTCTGGAGCCTTACTAAGAAAATAAACCAACTACGGTAGTCTTGGACCCTTAATTGGCTTCCAGAATTCGATGCAGAATAAAATAGAAAGTGAATACGCTGGTTCAAATGTATCATTTTCTTTCGTGTAAGATATTGACCCTCTTGCAATGGTGCAAGCTATTGTTTAAGGGAGTTTCAATTGCATTAGCCGGTCTGCCAAAGCAGGGAATTCACCTGTCTTATGGTCATCAACGACTGCCAGCTCTTGGGGATGTTGCACATGGTGGAATCGTCAAATTCCAGCGACTCAACGAAGTGTTTCCGAATACTCCTTGGCGATTCAATATTCTCTACATGGTTAGCAGCAGTTATCCATCTGATGCTGGTCAACTCTGCCGTTTTGCTCGGCGTAAAAGGGCTAAGTTTGTGTGGAATCAGGATGGCTTGGCGTATCCGGCTTGGATGCCGTCAGGTTGGGAAGAAGCCAATGCCAGAATGTCAAGGTTTCTGCGTGAGGCTGACTTTGTGTTTTATCAAAGTAAGTTTGCACGGTCATGCGCGGATCAATTCGTCGGAAAAAGAAGAGGCCCATCAGAGATATTATACAACGCTGTCGACACAGTGTCGTTCTGCCCTGCGCAGTTTAGGAAGAGTACAAATGTGCTGACGTTGTTGGTAATGGGATCACAATACTACAAGTACCGTCTGGAATCTTCAATTCGGGCTCTGGCCTGCTTACGTAAAGCTCATCCCCATATCCGTATGGTAGTTGCAGGGCAGGTTTGGGAGCATGTATTGGGTCCAGTAAAGGAACTTGTCACTGATTTGGGACTGGAAGACTGTATTGAATTTGTGCCACCTTTTCCACAAAAGGAAGCGGTAGCAATATTTCAGCAATGCGATATACTTCTGCATACGAAGATACAAGATATTTGTCCGGGAGTAGTCATTGAAGCCATGGCCTGTGGAGTTCCGGTTGTCTATTCGGCAAGCGGCGGTGTGCCAGAGCTCGTCGGGGAGGAAGCGGGTGTTGGTGTGCCAACAGAAACCAGCTGGCAAAAGCGCATACCCCCAGCACCGGAATTGTGGGCTGAAGCAGTGTTGACTGTGGCTGAAGACATTTCACGGTACAGCGAAGCTGCTCGCCAACGGGCCGTACAGAATTTTGACATACGTCCCTGGGTCGAGCGACACAGGCAGGTGTTCTCTGAATTGCTCGAAGATTGAAAGGGAGCTCACAATGGCGCTGATGCCTAAAGCCAAGAGAGGATTCTACAGGATATTTGGGAAGTTGTTCAGACTCGTGCCTGCAAGAATTCGTCGACGGATTGCTGAGGAATGTGTGCACGCTGAGGCCCACGAGCTGGCGCGCGATGCTTTATGTGCGCTACTAAACCTTGATTCACTCGTTTATCGCATCACTGGTTACAAATCAATCGAATATAATGGAGGCACCCACGTTAAGCACAGGCTGACTAGCTATCACGATTTCTTTGTGAATCGGATAAACAGTGGCGAACGCGTGCTAGACATCGGCTGTGGAAGAGGTGAAGTGGACTATGAAATCGCAACCAAAGCTGGTGGCATTGTAGTTGGTATTGATCATAACAAAGATTGGCTAGAATTGGCACAGGAGAATCATCAGCACCCTAATCTCGAGTTCATTCAGGGCGATGTATTAGAGTCTATTCCGTCACAACACTTTGAAACCGTCCTAATGTCAAATCTGCTAGAGCACATTGAAAACAGGATCGCGTTTCTTCAAAAGGTTAAAGATCGGATTCATCCCTGCAGATTCCTGGTACGTGTTCCGATGTTCAATCGTGATTGGCGAGTACCATTGCGAAAAGAGCTTAGATTACCCTATTTCTTGGATGGTACTCATTTTACGGAATATACCCAAGAGTCATTTGTCCAGGAGATGGATGCCGCTGGCCTGCGCGTCGCCCACATGGAGATTCGCTGGGGGGAGATCTGGGCGGAGGTTGTCCCTGATGCCTAAGGTAACGGTTCTGATGCCAGTGTACAACGGAGAGCGCTATCTTTGGGAGGCTATTGAATCTATTCTTCGCCAGACTTGGACGGATTTTGAATTCTTGATCATTAATGATGGCTCCATGGACAAGTCCCGAGAGATCATCCTGTCTTTCAATGATCCTCGAATTTGTCTGGTAGATAATCCAACCAACATCGGCTTAACAAAATCATTGAATCGTGGGCTGCAACTGTCCAAAGGCGAACTAATCGCCCGTCAGGATGCGGATGATATCTCATATCCAACACGCCTCTCGAGGGAGGTAGGATTCCTGGACACGCATCCGGAGGTTGTACTGCTGGGTACAAGTGCAAGAGCTGTTGATGAGCGGGGTGAGCGGAAAAATATAGATTTAAATATGCCCACTGGTTTGCTCTCCATCCGGTGGTGCTTGATGTTTCAGAATGCGTTTATTCACTCCTCTGTAATGTTTAGACGTCGGATCATTTTGGGGGAACTGGGGGGGTACGATGAATCATTTGCACGAGCCCAAGATTATGATTTGTGGTCAAGGGCTGCGCGGGCTTTTGAAGTTGAAAACCTATCTGATGTGCTGATAGATCACCGTTTTGCGTATGGATCGATAGTATCACTTTTGCCTCTGCCTATTCCGGCGGAGGAAGATATAGCCTATAAGAATCTTCAAGTTTTTCTACAAGATCCAGGAGTTCCGGCTGAGTGGGCTCAATTCATTACGCATTTCCGACGTAAGGATGAATTCAGCCGGCGCACTAATTGGAACCATATAGCTAAGATGTATGAGAAGATCTGTGCAAGGTACTTAGAATTGTATCCTGAGTCAAAATTGGATAAGGCCATAAGATCACATATGGCCGACGTGCTCTACTGGATCGCATACTATTCCGCCCCTTGCAATCGCCGGGTTTCTTTTCGGGCTTATGCAAGGGCGAGAAAACTGGCTAGGAGGAGCAGAAGACGTCCCTCTTTAATCAAGTATCTGATCTTGTGGATGACAGGGGAAACCGTTCGGCGTGCCTATCATCGTTTCAGGCGTTGCCTCAGACGAGCTGAGGATCGCTGCAACTCCTATCCTAGGAAGGATCTAAGTGATGTAAAGTTGAGGTAACAAATAAGGTGGGTAAGACTAACAAGGTGATATACGGGAAATACTACGAAGCGATTTATAAAGATAAACACGAATGGAGAGATTATTCGCTGACTAATGCCGGATATCGGGAATGGTATTACGACTGCCTCCCTGGGGACAAGAAATCCAGGATTTTGGACCTAGGTTGCGGAGATGGCAAATTCCTGCTTTTTTTGCAGCAAAATGGTTACACGTGTATTGAGGGATTGGAACTTTCATTACAGCAGGCGGAAGAAGCCAAGAAGCACGTAGAATGCCCTATTCATGTGGTTGATGATGCCTGTGCGTTTCTTGAGGAACACGCAAACATCTACCAAGTGATTACTATGAACGATGTTTTGGAGCATATTCCCAAGGGTGAAACACTGAACCTTTTGAGGGCAGTGCTTATAGCACTTAAACTGGGAGGAACTTTGGTGGTTAATGTCCCTCAAGCCTCTGGCTTCACAAGCCTTTATCATAGATATGATGATTTTAGTCACGAGACACTATTTGCTGAAATGTCTCTGAAGCAGGTTCTATTTTCGGCAGGATTCCGCAAGATAAGATTTATACGGCAGAAATGGCCGCTTAAATGGATGCCTCTCCATTTGGCTTATAGATTAGTACGGAGATTGTGGTACGGCATCTTGAAGCTAATCTATATAATCGAATCTCCGACCGTGATCCATCCAAGCAGTTTCCAGGTTAGACTGGTAGCTTCGGCTATCCGACCGCATGCCCAAAATAATGAAAGCCTCAGAAAAAGTCGCGTTTGATATGTCGCATGGGATTTGGAAGTAATCATGGTTAGTAAACAATTCATAAGGGAGAAAATTATAAACACCTCTAGGGAATTAGAAGGTCACATTGAGAATATGTTCCATCTGTTTGATAAAAACATTAGTGCACGTAATCAAGGGAGACTGCTCGATATTGGTTGTGGAAGTGGTGAAAGAACTATTCGGATAGCTGAATATTTGAACATCGACCGGCATAACACTTATGGTCTGGATTGTAACAACCGGCAGATTGCAGCATGCAGGAAGATGTTCAATGCTCGAGTGATTGATTTGGAATCAGATAGTTTACCTTATTACGACAATTATTTTGATCTCGTTGTTTGCAATCAGGTTTTAGAACACCTGAAATATTACAAGAAGGTTATAGATGATATGATAAGGGTCACCCGTGAACGCGGGTATATAGTGATTGGTGTTCCTAACTTAGCGCATCTGATAAATAGAATATATTTACTGTTTGGGATTCAACCAATGTGTATCCATTTGAATTCTTCCCATGTGCGAGCATTTACCCATAAAGCATTTGTTGGGATGCTCAATTCCTTGAGCCAAGTAAAGCTAATAGACTACGCGGGAGCAGTAATGTATCCGTTTCCCTATTGTATTGCAAGAAAGTTGTCTGGTTACTTTGCTGGATTAAGTGGGTATGTCTGTTATCTTTTGCAGAAGACAAACTGAGTGAAGAGCTTAATCGAAATGGTGGCAAAACCGAAGAGCTCAGATGTCTGCCACTGTGCTGTGGCACGTGGCGGCCAATTTAGCTGCCCCTGATCATAAGGAGTACCTCTGTGAATAGAGTTGCCATCGACATGAGTCCCATTGTCCATGGTTCCAGGGCTGTCAAACGTTGTACAGCGTGTATGACCAGCGAGCTGCTTAAGCATGAAGATATTAATTTCGATCTTCTTTATTTCGACCATAGACACCAGATTTCAAAGTACCTGAGTCCCCTGGAGAGACATGTCAAGGAAAACGTAATTCGTGTCCCTCAAAGGCTGTTGATTCCACTTTGGAAACGGTTTTCCTGGCCTCATCTTGAAATGCTGGTACCCGACGAATGCGATCTTTTCTACGTTAATGAATTTTACTTTCCTCCAACGAAAAATGCGCTTGTTCTGGCGACCATCCACGGTTTGTCCTATAGAGTCATCCCTGAAAAAATCCCATCTCAAAGTGTTCGGTCATGCTGTCGAGGCCTTTCATTTATCCAAAAGCATGCCGATTATCTGATCGCTGTTTCTGAGACTACCAAAGAAGAACTCATTCGCTATGTTGGTGTGGCTCCGGAAAGGATATATGTAATTACCCATGGAGTGGATAAAGAATTCCGACAACTGACAGACGGAGAAGCTGTGCGGGGCGGTTTAAGAGATAGGTATGGCCTGAAACGGCCGTATATTCTTTACGTGGGAGCGATAGCTACACACAAAAATGTCATGGGAATCCTTGCAGCTTACAAAATGGTAGCCGCCAAGACACCCCATGATTTGGTGATGGTTGGTCCTCCAGATACCGCATGGAATCAGGCTCACCGGTTTGTGAAGGAGAGGGGCCTGTCAGGGAGGGTTCGCTTTCTCGGAACTGTGGATCAAGCCGGAGATAGCCTGCTGAATCTTTACAATGGCGCAGATCTTTTTGTGTTTCCGTCGTTTTATGAGGGATGGACCTCCCCACCGCTAGAGGCTATGGCATGTGGGATACCGGTTATCACGTCAAACTGCTCCTCTTTGCCCGAAACAGTAGGAGATGCAGCTCTAAAAATTGATCCCGACGATCCAGAAGCTTTGGCGCACCAGATGGGCAGAATATTGTTTGACAACACGCTGAGGACACAGCTAGTAAAGGGGGGACTCGATCATGTTTCCTCCCATACTTGGGACAAGGCCGCCAAAAGACTTACTAATGTGTTTGCCGATGTCCAGGCCAAAGGCCCCTGGAGGGGAAAAGATAATGAAGGTAGCCATTGATGCAAGTTCTCTAGTCATCAACAGGGCAAGTGGGCTGTCGGAGGTTATTCACAACCTGCTCCTTCATCTTCCAGCTACTTCCGATAATGATCAATTCACTTTATTTCTGAACTATTTTCGGAGCACCAGATTGAAGGAGGATATTTCTTATCCAGACACCGATAATCATCTTCTCCGTTTGCCACGGAGGCTCGTGGACAGCTGGTGGAAGCATGATTGGCCGCCGTTTGATTTATATCTGAAGGGGATAGATGTTTTTCACTCCCTTCATATTAGTGTTCCGCCGACAAAGAGAATGAAAACGGTTTTAACCGTTCATGACTGCCGGTTTCTGGCCCTTCCGGACCTTTATAAAGAACAGGAAGTAAATAATTATAGACAGCAGATGCAGAGATCACTGAAACGTGCCGACATGGTTGCTACCGTTTCGGAATTCACGCGAAATGAGGTGTTGAATTGCTTCTCATACCCTGAGGATCGAATAAGGGTGATCCATAATGGCTTTGCGCCGGTTCAGAGCAATGGAAAGTACTATCAAAAAAAGGCAGATCTGTTTATTGAGAAGCAGAATTTACCTCACTCTTATGTGATTTATACTGGAGTGCTGGACCCGAGAAAGAATCTTGGGCGACTTATTGAAGCTATAGCCCGGTGCGAAAAAAGCACAAAGGGATTTCCAGAAATGCTAATCGTCGGTATTTCTTTCGAGGATTGGATCAGGAGTGAATATGCGAGTAGGGCTAAAGAGTTAGGACTCTTTAACCATATCCACCTGTGTGGCGTAGTTGAAAAGGATGTTTTAGTCGGTTTGACTCAAAAGGCCCGTGCCCTTTGCTATCCTTCTCTCTATGAGGGATTTGGTTTTCCACCATTGGAGGCAATGTCTCTCGGGGTGCCGGTTCTAGCCGGTAATAGTTCTTCTATTCCGGAGATCACCGCTCACGCAGCATGTTTGGTAGACCCAAAAAGTGTTGATGATATTGCTCAAGGATTAAACAGAATAGTATTTGATAGTGACTACCGTCAGTTTCTAATTGCATCCGGATACCGTCAGATTACGAAGTTTTGCTGGGAAAAAGCAGCCGCTGAATACATAAGCCTTTACAAAGAGGTTTTGGCTTTATGAGCGTGCATTCGGCATTTACCCGCTATTTTTACTGGCCTCTTGTCCAGAATATAAAAGGGGAGTATGCAGCACGGGCGCTTAAAGAGTTGTCTGAATCTCAGTGGAAGAGCCAAGACGAACTCCTTTCAAGACAGTGGCAACTCGTCAGACGCACGGTCAATAAGGCAGCTCGAGAAGTTCCCTATTATCGACGGACCCTTACGAGTATCGGCTGGGATTTCAAGAACACGAACTTTTCATATGAGGATTTCTTGAATATCCCGAAAGTTGAAAAAGAAGATCTGCGAGACCGACTTTCAGAATTTTTGAACCCAAACTACCAGGGCAGGGTTACTAGGGGAAGAACGAGTGGGTCTACCGGCCACAGTTTAACCCTTTATAACGATAAAGAGCAAGAAACCTATTCTGAAGCAGGCCGGTGGAGGGCCAAGGCCTGGTGGGGGATAAAACCAGGTTTCCCCCACGTTTCTATGTGGGGAAGGCCCTATACCGGATATAAGGACCGATTGAGCCAAAAGGCGAAAAGCTATTTTATGAATACTCTCTTATTCTCTGCTTTTGATCTTCAGGAAGAAACATTGGCACAAATATGGAAAAAAATACGTCGTTTCAGGCCCTCTATCATATATGGTTATCCATCTGCCATATTTCCCCTTGCTGTTTATCTAAAGGAGAATAGAAAGCATGCCAATGGACTAGGGCTAAAGGTTATCATGGTGACTGCCGAGACCATAACATCTCAACAAAGATCTTTGATTGAAGGTGTTTTTGGCTGCAAGACAGCCAATGAGTATGGCTGCTCAGAAACGGGGGGTTTCGTGTACGAATGCCCATATGGAAGCTGGCACATATCAAGTGAGCTTACGTTTATCGAATTCCTTGACCAGCAGGGAAATCCTCAACCACCCGGGCAAACGGGTCAGATCTATGTAACACATTTAAGAAATAACTATATGCCCCTCATCCGCTATAGGGTCGGAGATATGGGTGCCTCTTTGCCAGGACTTTGCGATTGCGGACGGGGGCTACCCTTAATGGAAGTGTCAGTAGCCAAGGAAAGCGATGTCTTCTGGCTCCCGAATGGGAAAACCCACTCTTCGGAGGTTTTCGATTATATGAACCTTGCAGTAATGAAGGCATTTCCAGATGCAATACGCCAGTTCAGGGTCGTCCAGAAAACTCTAAGCCAGTTTGAAGTCGAAATTATCAGTGGTTCTGATCAATCGGGCCGCGCAGTAGAACTCTTCGGCCGATTGACGAGGGAGCAGGTAGGAGGAGACATTCAAATAGTCTTTAAAGAAGTGGATAAGATTAGGAGAGAGCCAACAGGCAAGTTAAGGTATTTTATTTCAGAAGTAAATTAAGACCCGTTAGCCTCGCATGTGTCGAGGAAAATAGAGGAATAGCATGGGGCTCGAAATCTTTAGACGGCTAAGGGACTGGCTAGCCCCACCCCACCCCACCTACCAATCAAAGGAAAGCCGAAATCGGGTTCTGCGGTTCTTGGCGGAAGAGGAGGCAAGATCCCCTGATGGTCTTAGGTTAAATGTTGGTTCGGGAAGCCGCCGCTTTAACCCGAAAATGTTGAATCTGGATCTCTTTTTCGGAGAAAATGTAGATATTCAAGGTGACTCACTACATCTCCCGATAAGAGATGAGAGTGTAGATACCATTGTCTGTACAGGGGTATTGGAGCATGTTAGCGATCCTCATAAGGGTGTCGAGGAGATTTACAGAGCACTCAAGTTCGGGGGAAAGGTCTTTCTGGAGGCACCTTTTATGCAAACGGTGCACGCCGTGCCAAAAGATTTCTTTCGTTGGACGCCAGAGGGGTTGAACAGGCTAATGTGGGCCTTTGACGTTGATAAGGTTATGGTCGTTGCTGGCCCCGCCTCGGCGCTTGCCTGGCAGGTGCAGGAGACTGTGGCGATGCTGTTTAGTTTCAATAGCCAGATCTTATATAAGGTAGGGTTAAGGGTTTTTGGATGGATGGCTATTCCGCTGTCTTGGCTGGACATACTGCTGGAGCGCAACCCAATGGCATGGCACGCAGCATCAGGCTTTGCCCTGGTGGCAGTGAAAAACCGCAGGAAAGACGAGAGGTAAAAGCGCATTGCAGGACATTGAGTTTCATTTTCGATCAGGCCATTGGCTTCTGGCTGCTACTATTGGGCGCCGGTTTGTGAAGTATCCCAATCCAAAGCCCTCGCCAGGAGAAGTCTGGCAGTACTCGCCTGAAAAATCGCGGAAAACCCTGTCCGTAATCATCCCCACTTACGACGCCAACCGCAATGGTTATTTCTTGAAACTACTCGGCCAGATTAGCTACCAGGATTTCCAGGACTTTGAGCTTATTGTGGTACGGGGTGATCCGCGACAGGGGCGTGCTATCAACATAGGGGCAGCCATTGCCAACGGTAAGTATCTTTTGACCTTGGATGACGATACATCCTTGGCTGATCCCGACACCTTTCGCAAGCTGTTAGCAGCGATGGAGTCACACCCGGAAATTGGAATTGTGGGAGGAAATAGTGTGATCCCAGCAGGTGTAAGCCCTTTCTTGCAGAAAGTGATGAAGCAGATTCCCCGACGATCTTGGAAACCGGTCCAAACAGTTGTCGATTCGGATCTTGCGGAACATCCGCTATTAATGATGAGGAAGGAAGTTTTCAAGAGCATTGGAGGAGAAAACGAACTAATACCAAGGGGTCTGGATCCGTACCTCAGGCAGGAATTCAGAAAAGCAGGGTACAGAGTAGTAGTTGTCCCAGGAGTCAGGTATTCCCATCTCCCCCCAGCCACTCTGTCTAAGCTAATAAGGCAATTCTACCGTAATGGAAAACAGGCTGCCTTTTGCAACAAGTTTTATCCCCAATGGGTTGTTGAAACTCCTAACCGCCACGTTGCGGATTTCGTTGAAAAGAGACCCTTTCACTATCGTGCAGCACGATATCTTGTGAATTATGTGAAAAAGGCCTTAAGTGGACACTGGATCTACTTGTTAGCATATACTGTCTACGCGGTCGGGTTCGTTGTGGGTTTTCTGAGATATACTGATAAGAGCCAGCTATGAAGATTGACCCTCTTGATGATGTTTCTTTGAGTCGTGCCAATGAATTGTGAATTTTCGAAGATTAGACTTAGCTACTCTATACGTACGTTTTGCGTGCCATTACAAAGATAGAAAGTCATGGCCAAGCCTAATGGGTTGATACCCCCGAATCATGTGAATAGGATCCTAGCCGTAGCTGTGGGAGGCCTGGGGGATAGCATTCTCTTTTCCCCTGTTCTGAAAGCCCTCCGTTCCCAGTTTCCACATGCTCAAATTGAGCTGCTCCTTGCTAGTCGTCTGGCGCAGAGTGCTTATGCCTCCGCTAGTGAGGTTAATCAAACCAAAGTGGTGCACCTCAACCACTCGGTTCTGCCCACCAATATTGCTGAGCTCTTGCATTTCGGCTTAAGATCAAGGGTGAGTGGGGGATTTGATCTCGGCGTTTTTGCTACAGGCCTTAACCCCAAGTTGCCTATCCTCCTTAAAATGATCGCAGGAATTTCTAGGACTGAGTGCGCTCCCAATCCCCCGACTTATTTCACAGATCTGGCGTGTAATGTCGCACTGGCACGGCGATTTGATGACGATATTAATGAAAGTGATGTCTTCCTTCCCCTAACCGAAGAATCTCGGGTAGAAGCCAAAGAAGTATTGGGAAGATATGGTGTATCATGGGATGAAGACAGAATAGTTGCAGTCTGCCCATCCACTGACTTGTGGCACCGACCTCGCTGGGAGCTTACTAAATTGAAGAAGGTGGTCATGCTGCTTCTAAGAGCTGGATTCGAAGGTAAATTTGTTGTTATTGGAGATGCTAAGGAAGCAAAAGAGTGGGAGCACGTTGGAGCAGAAGGAATGGGGGTAATAAATCTTGCTGGGAGACTCTCAATCTCGGCAAGCGCTTCGCTGCTAAGAAAATCTTGTCTGGCTCTCTGTAATGATGGAGGTCTTATGCATGTGGCCGGAGCTGTCGCCTGCCAGCTGGTCGTGATAATGCCGAATGCACCTCTTTCTTACCATCCACCTGGTGAAAACACAACAGTGATCCACTCGAGGCTATCCTGCTCAATCGCTTGTTATCCTCGTCGCCCAAAAAAATGCAAAACTGCGGAATGTAGGGGCGATATTGCCGTGGAAGAAGTGTTCCGCGAATGTGCGCACAAGCTATCCGCTTTGTAATGGTTGGTGGGAATCCTAAAAACTAACAAATCCATCTAGCCCAATGAAAAAGATCGTTCATATCATCACGCGCCTAGATAGTGGAGGTTCCGCCCAGAACACCTTGCTCACCTGTCGTGCATTAAGCAAGAAATATGAAGTCATATTGGCTCACGGTTTATCCTCGGAATCAAAGATGACTGACTGGGAGAAGAGCTCTGTCGGTGGACAGATCAAAGAAGCCCAAGATGATGGGATGAGGTTTGTCCCCATCCGCACTCTGGTGCGGAGAATAAGTCCTGCGTGCGATATTTGGGCATTTTTTTCTGTATTGAGATTGTTGATTCGAGAAAAGCCCGCAATCGTCCACACTCACACGTATAAGGCAGGAGTTTTGGGCTGCTGGGCGGCCAAGATTGCTGGTGTTCCTATCATCGTTCACACCCCCCATGGCCACGTTTTCTTTGGGCATTTCAGTCCTTTGGTCACCAAATTCTTTATGATGATAGAGAAGATTACAACTTCCATTATTGACTGCATGGTTGCCCTTTCTGAAGGGGAGAGAAAGGACTATATTGCATTTTCTGTTTCAAAACCGGACAAGATGGTAACTATTCACAGCGGGGTGGATGTAACTCGTTTTATGAAGGCACGCGTCAGTATCGAAGAGAAGAAGATGTCTCTTGGCCTAAACACCAAAGGAGTGGTGGTCGGTACAATAGGCTGGTTGCTTCCGATCAAGGGGCCATTGTACTTGCTTAAGGCGTTCGAAGTGATTTGGCAGACGAATCCTGGGATACAGTTAGTTTACGTAGGGAAAGGAGATCTGGAAGAAGACCTAAGAAAAGAAGCGTATCGAATTGGCGTATCTGATAAAGTGGCATTCCTAGGGTGGCGCGATGACATTCCTGAGATCATGCAAGTCCTGGATATTTTTGTTCTTCCTTCCCTAAACGAAGGAATGGGAAGGGTACTGGTAGAGGCTATGGCTGCCGGAAAGCCAATTGTTGCCAGTAATGTGGGTGGTATTCCCGATTTGGTAAAGGATGGGCACAATGGATTTCTTGTTAAGCCTGGTGATGTGGGTGATCTGAGTTTTGCAATAAGAAAACTATTAGATGATAAGAAGATGCGGGAGGAAATGGGGAAAAAGGGCAGGGCAATGGCCAAGGATTACAGTGTTGAAAAGATGGTTGATAAGATCGATGCCCTTTATACAGCCCTCTATCAGAGAAAGATATCAGGTTAGCGCATAGGTACTGCATTAGTTTGTGAAGTTTGGGCTTTTCCCTTTTTTCCGTTTTGTCATATCCTTTGTGATTTTTTTGCGAGGTCTAAATACTGACGGGATATGCGAAACAGGTAATGCGATCTAAAAAGGAGGACGGACAATGAAGGAGGAGGGGCTTGGTAGACTATTTCTAAGGCATTTAGTTATAGCTATACCGTGGGGGGTAGTATTTCTGGTCGTTTTTTTTGTCGCCATGGTAGGCATAAAGCAGCAGGTTAAAGAGGGTATAGAGTTTGGCGTGAGATCGGCCATTTCTGAGACAGCGAGATTTGCCTTTAGCGGTCACCTTGCTGGCCCTGTTATGAAATATATCAACGAGGCAATTGAGTTTGCAGCCAAAACCGCTAAAAGCGAATTAAAGGATCTTGTTAATGATCCGCAGGTAAAGAAGGACCTGAAAGAGCTCATCGAGCATACTGGTAAAGATAAACAATGATCGTTGCCGTTCATCAACCCCAGTATCTCCCGTGGCTGGGGTATTTTGACAAGATCGACAAGGCGGATATCTTTGTTCTACTCGATACCGTCCAGTTCAAGAAAAACGAGTGGCAGAACAGGAACAAGATAAAGACCGCTCAGGGTTGGCAATGGCTGACTGTGCCTGTTCTGTATAAGTATCCTCAGCTGATAAATGAGGTCACGATAAATAACAAGGTGAACTGGCAGCACAAACATGAACAGGCGCTTTTGTCAAATTACACAAAGGCACCATGCTTTGAGATGGTGACGAACATATTGGGAGATATCTTTTCTTCCCCTTGGGAATATATCTCTCAGCTGAATATTGCAGCGGTAAAGAGGATCGCAAAAGCGTTGGGAATCGATACCCAAATCCATGTTACCTCTGAGCTGGGGGAGTTCCCCCAGGATCCGGATGAAAGGCTTGTTGCCGTAACCAAGCATTTTGGCGCAGGTACGTATCTTGCAGGAATTGGTGGAAGGGAGTATATGGATTTGGACACCTACAAGAGAAGTGGGGTTGAGGTTATCTTCCAGGATTTCAAACATCCTGTTTACGACCAGCTCTTCGGAGATTTTGAGCCCTTTATGTCAATTGTTGATCTACTCTCTAACCACGGTGACAAAAGTTTGACGATTTTGAGGGGGAAATGAACATACTTGCCATCGGCCCTCATCCCGATGATCTTGAGGTTGGTTGTGCAGGAACCCTCATCAAATATGCCCAGAGGGGACACGATGTATTCCTCTTAGTCATCACAAAGGGTGAGAAGGGTGGAAAGGTTGCGATAAGATGTAAAGAGCAAATGAGGGCTGCCGAAATCATAGGCGCAAAGGACGTTTTTTGGGGAGGTTTTAAAGATACAGAGCTTCCAGGGGAGGGAAACGGACTTATTCACACGGTAGAGCACTACATTACGAAAATCAAACCTCATTTCATATTCGTCAATTTCTTTGAAGATACCCACCAGGATCACCGCACGGTTAACCGATCTGTCCTCTCGGCAGCGCGGTACGTAAAAAACGTGATGTTCTATGAGGTCCCAACAACTGACAACTTTACACCAAATGTGTTCGTGGACATAGGCTCGGTGCTGGAAAAGAAGCTTGATGCTTTGAGGGCACATGCCTCCCAGGTAATGAAGACAAACATTGAGGCTCTCTCCATCATAGATATAGCCAGGTCCGCTGCCCTTTTTAGGGGTGTCCAGGGCAGGGTCCCTCTGGCGGAAGGTTTTGTTACTGAGCGGTTGTTTATCAATATAGATTGAATTATATCGAGATTTCTACGGCTTATTGAGCCCAGAAGTTTTTTGAGTATTGATTCGTACCATTCCCGTGGAATCAAGGAAGGTTGGAATGATGCAAGGTTGGGCAGAAAAAGGGGGTAAGATCATTTTCTTGTTTATTGCCTGTCACTTAAACTCATTATTCCAGCGTTCCATTGTGCCAAAATTCCCATTGTGCCTGCCCGCCATCGCTCTCGCTCAGGCGAGGCGGGCGGGAGCGAAGCGAACTAAGTTTAAATGATCACACACTAAACCTTACCCCTTGAAGATGATTCTAGTAACATGATAAAGATATTGTGCCGAACACGCGTATCAGATTGGGTCGGCCTAAGCATTTGATATGATGTTGGATATCATCGCAGAAGAGAGGACTGAGGATGAAGATACTGGTTACCGGAGGCGCAGGCTTTATCGGCTCTAATGTGGTCGATGGTTATATCGAAAGAGGGCACCAAGTCGTTGTGGTGGACAATCTCTATACGGGGAAGAGGGAAAACCTGAACCCGGCGGCCACGTTTTATGAGGTAGACATAAGGTCTCCGGAAATCAGCGGAATTATCGAAAAAGAAAGGCCTGAGGTAATCAATCACCATGCAGCACAGATAAGCGTACCTGCCTCAGTTGAAGACCCTGGTTTTGATGCGGATGTTAACATTAGAGGCCTTATCAATTTGTTAGAGGCATCGAGAAAAAGCCGGGTCCACAAATTTGTTTTTATTTCCTCGGGCGGGGCGATCTATGGAGAAGCAGATCAATACCCGACAACTGAGGGATATGCCCCAAGACCCCTTTCACCGTATGCAATAACGAAGTTTACCTCTGAATACTATCTTTCCTACTATCATCATCAGTGGGGCCTCAACTATACCATACTTCGTTATGCTAACATTTATGGACCACGTCAAATACCCCACGGAGAAGCCGGCGTTGTTGCGATCTTTATGAGCCGGCTTATGAATCATGAACCATGTACCTTGTACCACTTTCCAAATGAGCCGTCCGGGATGATTCGTGACTATTGTTACGTGAGGGATGTGGTCAAGGCGAATCTCTTAGCCCTTGATGGTGGAGAAAACGGCACATTCAATATAGGAACTGGTAAGGGAACAAATACCCTGGATCTCTTTCAGCTCATCTTTGACGAGGTGAAGAAGGTAAAGACGGATCTGGATGAAAAACTGCGGCAACCAGAGCGGCAATTGGCTCGGCCCGGTGATATTTCCAAAAGCTGCTTAGTGGTAGAAAAGGCGAATGTTGAGCTGAAATGGAAGCCTGAGACATCTTTGGTCGAAGGTATTCGATCTACGCTCGAATGGTATCAAAGACCATCGTAACTGCGGCTCCAACCCCTTACCTTACTTCCGGGGATTCCCACGGTTCGAGATCTCGATGCATCTCAGTATCGGGACTTATAGCCGCGGCAAGCAATCATTTCCCCGGCTTCGGGAATGTCAAACACGGTATGGAGTGCTTAGCTGAGCTGTACCCAAATTTGGTCTGATTTTTGCTTTTCAAATATGTGGCAGAGGCGAAACGTGCAGTGGTCCAAACGGCTTGAGTTCTATTCCTTTTAAGACGGGCACAAAGTGCAGAGTGAGCAAAAGGATTTCTGAGAGGAGGGCTTCGGCCATTGTATGATCACATGTCGGCACAGGCGAGCATTCTCAGGTACCAGTAGAAGAAAATGATTACCCACTCAGAAGTAGCGTTAGATGAAGAAGATATTGCCGGTGTAATAGAGGTGCTGCGCTCAGGTCAGCTTGCCCAGGGGCGAGTTGTTTCTTCACTCGAGGAAAGGATTGCTTCCTTTATCGGGGTTAACCACGCCGCTGCCGTCAACTCAGGCTCAGCAGCACTCCATCTGGCATTGCTCGCTCTCGGGGTTGGAGAGAACGCTGAAGTTATAGTGCCGAGCTATGTGTGCACCGCCCTGTTAAATGCAATCAATTACGTCAGGGCGACTCCGGTTGTGGCCGATATCGACCCTCACACCTATAATATCACGGCCGAAACTATAAAAAAGGTTATAACACCTGAAACAGAAGCCGTAATCGTGCCGCATATGTTCGGGTTGCCGGCGGATATCGAATCTATTGTTGCTCTGGGCATCCCAATCGTGGAAGATTGTGCCCACTCTGTCGGTGCTACCGTTCATGGTAGATGTGTCGGCTCTTTTGGTATCGTGTCAATCCTCTCTTTTTACGCCACGAAGATGCTGGGGGCAGGGGAGGGCGGCATGGTTCTCTCCAATGACTACGAGCTGATTGAAGCCGTACGGGATTTACGGGACTATGACGAGAAGGACACCTATACAGTCAGGTATAACTATAAGTTGACGGATATTCAGGCTGCCCTGATTGAAAGTCGATTTAATAAACTCTCCTCTTTTATCGACAAAAGGAAAGAGTTGGCGGCAATCTATAGCAGGGAGCTCGAAGTGGTAAAGGTCAAAATACCCTCCGTGCCGAAGGGGAGAAAACATGTTTACTACCGTTATGTAGTACAACTCGAAGATTCATTGCGCTTTATGAAGGAGATGGGGAAAAGGGGTATTGAGTGCAGAAGGCCGGTGTTCAAGCCCCTGCACCGGTATCTATCGGTGCCCGGGTGTCCGGTTACCGATGAGGTTTGGGAGAGGGCCGTTAGTATTCCGATCTACCCATCGCTTTCATCTGATGAGGCGCATCGTGTCGTGACTGAAATGAAGGCGATACTCTAAGTTAGGTTAGTGGTGTGTTTAAAGCCAAAGAACAAACGCCGTTTGGAATTCCATATCTGGTAGCTCTGATTGTTCTTGTTCTGCTCATAATCCCGTTTTTTCGATCGCTTTTGATGAATGCAGGCGTGCGGTGGCTGTATATATTTCTCTTTTCGCTGTCCCTTTCCTATCTTTTGACTCCACTGATGCGGCTGATTGCCCTGAAGTTTGATATCCTCGATCACCCCCATGGAAGGAAGATTCATGATAACGCAACACCTCTGCTCGGAGGAGCCGCGATAGTCGTCGCTTTCACCGTATCCTTTATAGCCAACATGGTTCTCCAAAGGCATATTGCCATCTTGCTGTGCGGGGGGATTGCGGTTGCCTTTGTGGGGTTTCTCGATGACTGGAAGGGCGTGCCCGCGAGCCTGAAGCTATTGATACAGATCTGCGTTGTGCTGGTCCTCGCTTACGAAGGCGTCGTGCTAGATCTCTTTCCGATCCGCACAACATGGGGATTTTGGTTGAATCTTCTCTTTACGGTTATCTGGATAGTGGGCATTACCAACGCCATGAATTTCTTTGACGGCATGGACGGATTGGCCACCGGCTTAGGAGCCATAATGGCAACCTTCATCGGTATCGTCGCCTTTCAGACCAACCAGCACTTCATGGGCTGGATGGCCATCGCCATCCTCGGAAGCTGTCTCGGTTTCTTTCCGTATAATTTCCGATTACGGAATTCCGCAATCATATTTCTTGGGGACGGAGGGAGTACATTTTTGGGTTTTATGTTGGCTGGTCTGGCCGTCGAAGGATACTGGAGCGACATGAACAGGATCGTCTCGTTCGCCAACCCAGTTCTTATCTTTTGGGTTCTGATATTCGATATGATCTATATAACGGTCGAGAGGGTGCTAACCGGTAAGGTGAAGACCCTCAGAGAGTGGATAGACTATGTAGGGACCGACCATCTCCATCATAGGCTTTATGTGCTCCTCGGAAACAAATGGAAAGCGGTCCTAACCATATTCCTCTTTTCCATGATTTTGGGGTTGAGCAGTATTGCCCTTAGGAACGCCCGGATGATCGACAGCATTCTCTTGGTTGCCCAGGCATCTCTTATCTCAATAATCTTCTCCGTCCTCGAGTATGTAGGAAGGAGAAATAACCACTCTCCCAAGTGACCGCTCATCCTGCCTCCTCGTTTACCTGTCGAGCACTATCATGGAGAACTGCCTAAACCCTTGCTCATACCAAGTTGCATTCATGTCATTGCGAGGAGTCCTTCGACTTTGCTCAGGATAAACTCCGCGACGTGGCAATCTATCCTATTGAGCCTGCCCTGGCGCGACGTGGTTTGTATATGCTACTGTTCCCGCTGATTCTGCATAGGTACTTCTCCATCACCACACTTATAGGAGCCAGCCTGCCCTGGCGCGACGAGATACGAACATAATGGAATCTCGGCACGATTCTGGTTTTTTGGGGCATACAATTATCTATCTTAAGCCAGGTCTGGGCCAGGGGTCTGGGCCAGGGATTGCTTCACATTCGTTCGCAATGACATCTATAAATAGTAGCCGTTTGAATGCAACTTGGTATCAGACCTCAGTTTGCTGGGATGCGACTAACGACCGGTAGTGTTCGTCTGTTTTCATAAGATCCTCATGCGTGCCAGTGGAAACAAGGCCAGTCGCATGCAGCAGGATGATGCGGTCCGCATCCTTGAGGGCAGGAAGGCGACTTGTAACGACAAACACGGTCTTATTGCGAACAAGAGAGGGTAGCTCCTTGAGAATCGATTCCTCCGTCAGGCTGTCCAAGGCGGAGGTAGGCTCATCAAGAATTAGAATATCCGGGTCTTTCACCAATACCCTGGCCAGGGAAAGCCGCTGCTTTTGTCCTTCCGAAAGGTTCACCCCTCTTTCGCCGAGTTTTGATTCATAGCCCTCGGCCAGGCTGGTTATGAAGTCATGGATTCCTGCAGTCTCGGCTGCTCGAATGACGTGATCCTTCGTGGCATCGGGGTTACCATAGCAAAGGTTATCCATAATAGTACCCGATACAAGGAGGGGGCTCTGGGAGCCATACCCTATCCGTTGGCGCAGTATGTTCAATTGGTAGTCCGATGCCGGTCTGCCGTCGAAGTAGATCTTCCCTGTGGTGGGCCGGTAGAAACAGAGTATGAGACTCAGCAGCGTGGTCTTACCTACGCCGCTCGGACCAACAATTGCAACTTTTTCGCCGGATTTGACGTGGAAGGATACATCCTCCATCACCTTTTCGCGACCATTGTATGAGAAGGTGACGCCTCTGAACTCCACCGCCCCGGTCAGTCGGTCAACTGGAATACCGGTGTCCATATTCTCTTCAGGAACGATGTTGAACAGTGCAGAGACACGCCGAAGCGAAGCGAGCGCCCTTTGTAATTGAAGATTGGCGGTGGCCAAAAGTTGAGCCGGGCCGAAAACGTATCCCAGATACGCCTGAAAAGCCAGCAGAGAGCCCAGGGTCCACTGGTCCTTAATCACCCAGTATGCACCCAGTGCCAGAACAATAGCCCGCGCAATACCGGGTATAGAAGTGATCACAAGGTTAGCAACTGAACTCAGGGTAGTCTGCTCCAGGGAGAGGCGGAAAGCGATCTTGAGCTCAGACATCACGTTTCTAACGGTGCGGGCCTCCGATGAGAACGCCTTTATTAAAGAGACTGACGACAAAGACTCTTGAAGTTGACTTGAAACGTGGGCCTGTTGTTCCATATTCTGATGGCTCAAAACGTAAATCTTTCCGGCAAAAAACCGCATACAGAGCCCAAGCCCGGGCAGGATAACTGCCACAATAAGTGCCAATCTCCACTCCAGGTAGAAAAGGAAAGCGATACCCCCTAAGAAACGCGCAGCATTGCTGATGATGTGCACGATGGTGCTCGAAAAAAACCAACGCAAGCCCTCTACGTCAGCGGTGAGGCGAGACATAAGGTAACCCGTCTGGGTTTCATCAAAAAAGGCCATGGGAAGCGTCAGCGTACGCTTAATGATATCGTGCTGAACGTCCAGGGTTACTTTCTGCTCAAAGCGTGCAAAATAGAATTCCTCCAATACGCTTGCAAGCTTTTCTCCCAGAACGATAATGATGAGCACAAGGATTGCCCCGGCCAAAAGCGCCAGCTGACGGGCTAAAATGACATCGTCAATAATATAACGGGTGATGAGTGGTTGGGGGAAGGCAAGGAGGGTAGAGACGATGATGAGCAAGAACCCGAGCAAGCCCTTTTTCCAGTGCCGATCTACATACGGGCGCAGGTTCCTAAGGTCTGGCTTTAAGCCGGCATATCCTCCGTCGCCAGCAATCGAATCCCCTGGCAGCTTCCGCGAAAGCCCCTGCTTTAGATATGTAAACCACGTATCCACGTGTCTAGATGAAATCCTCCATGTTACACCAATATATTGTTGTACATAATGTCTCCATAGTACATCTTCTGGTATAGGGGGTCAAATCTTTACTTTTGACATTTCAAAGATTTTTTGATATTAACAACCCATGGCACGAGCTTTGCGAATACAATTTGAAGGAGCGCTGTACCACATTACCTCGCGCGGTAATGAAAAACGAGCCATATTCAAAGATGATATAGATAGACTGCGGCTCCTCGAAATCTTGAAGCTTTCCCTAAAGAATTATCAGGTCGTGCTCTACTGTTATGTACTTATGCAAAATCATTACCATCTTTTGGTTGAGACGCCCCATGGCAACATAAGTGAGTTCATGAGACACTTCAACATAACCTATACCTCTTACTACAATAAAAGGCATAATCGGGTTGGCCATCTGTACCAAGGGAGATACAAGAGCATATTGGTCGATAAGGAGAGTTATCTTACTGTCTTGTCCCGCTATGTGCATTTAAACCCCACAAGGATTGAGGGGTGGATAACCAGACCTGCCAGAGATAAAGAGAAGTATCTGAAGGAATATCCTTGGAGCAGCCTCTTGGGATACATAAACGAGGGCAAGAAATCACCGCCCATAGACTACAGCTTAATCCTTGCAGAATATGGAGGCGATAGCATCAGAGGAAGGATGAATTATTGGAAACAGATACGAAGGGACATAATGGATGGTCTGGAAGTGAAGAATCGAATTGTGGGTCAGAGTGTCCTGGGAACGGATGAGTTTGTGGAATGGGTGAAGAAGAGCTTCGTGAACAAGATGACAAACCGGAGGGAGGTGCCCTCAGTTAGGGGAATCTTGCGATACAGATCGCGGGATGAGATTCTCAAGGTACTATACGAGGAAACCGATAAAACAGAAAGGGAGATCTTCAAAGAAAAGGGACCTCTAAGAGAGATGGCAATGGAATTCCTCTTCAGGTACGGCGGATTGAAGGGTGTGGAAATAGCTCGGATAATGGGTATTGACTACAGCACCGTAAGTAAAGAAAGAAAGCGACTAATGGAAGGTTTGGAAAAAGATACTGTGCTGCGCAGGCAATTCAAGAGGATAGAAGGTAAATTGTCAAAAGTAAAGATTTGACCCCGGTAAAAGGTTACTGGATGGGGGTTTTCGGGAGGGATGGGAGAGCTTTCTTTCTGAGGTTAGGCAGAAAAAGACCACAAGACAGACCAAGTGTGTTTCCTGCCCTATCAAGGCCATGTGTGGGATGTGTCCTGCGAATGGGGAGTTGGAAACCAGGGATCCTGAAGAGCCGGTAGACTTCTTCTGCCAGGTAGCACACCTGAGGGCATATGCTCTTGATATCCCTGTAGCGTCTCATGATGAATGCGAGTATTGCAAGGGCGGGAGTAAACATGGTGAACTGTTGCGGGCAGCCGCGAAGCTACGGGGGATGAGCAACGAGTGATGAGGAGTGAGGACTGAGTGATGAGGAGCGAAGCGATCATCATGAGAGGGTTACAAGAGGGCTACGTGCCTTTGCAGAGAAGCAACGGAAGAAGTAGATAGGGGATAATCAGTTGTGAATTAAGAGGTTCGATTTATGTCTATGGACGGACCCAAAAATGGCCATTCGGCAAAGGGGCCTGAGGTATTTCCCTGTACTCGGTCCTCAGCACTCGGTCCTCAGCACTTGTTCCCTGATATAGCTACTGAGCTCCTGGAACGTGGGCACAGCGTTCGTTTTCAGGCCCCAGGGCGAAGTATGCATCCCACCATCAAGGAGGGGGAGAGCATCACGGTGGAGCCTGTGGAGCCACCAGCTGTGCGGACTGGAGATATAATCCTCTACCGCACGAAAACCGGGGTTATTGCACACCGTGTAATACGGATAGAGCAAAAGGCTACTTCCAGCGAAGCTATCTTCAAGGCCGAGTGGCCGATCCTTAAAGGCCGCCCTTCCCTTTCTCAGTCCTCGTCACTCAGTCCTCAGCACTTGTTTCTTCTCCGTGGGGATGCATCGGTAAACTGTGACCGTCCAGTTGAGGGAGGGCAGATCTTGGGCAAGGTGGTTTCCGTAGAAAGGGATGGTCGTTTGATTGACCCTTATAGCCCGAACGCAAAAGTGATGTATTTGACCCGCCTGAGCGTCTCTTCGCTTAAACGCTGGATCAAGCGAGCCTTCTTTCGGCGAGGGCGTCCTTGACGTGATGTCGCAGCAACATATGTTGTGGACAACTGAAAATTCTTACGAGTGTCGGCGTCTCCCAGTAATAGTCCATGCACTACCAAAATGGAGGTCTCTTCTGCTGGTATCTAATCTATTCCTCCAACACTTCCACCACCTCAATAGCAGTGAAAAGCCACGTATTCTCGAGTTTTCTTAACGTGCACCCAAGCTCGAGGACTTCATCATTAAAAGGGTCTCCTCCTTTCAAGGTCCCCGACGCCTGGCCGGTCACTGCGACCCTTGCGGTTTGCTTCTCTGGAAAATCAATGCCCAGGTCGTGAAAGCGCACGGTAAGTTTTGAAAAATAGAAGCGGGCGCGGGCTGCAAGCCCGGATATTTCCTGTCGAGTATAACGGCCGGAAAAGGCGCTGATGTGACTCTCTATTTGGCAGTTGTCGGCAAATAAAACGGCTATGTCTCTGGCCTTTCGCGCCATGGTGAAATTATCCTCATCCTGATCTTTCGACACCAATTTTGAGAGCATCCTAAACTGCTTTTTTACCCGCTTCTCTTCATTCTGAAAGAGGTAATGTGTAGCTGCTACCCCAAGCATCAGCATCAAAACAGTGATTACAATGTTTTTCTTCACCATAAGGGCACGCCTACTATTCGTTTGCGCAGGGTCTGTCCAAGACTATGATTTGCCAAAGGCATGTTTCTGTTATCCCCTACGACGTAAACGCAGTCGTTTTTAACCTGCCGGGGCGATAAGTTCCAATTACAAGCGTAACGAACATACGGCTCATCGATCCTTTTTCCATCGACAAAAAGTCTACCTTCCCGAAACTCGACGGTCTGGCCTTGTAATGCGATTATCCGCTTGAGGAGCATCACTTTCTTGCCTGCAAGCCTAACCAGTACGACATCTTGAGGTTCAGGCTCTGAAAAGAGGTATCCGAGTCGCCAACAAAAATTAATGCCTCCGTTTGAATACGTCGGCTCCATGCTGTACCCCTTGATCCGAAAGGGGATACACATGTGGCCGAAAAACAGATATGCTACCAGTGCAACAAGCACAAGTCGCACAATGTTTCTGGGTGTGAGGGGGGGAAAGAGAAAGTGGCGAACGGTGCTATGTAAGGTCATGATTTTCAAATGCGCTTATCTTCAGGCGAGTCCGGCTTCAAGGCACGTCTCTCAGGGGCTACAGCCAAGAAACAAGAGCAAAATGCAGTCGACACAGGTCTCCACTTTGGTTTGTTGTTGCCTTAGTGTTTGGTGAAATAGCCTGAATCTGCCTTCTTGATTTGATACGTGAAAAGGGTGCTAACACCAATATCGTAATCGATCATGTACTGAGCGAGAAGATCTCCGTGGATCAACACGATTTGACCGGGGATACGAACGGCATACTCAAATGCCTCTTTTGAAAAGCTTGATGTGGTCACGAATATGCCCTTTCTTGCGCGTTGTCTTTGAAGAGACCCCACAAATCTCTCCATTTCGGCTTGACCAACCGGTTTGTCTCCCGTTCTAGCCTGAATGTAAATCACGTCAAATCCCAGCGGATCTTCCTTGACGATCAGGCCAATTCTTTCGTTCCCCATTTTCCCGATTGTTTTTATGAAATCCTTTCGACCTCCGCCATAACCCATTCTGGTTAAAAGCTCCACAAGGATTTTGCTGAACAGACTAAGAGAACTTCCTTTCACATAGTGTAGCAGCTCTTTTACTGTCTTATCCCGAAAGTTCCGATAAGCACGCTCCATCGATTGCTGGGGCGTTTGTTCGGGTTCAATAGCCACCTTTTTTTTATCAGCCGCCTTGTCCCTTCTCAGCTCTCGAAACTCGCGAAACTCCTTGAACTGATCCAAGAATTTCACGTCGATCTTCGCGGGATTCCTTTTGAGCACCTCAAATCCTCTCCTGGTGATACGGAAGTGATGCCGCGGGGTAGGCGCGAGCAGGCCGGCCTTATACATGAAGGTCTGGGCCCATACAACACGGTTATAGAATATCGGTTGCCGGCCGTTCGGCAGGAGCGCTCTTCGCTCTTGAACGGTAAGACTAAACTGATCGGAAAGGGTATTGACGGCTTCGCGTAAAGAATGTTCCTGTTGATCCCCTACAAATCTCAACAACGGCAGCATGACAGACTGATAATCTGGTATCGGCATAATCTGCGGCCTCCCTGTTTAACGGTCCAATTTTCAAGGCGACTGTAATGCTAAAGTCCAGCAATCCCCCGCGGACTGACCAGCTGCCCGGGGAGTGCACGGCCAAGAAGCTCAGATATAAGGAGCGGTTTGGCTCGCGTCCCTCTTGGTTTTCCCTTGCTTTCTCATCTCCGAGATGTCATCGGCGAGGTGTGCAGGGTCAGCCACTCACTGAATTCAGCAGCGAGTTCCTTAACGAGAACTGCGCCCTTGAAATTGCGGGGGATCTGCGCGAACCGGATATAATCGGGCTTCGCTCCTTTGGAGATATGCTGTGTCGCCATATCCGTAAAGGTTTTCTCGATTTCTACAACCTTTTCCTGTGCCTGCTGGTTTTTTATCTCAATCGTTACACAACATGAATCTTCGTGTTCGCTGTCAACCTTGAGTCCTACGACGGCAATATCAAATGAATCTTCGGGCAATTGGTAGTAATGGGAAACGAAATTGGTCAATTCGGAGTTTATTTGGTCATACGCGTAGTTGGCGCCACCTCTGATCAGAAGTGTCGATTCCCTGGTGACCCAGTAGTAATCCGGCGCGCCGTCTTGCTCGTTTTTCAGCGCAAAGGCGATATCCTTGAGTCCAGTGTACCATCCCTGATGAAAGGCTTCACGAGTTGCTTCCGCGTCCTTGACATATCCAGACATGAGGTTTGACCCCCGGGTAATTAAATAACCGGGTCGGCCATTGTCACAGTCTTTCATATAGCCGTTTGTGGCCGGGGTAATGCTCTGTACGATGCGAGCTTCGGTAAAGGGATGATGGGGTCGACCGATATAGTAGCCGGGCTGGGCCTGGCTATTTACGCGGTGATTCCAGCCGTGCTTGAACGCCTCTAACGTGGCCTTTTCCGATAAGTGCCTCGGGGTGCCGATAACCTGCAGGCAGGTTTCGGTGGAACCAAACCGGACTATCGGAGTCTTCCCGGCGTAGTGTTGAAGCCGCTTAATGGTTGCCGGTCCGACCGGGGCGGAGCCTATAAGGAAATCAGTTTTATTCATCGCCGTTTTCAATTCTTCGGAGCCTATGGGCAGCTTACCCGTGCGGTCGAGATTTTCCAGAAAGTCAAAATGGCGTGATACGGTGGGCGCCACCAGACGGTCGTAGTTGCGGGATGCAACCTCTGACAGGATTTTCCAGTAGTCGGTGGTGTATTTTTCCATCAGATGGATATGGGAATTAGGGCGTCGCAGTGCCCAGTCCGTAATGGCAGTTGAATTAGTGTGATGTAGAGGATTGACGACCACGACGGCGAATCTGTCTGTCGGTTTGATTTCGAGGAAGTGCTCAAACGTTGACCTGTTTGTCCGGTAGGCACGATAGGGCAACTGGACGCCTTTGGGCTGGCCTGTGGTCCCCGATGTGAAAACGATAATCCTTGTAGATTCGAGATCGAGATCGCCGGAGAATTCATCGTCGGGCAGTTCTGTTTGGCTATCGAGATTGTCCACATGAAATACTTTGATGTCTCGAACTTGATTTCCGATAGAATCCAGATAGTCAGGGTTAAAGTGTGAATCTGCGACAGCCAGTTTACATTCGGTGAGCTGAATTTTGTAAGAAATCCGGGCGATGGTGTCTGCCTGCCAGTTGATGGTAACGGGGGTCGTACCTGTCATGGTCGAGGCCATACGAAATGCCAGGTCGGAGTGATGGTTCGCGCCATAGCAGAGGGCGAAGCAGTCACCGGTTTTACATCCCACGTTTCGGATAACGCTTGCGGCTTTTTTTGCCTGCACCCATAGTGCATCCCTGGTCAACGCTGTGCGGAGGCTCTGTTTGCCTTCGCCGAAGGAATAGTAAAAGAGAAGAGGCTCCTGGCAGTTTTCGAATGCGAGGAGATAGTCTTTCAAAGCAGGAGAATGTTTGATTCCCATTCCTAAACCTCAGTTCAATCCGCACCCCATCTAGTTTCTGTTGCTACGCCTTTATTTTATTTCGTAAAACCACGTCCATTGGGTGTCGTCAGAGTTACTAACACTATAACGCCGGTTAGTTGACATCTGATTGGTCATGGTGTATACTCCTGAAAAACAACAGGAGGTGTGCCATGACGGAGGACGATTTGAGAGAACTGATGCCTCAATTGGAGGCATATCACC